>Ga0207665_10002835_pt1 | contig 11632 bp, 10 predicted proteins | sample LARL112metaG_FD_184351 | JGI IMG/M metagenome (GOLD analysis project Ga0207665, IMG submission 184351) | Corn, switchgrass and miscanthus rhizosphere microbial communities from Kellogg Biological Station, Michigan, USA - LAR L11-2 metaG... | ecosystem: Host-associated > Plants > Roots >...
TGTATCCGGCCTGTTTGATCGGCTCGCGGGCCGTGGCCTTGATGGGAATACGCACGCATCGTTGGTCTCATTAGCGGACAGGTTGGCGAGCAACCATTTCGAGGCGTGTCGGGGGTTCGAGTCATTGGAGCGTTACTGCTTTTCCCCACACCAATCGAACCTGCGATATCTTTTCCAATCCATCCGCATGAAGGGGAACATTGTAAGCGCGCTGTTGGGTAAGTCGTAGAAAGGCGGGCAAATTCTTACCACTTGCTAGCTCGAGCTCGACTACGAGGTCGCCTTTCCCGGACAGCGCGTTGTTCATGCTTGCCGCTATGTGGTGGATTGTCACCGCTAGTCTTGTTCACTCGAATTTTTGTAGCCTGGGCTACGACCGTCTCAAGTGATGGGGCGGCTAGCAGTAGCTCGCGTGCAAGCTCGACAAATCTTGCCACAACGGGGTTGCCGTCGGGCCGGAAGACCATTTTCACGTCGGCCGCCGGCGCGGGCTCACAGAGGGGGCGATAGATGACGCCTCGTCGCGAAAGGTGGCGAACGCTCTCCGGCACCAGCGCCACGCCCAGACCGCCGGCGACAAGACTTGTCAACGAATATGCCTCGACCACTTGTTGGCTTATGCGTGGGATGAATCCCGCCTCGACACAGCAGTTGCGAAGGTATTGAGCAAATGGCGAATCCTCGAGACGAAGAAACACGTGGTCGTCATTGCGCAGATCGGCAAGACGCAGGCGATCGCGCTTGGATAGGCGATGACCTGTTGGAAGAGCGACCCAGACCTGCTCCCGCCAGGCGACTTCGGTGACGAGCTCGGGATCCTCCGTCGGGCTTCGAAGAAAGCTGATGTCGGTTTTTCGGGCATGCAGGGAGTCGAATTGGGCAAGCGGCGCCATCTCATGCAGCCGCACCAATACTTCCGGATGTTGCCTGCTATAGTGGGCGATGATTGAAGCAAGCGGGCCCAGCAACACGGAGCCGGTAGCGCCGATGTCGAGCTTGCCGCTCTTGCCCGAACCGATCGCCTGCGTCTGTTCGACGGCCTGCCCGACTTGGCCCAATATCGATCGTACGTGGTCAAGGAACGCAATCCCGGCCGGCGTCAGCTCGACCTTACGGCTGGTGCGCAGAAAAAGCGGCGTCTTCAACTCAGTTTCGAGATCTTGAATCTGCTGACTGAGCGGGGGCTGCGAGATCCGCAACCGAGCAGCCGCTGCCGTAAAACTCAACTCCTCGGCGACGACGAGGAAATAGCGAAGGTGGCGAAGCTCCACTTCGGCCCCCGAAACGATATGACATACATATGGATTTATTCGAACAATATATTAGACGACTTGATAGTCAAGTGCCATGCTCGCGGTCACGCCTCAGCAATAAGAACAATGAGAGGCGAATAACGGGAGGAAACGATGACGAAGATGACTGCGGCAGCGGCGGCGGTGTGCGTCATGGAGCAGGAAGGCGTCCGATGCGCCTTCGGCGTGCCCGGAGCAGCTATCAATCCGCTTTACGCCGCTCTACGCCCTCGCAACGAGATCAATCATTTTCTCGCCCGGCACGTCGAAGCTGCCTCGCACATGGCCGAAGGCTATACTCGAGCAAAGCCGGGCAACATCGGCGTGTGCATCGGCACCTCGGGTCCAGCTGGAACCGATATGATCACGGGTCTCTATTCCGCGTGGGCGGATTCCATTCCAATCCTTTGCATTACCGGGCAGGCACCGCGTGCCCGGCTCTACAAAGAAGACTTTCAGGCGGTGGACATCGAGTCGATCGCCAAGCCGGTGACAAAATGGGCGGTCACGGTGCGGGAGCCTGCGCTTGTGCCACGGGTTTTCCAACAGGCATTTCACCTGATGCGCTCGGGCCGTCCCGGGCCCGTGCTGATTGATCTTCCTTTCGACGTGCAGATGGGCGAGGTGGAATTCGACATCGAAACGTATGAGCCACTGCCGGTCTATAGGCCGAAAGCCACGCGGGCGCAGACCGAGAAAGCCCTCACGATGCTGAACGCGTCGGAGCGTCCGCTCATTGTTGCGGGCGGCGGCATCATCAATGCGGACGCTTGCTCGCTGCTCGTCGAATTCGCCGAGATCACGGGTATCCCCGTCGTCCCAACTCTCATGGGCTGGGGTTCGATTCCGGACGACCATGCGCTGATGGTCGGCATGGTCGGTCTGCAGACTGCACATCAGTACGGGAACGCGACGCTACTTGCTTCGGATTTCGTTCTCGGCATCGGCAATCGCTGGGCCAATCGGCACACCGGCTCGATCGATGTCTACACCAAAGGCCGGACGTTTGTTCACGTTGACATCGAGCCCACCCAGATCGGCCGCGTCTTTGCACCCGACTACGGCATCGTCTCGGATGCAAAAGCAGCGCTCGAGCTGTTCGTTGCGATTTCCCGCGAGTGGAAGGCGTCCGGCAAGCTCAAGGATCGAGCGGATTGGGTCGCGGAGTGCCGGGAGCGCAAGCGCAAGATGCTGCGGCGCACGCATTTTGACGACGTGCCGCTCAAGCCGCAACGCGTCTATGAGGAGATGAACAAAGCATTCGGCCGCGACACCTGCTATGTCAGCACGATTGGTCTCTCCCAGATCGCTGCCGCACAATTCCTGCACGTCTATCACCCGCGCCATTGGATCAATTGCGGTCAGGCAGGCCCTCTCGGCTGGACCATTCCGGCAGCGCTAGGCGTGCGAGCCGCGGATCCTGATCGGCGAATTGTCGCGATCTCCGGCGATTACGACTTCCAATTCATGATGGAGGAGCTAGCAGTGGGTGCCCATTTCAAGCTGCCCTATCTGCATGTCGTCGTGAACAACTCGTACCTCGGCCTGATCCGACAATCGCAGCGCGGTTTCAATATGGATCACTGCGTGCAGCTGTCGTTCGAGAACATCAACTCGCCTGAGGTCAACGGCTACGGTGTCGATCATGTCGCCGTCGCCCACGGCCTCGGCTGCAAGGCGATCCGAGTTTTACGCCCGGAGCAAATTCAGCCTGCCTTTGACCAAGCAAAGGAATGGATGGACGAATGCAAGGTTCCGGTTGTGGTGGAATTCATCCTCGAACGCATCACAAACGTCTCCATGGGTACCGAGATCAACGCGATTACGGAGTTCGAGGAGTTGGCCAAAGACAAGGCGGACGCCCCCACGGCAATCGCATTGTTGGACTAAGCAAACAGGCGAGGAAACCATGCCCAAATTCGCGGCCAATCTCACGATGCTCTACAACGAGTATCCGTTCCTGGACCGCTTCGCTGCCGCTCGCGCTGACGGCTTTGCGGCCGTCGAATTCCTGTTTCCCTACGCGTACCCCAAAGAGCAGATCGCGGAAAAGCTTCACGAAAATGGGCTAAGACAAGTGCTGCACAACCTACCGGCCGGCAACTGGGAGGCCGGCGAGCGCGGCATTGCCTGCCTGCCTGATCGCACTGGCGAATTCCAGGAGGGCGTCGGCCGCGCGATCGAATATGCGACGGAGCTTGCCTGTCCGCAGGTGAATTGTCTGGCTGGGATTTCACCACCGGGCGCCGATCGGGACCGGGTACTAGCGACCCTCGCGCAAAACTTGAAATTCGCAGCGGACAAGTTGGAAGCGGCCGGCATTCGTCTGCTGATCGAACCGATCAATGATAAGGACATTCCGGGCTTTTGGCTGAACCACGCAGACCAGGCGGTTGCGCTTATCGATGAGGTCGGGTCGAGGAATGTGTTTGTCCAATACGACCTGTACCACCAGCAACGCATGAGCGGTGAACTCGCTGCCACATTCGGACGTCTGAAAGATCGCATCAGCCATATTCAGGTTGCTGATAATCCCGGACGCAACGAGCCTGGAACGGGAGAGATCAACTATCCCTTCCTCTTCGATCAACTCGACCGCGATGGATACACCGGCTGGATCGGCTGCGAGTACAAGCCGAAGACCACGACTTCGGCCGGTCTCGGCTGGGCGGCGGCTTATCTGCGACGCGTATCTGATGTTCGGCAGCAAGGAGTCGGAAGATGAAAGTCGGTTTTATTGGCCTCGGGATCATGGGCGCGCCCATGGCCGGGCACCTTATCAAGGGCGGCCATGAGCTATTTCTCAACACTCGTACCAAAGTACCGGACGAACTCATCGCGGCCGGCGGCACCGCCTGTGCATCAGCCGCTGAAGTCGCCCGAAAAGCCAATGTGATCATAACCATGGTTCCGGACACGCCGGACGTCGAAGCCGCGCTCTTCGGTAAGGGCGGCGTGGCGGAAGGCCTTTCGAAGGGCAAGACCGTCGTCGATATGAGCTCGATCTCGCCGCTCGAGACGAAGCGTTTCGCCGAAAAGATGCAAGCGCTTGGTTGCGCCTATCTGGATGCCCCGGTTTCCGGCGGTGAAGTGGGCGCCAAAGCGGCATCACTGACGATCATGGTTGGGGGATCTCCGACCGCATTCGAGCGGGTAAAGCCGCTGTTTGAGCTCATGGGGAAAAATATCACGCTCGTTGGCGGCAACGGCGACGGCCAGACGACGAAAGTCGCGAACCAGATCATTGTGGCGCTCACAATCGAGGCCGTCGGCGAGGCGTTGTTGTTCGCTGCCAAAGCGGGCGCCAATCCGGCGAATGTGCGCAAGGCGCTGATGGGCGGCTTCGCCTCCTCACGCATTCTCGAGGTGCACGGCGAGCGCATGATCCAGCGGCGATTCGACCCGGGCTTTCGCATCGAATTGCATCAGAAGGACCTGAACCTTGCCCTGCAGGGCGCCAAGGAACTGAAGCTCAGTCTGCCGAACACGGCGACATGTCAGGAGCTGTTCAATACCTGCACGGCCCATGGCGGCTCGGCGTGGGATCATTCAGCCATGGTGCGCGCGCTAGAGATCATGGCGAACCACGAGATCGGAACCGACAAGGAAACTGACAATCCACAGTAGCCCGATGGATGCCGTTGGATGACGGCAAACGGGAGGAGCAAGATGTCATTCTTCAAATCCCTATTCGGTCAAGTCGTCGTCGCGCTCGTTCTCGGGGTTGTCCTTGGGATCGGGTGGCCGGACTTCGCTGTTTCGCTGAAACCGCTCGGCGACGGCTTTATCAAGCTTATCAAGATGGTGATCGCGCCGCTGGTGTTCGGCGTGGTGGTGCATGGAATCGTGGGCGCTGGCGACTTGAGGAAGGTCGGGCGCGTCGGCCTCAAGGCCGTAGTTTACTTCGAGGTCCTCACGACGATCGCGCTCGCTCTAGGCGTCGTGCTGGCCTATGCGTTCGCGCCCGGCCTAGGCATGAATATCGATCCGAGCAAACTCGATCCGAAGGCGATGGCCGCCTACACGCAACATGTTGGACAGGTCACCGGGACGGTCGATTTCCTGCTCCGGATTATTCCGACCACCGTGGTGGACGCTTTTTCCAAGGGCGATATCTTACAGGTGCTCGTGATCTCGATCATGTTCGGGGCAGGTCTGGCTTCGCTCGGCGAATATGGCAAGCCTCTGGCCCACTCGATCGAGCGTATCACCGCTGTCCTGTTCAAGGTCATTGGCTTCATCGTGAAGCTCGCGCCACTGGGCGTTCTCGGCGCGATCGCATTCACGGTGGGCAAGTACGGCATCGGATCGCTCAAGCAGCTCGGTTATTTGGTCCTGCTGTTCTACTTCGCAGTGGCGATCTTCGTGGTCGTCGTCCTCGGCGGGATCATGCAGCTCGTCGGTCTCAGCATCTTCAAATTTCTCCGCTATTTGCGAGAGGAGTTGATGATCGTGTTGGGCACAGCGTCATCTGACAGCGTGCTGCCACAGATCATGCGCAAATTGGAGGCCCTCGGCATCAAAGACTCGACCGTCGGTCTCGTCATTCCGACAGGTTACTCGTTCAATCTCGACGGGTTTTCGATCTACCTCACGCTAGCTGCGGTCTTCATTGCGCAGGCGACGAATACCTCACTTTCGACCAGCGATCTTCTGCTGATCCTAGGCGTCTCCCTGCTCACGTCCAAGGGCGCCCACGGAGTGCCGGGTTCCGCCATCGTCGTACTGGCCGCGACGCTCTCGGCCATTCCCGTCATTCCGGCGATCGGGCTCGTACTCGTACTCTCGGTCGACTGGTTCATGGGCATGGCGCGTGCACTCTCGAACCTGATCGGCAATTGCGTTGCAACGGTCGTGATCGCGGCCTGGGAGGGCGACCTTGACCGCCTGCAAGCAAAGCGCGTGCTCGACGGCGAGATCAAGGTGTCGACCGAAGAGGTGTTGGCTAAATCGACTGAGGTCCTCCAGCCTGCGACAGCCTGACGGCCGACGTTCTGATGGGGCTAGTCCTCGTGCCGACGATCAAGAAGAGCGAATGAGCCGCGCAGCTCGCGATTGGATGGCCGCAATTGACTCGGAGGTGAACATGCACGCAATGAATAGAATTCGGTTAGCTGGTCTTCTGGGCGCGTTCCTCTCGGTGCTTTACTGGATGCCGGCGGCGCTGGCTGACGACCTCGACCGCATTATCGAGACCGGCCTCGTTAGGATCGCCGTGCCGCAGGACCTGCCGCCGTTCGGCTCGATCCGCAACGGTCAGGTCGAGGGTTACGATGTGGATATTGCTAAACTTGTCGCCACCGACCTTGGAGTCCGTTTGCAGCTGGTCCCGGTCACCAGTGTCAACCGCATTCCGGCATTGCTGACCGACCGGGTCGATCTGGTCATCGCCAATCTTGGCATTTCTCCTGACCGGGCCAAGACAATTGCCTTTTCGACGCCATACGCGCCGTTTTTCTCCGGCGTGTTTGGCGCGCCTGAGCTTGTTGTGAAAGGTCCCGCCGATCTGCAAGGGAAAAAGACCGCTGTGACGCGCGATACGATCGAGGATCGCGACCTCACAACGATCGCGCCGCAAGGCGCCGAGATCGTGCGCTTCGACGATAACGATGCGGCCATTTCCGCTTTTCTGTCCGGCAAAGCTGATTTGATCGCAACTGGTAATGTCGTGGCGGCCGCCCTGCTGAAGCAGCATCCGCAGAAAACGATTGAAGCGAAATTCCGTATCAAACAATCGCCGCCCGGCATCGGCCTGCGGCGTGGCGCCTCCGAGCTTCTCAATTGGGTGAACGTCTTCGTGTTCCAGAGGAAGCTCAACGGCGACCTAGACCGCTTGTCGCGTCAGTGGTTCGGCGAGCCTTTGCCGGAGTTGCCGATCCTATGAGTGTGGCCGCCACCAGCCTCGCACCGATGCCGCCGTGCGACCTTCTGCGTGCGATGTTCGACGCTGCGATCAAGGTCGCATTACCGGCGCACACGATCTCGCCGTACCTGCCGCCAAAGCCGAAGGGCCGCACCATTGTGGTCGGGGCCGGTAAGGCATCGGCTGCGATGGCGAAGGCCGTGGAGGATCTCTGGTCAGGTCCGCTCGAAGGACTGGCTGTGACCCGCTATGGGCACGCTGTTCCATGCCGGCGGGTCGAAATCATCGAAGCCGCTCACCCTGTTCCTGATGCCAAAGGCAAGCAGGCCGCGCAGCGCATTCTCGACCTCGTCTCCGGCCTCACCAAGGATGATGTTGTGCTTGCGCTGATCTCGGGCGGCGGCTCCGCGCTGTTGGCTCTGCCCGCTCCCGGGCTCACGCTCGAGGACAAGCAGGCTGTCAACAACGCGCTGCTCCGGTCTGGCGCCTCGATCGACGAGATGAATTGCGTGCGCAAGCACCTTTCCGCCATCAAGGGCGGCCGGCTCGCCGCCGCCGCATACCCCGCGCGGGTCGTGACATTGCTGATCTCCGACGTACCAGGAGATGATCCATCCGTCATCGCTTCGGGTCCCACCGTGCCGGATCCGACGACGTTCTCCGATGCGCTTGCCATCCTGCGCAAATATCACATCGATGAGCCACGTGCGGCGGTCTCGCATCTCGCGGCGGCGGCCGACGAAACGCCGAAGCCTCATGACTCGCGGCTTGCCGGCATCAAGACCGCCATGATTGCGACCCCGCAACACTCTTTGGAGGCTGCCGCGGAGATCGCCAGCTCAGCCGGGTTCACGCCGTTCATTCTCGGTAGTGCGATTGAGGGGGAGGCGCGCGAGGTCGGCAAGGTCATGGCTGGAATTGCTCGCCAAGTTGTCGGTTATGGGCAGCCTGCGGCCTCGCCGTGCGCCTTGCTGTCCGGGGGCGAAACGACCGTCACGATACGAGGAAGCGGACGTGGCGGCCGCAATGTCGAATTCCTGCTCTCGCTCGCGATTTCGCTCGACGGCTTACCCGGCGTGTTTGCGATTGCGGGCGACACTGACGGCATCGACGGCGCCGAGGAGATCGCGGGCGCGCTTGTTACGCCGGATACGCTCGCCCGTGCCTGCGCTCTTGGCATCGATCCCAAGGCGAGCCTTGCCAATAACGACGGCCATGGCTTCTTCGAGGCGCTTGGCGATCAGATCGTGACCGGCCCAACGCTCACCAATGTCAATGATTTTCGCGCCGTGTTGATCACCAATGCGGCGGCGAAGACATCGCCGGGGATTCGATAATCATTGTGAAAATCCGCGCAGTGCGGCTCTCGAGGGATGGCACGAAAATGAACGGGACCGGATCTGGAGCATTCAAAGGCGAACGAGATAGTCTTACGCCCGGCGGAGCGCTTATGAGGAGGCTCGATGAGCTCGCCGAGTTCTCGAGCGAAGAGAATGCGCTCACTCGGCTCTATCTCTCGCCGGAGTACAAAGCCGCCGCCCTGCAGGTCATGGCCTGGATGTCCGAGGCCGGAATGAAGACCATGATCGATGCCGTTGGGAACGTCATTGGTCGGTACGATAGCCAGGTCTCCGACAAGCCGGCGCTGCTATTGGGCTCACACATAGATACTGTCCACAACGCCGGCAAATATGACGGCAATCTCGGCGTGCTCGTCGCCATCGCAGCTGTGGCGGAACTCAATCGCGCGGGCGAGCGTCTTTCATTCCCCATTGAGGTGATCGCCTTCGGCAATGAAGAGGGTGTGCGCTTTCCGGTAGCGCTCACCGGTTCTCGCACCGTGGCCGGCACCCTCGATCCGGCCGAATTGGACGCGGAGGATGAGCAAGGCATCAGTGTGCGGGTGGCCCTTCAGCACTTTGGCTGCAATCCGTTCGATATTCCCTCGATCCCACGCCGCAGAGACGACGTGCTCGCCTATGTGGAGGTCCACATCGAGCAAGGGCCCGTGTTGGAGAGCAAGGACCTGCCGGTTGGAGTTGTCACCGCGATCAACGGAGCAAGTCGGTTTGAAATCGACGTCGGCGGGGACGCCGGTCACGCCGGCACCGTGCCGATGGGACTGCGCAAGGACGCGCTCGTCGCTGCGTCTGAGATGATTCTCGCCATCGAGCGGCGCGCGGCTGCAACTCCCAATTTGGTGGCAACTGTGGGTCGGATCGAAATCCAACCCGGTGCCGTGAACGTCATTCCCGAACGGGCTTGCTTCACGTTGGATATCAGGGCTCCGGCGGACGCGGACCGCGTGACAGCAATCCATGATCTGGAACGCGAGCTGCGGGCGATTGCCATTCGCCGAGGCGTGGCACTTAAAATGAAGCAGACCTATGAAGCGGCTGCGGCTACGTGCGAGCCCTGGCTGATTGAGCAACTCGCAACATCAATCACCCGGGCCGGGATCAAGGTTTTGCGGCTGCCGAGCGGTGCCGGTCATGACGGGCTCGCAATCACTGCCCTGTGTCCGATCGGAATGCTGTTCGTGCGCTGCAGAGGCGGCATCAGTCACAACCCGGCTGAATCGATCACGGTCGAGGATGCGGATGTTGCTCTGTGCGTAACTCTTGACTTCCTGCGGCATCTTGAGCCGGCCGCCGGCAACTGAGACGGAAACTTGCGATGACGAGGACTGGACTTGCCGCGAACGACGGCCTTCACAGGAAGGTTCGCTCGTATCTCGAGAGTCAGCGCCAAGCACAAACGAGATTCCTCGCCGAACTCGTCAAGGCGCCGTCCGACAATCCCCCCGGTGATTGCGCACGCCATGCAGAGCGCGCTGCCGAACTCCTCGGTGAACTGGGGTTAGTGGTCGAACGTCATAAGGTCCCTAAGACCCTCGTGCGAAGCAGCGGTATGATTAGTGTCACCAACTTGATCGTGCGCACCCGCTTTGGCGACGGGCCCATCGTGGCGCTCAACGCCCACGGCGACGTAGTGCCTCCCGGCGAAGGCTGGACTAGGGACCCGTATGGCGCCACAGTGATGGACGGTTGGATGTATGGTCGCGGAGCCGCCGTCTCGAAATCCGACATCGCCACTTATGCTTTCGCGCTGCGAGCGATTGAGGTCTCAGGGGTGCCGCTTGCCGGGACGGTCGAGCTCCACTTCACTTACGATGAGGAGGTTGGCGGCGAGATCGGCCCGAAGTGGCTCCTGGACCAGGGGCTGACGAAGCCGGATTATGCGATTGCCGCCGGCTTTTCCTATGCCGTCGTGACCGCCCATAACGGCTGCCTTCATCTTGAAGTGACGGTCCACGGGCGGTCAGCCCATGCCGCGATGCCATACACCGGCGTTGATGCTCTTGAAGCAGCCAATCACCTGCTCGCGAAGCTCTATGAGTGGCGACGCTCACTGCGCGAGCGCATCTCAGCAATCCCGGGCATCGGCTCGCCGCAGCTCACCGTTGGTCTCATCAGCGGTGGCATCAACACGAACGTGGTGCCCGACCGCATTACTTTCCGGCTCGACCGCCGCATGATTCCGGAAGAGGATCCGGTCGCCGTCGAACGTGAACTTCAGGAATTGATCGCTAAAACGGCTTCTGCGTACCCGCAGGCGCATGTCGAGGTCAGGCGCATTCTCTTGGCCGAGCCCCTCAAGCCTCTCCCGGGCACCGAGCGGTTGGCGCAAATCCTGGAAGGTCATGCAAGCGACGTCATGGGCGAGCCAATTACCTCAAAGGGGGTGCCGCTATATACCGACGCCCGCCACTATGCAGCTGCGCGGGTTCCCATCGTGCTGTTCGGTGCGGGACCGCGCACCATCGAAGAGGCTAACGCCCACCGCGCCGACGAGCGGTTGCCTTTATCGGACCTGTTCAAGGCCACCGAAGTCGTGGCTCTCACCTTGCTTGATCTGTTGAGGGCATGAAGCCATCGAAGGCGCGAGGTCCTCAACTTCGTCAGTGTTTCGGAACGACCCTTAACCGACCAGCGCGTGATCGGGCCATGCAGGAAATCCATTAGGAGATGGCGACCAGGCATTGCGCCAGATCGAGAACAAGAATTTCGCCGAGGACCAGAAACGCGACATCGCACGCCACTACTTCGCGCACGCTCAGATGTCACGGAGCAAGCAATGAAGGCAACGCGATATTTCTTCAATCTCACCGGCGAGGGACGAACTCTCGTTGATGAAGGCGGGGTTGAACTCGACAATTTCGAGCAAGTTAAAGCCTACGCCTCAAAGCGAGCGGCAGTGCTCAGAGAAAATGCACATATGGTCGAGGACTGGACGGAATGGCGTCTCGAAATCTTGGACTCGTCCTTCCGAGTCGTTTTGACGTTGCCGCTGACGGAGTGCTTGTCCGGGTAGGCGACCCGTCGCAGTAGAGCACGTCGTCTTCGTCCGCCGCGTTCAAGTTCGCAAGCAGAAATTGGAACGGTAGCGCTGCACCAGCGATGTCGCCTATTGGCCC
>Ga0207665_10002837_pt1 | contig 11629 bp, 8 predicted proteins | sample LARL112metaG_FD_184351 | JGI IMG/M metagenome (GOLD analysis project Ga0207665, IMG submission 184351) | Corn, switchgrass and miscanthus rhizosphere microbial communities from Kellogg Biological Station, Michigan, USA - LAR L11-2 metaG... | ecosystem: Host-associated > Plants > Roots >...
GCGGCGAGGAACCGTTCGTGGCAGGCCTGTTCGCCTCCTCGGAGATGTTCGTCGATTACCTGCTCGAGCTCTACCGCGCCGGCGTGCTGCGCCGCCAGGTGTACGACTGCCTGGCGCTCGAGCGGCTCGTGGCGGCCGGAACGGTCACCGAGCGCGTCGATGAGCGCATTCTCGAGCGCCTGCTCGAGGCCGGCGCGGGCCCGCGACTCCAGAGGCACGAGTTTGCCCTGCTGCAGCATCACGGAGTGTTCCTTGATGCAGTGCAGTTCGATGCCGGACGCATTCGCCTGCCGGGTGGGGAGTGGCTGACGGCCGACCTGGCGGACGCCTCGAGCCGCGCGCGCCTCGCGCCATGCCTCGGCCGCGGGTTGCGCAATGGACAAGTGCTGCATGCGGGCTTCTTCCTCGGCCCACGTGGCTTCTACGCTGCGCTGCGTGAGCTGCCGGAAAGTGAGCGCGCACGCTTTGGTATGCGCGGCGTCGGTTTCGTCAATCAGCTCTACGGCGAGGACCAGGAGCTGCGCATACTGCAGCGCCGCACCGCGCGCTTCGTCAATACCAGCATGATGGTCACCTTGCTCGGCGCGGCGGTGTCGGACACGCTCGCGAGCGGCCGCGTGGTGAGCGGCGTGGGCGGTCAATACAACTTCGTCGCCATGGCCCATGCGCTACCGGACGCACGCTCGATCCTGTGCCTGCGTGCCACGCGCACCCAGCGTGGCCGTACGACCTCTAATCTCCTCTGGAGCGAAGGCAACGAGACCATTCCGCGTCACCTGCGGGACATCGTGGTGACCGAGTACGGCGTCGCCGACCTGCGCGGCCGCACTGATGAGGAATGCATTGCGGCGCTGCTGAACATCAGCGACTCGCGCTTTCAGGAGCCGCTGCTGGCGCGAGCCCGTGCCGCCGGCAAGATCCGCGCGGACTACCGCATTCCCGAGGCATTCCGCAACAACACTCCCGCACGGCTCACGCGCGCGCTCGACGCTGCGCGCGCCGCAGGCTACTTCAGCGAGTATCCGTTCGGCACCGATCTCACCAGGGAGGAGATCGCGCTGGCGCGCGCGCTGCGGCTCCTCGACAGTTGGACCGGCAGTTCATGGGCGCGGCTGCGCACGGTCGCCGCGGCGCTCGCACACGGCGCTGGCGCCAGACACGCGGCGGCTCTCAGTCGCATGGGACTCGCGCAGCCGCACGGCCCGAGCGAGCGGCTGCAGCGCCGACTGCTGGCTCTCGCGCTCGAACGCAGTGCCGGGAGCTGAGCGGAGCGCGGCGGCCGGCGCGAGAGTCTGCGCGCTGCTAAGCGCGGACGCGCGCGCGCCTGCGCCGGCCCACGAAGCCGAAAGCGGTGAGACCGCCGAGGAACAGCGGCAGTGCGGCGGGCAGCGGCACCGGGGTCGGAGTCAGCGTCTGTGAGATGAGATCGTATTTACCCTGCTTGCCGTCAGCGCCGGCGTCGTCCCCCCGAGCGTGCCCGGGCGCGCTTCGCTGCCGCCCTGAGCGTCACGGCTCTTTTAACCACCCGGCGTGCAGCTCGCCGGGTCGCCGCGGCGGTCCGGTGCGTGGCCTGGGAGCGCGCTTTGCTGCCCGCCACGGTGCGCTTGCTTTTGCCGCCCCTGGACGCCGCACCTCTCCCCTTCGCCCGTTTGGGTTTCGCCGTCTTGGCGCTCCTCGCGCGGTCACGCGATCGGCCGGCAGCGCGTGGCGCCGCCTTCGCTGCGGCCGCAATTGGACGCGCCGGTGGCGCGGCGGCGACTCCTTCCACCCCGCGCAGCTGCTCGAGAATGGCAGGATTCTCGAGCGTCGAAACGTCCTGCGTGATCTCATCGCCGCGCGCGATGGCCTTGAGCAGCCGCCGCATGATTTTGCCCGAGCGGGTCTTGGGCAGATTGTCGGCGAAGCGAATGTCGTCCGGCTTGGCGATCGGCCCGAGTTGCTGGCCGACCCAGTCGCGCAGCTCCTTGGTGAGCGCGCCCGCCTCGCCCGTCGGCCGCTGACCTCTCGTCACCACGTAGGCGAACACCGCCTCACCCTTGATCTCGTGAGGCCTGCCGACCACCGCCGCCTCGGCGACGCGCGGATGCGCGACCAGGGCGGACTCGATCTCCATCGTTCCGAGCCGATGCCCGGCGACGTTCAGCACATCGTCGATGCGCCCCATGATCCAGAAATAGCCGCCCTTGTCGCGGTGTGCGCTGTCGCCGGCCACGTAGTAGCGGTTGTTGAACTTTTCCCAATAGCCGGCGATGTAGCGATCGTTGTTGCGCCAGATGGTGCGCAGCATGGCCGGCCAGGGCTTGCGGATCACCAGGTACCCTCCGGCATCGGGCCGTTTCACCGGATGGCCGTGGTCATCGACGATGTCCGCATCGATGCCGGGAAGCGGCTGCGTGCACGAGCCGGGCTTGGTGGCCGTTACCCCGGGCAGTGGCGCGATGAGGATGGCGCCGGTCTCGGTCTGCCACCAGGTGTCGACGATCGGGCAGTGGCCGTTGCCGATGACCCGGTGGTACCAGATCCAGGCTTCCGGGTTGATCGGCTCGCCGACGCTCCCGAGCAGGCGCAGCCGGGTGAGGTCGTAGTTGCGCGGCAGCTCATCGCCGAGCTTCATCAATGCGCGGATGGCCGTGGGCGCGGTGTAGAACACGGTCACACCGTGATTCTGACAGTTCCTCCAGAAGCGGCCGCCATCCGGAACCGTTGGTGTGCCCTCGTATACCAACACCGTCGCGCCCATGGCGAGCGGTCCATAGGCGACGTAGCTGTGGCCGGTAACCCAACCCACATCCGCCGTGCACCAGAAAACATCCTCATCGCGCAGATCGAAGATCCACTGCGTAGTGAGTTTCGTCTGCAGCAGATAGCCACCGGTAGAGTGCTGCACGCCTTTTGGCTTGCCGGTGGAGCCCGAGGTGTACAGCACGAACAGCGGGTGCTCTGCATCCACCCATTCGGGCTCGCACGATGGCGGGTGCCCGTCGATGGCCTCGTGCCACCAGATATCCCGACCCGGTTGCATGGTGATCGGCTTGCCGGTGCGGCGCAGCACGATGACGCGCTGCACGCTGGGACAGCCGCCGCTCAACGCTTTGTCGGCAGCCGCCTTCAGCTCGACCGCCTGGCCCCCGCGCCAGCCGCCATCGGCAGTGATCACCATCCGTGCCTCGGTATCTTCGATGCGGTCCCGGAGCGCTGGGGCGGAGAAGCCGCCGAACACGACCGAATGGATCGCGCCGATACGGTTGCAGGCATGCATCGCGATCACGATCTCGGGCACGAGCGGCAGGTAGATGATGACCCGGTCGCCGCGGCTCACGCCCTGGGCCTTGAGCGCGTTGGCGAAGCGGCACACCTCGGCGTGCAGCTCGCGGTAGCTCAGACGCCTGACATCGCCGGGCTCGCCTTCGAAGATGAGTGCGGTCTTGTGACCGCGCTCATCGAGATGAATGTCGAGGCAGTTGACGGAGGCGTTCAGCCGTCCGTCGCTGAACCAGCGATAGTTGGGAGCCTCGCTGTCGTCGAAGGCCTGGGTGAAGGGCCTCTGCCAGCTGAGCTCGCGCGCCGCGAGCTCGGCCCAGAAGCCGACATGATCTTCGCGCGCACGCCGGCGCAGTCGCTCGGCATCTTCCGGCTTGATGCGGGCGCGCGCGGCGAATTCCGGCGGCGGTGGAAAAGTGCGCTCCTCGAGGAGAACCGACTTGATGTTCTTTTCCGCCATGCGTCTCTCCTGTAGGTATCGGCGAGCATAGCCGAACGTGCGGGTGGCGGTCTTTACGCCGCTGCCGCGAGCAGCCGCTCCATGAGATCACGCGCCTCCCGCGCGTAGCCGCCTCCGAAGAGGTTAGCGTGGTTCAGCACGTGGTAGAGGTTGTAGAGCTGCGCACGCAGCGCAGCGCCGGCGGGAAGCGGAGCTGCCGACTGGTACGCGCGGTAGAACGCTGCGCCGAAGCCGCCGAAAAGACGAGTCATGGCGAGATCGGTCTCGCGGTCGCCGTAGTAGACCGCCGGGTCGACGAGCACCGGCTCGCCGGCGGCGCTCGAGAGCCAGTTTCCGCCCCACAGGTCCCCGTGCAGGAGCGAGCAGCGTGGCGCATGCCCCGCGAGAAGTGCTGGCAGCGCCGCAAGCAGCCGCTCGCCAGGCCCGGCGAGAGTCGCGAGCCCGTGCCGCGCAGCGAGCGCGAGTTGCGGGCGCAGGCGGCGCTCGCGAAAAAATTCGACCCAGTCCTCACTCCAGTCATTGGCCTGCGGAGTGCGGCCGATGGTGTTGTCCCGCCACCAGCCGAAGCGCGGCGCGGTAACGCCGTGCAGCGCGGCCAGCCCCTCGCCGAGCCGCCGCTCACAGATTTCATCCGCGCTCCCGGGCTCTATCCACTCCAGGGCCAGAAATGCCGTCGAGCCTGCGATCCCGGTTGCGAGTACTTCCGGGACCCGCAATGCCCGCGCCCGGCGCAGCTCGCGGAGGCCATCGGCCTCGGCTGCAAACGCCGGCTGCGAGGCGCTCGCGGCGAGCTTGACGAACATGGCTGAACTTCCGGCTGACCAGTAGTAGCAGCGGTTGATGCTGCCGCCACCGATACTGCGCTCGGGTGCGCTGGCACATGCAGTGCCGGTGAGCGCTGCAATCTCCTGCGCGACGGCTGCAAAGGACTCCGTGCTCACGCCGCCGACGGGGTCGCCTGGGCCTCCGGCAATTGCGCGAGCCGCTCCGCCTGCCGGCGCAGGAATGAGCCGAAGCCCAGCCGGTCATAGAGCGCACCGAGCGCCGGCAGGTCGGGCAATTGCCGTCGCAGGGTGCTCGGGCTCGCGCCGAGAGAGAGATCGCATGCGATGCGCGTGAGCTGGCGCGCGAGGTAGACCGACTCCCGGTGCGCGGCGAGGCGCACGCCGAGCGTGCCAGCGCCGCGCAGTGGCAGGGAAGCGACGCGTGCCAGGTCCGCGTACAGCTCATCGAGAGAGCCGAACGCCTTCATGAGTGCCGCGGCGGTGCGCTGGCCTATGCCGGGCACACCGGGTATGTTGTCGATGCTGTCACCGGTGAGTGCCAGATAGTCGGCGAAGCGCTCCGGTGCAACGCCGAAATGCCGCTCGATGTCGTGATAGCCGAACTGCGAGCGGAACCCGAAATCCCAGAACAGGTCGCCATCGCGCATCAGCTGCGCCAGGTCCTTGTCGCGGCCGATGAACGCCGCGCGCACACCATGGGTGCGCATCTGCTGTGCCAGGGTGCCGATGACATCGTCCGCTTCGTACTGCGGGTCCACGAATACGGCCGCGCCCAGGTGGCGGCACAGCTCACGGCAACATGCGAGCTGCGCGACGAGATCGGTCGGTGCGCGCTCGCGATTTGCCTTGTAGGCCGGGTAGATGCGATTGCGGTAGGAACCCGAGCAGCGCTCATCGAAGGCCACCGCAATGTACGTGGGCCGCATGCGCTCGATGAGATCGCCGAGGAAGCGTGCGAAGCCGAACACGGCATGCACCGAATTGCCATCGCGGTCGCGCATGTCCGGCAGGATGGAGTGATACGCGCGGAAGACGTAGCACGAAGCGTCGACTAGGAAGATCACGTGGCATCGCTCCCCGGGGCCCGCACCACTTTAGCGCCGCGTGCGGCCAGCGTCACCGCCGCGTGCGGCCAGCTCAGCGCCGCGCGCCGCTACGATAGCCAGCGCTGGATCCGGTCGTGCAGCGGGCTCGAGCGCGGGAAATGCGCTACGAGATACTCCATCTGATCGGCGAGTACGCGGCGACCCTTGAGAAAGATGTATTCCGCGTAAGTGGGCGTGAAAGGCACTGCGATCAGCTGCATGCGCGCTTGCTCGGGAGTGCGCGAGGCCTTCTGGTTGTTGCAGCGGCGGCAGGCCGCCACGACGTTCGTCCACAGGTCCGCGCCTCCCTGGCTGAAGGGGCGGATGTGATCGCGCGACAGCTCGCGCGAGGGGAAACGGCCCGCGCAGTACATGCAGAGATACGCGTCGCGCCGGAACAGGGTCTGGTTGTTCAGCGGCGGCACGTAGTCGTGGCGTGTGTTGCCGGGATTGCCGGTGTGCCCGACCGTGGCGACGATGGAGTTGACCTCGAGCACCGTGCGCCGGCCGGTACGCGCATTGGTGCCACCGTAGAGCTCGTAGAGCAGCGAGCCACACGTGTAAGCGACTTGCTCCTGGTGGTACAGTCGCGCCGCTTCCTTGTAGTCGATCCACTCGAGCGGCATCCCGGCGACGTCGGTGCGCAGCACCAGCTGCGACAGCCCGCGCGCGGCAGGCATGGCAACGATGCGCAGATCGTCCAGGAGCCCGTGATCAGCTCGCTCGAGGTCTATCCCTTGCATGGCGCGGTGTAAGATACGGCAAGTTTGTGCAAGAATTCAACATCGCAAGTTCCTATTTAGATTAAAGAATTCTAACCGCGGTCACGTTTTTGCGACCTCAATCACGAGGCGGTGAATGTCAGTAACGATTGGCGCGCTCCGCGAGAGCGCGCCCCGAGAAATGCGCGTCAGCCTGGTCCCGGAAGTGACCGACAAGCTGCTGAAGGAAGGCGCGCGCCTCCTCATCGAGCGCACCGCCGGCGAGCGCGCCGGCTTTCCCGATGTGAGTTACAAGGGCGTCGACTGGGCAGCGAGTGCGAGCGAGGTGCTGCTGAGCGCCGACGTGCTGCTCACGGTGCAGCCGCTGTCGCTCGAGCAGATCGCGCAGCTGCGCGCGAGCGCGGTGCTGGTGGGTTTCATGCAGCCCTATGCACGCAGCGCCGAGGTACGTGCGCTCAAGGAGCGCGGCGTCACGAGCTTCGCGATGGAGCTGGTGCCGCGCATCTCGCGGGCGCAGTCGATGGACGCACTCTCCTCGCAAGCCGCGATCGGCGGTTACAAGGCGGTACTGATCGCGGCCAACGCGCTGCAGAAATTCATGCCGATGCTGACCACTGCCGCGGGCACGATCCGGCCCGCGCAGGTGCTGATCATCGGCGCGGGCGTCGCAGGTCTGCAGGCGATCGCTACGGCTAAGCGTCTCGGTGCGGTGGTCGAAGCCTACGACGTGCGCAGCGCGACGCGCGAGCAGGTGCGCTCGCTCGGAGCCAAGTTCGTCGACACGGGCGTGAGCGCCGAGGGTGCCGGCGGCTATGCGCGCGAGCTCACCGCCGAGGAGCGCGCGAAGCAACAGGAGATTCTCGATGCACGCATCGCCGCAAGCGATGCAGTGATCACCACCGCGGCGGTTCCGGGCCGGCCCGCGCCGCGCCTCATTTCCCGCGCGACCATCGAGCGCATGCGCCCCGGCGCGGTGGTCGTTGACCTCGCCGCCGAGCAGGGCGGCAACTGCGAGCTCACGCGTGCCGGAGAAACCGTCGAGCACCAGCGGGTGAAGATCGTGGGTCCGGTGAATCTCGCCGCCGACCTCGCCTACCACGCGAGCGAGATGTACGCACGCAACCTCTACAACTTTCTCAAGCCCGCACTGGTGAAGGGTGAGCTGGTGATCGACTGGAACGACGAAGTCTTCGCGCAGTCCTGTCTCACGAGCGGCGGCCAGGTGCGGCACGAACCGACTGCGCGCGCCCTGGAGAGTGCGAAATGACCGGAATGGTGGCGCTCTATATCTTCATGCTCGCGGCCTTCACCGGCTATGAAGTCATCGCGCGTGTGCCGGTGATCCTGCACACCCCGCTCATGTCGGGATCCAACTTCGTCCACGGCATCGTGCTGGTCGGCGCCATGGTCGCCCTCGGTGGTGCACAGACGCCGCTGGAGAAAACCATCGGCTTCATCGGCGTGCTGCTTGCGGCCGGCAACGCCGTCGGTGGCTACGTGGTCACCGAGCGCATGCTGGAGATGTTCAAGACGAGCGGCGCCCGCGGCGGCCGCGGCGGCAGCAGCGACCCGAGGACCTCCTGATGCCGGGATGGTTCTCCGCGGATCTCGCGATCCAGGTAAGTTATTTCGTTACCGCGGTGCTGTTCATCATGGGGCTCAAGCGCATGAGCTCCCCGGTGACCGCGCGCAGCGGCATCCTCTGGGCCGGTGCCGGCATGGCGGTTGCCACGCTGATCACGTTTCTCTACCCCGGGATGTCCAACTACGGGCTCATCCTGCCCGCGATGCTGGTCGGCGGGGTGCTCGCAGCCTGGAGCGGGCGGCGCGTCGCCATGACCAACATGCCGCAGATGATCGCGCTCTACAACGGCATGGGTGGCGGTGCGGCGGCGGCAATCGCCGCGGTGGAGCTTTATCGCGGCGGCACCGAAGGTTACGCGAGCACGACCCTCGCGGTGGCCGGTGGCATCATCGGCGCGGTCTCCTTCAGCGGCAGCGCCATCGCCTTCGGCAAGCTCCAGGGCCTCATCACCCGCAGCCTGCGCTTTCGGGGGCAGCAGCTGCTGAACCTGCTGCTGCTCATCGCCGCGCTGATCCTCGGAGCGCTCGCGATCGCGCCGGCGAGCGCGACGCCCGCGGTGGTGACCGGCTTGTTCGTGCTGGCGCTGCTGCTCGGGATCACCATGACGCTGCCGATCGGCGGTGCCGACATGCCGGTGGTGATCTCGCTCTACAACGCACTCACCGGGCTTGCGGTCGGGTTCGAAGGCTTTGTGCTCAATAACGCCGCCATGATCATCGCCGGCACGGTGGTAGGCTCGGCCGGCACGCTGCTCACGCAACTGATGGCGAAAGCCATGAACCGTTCGCTCGGCAACGTGTTGTTCTCGGGTTTTGGCGACACTGGGGGAGCGGCTACCGGCGAGGTGACGGGCAGCCTCAAGCCCATCGAGGCGAGCGATGTCGGGGTGATGCTCGCCTTTGCGCAGAAAGTGATCATCGTGCCCGGCTACGGCATGGCGGTCGCCCAGGCGCAGCACAAGATTTGGGAGCTCGGTCAGCTGCTCATCGACCGGGGCGTGCAGCTGCGCTTCGCCATCCACCCGGTGGCAGGGCGCATGCCCGGGCACATGAACGTGCTGCTCGCGGAAGCGGGCGTGCCGTACGATCTCATCGCGGATCTCGATGAGATCAATGCGGAGTTCGATACCGCGGATGTGGCATTGATCATCGGCGCCAACGATGTCGTGAACCCGGTGGCGCGCACCGACAAGTCGAGCCCGATCTACGGCATGCCCATTCTGAACGCCGACAAGGCGAAGAACGTCATCGTCATCAAGCGCGGGCAGGGCGCCGGCTTCTCGGGCATCGAGAATGCGCTCTTTTATCTCGACAACACCCGCATGTTGTATGGCGATGCGCAGAAGGTCGCCGCGGAGCTGATCCAGGCGGTGAAGGCGGTAGGCTGAGACTCGCGCGCTCGCGGTTTGTACACCGCTGCAGGAACGGAGAGCTCATGCATCGCAGAAAACTGCTGAAGAGCGTCGCCGCGCTCCCGCTGCTGGCGCTCGCTCCACCGCTCATTGCGGCTGCGCCCGCGCCGCTGCGGCGAGTGCGTCCGGGCGACCCGGCGTGGCCCAACGCGGCGGACTGGCGCAAGCTCGATGAGATAGTCGGCGGCGCATTGCTCGAGGTGCGTTCGCTCTTCAGCGCGTGCGAGAGCGATGGCGGCAGCGTCGGCTGCCGCGACGTGCTCGCCAACATCCAGAACCCTTTCTATATCGGCGAGCAGCCGGCGGGCACGCAGGTCTCAGGCTGGCTCGATGCCTGGACTCCCGCGCCGAGCGCGTACGCGGTGAAAGCGCGCAACAGCACGGATGTCGCCGCTGCCATCAACTTCGCGCGCGAGCGGCGGCTGCGCCTCGCGGTAAAGGGCGGCGGTCACAGCTATCAGGGCACTTCCAGCGCACCCGACTCGCTGCTCATCTGGCTGCGCGCCATGAACCAGGTGACGGTGCACGATTCATTCGTCCCGGCGGGCTGTGCGGACAAGGTGAGCCCCGTGCCGGCCGTCAGCGCCGGCGCGGGCGCCATGTGGATCGATCTCTACGATGCAGTGACCACTCGCGGCGGCCGGTACGTTCAGGGTGGAGGGTGCACCACGGTCGGTGTCGCAGGTCTCGTGCAGAGCGGGGGTTTCGGCAGCTTCTCCAAGGGTTTCGGCAGTGCAGCGGCAGGATTGCTCGAGGCGGAGATCGTGACCGCGGACGGGCGCGTGCGCACCGTGAATGCCTGCACGGAGCCAGACCTGTACTGGGCGCTCAAAGGCGGTGGCGGCGGCACCTGGGGCGTGCTGACCCGCCTCACGCTGCGCACGCATGAGCTGCCGGAGTTCATGGGCGCCGCCTGGGGCAAGCTGCGCGCCCAGTCGGATGACGCCTTTCGGCGCCTGCTCGATCGATTCTTCGAGTTCTACGCGGCGAACCTCTTCAACCCCCATTGGGGCGAGCAGGTGAGGATCGGATCCGACAACACACTCGAGATCTCGATGGTGTGTCAGGGACTCGACCCGAAGCAGGCGCCGCAGGCCTGGCAACCCTTCTTCGCCTGGGTCGACGCCGCGCCGCGCGATTTCACCATACTCGACAAGCCCGGTGCCGGTGCCAAGCCGGCGCGCCACTGGTGGGATATCGCCGGCAACCACTCCATGATCAAGGACAAGCGCGGGGGCGCCCCTGCGCACCACGGCTGGTGGGAGGGCGACCAGGAACAGGTGGGCGCCTTCCTTCACGGCTACGACTCGCTGTGGCTGCCAGCGTCGCTGCTCGAGTCCAAAGAGCGGCCGCGGCTCATCGAGGCGCTCATCGCAGGAAGCCGCAGCCAGGAGATCGAGCTGCATTTCAACAAGGGGCTGGCCGGGGCTCCCGCCACCGCGATCGCGGCGACGCTCGACACCGCCACGAACCCGGCGGTGACCAGCGCATTTGCGCTCGCGATCATGGCCAACGGCGAGGGGCCGTTGTACCCGGGAATGGGACGCACATCGGTGGATGAAGCCGGGGCGCATGCGCAGGCGCGCGCGGTCGATCAGGCGAGTGCGCAGCTGCGCCGCATCGTGCCGGACGCGGGCTCATATGTATCGGAGAGCAACTATTTCAACGCCACCTGGCAGCAGGCCTTCTGGGGGAAGAACTACGCGCGCCTGCGGGCGGTGAAGGACCGCCTCGATCCCGATGGCCTGTTCGTGGTGCATCACGGGGTCGGGAGCGAAGACTGGAGCGCGGATGGCTTCACCCGCCTCTCCTGAGCTGCGCTGCACCGTGCGACGCACCGTATGCTGTGCCTGACACTGGGAAGATTGCGAGACATGAACTCCACACCTGATCCCGAGACCCTGACGGGCGCGCCCCGGCGCGGCGCACCTTTGGGTAGCGCATCCTGGCGCAGCGCCTGCCGGCGTGCTGCCGGCTGTGCAGTGATGCTGCTGTGCGCTGCCGCGGCGCGGGCGGCTGCACCTGCGCAAAACGTGCACAGGCCGCCCACTGCGGCGGAGGTCCTCGCCGCCTCGACTGCAGCCGACTGGCGTGCGCTCGATCCGCAGAACACGTTGTACCTGGAGCTTCCCGCCGGGCGCGTGGTCATCGAGCTCATGCCACAGTTCGCTCCCAACCACGTGGCGAACGTTCTGGCGCTTACTCGTGGCGGGTACTTCGATGGCCTGTCGATCGTGCGCTCACAGGACAACTACGTGGTGCAGTGGGATGACCCCGACGGCAAGAAATCGGTAGGCGCGGCGCATCGTACGTTGGCAGC
>Ga0207665_10002839_pt1 | contig 11623 bp, 10 predicted proteins | sample LARL112metaG_FD_184351 | JGI IMG/M metagenome (GOLD analysis project Ga0207665, IMG submission 184351) | Corn, switchgrass and miscanthus rhizosphere microbial communities from Kellogg Biological Station, Michigan, USA - LAR L11-2 metaG... | ecosystem: Host-associated > Plants > Roots >...
GAGCCGGCCGCTGACGCGCAGGCCGCGGAGGTTGGCGACGACGGCGAGCGCGAGGATCGCCGCGGCAACGAGAAACGTCGTGTCCTTGCCGCGGTGGAGTGCGTCGGCGGCGTAGTGCGCGCCCGTCAGCACCACGAGCGCCTGCGCCACCGACGCGGCGAAGAAGTAGAACCACCCGACGACTGCTCCCCACGCGTCGCTGAAGGCGCGGCTCGCGTAGACGGCCACCCCGCCGGCGTCGGGATAGCGCGCCGCGAGGGTCGCAAAGGTCAGCGCAAGCGGAATGCCGAGCGCGCCGTCGAAGGCCCACGCGAGCAGCGAGCCGGGGCCCGCCTTCGAGGCGGCGACGCCGGGGAGAATGAGCACCCCCGCGCCGACGACGGCGCCCGCGTAGAGCGCGACCGCCTGCGGCAGCGTGATCGACTTGACCAGCTCGGCGGTCGCCTCGGCCACCGCCGTGGGCGGCTTCGGCTCGCGCGCAAGCGGCGGCGCGTCTCTCGCCACGAACGGGAGGCTGACGCGTGGGGCTGATAAGAGCAAGTCCAGTTATGCTTCGAGGCAATCGTGGAAGCTGATCGGTGGTTGGGCCTCGAGGTGCGCCACCTGATGGCGCTCCGAGCGGTCGTCGACGAAGGCACGTTCGCCCGCGCGGCCGTTCGGCTCGGCTACACGCAGTCGGCGATCAGCCAGCAGATCGCCTCGCTCGAGCGGATCGTGGGAAAGCGGTTGCTCGAGCGGCCACGGGGTCGCCGGACCGTCGGCCCGACGCCCACCGGAACGCTCCTCCTGCGGCACGCGGACGCCATCGTCGCGCGGGTGAAGGCGGCGCAGGCGGACGTCGAAGCCGTGACGGAAGGCGCGGCCGGCACGCTCCGAATCGGGACGTACCAGAGCGTCGGGATGCGGATCCTGCCCGCCGTCCTGCCCGCCTTCGCCGAGTCGTGGCCGCACGTCGAGGTCGAGCTGCGCGAGTCGGCGTCGGACTACGACCTGCTCGGACTCGTCGAGCGCGCAGAGCTCGACCTGACCTTCTGCATGCTCCCCGTCGAGGAGGGGCCGTTCGCCTCGCGAGAGCTCGTGCGGGACCGCTACCGGCTTGTCGTCCCGGCCGACTCACCCGTCGCCGGAAGCGCGACGGCGCCGCCGCTCCGGGAGATCGCGGCGCTACCGCTGCTCGGCTTCCGAAGCTGCCGGAACGAGCACCGCGTGGACGCCCATCTGCGGGCGCAGGGCCTCGAGCCGAACGTCGTCTTCCGCTCGGACGACAACGGAACCCTCCAGGCGCTCGTCGCCGCCGGGATGGGCGCGGCGCTGATGCCCGGGCTCGCCGTCGACCTCGGCGACCCGGAAACCGCAGCGATCGACCTGGGCGAGAGCGTGCCGCCCCGTCTCCTCGGAATCGTCTGGCATCGCGACCGGGTGCTCGCTCCCGCGGCGGACGCGTTCGTGGAGACGGCGGTGCAGGTCTGTTCTGCGCTCGACGAGCCGGCTGTGCCGGCGGCTGCGGCCGCCATTCCTGCCTGAGCCGAGCCCTGCGAATCCGTCACCTCGACGTTTTTACGTCATAGCGTCTACAATCGACTCTGGCCATGGACGGGGGGACATGACCCAAGTCGAGACGCCGCACGCTCGCGTTCCTCTCGCGGGGCCGGCAGTTCGGACCGACGTTCCGGGCCCTTCCTCGCGCCGTTACCTGGAGCGCCAGGAGGCTTACGAGTCGAACGCGAGGTCGTACCCGCGCCGGCTGCCGATCGCGATCGAGCGCGCGGCAGGGCCGTTCGTTCGCGACGTCGACGGCAACGTCTACATCGACTTCCTCACCGGCGCGGGCGTCCTCGCGCTCGGGCACAACCATCCCGAGGTCGTCGACGCAGTCCGCCGGCAGCTCGAGCTCTACTGCCACGGGCTCGACTTTCCGACGCCGATCAAGGACGAGTTCGTCTCTGTGCAGCTCGGCCTCCTGCCGCCGGAGATGCACGGCCGCACCCGCATCCAGCTCTGCGGCGCCGCCGGGGAGAACGCAATCGATGCGGCGCTCAAGCTCTGCAAGACGGCGACGGGCCGGGGCGACGTCGTCACGTTCCACGGCGGCTTCCACGGAAGCACCCACAGCACGATGGCGCTCAGCGGGCTCCTCGCGCAGAAGGAGCCCGTGGCGAACCTCGTCCCGGGCGTCCACTTCTTCCCGTATCCGTACTCCTACCGCTGCCCGCTCGGGCTGACCCCGGACACGTGCGCGGCGGGCTGCCTCGCATACCTCGAGCGCGTGCTCACCGATCCGAACGGAGGTGTGCCGCGCCCCGCGGCCGTGCTCGTCGAGCCGGTGCAGGGCGAGGGAGGCGTCATCCCCGCGCCGCCGGAGTTCCTCCAGGGACTGCGGCGCCTGACGCTCGAGCTCGACGTCCCGCTCGTCGTCGACGAGGTGCAGAGCGGCTGCGGGCGGACCGGCAGGTGGTTCGCCTTCGAGCACGCCGGGATCGTCCCCGACGTCGTGGTCGCCTCGAAGGCGCTCGGCGGGATCGGGATGCCGATCGCCGCGATCTTCTACGACGAGCGTCTGGACGTGTGGGAGCCGGGCGCCCACACCGGCACGTTCCGCGGGAACCAGCTCGCGTTCGCGGCCGGGGCCGCTGCCGCCAGGATCATCGTCCGGGACGGGATCCTCGACCACGTGCGCGAGCTCGGCGCGTACACGCTCGAGCGCCTCGCCCCGCTGCCCGAGCGCCACCCCTTCGTCGGCGATGTGCGCGGGCTTGGCCTCATGCTCGGGATCGAGCTCGTCGACGTCGAGACCGGCGCGTTCGACGGGCGGCGGGCGGCGACGGTCCAGCGGCTCGCGCTCGAGCGCGGCCTGATCGTGGAGCTCGGCGGCCGCGACGACTGCGTCGTCCGGCTGATGCCGCCGCTGAACGTGTCGAGGGCGGTGCTCGACGACGGGCTCACCATCCTCGAGGAGGCGCTCGACCTTGCGGCTTGAGCACATGGACGATTCCTCCGACGTCGTCTGCGTCGGGTTCGGCCCGGCCGGAATCGCGCTCGCGACGGCGATCGAAGACGCGCTCGAGGCGGAAGAGGACGCGCCTTCGACCGTGTTCCTCGACCGCGCCGTGAGCTCGGCGTGGCAGCCGGACATGCTCCTCCCGGGCACGGACATCCAGCACCACTTCCTGCGCGACTTCGCGACGCCGCGCAACCCGCGCAGCCGCTTCACGTTTGCGAACTTCCTGCGCGAGCAAGGCCGGCTCTTCCCGTTCTGCCTCTTCGGCGCGCGGGTCGGACGGATCGAGTGGTCGCACTACGTCGAGTGGACAGCGAGCCAGGTGACGCTGCCGGTGCATTACCGCCACGACGTGCTCGGCGTCGAGCCGGTGCCGGAGAACGGCGCGGTCGAGCGCCTGCTCGTCGTCGCGCGCGACCTCGACTCGGGGCTCGCGCGCCAGCTCGTCGCGCGGAACGTCGTGCTCTCGCTCGGGCAGCTGCCGAGCGTGCCGCCGCTCTTCGAGCCGCTGCTCGGCCCGGCCGTCTTCCACTCGAGCGCGTTCCTGCACGGCATCCGCCGCTTCCGGCCGGACGAGGCCCCGACGTTCGCTGTCGTGGGCGCGGGCCAGAACGCGGGCGAGATCATCCTCTACCTCGCGAACCGCTTTCCGGAGTCGACGATCTACTCGGTCGCCCGCAACTCCGGCTTCCGAACGTACGACCTCGGCCACTTCTCGAACCAGGTCTACTTCCCGGAGGAGACCGACTACTTCTACGGCCTGTCGCGAGCCGGGCGCGAGGCGGTGTTCGAGAACGTCCGCCTCACGAACTACTCGAGTGTCGACCCCGACGTCTCGAGCGCGCTCTACCTGCTCACGTACGAGGAGCGCCTGCTCGGTCGGGAGCGGATCCACATGCTCTCGCGGGTTCAGCCGGTCGACGCGCGCGAGGAGGACGGCCGCTACCGGCTCGTGCTCGAGGAGGTGTACCGCGGCGACCGGCGAGAGCTCGACGTCGACGTGATCGTGCTGTGCACCGGCTTCCGCGAGCAGCGGCTGCCGGCGCTGCTCGACGGTCTGCGCCCGTACCTCCGCCTGGACGAGAGCGGCGATCCGGTCGTCTCGCGCGCCTATCGCGTCGCCACGGACAGCCGCCTCCGAGCCGGGATCTACCTCAACGGCATGACCGAGTGGCGGCACGGGATCAGCAACGCGACGTCGTTCAGCATGACGGCGCTCCGGGCGCAGGAGATTCTCGACGACATCCGCCGCGACGAGACGCCGCGTGCTGAACGAAGAGGAGGTGAGGGCCTTGCAGCTACAGCAATGGGACGAGGCGAAGCTCGTCTTCGAGGAGGAGTACAACGTCCGTGGTAAGCGGCTCTTTCCGTGGGACGGGCTGGACGAGCCGGAGTGGGGCGGCGCGTGGGTCGTCGTCGATCCGGGGACGACGTCCACGCCGCACTCGCACGACGAGAACGAGATGTTCTTCATCGTCCGCGGAGAGGGCGAGCTGCGACTCGGCGACGAGACCCGGCGCGTCGGCCCGGGCGACACGATCTTCATCACGCCGTTCGGGGAGCACTCGCTGACGAACGACGGCGACGACCGGCTCGTCTTCCTCACGATCTGGTGGGGCGGCGTCGAGCAGGAGGCCGCGGCCGGGGCGGCCGGCTAGCGGAGGAGTCGCCACGATCGGCTGCGACATCCTCGTCGTCGGCGGAGGCGTGATCGGCGCCGGCATCGCGTACCACCTGGCCTGCGCGCACGCGGCCGAGGTCGTCCTATGCGAGCAGGCGCCGCTCCCGGCGCGGGGCGCGACCTCGCGCTCGGCCGGGCTGATCCGGATGCACCACACGAGCATGGACGTCGTCCCGCTCGCGCTCGCGAGCTTGCGCACGTACGCGCACTGGCACGACGCCGTCGGCGGCGACTGCGGCTTCCGGCGCACGGGCTTCGCGCTCGTCGTGGGGGCCGAGCACGCCGGCGAGCTGCGCGCGAACGTGCGTCTCCTCCAGCGGGAAGGCGTCGACACCACCGCGCTCGAGCCGGAGGAGCTCCGCGAGCTGCAGCCGTTCGCCGCAGTCGACGACGTCGGCGCCGCCGCCTACGAGCCGGAGTCCGGCTACGCCGACCCCGTCTTGACGACGCTCGCGTTCCTCGAGCAGGCACGGAGCCGCGGCCTGAGGGTCGCCGACGGAGCGGCGGTGCTCGGGCTGCGCCTCGAGGACGACCGCGTCTGCGGCGCCGACACGAACCTCGGCGAGATCGAGGCCCGCACCACCGTGCTCGCGGGCGGCGCCTGGACGGCCACGCTCCTCCGCGAGCACGGAATCGAGCTTCCGATCCGCTCGCGCGAGATCGGCACGTGCCTGGTCGACGGCAGCCGGCTTCCTCCGGCGCCCGCCTGCTTGACCTACATCGACGACGTGACCGGCGGCTACTTCAGGCCGGACGACACCGGTGCGCTCGTCGCCGGCGTGCCGGTGGAGCGCTGGGACGTCGACCCCGACGCGGAGCTGCCGCCGCTCGAGCTCGCGCAGCTCGAGCAGGCGCGGGAACGGCTCGCGCACCGCATCCCACTGCTCCGCGACGCCGAGCTCGTCGGGACGCGGCCCGGCTTCGACGCGTACACGCCGGACAAGCAGCCGCTCGTCGGCCGGCTGCCGGAGCTCGACGAGCTCTACGTCGCGACCGGCTTCAGCGGCGGCGGGTTCAAGCTCGCGCCCGCCCTCGGCGAGGCGGTCGCCGCCGAGCTCCTCGACGACGAGGCGCGGCCGGAGCTCGAGCCGTTCCGGCCCGACCGGTTCGTGCTCGAGCAGCCGATCGAGACCCGCAACGTCTACGCCCATCTCTGATGCGCGCCGCGCGACGCATCCTGGAGCAGACCCGCGAGGACGTCCACGCCGCCCTCGAGCGCGACCCCGCGGCGACGGGCGTCGCCGAGGTGCTCCTCTACCCGCACCTGCACGCGCTCTGGCTCCACCGGCTCGCCCACCGGCTCTACCTCGGCGGGCACCGTGTCTCAGCGCGCGCGGTCGCCCTCACCGGGCGGATCGTCTCCGGCGGGATCGACATCCATCCGGGCGCACGGATCGGACGCCGCTTCTTCATCGACCACGGCTGCGGCGTCGTGATCGGCGAGACGGCGGAGATCGGCGACGACGTCACGCTCTACCACCACGTGACGCTCGGAGCGGTCGGCTGGTGGAAGGACATGCGCCGGCCGGCGGGCGACAAGCGCCACCCGACGGTCGGCGACAATGTGATCGTCGGCGCAAACGCAACGGTGCTCGGCCCGATCACGATCGGCGCGCGGACGAAGATCGGCGCCAACGCGCTCGTGCTCGAGTCCGTGCCGCCCGACTCGATCGTGCGCGCACAGGCCAGCGAGGTGATCAGGGCCGACGAGCGCCGGCGGCCACGGCCGGCGCCGCTTCCCGAGATCCCGAAGGCCGCCGAGCGCTGATGGCCGCCCGCACCGTCCTCGTCACCGCCGCGCCTCCGAACCCGAACGGCGACCTGCACCTCGGCCATCTCACCGGCCCGTTCCTCGGCGCCGACGTCCTGACGCGCTACCTCCGCCAGCGCGGACACCGCGTCCTCTACGTCACCTACACGGACGACCTCTCTCCGTACGTGCTGCGGAAGGCCGAGGAGATCGACCACAAGCCGGAGGCGACGGCGTATCTGTACGGCCGCCGCATGGAGCAGACGCTCGCGCTCGCCTCGATGCTCCCGGACTACTACGAGCATCCCTTCCGCGAGCCCGTCCACGTCCGGACGATCAACGCGTTCTTCAACCGACTGTGGCAGTCCGGGAAGCTCGAGGTCGGCGAGACGCCGGCGTTCTACTGCTCCCGGTGCCGGCGCTACCTGTACGAGGCGCACGTCCGCGGCCGCTGCCAGTTCTGCGCCGCGCCCTCGGACGGCTTCTACTGCGAGGAGTGCGCGTTGCCGCAGGAGCCCGCGGGCCTCGCCGAGCCGCGCTGCATCCGCTGCGACCACCGGCCCGAGATCCGGCGGATTCAGCGGATCGTTTTCCCGCTCGACCGCTACGCCGACGCGCTCGGGGCCTACTACGCCTCCGTCTCCTGGCGTCCGCGGCTGCGCGACTACTGCCACGACCTGCTGCGCCGCGGGCTGCCGCCGACGCCGATCAGCCGCGTGAGTGCCTACGGCGCGCCGGTGCCGCTGCCCGGCTGGACGGGTCACATCCTCGACACGTGGTACAGCGGGATCTTCGGCTACCTCGCGGCGACACGCGCGTACGCCGCGGCGAACGGGGAGACGCCCAGCTGGCGCGGCTGGTGGGACGAGCGCAGCGCCGAGGTCGTCCAGTTCATCGGCATCGACTGCGGCTTCTCGCACGCGCTCCTGTGGCCGGCGCTCCTGATCGCGCACGGCGGGATCGCGCTGCCTCGCACGATCGTGCCGAACGAGTTCTACCGCCTCGAGGGCGAGAAGTTCTCCACGAGCCGCGGCCACGCCATCTGGGGCGCCGACTTCCTGCGCGACAACGACGCAGACCTCACGCGCCTCTTCCTCTGCCTCACGAACCCCGAGAGCGAGCAGACGAGCTTCGCGCGCAGCGAGTACGACCGGTTCGTCGCAGGAATCGAGCCTCGGCTGCGACGGATCGCCGCGGCGGCCGGCTCGTCCGGCTCCGAGTCCTGGGACGGGGACGCGCTCGCCGCCGCACGCGGGCTTCCTGCGCGCGTCGCGCGCTCGCTCGAGCCGGAGACGTTCTCCCTCCGTGCCGCCGCCGCGGCGCTCGTGGAGGCCGTCGAGGCCACCGATGCGGCACTGCCCGAACGCGCCGCCCTTCCGCACGACGTCGCGGCAGCGATCGCCGCCGCGGCCGCCCCGATCCTGCCGCGTTGGGCCGCCCGGCTGTGGGGTGGCCTCGGGCTCGCGTTCGCCGGCGCCCAGGTCGAGACGATTCCCTGGCCGGCCGGCTCGGAAGACGAGGCGGTGAGTACCGAGGGCGTAGAAGCTGCGGTCGGGTGAGCGCGCCGCTGCTGCGGCGCGGCGCGCTCTCCGTCGCCTCGAGCGTCCTCGGCGCCGGGGTGCTCTTCCTGCCGACGCTCGCCGCCGGCCAGGAGGGGTCGGCTGCGGCCTTCGCTTGGGCGTGGCAGTGCGCGCTCGGGGTCTTGCTCGTCGCGACGATCGGCGCGCTCGCGCAAGCAACCCGCGAGGTCGGCATCGCAGGCTTCGCTGCGGCCGCGCTCGGAGCGCGGTGGAGGCGGCCCGTGACGGCGTGCTACCTCGTCGGCTTCCTCGTCGGGCAAGCCGTGATCGCGGCCGTCGCAGGCACGTACCTCGCAGACGCAATGGGAGGGGGCCGCGCCGCGGCATACGGCCTCGGAGCGCTCGCCCTCGCGGCGGCAGCAGGGCTCGCGGTCGCGGACGCCGTGCCTCGGGGCCGCGCCCGCGCTCTGATCTCACTCGCCGTCGCAGCCCTCCTCGCTGCGCTTCTCGTCCGCGCCGTCACCGCAGGGATCTCGCCGGCGCGCGGCGCGGACGCGGATGTGCGAGGCGTGGGTAGTGCCACCTTCCTGCTCTTCTTCGCCTTCGTCGGCTGGGAGCGCGCGGCGCGGTCGCGCGTCCCGGCGGTGCGCAGCGTGCTCGTCGTCGCGATCGCATACGCGGGTGCCGCGGCCGTCGCGCTCACCACGCCGGTCGAAACGAGCCTCACGCTCGTGCCGTTCCTCGCCGGGAACGCCCGCAGCGGCGCCGGGCTCGTCACGGCCGCCTGCTGCGTCGCGATCGCCGTCCTGCTCTGCTCCGCGAATCTCCGCGCGATCGCCGGCCTGTGGAGCGAGGTGCGTGGCCCCTCGAGCGGCACAGCGGCAGCCCGCGCCTCGGGAGTCGCCGCTGCCGTGGTCGCCGCCCTGCTCGCCGTCGAGTACGCCGTCGGCTTCGGCGCCATGCTGCGCGTGCCGAACGCGATGGCGCTCTTCGTCTACGCGCTCGCCGCCGCCGTGGGGGTCGCTCTCCTGCGCGGGCGGCGCCGCGCGGTCGCGGCCGTGGGTCTCGTCGGCACAGCCGCGGTCGCGCCGTTCGCGGGTTGGGCGCTCCTCGCCCCGGCAGCCGTGTGCGCAGCTTGTCTAGGCCGCGAGGTACGGCCGCACCTGCTCGGCGCGGAAGGCGAGGAGCGCCTGGACGTCGGCCGTCGGCACGAACGGATCCGCGACGATGCTGCCGCTCTCGAGCGCGATCACCGCCACGATCCGGTCGGCACGCTCGGCGACGAGCAGCGTCCCCTGGAGGACAGGCGCTCCGCTTAGCTCCTCGAGCTCGTGAATCACGTCGTGGTCACCCGGAGCCTCCCAGCGGACGGTGACGGGCGCGAGGGCCGACAGGCGGACTTCCTCCGGAACCTCCTCGGCCGAGCCGTCGTGGTGGCGAATGTGCACGACGGCACAATGCCCGACGGCAACCGATCAGAGCAAAGCGAGTTCGCGTTCGATCCGATCGCGAACCGTGATCACTCGAGGACAGGCCGAGAGATGGGCGATCGTGGATTCGAACCACGGACCTCCGCCTTATCAGAGCGGCGCTCTAACCGACTGAGCTAATCGCCCGCGCGAGGCGCCAGTCTAGCGGCGCCTCCGTGGATGCGACGCGTCTCAGTGGATGCGGCGCGTTTGCTCGAGGTAGTCCTCGAAAGCGAGCAGGAACGACCGATCGCGGGCCAGCTCGGTCAGCGTCCCCTTCATCTCGTCGTCGAGGTCGTCGTCCCGGGCGATCTCCGTCACGAGCGTGCTCGTGCGGCCCGTCTGACTCATCGCGGCCATCCTCAGGAAGATCTGGCGCGCGTCGGCGTCCTGGGAGATCGCCTCGAGTGACTCGAGGTCTTGGAGCCAGAGATTGAGCATCTCTTAGGTGCAACGACACCCCCGCGGCGACGGTTACGGGGCCGGCTCAGATGTGTCGCTCGAGCGCCTCGACCAGCTCGGCGAGCTCGTGCTCGTCCGCGAAGTCGATCTCGAGCCGGCCCGGCCGGACACGCGCGCGGCGACCCGTCAGCCGCTCCGCCGCGGCGCGGGCGCGCTCCGCAAGGTGCGGGTGGACAGGCGTCGCGCGCGCCCGCCGTCGCGCGCCCGAGGCCTGCGCAGCTCGCTCCGCGGCGCGCACGGACAGCCCGTCGCGGGCGATCCGCCGCGCAAGCCGGCGCCGCGCGTCGTGGTCCGGTACTGCGAGCACCGCTCGGGCATGACCCTCGGTCAGCTCGCCGCGCGCGAGCATCCACAGCACTTCGTCCGGAAGCTCGAGCAGCCGCAGCCGGTTCGAGACGGACGGCTTCGACCGGCCCACCCGCTCGGCCACGTCCCCAAGGGACAGGCCGAACTCGTCCAGCAGGACCGCATAGGCGCGCGCCTCCTCCACAGCGGACAGCTGCTCCCGGGCCACGTTCTCGACGAGCGCGAGCAGGAGCGAGTCGCGGTCGTCGGCCTCGCGCACGAGCGCCGGCACCGTCTCGACCTCGGCCTGCCGCGCCGCGCGCCAGCGCCGCTCGCCGGCGATCAGCTCGTAGCCGCCCTCGGGCCGTGGCCGGACGACGACCGGCTGGAGCAGGCCCTGCGCCTTGATCGAGCCGGCGAGACCCTCGGTCGCCTCCGGCGCGAAGCGACGACGCGGCTGGCGCGGGTTCGGGTGGATCTCGCCGAGCGGAAGCTCGACCAGTTCCTGCGCCGGCGCGCTCAGGCCGCCGATGAGGACGTCGAGGCCCCGGCCGAGGCCGCGGCGGGCTTCGCTAGCGCCGCTCGACAAGCTCCATCGCCACCTTCCAGTACGCGTCCGCTCCGGCAGAGCGGCGGTCGTACGCGATCGCCGGCAGCCCGTGGCTCGGAGCCTCCGCCAACCGGACCGAGCGCGGCACCGTGGTGTCGAAGACGAGCGGCCCGAAGTGCCGCCGCACCTCGGCGACGACGTCGGCGGCGAGGCGCGTCCGCCCGTCCACCATCGTCAGGAGCAACCCGCCGATGGCGAGCTTCGGGTTCAGGCGCGCGCGCACGAGGTTCACCGAGTGGACGAGCTGCGTCAGCCCTTCGAGCGCGTAGTACTCGGCCTGCACCGGGACGAGCACGCGGTCGGCCGCCGCGAGCGCGTTCACCGTCAGCGGCCCGAGCGACGGCGGGCAGTCGAGGAAGACGAACGAATAGCGCTCGCGCGCGCCCGCGAGCGACTGCGCGAGGTAGCGCTCGCCGCCGCCGCGCCGCGCGAGCTCGACGACCGCACCCGCGAGATCGGCCTTTGCGGGAACGAGGTCGAGGTTCGTGAACCGGGTCGCCCGGGCGAGCCCCTCGAGCGGCGCCCCATCGAGGAGGTCGTAGCTCGACGTCCCGTTCGCGCGCTCGCCGAGGCCGGAGGTCGCGTTCGCCTGCGGGTCGAGGTCGACAACGAGCGCGCGCTCCCCTGCCTCGGCGAGGCAGGCGGCGAGGTTGATCGCGGTCGTCGTCTTCCCAACCCCGCCCTTCTGGTTCGCGAGCGCGTAGATCGTCCCGGGCACGAAGACGAAGGCTATTCAGGCGAGAGGACGTTTCCGGGCCACGCCCGGGCGGCGCGGAAAACCCAGCGGGGTCGGGCCTTCCTTGCGCAGGACGAGCAGGCCATAAGGCCCGGAGACGAGCCGCGCGGCG
>Ga0207665_10002842_pt1 | contig 11619 bp, 11 predicted proteins | sample LARL112metaG_FD_184351 | JGI IMG/M metagenome (GOLD analysis project Ga0207665, IMG submission 184351) | Corn, switchgrass and miscanthus rhizosphere microbial communities from Kellogg Biological Station, Michigan, USA - LAR L11-2 metaG... | ecosystem: Host-associated > Plants > Roots >...
CCACCAGCGGGTCGGCGGACGCCGCAGACGACGCGGGCGGCGACGGCAGCTGCGGCCCGGCCACCGGCCCGGTCACCGGCCCGGCCGGGGGCCCGCTGCCGGCGGGCGGCCGCTGGTGCGCGGGGCGGTGCGCCCCCCGCCCGGTCCGGGTCGGCAGCGGCGGCGCAGCCCGCGCCGTCGGCGGCGCGGCCGCGCCGCCCGGGCCGGTCCCCGGATCGGCAGGCGCAGCCTGGTAACCGTCGTGGTCCGGCAGCGGCGCGGGCGGCCAGCGCAGGCTGCTCATGGCCCGCCCACCACGTCAGCGGCCCGGAACGGCGCCCGTGCGGCGCCCCGCCCCGGCGGCGCCCACCCGGCCGCGCCCCGCGGGCTGGCCGCGGGCCCGTCCGGCTGACCCGGATCCGCTCCCCTGCCCGCCCGGCTGGTCAGCTCCGCCCAGGGTGGCTTCCCCGGCTGGCGGGCCGGCGACGGGCCGGCCAGCTCCCGTAGCTGCTTCCCGGCCAGCACGGCCGACCGGATCAGCGGCCGCGAGTCGAGCCGCCGCCGGCGGCCGATCCCGTCGGACAGCACCTGCGCGGTCTGGTCATCCTGCGGAAGCGCGGCCGCCGCCGGCACGCCCAGCGCCCTGGACACGTCTTTCGCCGCGTACGGCCCCTCCCCGGCCAGCAGCAGCACCACCCGGTCCAGGCCGCCGAGCAGCTGGGACAGCATCTCCACCCGCGGCCGGGCCCGCGCGGCCTGGCGCAGCGTGGGCCGCAGCACCAGGGCCACCACGTCCGCCTGGGCCAGCACGGGCAGCGGCCCGTCGGCGGCGTCCAGCCGGCCGCAGTCGGCGATCACGTCGATCGGCAGCGTGGCGAACATCGCGGCCAGCGCCGGCCAGACCGGGATCAGGCTGCCGGCCTGCCGCGGGTCGGACAGCCCGGCCAGCAGCATCCGCTCCCTGGCCTCGTCCAGCTCGGTGAGCTGCGGCCACAGCGCGCGGGTGACGTCGTCCGGGCCGCGGCCGGCGTCGAAGGCCAGGCTGAGCAGCCCGCGGTCGGCGTGCAGGTGCCCGGCGAACAGGCCGGCCAGCACGTCACCGCCGCTGGGGTCGCATTCGGCCAGGATGACCCGGGACGGCCAGCCCAGCGTCAGCGCGAGCGCCGAGGTGGTCACCCCCGGTGAGCCGCCCGCGGAGATCAGCGCGAACAGCGCCATCAGGCGGCCCGCTTGGTGACCAGCAGGGCGAACAGGCCGGTCGACGCCTGCTCGCCGACCTGGGTCGCGGAACTGGCCGGCACCAGCAGGTCGACCACGTCGAATCCGTCCTCGTCCGGGGTGGTGCTGACCCGCTCCACCACGCCGGCCACCGGGCGGGTGAGCACCGGCACGAACCCGGTGCTGCCCGCGGACTGCCCCTGGTTGCCCGGGGTGGCGATGATCACGACCTGGTCGCCGGGCGACAGGCCGCTGGCCGGCAGCGAGGACGGCCGGACGGCCAGCGGGACGAGCTGCTGGCCCGGCCCCGGGGGAACCGTGCTGGTCAGCTCAGCCGGGGTGAGCAGGGTGCCGGGCCGCAGCGGGATCGCCGCGACCCGGCCGACGACCTGGTTCAGCTGGCCGCCGGGGATGCTGGTGATACCCGGGCCCGCTGCGATCGACGAGGTGCCCACGTCCGAGTTGGTGATCTTCTCCCCGGCGGCCACCGGTGCCGTTACCACCAGCACCGGGACCTGGTGGTTGGCGCGCTGGTACAGCGCGGCGCTGGCCACGATGCCGGCCCCGACCAGGGCCACGGCCAGGAAGATCATGACCGGCCGGCGGCGCCGCGGCAGGCTGCGCAGGGCCACAGGACCGCCAGGACCGTCGTGCCCGTTGGGCAGCAGGTCCGGCTCGGGGTGGAAGGCGGTGCCGTAGCCCGGGCCCAGGTCGCCGGTGCTCACTGGCCGCCCCCGGTGACCAGCGCCTGGCCCTCGGCGACCCGGATGCCGAACGTCGTGGTCTGGGTCAGTGGCGGGTTGATCGCTCCGCCCGCCCCGCCGGACCCGGTCCAGCTGGCGGTCCAGGTCACGGTGACCGAGGTCTGGTACTGGTTGCGCGGCTGCTGCAGGGAGGACCGGAGGTAGGTCACTGAGCAGTCGGTGTGCTGCGCGCTGGCGGGCAGCCGCGGGTCGTAGGCGGTGCCCGGCCCCGGGCAGGTGACCCCGGGCTGCCCGCCGCCGGGCGAGATCGAGATGCTGACCGGCTTGGCGGTCACCCTGGCCCACACCGGGCCGACGGAGACCTGCGCGGTCACCGGGTGCCAGCTGCCCCGCGGCAGCCACACCCACTCGGGCAGCCCGACCAGGCCCCGGTCACCACGCGGCGGCGCCGTATCCGGCGCGGGCACCGGCACCTTCAGGCTGGCCAGCGCCATCTGCATGAGCTGCTCAGGGGTAACGCCCGGGTTCGCCGTGGTCGAGCCGGTCGGCACCAGGACCAGGCCGGCCTGGCCGGGGGTCTGGCAGGACATCCACATCCATTTCTCGCCCTTGGGCGCGGGGTGCGGGAACGGGTAGCCGGGCGGCAGGCTGCTCAGCGTGCAGGGGTCGCTGCTGCCGCCGCCGCCCCCGCCGCCCCCGCCCGGGCTGCCGGGCGTGCCGCTGCCGTTCGAGCAGACCACCACCCAGCCGGACGGGGTCCGCTCGACATGGCAGCCGCCCGCGGCCGGTGCCGCGGCGGCTGCTCCCGCCGGGACGGCGGGCAGGGCGCCGGCCAGTGCGGCGGCCAGGACCGGGGCGACGGCGGTCACGGTGACCGCCATCAGGAGGGCACGCTGCTTCAGGGATCGCATGAGGCCACCACCGGGACGACGTTGCTGACGAGCCAGTGGCCGCCGTCGCGGACCAGGCTGGCGTAGTAGTTGGCGCGCGGGCTCCCGAAGCTGCGCGGGAAGACCCGGCCGGTGCGGGCGTTGCGCAGGCCGGCGTGGCTGAGGTCGATGCAGTCATGCACGGTGGCGGTGCCCTGGCGGATGACGACGGACCTGATGTGCAGGACCGGGCTGCCGTAGGCGACCGCGTGCTGCTGCCAGTCCTGCTGGAGCACGGCGATCATCGAGGGCAGCGAGTCCGCGGTGACGTACGGGGCCAGGATGGCCCGGGCCCGGCTGGGCCGGCCCGCGTCGATGGCCTGGCCGGACGCCTGCCAGTAACTGATGTAGGCGGAGATGACCTGGTCCCGGGCCGTGGGCGGGCTGGCCGCCGGGGCGGACGCGGCGGACGCGGACCCGGCCGGGGGCGGCGGCAGCGCCACCGGGTGCTGGCGGCCGCAGCCCACGGCGGCCGCCGCAGCGGCAAGCACCGCGACCACGGCCAGCAGCGGGCGAGGCAGGTTGCGGCCAGCAAAAGAGCATGACTGAACGACCGTACGACCACAGGCCCGTAATAAGTTCGGCATTAACCGGATGCTCTCGATCGGTCACATTAACGGCTTCTGATCGCGTGACAGCATGCCGCAGATCCGGGGCCAAGCACAAGCAAATGCTGCGATTAGTGACACTGGCGCTACATCTGTGACAGGAGTCCGATTTAACTTACTGACCAGCCAGAATGCCCTGTCACATCAATCCCGGAAAGCCTCACCGGCCACTCCCGGCGGCTCGTTTCCCTCGCCGGTTACCGCCAGCGGTCAGGGGCCGCATGACTTGCCAATTGCCCCGCCGGCCTCGTGACCGATATCCCGTCACAAACATGACCGATATTCATCTTTGCCGCACCAGAAGCAGCGGGAACAGGGCCGATTCGCCGGAGACGCGGCTACGCTGCACCGGGTGCCCGGGCACCCGGCCACCGCGATCACCGCGGGCCTGTCCGGGCAGTTCGCCGCGCACCTGGCGGTGGCCCTGCTGACCGGGGTGCCGCCGGTCGCGCCGGGCACGGTGTGGGGGGTCAACCTGATGCTGGCGGGTCAGCCGGTGCTGATCTCGGCCCCCCGCCGGCCCGGCTGCCCGGCCTGCGGCCAGACGGGCCCGAAAATCCCCGCCTGACCAGGCCTGTCCTGCTGGTAGCGAACGCACTGGTGCCCGTTCCGTGCGACCCTTATAGCCACAGGCGTGAGCGGCGAGAAGATGGCGGCGGCCGCTGCGCGTTTTACCGTCCGGGAGGGACCCCGCGATGCCCGATACCCACCAGGCCCTGGGAATCCGCTACGCCGTCCGCACAGACGTCGGCAGGCACCGGGACAGCAACGAGGACGCCGCCTACGCCGGACCGCGGCTGCTGGCCGTGGCGGACGGCCTGGGCGGGCACGCGGGCGGTGAGGTGGCCAGCGCCGCGGCGATCGAGGCGCTCCGCCCGCTGGACACCGAGATCCCCGCCCCGGACCTGATGGCCGCGCTCGAGCACGCGGTCCGCGAGGCCAACGACAAGCTGCAGCACATCGCCGCCGCCGACCCGTCGCTGCGTGGCCTGGGCACCACGCTGACCGCGATGCTGTGGTCAGGGTCGCAGCTGGCCCTGGTGCACATCGGCGACTCGCGGGCCTACCTGCTCCGGGGCAGCGAGCTGTTCCAGATCACGCACGACCACACGCTCGTGCAGACGCTGATCGACGAGGGCCGGATCACCCCGGACGAGGCCGCCTCGCACCCGCAGCGGTCCCTGCTCATGCAGGCCCTGGACGGCGGCGCGTCCCGCCCCGACCTGCAGCTGCGCGAGGCCCAGCTGGGTGACCGCTACCTGCTCTGCTCGGACGGCCTGTACTCGGTGGTGCCCGCGGACAAGCTCCGCGACGTGCTCGCCGCGGTGGACGACCCTGAGGACGTGGTCGCGCAGCTGGTCGACCTGGCCAACTCGGGCGGCGGCCCGGACAACATCACCTGCGTCGTCGCCGACGTCGTCGAGCTGTAACCGGGATGGCGCAGGGCAGGCCGGACCAGCCCGCCGGCCCTGCGCACACCACTGATCGCCGCTGGTGTTTTAGAGAGCTACGAAGTCGCGGGTGCGGGCCCCGGCCCCCAGCGGCTCGGCACCGGCGCGGAGCAGCCCGTACTGCACCCCGTCCGCCAGCGCCTCCCAGGACGCGGTGACGATGTCCGAGGACACCCCGACCGTGGTCCACTCCCCCGCGGCATCGGCCGAGGTGACCATGACCCGGGTGACCGCGCGGCTGGCGTCCCGGCCGTCCAGGATACGGACCTTGTAGTCGGCCAGCCGGATGCCCGCCAGCGCCGGGTAGGCGTCGGCCAGCCCGCTGCGCAGCGCCTGGTCCAGCGCGTGCACCGGGCCGACGCCGTCGCCGGCCGCGACGATCCGGTCCCCGTGCAGCAGCAGCCGCACGATCGCCTCGCTGCGGTCGCCGTCCGCCCCGCTCTCGATCACCACCCGGTAGCCCTCCAGGCCGAACCAGGACGGCAGCTGCCCGGCGGTGCGCCGGACCAGCAGCTCGAACGAGGCGTCCGCGGCCTCGAACGCGTAGCCGCGGTGCTCGGCCTCCTTGACCCGGTCCAGGATCTCCCCGGCCAGGTCGGGCTGGCCGGCCAGGTCCAGGCCCAGCTGGCCGGCCTTGGCCATCACGTTGCTGCGCCCGGCCAGCTCGCTGACCAGTACCTGCGGCTGGTTGCCGACCCGCGCCGGGTCGACGTGCGAGTACGCGTCCGGGCGCCGGGCGATGGCCGAGGCGTGCAGCCCCGCCTTGGTGGCGAACGCGGACGAGCCCACGTAAGGCTGCCGGGCGGCCAGCGGCAGGTTGGCCAGCTCGGCGATCCGCCGTGCGGTGCCGGCCAGCTCGCCGAGCCGTCCCGGCGGCAGCAGCTCGTGCCCGCGCTTGAGCTCCAGGCTGGCGATGACCGAGAACAGGTCGGCGTTGCCGCACCGCTCGCCGTACCCGTTGGCCGCGCCCTGGACGTGCACCGCGCCGCCGGCCACGGCCAGCACCGAGTTGGCCACCGCGCAGGCCGCGTCGTTGTGGAAGTGCACGCCGAGCCCGGCCGGGCTTGCCGCGGCGACCGCGGCAAGGATCCGGCCCGCCTCGTCGGGCAGCGTGCCGCCGTTGGTGTCGCACAGCACGAGAGTGTCCGCGCCGGCCCCGGCCGCCGCGGCCAGCACCTCGAGCGCGTAGCCCGGGTCGGCCCGGTAGCCGTCGAAGAAGTGCTCGGCGTCGAAGATGACCCGGCGGCCCTCGGCGGCCATCAGCGCCACCGACTCGGCCACCATGGCCAGGTTCTCCTCCCGGGTGGTGCGCAGCGCCTCGTCGACGTGCAGCGTCCAGGCCTTGCCGACCAGGGTGACGATCGGGGTCCGCGCGGCCAGCAGGGCGGCCAGGTTGGGGTCGTCCCCGGCGCGGCGGCGCGGCGGCCGGGTGGCGCCGAACGCGGCCAGCTGGGCGTTGCGCCAGGGCAGGTCGGCGGCCCGGGCGAAGAACTCCGCGTCCTTCGGGTTGGACCCGGGCCAGCCGCCCTCGATGACGTCCACGCCGAGCGCGTCCAGCGCCTCGGCCACGGCCATCTTGTCCGCGACGGTCAGGTCCAGGCCGACCTGCTGCGAGCCGTCCCGCAGGGTGGTGTCGTAGATCTCCACCCGGGCGGGCTGAACCGTGCCTTGCTGAGCGGCCGCCGCGGCCGCCTCCGCGCCCATCAGGCCACCTGCCGGGTGAGCTCGGCGGCCAGGGCCTTGTGCCAGGCGTCGGTGGCGGCCGGCGGGCCGGCTGCGAGCACGGCCTCGACCGCGGCCTCCAGGTCCGCGGCCGCCTGCGGCTGGCCCAGGTGGTCCAGCATCAGCGCGGAGGACAGCACCGCGCCGGCCGGGCTGGCCAGGTTGCGGCCGGCGATGTCCGGCGCGGACCCGTGCACCGGCTCGAAGATCGACGGGCCTGTCCGGTCCGGGTTCAGGTTGCCGCTGGGCGCGACGCCGAGCCCGCCGGTGAGCGCGGCACCCAGGTCGGACAGGATGTCGCCGAACAGGTTGTCGGTGACGATCACGTCGAACCGGGCCGGGTCGGCCACCATGTGCAGGCAGGCCGCGTCCACGTGGCAGTAGTCCAGGGTGACCCCGGTTTCCGCGGCCACGTCCTGCGCGGTGCGCAGCCACAGGCTGCCCGCGTGGGTGAGCACGTTGGTCTTGTGCACCAGCGTGAGCTTCCCGGACCGGCGCTGGGCCAGCGCGGCCGCGTACCGGACGCAGCGCTCCACCCCGCCGCGGGTGTTGAGGGACTCCTCGGTGGCGCACTCCAGTGCCGTGCCGCGGTGCACGGTGCCGCCCGCCCCGGCGTACAGGCCCTCGGTGTTCTCCCGCACGATGACCAGGTCCAGGTCGTCGTCCTTGAGCCCGGCGACCGCGCCGCCCACGCCGGGCCGCAGCTTGGACGGCCGGAGGTTGATGTACAGGTCGAGCTCGGCCCGCAGCCGGAGCAGCAGGCCGCGCTCGAGCACGCCGGGCGGCACGGACGGGTCGCCGACCGCGCCGAGCAGGACCGCGTCCACGGTGCGCAGCTCGGCCAGCACCGCGTCGGGCAGCACCTCCCCGGTCTGGTGGTAGTGCTTCGCGCCGAGCGGGCAGGTCCGCCAGTCCACCGCGAACCCGCGGCGGGCCGCGACCGTGTCCACGAGGTCCCTGGCCACCGCGGTGACCTCGGGGCCGACGCCGTCGCCGGGCAGTTCGGCGACGGCGTACCGTACTTCGTCAGCCATGATCATGCGCTCTCTTCGTCGGTGACCGGCGCGTTGAGCCAGCTCATCATCGTGCGGAGGGGCTTGCCGGTCTGCTCGACGGGCGCCGACGCGGCCTGGTCGCGCAGCCGCTGGAAGTTCGCCCGGCCCTGGTCGTCCTCGGCCACCCACTCGCGGGCGAACGCGCCGGACTGGATGTCGGCCAGCAGCGTGTCCATGGCCTGCTGGGCCTCGTCGCCGACGACCCGGGGGCCGCGGGACAGGCCGCCGTACTCGGCGGTGTCGCTGACCGAGTACCACATGCCGGCCAGGCCGCCCTCGTACATCAGGTCGACGATCAGCTTGAGCTCGTGCAGGCACTCGAAGTACGCGATCTCGGGCTGGTAGCCCGCCGCCACCAGGGTCTGGAAACCCTTGCTGACCAGCTCGGACACGCCGCCGCAGAGGACCGCCTGCTCGCCGAACAGGTCGCTCTCTGTCTCCTCCTTGAACGTGGTGACCAGCGCGCCGGCCTTGGTGCCGCCGATCGCGGCGGCGTAGGACCGGGCCAGGTCCCAGGCCTTGCCGGTGGCGTCCTGGGCCACCGCGACGAGCACCGGGGTGCCCTGGCCGGCCTGGTACTGGCGGCGGACCAGGTGCCCGGGCGCCTTCGGCGCGATCATGGCCACGTCCACGTCGGCGGGCGGGGTGATGTAGCCGAAACAAATGTTGAACCCGTGCGCGAACAGGAGCGCGTCGCCGGCCTTGAGGTTCGGCGCGATCGCGTCGGCGTACAGGCCGCGCTGGGTGGTGTCCGGGGTGAGGACCATGATCACGTCGGCCCAGGCGCAGGCCTCGGCGGGCGGCGACACGGCAAGCCCGGCGGCCGCGGCCCGGGCGGCGGACTTCGACCCGTCCTTGAGCCCGACCCGGACCTCGCAGCCGGAGTCGCGCAGGCTGAGCGCGTGCGCGTGGCCCTGCGAGCCGTAGCCGAGCACGGCGATCTTGCGGCCCTGGATCAGGCTGAGGTCGGCGTCGTCGTCGTAGTAGATGGTGGCCATGGGTGGCGGTGTTCCTCTCGTATCCGGTAGGCCCTGGCGGGCCCGGTGGGTCAGGAAGCCTGCGCGAGCAGTTCTGGAGTTGTGGTGGCGTGGTCCGTGGCGGTGTGGTCCGTGATCGCACCCGGGCCCCGGTTCAGGCCGACGCGGCCGGTGCGGGCCAGCTCGCGGATCCCGTACGGGGCCAGGTTCTCCAGCAGGGCCTCGACCCTGCGGGGGCTGCCCGTCGCCTCCAGGACGATGGACTCCGGGTCGAGGTCCACGATCGGGGCGCCGAACACCGCGGCGATCTGCAGGATCTCTTCCCGTTCGCCGGGCCGGGCGGCAAGTTTGATCAGTGCGAGCTCCCGCTCGACGGCGTCGTCGTCGGCGAGCTCGACCACCTTGATCACCCGGACCAGCTTGTCGAGCTGCCGGATCACCTGCTCGACCGGGGTGGACGCGCCGTCCACCACGATCGTCATGCGGCTGACCTCCTCGTCCGCGGTGGGCCCGACGGCGAGTGAGCTGATATTGAACGACCGCCGCGAGAACAGGCCCGCGACGTGCGCGAGCACGCCCGGCTTGTTCTCCACCAGCGCGGACAGCGTGTGCGTGCTCATCGGGCGGACACCTCCCTGCGGGCCGCGGCCTGCTGCTCCGCGGCGGTGAACTCGGGGCCGAGCACGATGTCGTCGTTGGGCCGCCCGGCGGGCACCATCGGGAACACGCCCTCGCGGTCGTGCACCCGGAAGTCGACGACGGTGGGCACGTCGCTGACCGCGAGCGCCTTCTCAAGAACGGTGTCGACGTCGCCGGCCCGGTCGCAGCGCAGGCCGACGCAGCCGTAGGCCTCGGCCAGCTTGACGTAGTCCGGGATGGCCTGGCCGAGCTCGCTGTAGGAGTACCGCTCGTCGTAGAACAGCTCCTGCCACTGGCGGATCATGCCGAGGAAGCCGTTGTTGAACACCAGCACCTTGATCGGCAGCTTCTCGATCGCGCAGGTGGCGAGCTCCTGGGCGGTCATCTGGAAGCAGCCGTCGCCGTCGATGGCGACGACCAGCTCGCCGGGCCGGCCGGCCTGCGCGCCCATCGCCGCGGGCACCGCGAAGCCCATCGTGCCGGCCCCGCCGGAGTTGATCCAGGTGCGCGGCTTGGTGAACGAGTAGTGCTGGGCCGCGTGCATCTGGTGCTGCCCGACGCCGGCCAGGATGATCGCGTCGCCGCCGGTCAGCGCGGACAGCCGCTCGACCACGTGCTGCGGCTTGAGCGGGCCATCGGGCTCCTGGGTGTAGCGCAGCGGGAACTGCTTCTTCCAGTGGTCGGTGGCGGCCCGCCAGGCCGCGGTGTCCGGCTCGCCGTGCTCGGCCGACAGGGCGGCGACCGCGTCGGCCAGCTCGGCCAGGGTGACGGCCAGGTCGCCGGGGATAGCCACGTCGGGCTCCCGGTTCTTGCCGATCTCGGCCGGGTCGATGTCCGCGTGCACGATCTGGGCGCGCGGCGCGAACGCGGCCAGCTGGCCGGTGACGCGGTCGTCGAACCGGGTGCCGAGGGCCACGAGCAGGTCGGCTTCCTGCAGCGCGGCGACCGCCGCGTAGCAGCCGTGCATGCCGGGCATGCCCAGGGCCAGCGGGTGGCTGTCCGGGAACGCGCCGCGGGCCATCAGCGTGGTGGTGACCGGGGCCTGGGCGGCCTCGGCGAGCCGCCGCAGCTCCTCGTGCGTGCCGGACTTGATCACGCCGCCGCCGACGTACAGCACCGGGCGCCGGGACTTGTGCAGCATCCGCGCGGCCTCGGCGATCCGGGCCGGGTCCGGGGCGGGCGGCAGCCGGTAGCCGGGCAGGTTCATCACCGGCGGCCAGGACCACGCCGCGGTGGACTGCAGCGCGTCCTTGGAGATGTCCACCAGCACCGGGCCCGGGCGGCCGGTGGTCGCGATGTGGAACGCCTCGGCGATCGCGGCCGGGATCCGGTCGGTGCGGGTGACCAGCTCGTTGTGCTTGGTGATGGGAAGCGTCACGCCGGTGATGTCGACTTCCTGGAACGCGTCGCTGCCGATCAGCGCGCTCGGCACCTGGCCGGTGATGGCGATCATCGGCACCGAGTCCATGTACGCGTCGGCGAGCGCGGTGACCAGGTTGGTCGCGCCGGGGCCGCTGGTGGCCATGCAGACGCCGGGCTTGCCGGTGGCCCACGCGTAGCCCTCGGCGGCATGGCCGGCGCCCTGCTCGTGCCGGACCAGGATGTGCCGCAGGGACGAGGTGAGCAGCGGGTCGTAGGCGGGCAGGATGGCGCCGCCGGGAAGGCCGAAGACAACCTCCGCGCCTTGTTGCTCGAGGCTGCGGACGAGGGCCTGGGCTCCGGTGAGCTGCACCGGTTTCTCCTTCGCTGGGTGGGCTGGTCGGGCTGAGCGAGGGGCTGGGCTAGTTGGGCGTCCAACAAAAAACCTCCTCGCCGTCTGGCGTAGGAGGTGGTAGCGCGGGCCCCTGGAGCGGGTCCGCGCTACGTGATGAGAAGTACCTGGTGCACACGGTCGGGCACGGAAATCAGCTCCATGGAAAGTTTGCGGGTTTTGCGACAGGCTACCGCAGCGGCGCTGCTGCGGGCCCCATTGTGGCAGGAATCTTCGCCCGGGGCGAATCCGGGGCCGGCCAGGCCGGCCCCGGAACGCGTGGCCAGGGTTATGCCTGCGGCACGGGCTGGGCCGGCAGCCAGGGCCGCCGGCCGGCTTCGTAGGCGGCGATCGCGTCCTCGTGCCGGAGCGTGAGGCCGATGTCGTCCAGGCCCTCCATCAGCCGCCAGCGGGCGTAGCCAGCCAGCTCGAACGGCGCCTTCAGGCCGGCCGTCGGCACCTCGACGGCCAGCCCGGCCACGTCGACGGTGACCTCGGCGGCCGGGTCGGCCTCGAGCGCGGCGAACACCGCGGCTACGGCGTCCGCGCCGGCCTGCGCCGGGACCAGGCCCGAGCTGATCGCGTTG
>Ga0207665_10002845_pt1 | contig 11616 bp, 9 predicted proteins | sample LARL112metaG_FD_184351 | JGI IMG/M metagenome (GOLD analysis project Ga0207665, IMG submission 184351) | Corn, switchgrass and miscanthus rhizosphere microbial communities from Kellogg Biological Station, Michigan, USA - LAR L11-2 metaG... | ecosystem: Host-associated > Plants > Roots >...
ACCTTATTTTTTTATTCTTTGGCACATCGCCTTTCCCCTGGCCGTCACCGTGTACGCGTTGTCGGATGATCGCACGCGAGCCGATGATCCACTTGGCAGATCGATCAAAGCGACAATCGCCATCGCTGTTGCATGCACGCTCGTCTTAACAGCGGGCCTGACGTGGGCCGTCACCGCAGGAGCGCGATACTTACCGAGCCTTTTTGTTGATCAGATGAGCCAAACTAGTAATGCGAGTTATTTCACGGGCACTATCTGGCTTTTCAGCGCTGCCGCGTTGCTCCTGTTGTATTTTAGAAAGCGCACGTCGCTCGCTGTCTGGCTAACGGTAACACTTTTTGCGACCCTGCCAGACCTTGCGATGTCAACAATCCTAACGACGGTGCGTTTCACTCTCGGCTGGTACATAGCGCGGAGTTACGCGCTGATCGCCGGCAGCGCGGTTCTGATCGTACTGCTTATAGAAACCATCTGGCTTTATGCCCGACTTGCCCGAACCACAGTCTTACTACGACGCGAACGCGCCAATCGCCTTTTGAGCTTGGACGCCGCCACAGCCGCAATCGCTCACGAGATTGCACAGCCGCTCGCTGTAGTTGCGACGCGCGGAAGTGGTATTCTGAATTGGCTTAAACGAACGCCGCCAAATATCGACGAAGTGCGCACCTCCGCAATTGCCGTTATCAACGCGAGCCACCGCGCAGATGAAATAGTTGCAAGTGTTCGCGCTCTTTTCAGGAAGGCGGACGATCGTAGGAATTTAATTCGTCTCGATGATGTCGCGCGAGAGGCACTAGGTTTGTTGCAACATGATCTGGAGTCGAGCCAAGTAGCAGTCGCAACCGAGTATCTGGCGAAACTGCCTCCAGTATGGGCCGATCGTATACAACTTCAGCAGATCGTCTTGAACTTGGTCAAAAACGCAATTGAGGCCATGAGTTCTGTTCCCTCCGGCTCAAGGCATGTGCGAGTAGTTACGAAGCTAAAAGAAAATTCGGCGGTCTTGCTATCCGTCCAAGATAGCGGCCATGGAATAACTGCGGAGGATCAAGACCGAGTATTTGATCCGTTTTTCACTACAAAACGTAGCGGCATGGGATTGGGCCTTGCTATCTGTCAAACTGTCGCCCAGGACCACGGCGGTAATTTGCGGCTCGTCGAAACGAGTTCTCACGGCTCCATTTTTGAAATCGAGTTGCCGATCGTGTCTACAGATGACGCACCGAGTTGAGTGAGATGGATGTTGGAATGTCCGCTAAGTGCGGCGGGTTCAACCGATCGACGCAACACCTTCTAATCTTGTTAGGTTGGGAGGTGATCGATGGGGATGCATGCACGGACATGGTTTACGCCGAAGCAGCGGGCAGAGCTTTGGGAGCGGTGGAAGAGCGGTCAATGCGTGGCCGATATCGCCCGCGCACTTGAGCGAAGGAACAAGAGCGGCGTCTACCGGGTGTTGGCGCTCAATGGAGGGATCGCTCCACTGCCGCGCCGGAGAGCTGCGCGAGCGCTAAGGCTTGTGGAGCGCGAAGAGATTTCGCGTGGCATTGCCGCCGGCTGGTCGATCCGACGGATCGCACAGGGACTTGGACGATCGCCTTCGACCATCGGTCGGGAGATAAAGCGTAACGGCGGCAACAGCGCCTACCGCGCAAACGAGGCCGATACACATGCCTGGGAGCGGGCGTTGCGCCCGAAGCCCTGTCGCCTGGCGGGTGATGCGGAGCTACGATGGCGGGTGGCGCAGAAGCTTGCGCTGCAGTGGTCGCCGAAGCAGGTCTCCGGCTGGCTGAAGCAGCAATTCCCTGCCGACCAGGGCATGCAGATATCGCACGAGACGATCTACCGAAGCCTCTTCATTCAGACACGCGGTGTGCTGAAAAAGGAGCTGCTGGCGCACCTGCGCACGGCACGGCAGATGCGTCAGGCCAAGGGTGGCACAACGAAGAACGGACTGGGACAGATCGTCGATGCGGTTTCCATCCGCGAACGGCCGGCCGAGGTCGAGGACCGCGCCGTGCCAGGCCACTGGGAAGGAGACCTTCTCTCGGGAGCAAATAACACGCACATCGCGACACTGGTCGAGCGCCATACCCGCTTTGTGATGCTTCTCAAGATACCGAGCAAGGACACCGCGACCGTAGTCGCCAAGCTCGCTAAGCACGTGCGCAAGCTGCCTTCTGAGTTGCGCCGCTCATTGACCTGGGATCGCGGCAGGGAAATGGCTGACCACAAGAGCTTCACGCTTGCCACCCAAGTGCAGGTCTATTTCTGCGACCCACGCAGCCCTTGGCAGCGCGGCAGCAACGAGAACACCAATGGCCTGCTGCGGCAGTATTTCCCGAAGGGGACAGACCTCTCGCAGTTCTCTCAAGCCTACCTGAACAAGATCGCCAAGAGGCTCAATCAACGCCCACGGGAGACCTTGGGGTTCGAAACTCCCGCCGATAGACTAAGAGTGGTGTTGCAGTGACCGGTTGAAATCACCGTAAAGCGCACAAGTGCATTTGGTTTTGTTTCAGAACGCTTCAGCGTTGGATTTTATGCAACTCGTTTGATTCCCTTGGTCGTTTCAAAAGTCGTGTTGATCGCGCTGCTCTCAGAAACATTGATACTCAATGAGCGGCTTGCCAGCGCGTTCATCTTGCAGCGGCGCGAGCGTGAAAATCGGCTTATGAGTGTGGACGCGGCGACCGCCGCAATCGCGCATGAAATCAAACAGCCACTGACCGCAATATCGGCACGTGGCTCGGCTGCTTTGAGGTGGCTCAAAAAAACGCCGCCAAACCTTATAGAAGTAGAGGATTGCCTAACGCGCATGATGGATGCAAGCGGACGCGCAAATGCGGTGGTTGATAGCACTCGTGAGTTGTTTAAGACGACCGACCATCAAATGACTCAGATTGAAATCAATCGTCTTGCTCGGCAAGTGCTGAGGATGGTCGAAAACGACCTGCATGTTAACGGAGTAACTGTTTCAACCGAATTTCAAGAAGACCTTCCACAAATAATGGCCGACCGCACCCTACTGCAGCAAGTAATCCTGAACTTGGTCAAGAACGCCATCGAAGCAATGGCCGCTGGACCCACGGCCATCAAGACCCTTCGGCTGGTAACAACCCAAGACGGGAATTCGGGCGTCTCGCTTTCGGTCCATGACTCCGGACCCGGAATAACTCCCGAAAACGGGACTCACGTATTTGATCCATTTTTTACGACGAAATCTTCCGGGACGGGGCTAGGACTTTCCATCTCTCAGAGGATCATCGAGGATCACGGCGGCAAATTGCGGCTCACCAAGACCAGTTCAAGTGGCTGTATTTTTGAAATCACTTTGCCAAGCGTAGCAACGGGAGACAGTGGAGGCCTCAGGCGGAAAATTCCTCCTCCTGACAGTATTTAAAAGAAGTTGTCGAGGGCTCAATGGGTAAACTTCCCGCCGATGTGAGTATGATCGTGAGGACAAGCGGTAAAAACAAACTTGAAGAATTGGCGCGGCTAAAGCACGCGGCGTTAACTGAGCTGGAGCGCCGCGGTTATCAAGTGCGCGGCAAAACCCCAGCCCAAATCAGAGAAATGTTGAAACGGCGTCCAAAGAAGTCACGCACGAAGTAGCTGTTACATTAGCCCGCGGGGCGCTTTTGGCGCTTAGCGGACATTCTGTTTGTGACCCCGAATGTCCGCTTTCAGCGGTAAAGCGGAAATAGCGCGGACTTGCCTGAATGTCCGTTTTTGATCCAAAGCGGACATTTCTGAGCTGAAGCAACTCCCTCACTCAAACTGACCTATGCTAATTTGGGCCTTGCGTGTAGGCACCCTGTCGATTTTACAAGGTCGTCATCGTTATGCTGATCCAATTTCTGGTAGGCGGCATCGTTAGTGTTTGTAACATTACAATACATGCCTTGGTGATGACCGTGGTGGTGCGCGTAGCACGAGCATCGGGTACAAAAAAAAGAAGCCACCCATCGCTGCGCTTGATCGCTACTATGATTGCAACTGTTTCGGTCTTGATGGCCGCGCATGTTCTTGAGGTGTTTGTTTGGTCGCTCGCTTACTCGATTGTGGATGCTGCGCCGGCTGGCACAAACCTCGTGTATTTCGCATTCGTGAACTACGCAACGCTTGGCTATGGTGACGTGACACCGGTAGAAGGCTGGCGGCTGCTTGGTCCCATAACGGCGATGAATGGTGCGCTAATGTTTGGGTGGTCTACGGCTGTCATTTTTGAAGTGCTGCACAAAACAATGAGGATTAGTTACGACGCCGACGTCACTGAATAATGGTCCGATGTTCGCTATTGGCACAAAGCGAACATCGCCTACTGCACTGCACATGTCTGCTTTTAACCCAAAGCGGACATTTAAGCGCGACACGGTTGACCTGGATCAACGACGCGCACGCGCTATTCAGGGACTAAATTCGCATGGGATCTTCCGAGGCTTTAGCCTAATGGGCCTGCACCGGTTTTGGCATATCATGAAGCGATGGCACTGGCCGTCCTCAGCCGCGGTGCTATTTTCACTACTCGCAGCGTTCAGCCGGTCCAGCGGGGCTGGCCCTGACCTAACAGCAGAGCAGCCTTTCATGTCGCGCGCCGAGGTCCGCCAGCAGGGCGCGGTGACCATTCGCGCCGCGGTGCTGACCGACGACGAAAGTGAACGCTATTTCGGGGCGTCGCTGGCCGACCAAGGCATTCAGGCCGTTTGGCTGAGCGTAGACAACGCCGGCGATTTGCTCCTGCGCTTCCTGCCGATCATTACCGACCCGAATTACTTCTCGGCCCCGGAGGTCGAGCGGCAAATTCGCTCCTGGTGGTCCGACAGTGCCAATGCGTCAATTGCAGCGGTGGTGGCGCAAGCCCCGCTACCGAATGTAATTCCGCAGAAACGAAGTGCTGCCGGGTTTGTCTTTACGCATCGTGAAGGTGGCCTGAAACTGTTTGAGGTCGGGTTCGAGACCGATAGGCAGATGCTTCGCTTCAGATTCGTGCTGCCCGTCGGCGGCTCCTCATATGCGATCGAAAAAGTTGACTTTGGTAGCATTTATCCGCCCGGTGCGATCGAAGCCGTCAACCTGGCGATGCTGCGCGAGAAGCTGGCACAATTGCATTGTTGCACCACCGACAAGAGCGGCAATTCCAATGGTGATCCGCTCAATATTGTAGTCGTTGGGCACGGCATCGACGCGCTATTTGCATTCATCGGCCGGGGCTGGAGACTTGACGAGCCGTTCGATCTCCACAGTATCTATCGGACCACACGCGCTTTTTTGTTTGGCAGCGAATATTTCAACGCACCAGTTAGCCCTCTGTATGTTTTTGGGCGCCAGCAAGACGTTGCGCTGCAAAAGGCGCGCGATAGCGTCAGCCTGCGCAATCATCTTCGGCTTTGGCTGGCACCGTTCACGATTGATGGACAGCGGGTGTGGGTTGGCCAAATCAGCCGCGACATCGGCATTAAGTTGACCACGCAAACCTGGTACCTGACGACTCATCGCATTAGTCCCGAAGTGGATCAGGACCGCTTCTATCTGTTGCAGGATTTGATCATGTCCGGCGCAGTTTCACGCTTTGGTTTTGTACGTGGAGTAGGCGCATCGTCCATGCCCCATCCACGAGTAAACCTCACTGGCGACCCCTATGTGACCGATGGCCTGCGGGTCGTGGTGTTCCTTAACGAGCTACGTCAGACCTTCGATCAAATCGAGGTTCTCGACTGGGAGCGCTAACTGAGATTATTGATTCAGCAGACGTCCGCCTCGGTTCCCTTTGCTCTGCGCAATCGTTATGGTCAGCCGCATGGGAGTTTAGCAGCCGCGACCCATGCAGACCAGCAAGCCTAAAAAATTGACCACCGTATCGCCTGACGAGTTTCCACTTGTCATTGCGGCTACGCCCGCCGGCCAGCAAGAGCGCAGGACCGCGCTCGCGATCATTCTGCTTCTAGCGGTCGTATTTATAGTCATCGCGCCGTTCGCAAGTGTTCAATTGCCTCGCGTTGACGCGTTTGTTCCGGCACTTCAAACGGTTTTGTGCGTCACGGATCTGATAACGGCAGCTCTGTTGTTTTCCCTATACTCGATCCAGCCTTTGCCGGGTCTGTTAGCGCTCGCAAGCGGCTACATTTTTAGCGGTCTATTCGCTTTTCTACAAACACTTGCTTTCCCGGGTGCGTATTCTCCTTCCGGCCTGATGGGGGATCAACTAAGCAGCGCACCCTATTTGTTTATTCTTTGGCATATCGCCTTTCCCTTGGCCGTCACCGTGTATGCGTTGTCGGATGATCGCCCGCGAACCGATGATCCGACCGGCAGATCGACCAAAGCGACAATCGCCATCACTATTGCATGCACGCTTGTCTTAACAGCTGGACTGACCTGGGCCGTCACTGCGGGAGTGCGATACTTGCCGAGCCTTTTTGTCGATCAAATGCGCCAAGCCCCGATTACAAGTTACTTCACCGGTACTATCTGGATTTTGAGCGTCTCAGCGCTAGTCCTGTTGTATTTTAAAAAGCGCACGTCACTCGCTATCTGGTTGATGGTCACGCTTTTTGCGACACTACCCGACCTTACGATGTCAACAATCCTAACGACGGTGCGCTTCACTCTCGGCTGGTATACAGCGCGGAGTTATGCACTGATCGCCGGTTGTACGGTTCTGGTCGTGCTGCTTACAGAAACCATTTGGCTTTATGCCCGCCTTGCCCGTACGACAGTCTTACTACGGCGCGAACGCGCCAATCGCCTTATGAGCCTGGACGCCGCCACGGGCGCAATCGCTCACGAGATCGGACAGCCGCTCGCTGCAATTGCGGCGCGCGGAAGTACCATTCTGAATTGGTTGAAACGAACGCCGCCTAATCTCGACGAGGTACGCATTTCCGCGATTGACGTTGTCGAGGCGAGCCGTCGTGCAAATGAAATAGTCTCGGGTGTTCGTGCTCTTTTCAGGAGGACGGACGACCGTAGGAATTTAATTCAGCTCGATGATGTTGCGCGAGAGGTTCTAGGCTTGCTGCAACACGATCTGGAGTCAAACCAAGTAGCTGTCGCAACCGAGTACGTCGGTAACCTGCCTCTGGTACGCGCCAATCACGTACAACTTCAGCAAATCGTCTTGAACTTGGTCAAAAACGCAATCGAGGCCATGAATTCTGTTCCCTCTGGCTCAAGGCTTGTGCGGGTAGTCACGAGGCAAAAGGGAAATTCGACGGTTTTGCTGTCCGTCCAAGATAGCGGCCATGGAATAACTGCGGAGGATCAGGACCGCGTATTTGACCCGTTTTTCACGACGAAACCTAGCGGCATGGGGCTAGGTCTTGCTATCTGTCGAACTGTCGCTCAGGACCACGGCGGTAATTTACGGCTTGTTGAAACGAGTTCTCTCGGTTCCATTTTTGAGATCGAGTTGCCGATTGGGTCAACAGTCGACGAGCTGAGTTAGAGTCCCGCGGCCAAGGTCAGTGACACGTACCTAAACATTTCGGCGTTCAACCGTATGAACGTGGCCGCAGTCTTCGCACCGGAAAAAGCATGTGAGTGATCGGGTTGTGGGACTTTCAACTGTGTCCTTAAATACCAGTTTGCCGCCGCAACGCGAACAAGGCTCATGATGAATATGTGTCGTCTCCACGGCATCCTCCGGTTCAGGAGGAAGTACGCAATCGCTGCCAACCAGTTCAAATGAAAAAAACAATTTGTACCGGCCTTGTCAGCGAGCCACAAATTTTTGGCTGCTTCTGACAAGTCAACAACTGTCGGACACCTATTCCTAAGTGCAGTAATGCTCCCCTAAAGTGCAGTACCGCTGCCTCCGAGCGATGATCCAGTAGGGGTATGGGACGCCCATGACAAAACGAAATGACCGCCAGCCCGTCTTTAAATGGGGTCAACTAGCTCTGTTTGTCGCAGCGGCAATTGTTCTTTTGGTCTTCGCCTGGACCTACGTCCATTAGCATGCCTATCGCGCTGCGTCCGTTTTCTTAAGGAAGGCATTGGCTAATCGTTGTAATACCTCACAACCTTGTCCAATTCTTCGCGCACTTCCGCAAATGTCCGCAAATGACCCTAAACGGACATCAGCTGCATAAGTGGCTATAATCTTTGCCAATGCGCGCCGATTGGCGGAGCATAGCGCGCTACGAAAGTGGTCCAATGCCGCAGTCTGCCCTGAAAAAGATTGCCGCGTTGCGCCGCTGTGGTGGTTTGCTTTCACGGCTCGCCTACGAGCGCGGTCGGAAAGAGGGTGTTGATGTCGAGGTATTGTTACGACACGCGCACCTCACGCCTCGCGAAATAAAAAACAATGACGTTCCGCTGGGCGTACAAAATCAAATCAAGTTCGTCGACTTGGTCGCAAGCGCAACCGGCGATCCATTATTGGGGCTTCGTTTAGCCTATTCTTATGATCTGCGCGAAATTGGTTTGCTGTATTACGTCAGCGCCTCCGCAGAAACTCTGCTCGGCTCTTTGCTGAGAGTTGCACGATATAGCGATGTTGCCAACGAAGGCGTCGATTTGGAAGTAAAGAAGGGAGATCTTCTTCGTGTGCGCCTGCACTATTCAGGTGTCGCGCGTCACACCGACGTACACCAGATTGAGTTTTGGATAGCATCGCTTGTACGTATCTGCCGAAAGGTGATCGGCAGCAATTTGAAACCAATAGAAGTCCGAATTGCGCACAACAGAAGAAAGCAGGTTCCAGAGATGGAGAAATTGCTTCGTTGTGCCGTCAAAACCGGTGCAGATGTCGATGAAATTGTTTTTGGCAGGGAAAGCGGAGACTACCCAGTCGTAACAGTTGATCCTTACCTCGAACAGCTGTGCGTGCGTTTGTGCGAAGAAACGCTTGCCCGTCTGGGAAAGAAGACCAGTCCGTTGAAGGTCAGGGTCGAGAATGCAATTGCAGTGCTGCTACCGCACGGCGAAATGAATTTCGATGCAGTTGCCACGGAACTTGGCATGAGCGGAAGGACCATTTCTCGGAAGCTAGCATTAGAGGGACATTCCTTTAGTAGAATATTGGATGGCCTGAGATTAGCTTTGGCTCGTCGCTATTTGGCCGAAAGCGATATGCCGATTTCAGAAATCGCTTGGCTTTTAGGGTATTCTGAAGTTGCAAATTTTACACACGCATTTCACCGATGGACCGGGACAAATCCGCGAACCGAACGGGCTAAGGCACGGCGATCACTAAATTTAGCGCAAGCAAATCGAGTCTAACGAAATAGCCCACTAGTGAACAAAAAAGTCGCGTGTCTCTCATCGCCTAGTGGCACTTACGCAACATGCGCTGGCCGTCGGTGTCCGTTATTGGGGTAAAGCGGGACATTCCATGCAATAAGTGTCACGTCCGCCAGTAACCCGAAGCGGACATCCTAGCCTCCTAACGCGGTGCCGTCAGACAGAAGCAAAATATTAAGCGACGTCGAGGACAATAGGCGCTGGCCGCGATTTCGGAGCGCCGCAGTTAGCCGTGAAACCCATAAGTGAGATACGCCGACTACGGCAAAAATATACGGACCAGCTGCTCACGCTGTTGGCTCTGTTTATTGCGCTCGAAATGTTCGTGTTTTCACCGCTCCAGGCAATGGGCATCTTTGCGTTTCAAGGCTTCTTAGTTGCCACCCTGCTCGCAATCATGGCTGGCATGCTCATTATTTCTGATCATCCCGCCGCAGTTGCCGTGATGTCGATCTGCCTTGGCGCTAACGTCGTCGTTTTCTTGTTGCGCCTGTTCTATCCCCCATGGCCCTATAACATTTACATATTGGCAGCTGCCTGGTTCGCCATTGCGATCACGCTTGGAGCGGTCGTCGCCCAGGCTGTATTCAGGCGTGGCCGAGTCACCTACCACCGGATAATCGGTGCGATCCTACTGTATCTACTCATCGCAGTCGCCTTTGGGGCACTGTTCGTATTGATCGGCTTGTCGGTTCCCGATGCATTCAAGGGAATAACATTCGAAGACAATCCAGCCCTTGCCAACTCAGTCACCTATTTGAGTTTTGTCACTTTGACGTCGACGGGATTCGGCGACATTGTTCCCGTGCACCCGGTCGCGCGGACTCTTTGCAATATCGAAAGCATAATTGGTCAACTTTATCCGGCCACGTTGTTAGCAAGGCTTGTAACCCTCGAAATGAGAGAGCGCAGCAGCGTCTAATCTCCGCTATTGCGCACAAAGCAGACATGCGGTGCGCCACTACTAATGTCCGCGAGCCCGCCGTGTCGGTCGCGGCACGAGTATCGGCAGACCGTTCGTTAGCGAGAGCCCGCTTTAGGAGAACAGCTATAGACCGCTCTGATATCGTTCCCCAAAAGGACTTTCTGATGTGTTTGTGCTGCGGCTTCGCAAGCCTGTGGTGTGTCATACTCAGCGACAACGGTATGATTTTGTCCGGTCAATATCGACATTAGCAAGACCGTTACTGTCATCTCTAAAGCCTCCTATTGGGAAGTTGTTTCCTCGATCATACTAGCGACGGCACCCCATTGTCGTGGTTGCACTGCGAAATGTACGCTAATAACCCAAAGCGTGTTTCCTCGATCATACTGCCAATCAATGAACAAACGTGACGACCAGCAGCCCGTCGTAATAGTTATCGATGATGACGAGCTCGTGCGTGAGGCCGTCTCGGATCTTCTTCGATCGATCGGCCTTCAAACCAAACTGTTCGCGTCCGTATCGGAATTCCTGAAATGGAAGCTGCCGGACGCACCGAGTTGCGTGGTCCTGGATGTCAGACTTCCGGGCGTAAGCGGGCTCGATTTTCAATCCGAATTGAATGAGCGATCCGTCCGGATACCGATTGTTTTCATGACAGCCCACGGCGATATCCCGATGTCGGTACGGGCTATTAAGGGCGGAGCGGTTGATTTCCTGGCTAAACCCTTTCGAGATCAGGACATGCTGGATGCCGTTCAGTCAGGGCTTGCGCAGGACAGAGCGCGGCGGAGGCTGGCGAGCGTTACCGTGCAACTGAGATCCGCGTTCGATTCGCTAACACCCCGGGAAAAAGAGATCATGAAGCTTGTAACCGCAGGCATGACGAACAAGCAAATCGCCCGCGAGATCGGGGTGAGCGAAGTAACGGTCAAGTTCCATCGCGGCAATGTCATACGCAAAATGGGCACAACATCTCTCGCCGAACTGGTGCGGATGGCGGATGCCCTGGGTTTCGCGCGGACGCGCGCGGCATTCGGCAAGCCCATCCTCGAACATCCCATGCTGCGCCGCCAGTTCGAGGAGCGTCTCCGGCAGCTGCGCGAATGCTTTACTCTCGCCTGGGAGGCGGCGCAGCTTCTAAACGAAGTCTGGAAGGAACGCCGTCCTTATTCCGAGCGCTATCATCTGTTCCGTCTCTTGGCCCATCTCGCCAAGTACTGGACCGCCGAATTCGCGGCGCAGACCGCCAAGTGGTGCATGGAGGTGCACGGCGGACTGGGTGTGCTCGAGGAATTCCGCGTCGAGCGCTGGCTGCGCGAGTCCATCATCCTGGCCATCTGGGAGGGCACGGCTCATCGCCAGTTATTGGACGCGCTGGAGGTCATCGAACGCAAGCAGGCCCACCACTCTCTTGTCGCCTATGCGGAACAGGCTGGTCCGGCGCC
>Ga0207665_10002847_pt1 | contig 11614 bp, 13 predicted proteins | sample LARL112metaG_FD_184351 | JGI IMG/M metagenome (GOLD analysis project Ga0207665, IMG submission 184351) | Corn, switchgrass and miscanthus rhizosphere microbial communities from Kellogg Biological Station, Michigan, USA - LAR L11-2 metaG... | ecosystem: Host-associated > Plants > Roots >...
CCGTCGAATCCTTTCTTGTATTTCGGCCGACATACGGAGTTCATCGTCCGGCGCTGTTTTTTCCCTTATGCCCTGCTCGTCTTTGCGCTCTTTAATCTCATGAGCGTGGCGTTCGTTTTGAGCGTGATTGGAGCAAATCTGGTTTGGCCTATCGCACTGTACTCCTCTCTCGCTTTTGCCAGGCCCAAGCGCCAGGTGGTGAACAATCGCGCAGATTTCTCTCAGAATGCAGAACCATCGCGTGAATACGCCGCAGGTTTGCTTTGATCCTCTCGTGATGGGCCATCTGTTTCGCGGTTGGAGACCATCCAGGTGTGTACACTGAAAAGGTGTGGCAGGCGGTAATTTCGATGCAGGAGATCGAAACAGGCAATTTTTCACCTCCTCGGTTGGTCCTGATTCCACCGGATTCCATACGTGTTGTGAATTGGAATATCAATCGGGGGCTGCGACTGCAGAAGGTCATCGAGTTCCTGGCTAGCGCGAAGGCCGACGTTTTTCTCTTGCAGGAATCCGACCTGAATGCCCGGCGGACGCATCACCTCAATGTTGCGAAGGAAATCGCGCAGAAGCTGCAGATGAACTATGTGTTCGGGCGTGAGTTCCAGGAATTAACGCAGGGTTCGCGCGCTTCACCTGCTTATCATGGCCAAGCCACCCTCTCTCGTTGGCCGTTGTCGAATTCCCGTATCATCCGATTCCAAAGGCAGTCCAATTTCTGGCGGCCACATTGGTTTCTTCCCGAAATCGACCCGTTTCAGGAACGGCTCGGTGGGCGCATAGCGTTGGTCAGTGACACCAACATTGCCGGGAAAATGGTCACGACCTATAACCTGCATCTCGAAAGCAGAGGTGATGATGGGTTACGCTGCGCCCAGCTTAGCGAGGCTCTAGACGACGCTCGGCGATATGACTCGAATGCCCTGATTGTATTCGCCGGCGACTTTAACCTCGACGCGTCCGGCGGACCAGCAGCCACCGCGATCGATCGCGCGCAATTTCAGGACGCATTTACGAATCGGCATGCACGAACAACCCCTCACTCATTTTTAGAGCAGGGGCGGACCATCGACTGGATTTTTACGCGCGGACCGATTCGCGCAGTCGAACCCCGGGCCCATTGCTCGATATCGGCTTCCGACCATTATCCTCTCTCCGTCACGTTGGCTCTTGCTTAGCTCTTGCTCCCCGTACGTAGATCAAAAGTGTGAAAAGACCTCACGGCACCTATTCTTCGGTGGTTTCTAGTTCAAGCGTTGACGATCGATGCGAAGCCAACCGGGTCGAGGCTGGCCCCGCCTACCAGGAATCCGTCGATCTCAGGGTGCGCCCTAAGCCCCTTCGCATTTTCCGGTTTGACGCTGCCGCCGTATAGGATGCGGACATTGGCTGCCGCCTCTGCTCCGAATCTACCGTTGGTCAGAGCGCGGATGAATCGGTGAGCATTGGCTGCGTTCTCGGGCGTGGCGGTGTCGCCGGTCCCGATCGCCCAGACGGGTTCGTAAGCGATTACGATTCTTGCGAACTGTTCATCCTCAAGCGCCCCAACGGAGCACCGAAACTGCTCAGTCAGCACGGCTTCGGCGTTCTTCTTTTCGCGCTCTCCAACGCAGACGATCGGGATAAGTCCCGCGTCGAGCGCTGCTACGGTTTTCTTCAGCACGCTCTGGTTGGTTTCGCCAAAATACTCACGGCGTTCGCTGTGACCGACAATCACGTGCGAACAACCCGACGCTCTGATCCTTGCCCCAGCACCCGTAAAGGCACCCTCCTTCGCCCAATGCAGAGTCTGTGCGCCAATCTGTATGCTCGTTCCGCGAGTAGCAGCGACCGCAGTTGCCAGGTCGAGGAACGATGGGCAGATTACGATCTGGCAATGTTCGGACTCCTCAACCAACGGCCGAAATGTCTCGAAGAAAGACATAGTTCCAGCGCGGTCCTCGTACATCTTCCAGTTCCCGCCGATGAGAGGTGTGCGCACAATCAAAATGCCTGCCGAGAGGGCTCGCCACCGCGAAGAGGATTTGTTTGATCACTAGATTCGAGCCACATACGCGCCGTCATTTCAGGTCACAATTGCTTTTGCATCGATTCAAGCTCCGTGCGACAGGTGTTGCTGAATTGTCGCAGTGGGTCTTCGCCGTTCACCGCGCGAAACTGTATTTGCTCGGCAGTGAGATTCGGTTGCGGATAAGTGGTCAGGATAGTCTTTATGACCTCTTCGGCCTCTGCCAGAACGCTCGACGACGAGCTAAGTCGAATGCGACTCAGGAGCGCGTAAGCCGGTATCAATTTCTGAGGATCGCTCGTATTGTGCTCCAGCGCGTCGACCAGCAGCCGCGCGCTCTCCGTAATGAAATCGGAGTACAGCGCCTCGCGGCGAACAATCTTCTTTGCCAGCAGGTCGCGCAGGTCCTGGTGCCTCGTCGTGATCCAGGTGCCCACCACGGAACCCATGGCACCGACGATCGACCCAGAAACAGCCGCTAAGCCGGCGATCAACCCGGAGTTCATGGATGGAATTTCAACCTGTTACCACGCCTGTGGTGCGAATCAGACCGTCACCTCGAGCCGCGCATCGACAGAAATCTCCGCCTTGAAAAGTCGTGATACCGGGCAACCCGTCTGAGCGGCGTTGACGGCAGCATCGAATTTTGCTTGGCTTGCGCCAGGAACCTGAGCTAACAAGTCGAGATGGCTTTTCGTGATCGCGAAATGCTCACCGACCTTTTGGAAAGTTATCGTTGCGGTCGCTTCCAGCCTTTCGGGCCTCAAGCCTATCTTGCCCAGTTGCGAGGAAACCGCCATGGCAAAGCAACCGGCATGTGCGGCGGCCAGCAGTTCTTCAGGGTTGGTGCCAACGCCGTTTTCAAATCGCGTGCCGAACGAATACTGTGCCTCGTGTAGAGAAGTGTTTTCCGTCAATAACGACCCCCTTCCGCTCCTCACATCCCCTCGCCAAACAGCCGTAGCTTTGCGTTCCATCTCCCGCCCCTTTCAGTCCGACCAGGCTTTTGACGGCATTTGAATTGCCACGATCTGTCTCCGTCGCTCCCGCCCGCACGCTGAACCAATGAGACTTAGGGGAGTGGAATGGTAAAGAAACGGGACCGCTCAACTTCTGATACGGCACAGACTCGACGAACTGGTCAAACCTTTGACGCTTCGCTTCGCAAGAAAAGCAGGCAAGAGCATACGGGGGCTAAACAAAAAGACACTGGACCTTCTGCAGTCGTACGCCTGGCCAGGTAACATTCGCGAACTGCAGAATGTCATTGAGCGATCCGTTATCGTATGTGAATCGGAGAATTTTTCGGTCGATGAAAGCTGGCTTTCGCGCCAGCCTCTTGCCCTTGAGCCGAAAAGCCCGCTTGACCTCTCTCAGAAGCTCGCCACTCAGGAGAAAGGATGATTGAGGTGGCCTTACGCGAAAGCGAAGGACGCGTCTTCGGACCGTCAGGCGCGGCCGCCAAGCTCGGCATGCCACGCTCCACCTTGGAGTCGAGGATTCGCTCACTGAAGATCAACAAGAACCTCTTCACGAGTTAGCCGCTGAGTCCCCCCTGTCGGAGGGCCTTGCTTGAAATCGGTTCATCGCCTCAATAAATAACTGCGGAAGGTCCTTTCGCAGATCATTTCGGATCAAGGACCAACGGTCCACGGCGCCCTCCTGCAACTAGCTCCGCCCGGGTTACGTCGAGAGCTTGGTCAACTCCCGATGTAACGCCAATGGCCCTCCGCCTCTCTTCTAGGCGCTGCATAATGCATCGAAGCCAAATTCCAATCGTTTCTTCCCTCAGATCAAATTCTAAAATCGCCAGGACGTCTCGTTCGTCCTTTTGCATCGTTGCACCTTCGATTCAGATCGCAATATGCACTTAGCCGACAGAGAATTGCTTATGACCCTCGTCATGCAGCACCGTGACGGCCATCACATGCAGACGAACTCAGCTTGTTGGCCTGACGGCTCCCTGCTACAATTCCGGTCAAGACTCCAGCAACTGTGCAGATTCCCGGAAGCCGAGCGAGGCGATCCGCTGCAAGCCTGGCGACAAGCCCAAATGTCATAAGCTCGGTGGATGTTGGAGGGCAACCTGGCTACTCCAGTCATGAGTCGTTTCGGCGCACCTGCCGACCAGCCTCTCGACGTTCGGCCCGTCGAGCCCATTCTTAGCAGTACGACGACCAGTTCATCTGCCGCAGAAGTATCCGACTCATGGCGGCGATGCATGGCGGACCATCGCGTCGACCCGCGAAGCCAGACTGCGCCCAATGTCATTACGCAAAGCGAACTAAAGGTCTCAAGCGAGCCGCTCGCTGATGTCATCGTGCACGCCGGTGAAGAACTCGATCGCCTCTATGCGATCGTCCGGCAGCAGGGGTATGTGGTTCTTTTGTGTAACAGCGAGGGAGTTGCTATTCACCATCGTGGCGATGAAGCAAGGGCGGATGACTTCAAACGTTGGGGCATCTGGCTTGGCGGCGTCTGGTCGGAACAGATCGAAGGCACAAACGGAATCGGAACCTGTATCGCCGAACAACGGCCGATTCTCGTCCACTGCGGCCAGCACTACCGCACTCGGCATAATAAACTCACTTGTGCGGGTGCACCGATCTTCGATCCCGTTGACAAACTGGCGGGCGTGCTGGACGTTTCAGCCGTCATTTGGGAAGGATCCGATCGAACCCAACAGTTGGCTTTGGCGGCAACCATTGCCTCCGCCCGTGCTGTCGAAGAACGACTCTTTCGCGAGTTCTTCCGATACGCATGGATTATCGCAGCTCTGCCATGCCACGGTAGCGGCCCCGCATTGCTGCTTGCTATCGATGAAGACCAGCGCATTATTGGCGCGGATCATGTTGCCCGGCTAGCATTCTCCCTGACTGACAGGAACCTGCCTGTTGGCCTACATCTCACCGCAATTTTCGATTACAGTCGTTCCCTCTTCCGGCGGGGTAGTGCGCAGGACATTCCGAGTGTATTAACCCAAACGGGTGGCCTAGGCCGCTGGCAGACTTTGATTACGCCGCCTCTCAGCCGATCGATGGTCTCGCATACTTCTTCAGAGTCCATCGTCCATGCACAGCCGCGGATCGCTAAGCTGGGTAACCTGCCGAGAACAGACGATCCGCCGCTTAGCCGCGGGGGCCTTTCACCAGCGCTCACACATCGGATCTGCAAGTACATCGAATCGCATCTCGACGAGAGGATAAGCCTCGAAGCTCTTGCTTCTATGGCCGGACTTTCCGCGCACCACTTCGCACGTGCTTTCCGACAATCAGTTGGAACGCCACCGCACGGCTATTTGTTGCAGCGACGCCTCGAACATGTTGAACATTTGCTTCGTGACACTCAGCTGCCATTGTCCCAAATCGCGTTGGCCGTCGGTTTTTCCGACCAGAGTCACCTTGCTCGGCACTTCCGTAGATTGACTGGCATGCCCCCAAGTCTCGCGCGCCGGCTGGAACGATAAATCGGGTTGCGTAGAAGCCCGAAGGCGCGTCCGGCTCAGAAGTATCGATCTCCCTCTCTGTAAACCCCTTCCTCCCCCGTATCCATTCCTAGCAAAAGTCTGAACTGTCAAAGGAATGAGCAAAAACGTCCCGATCGCGGTCGATTCGTTCAAGACGGCCCTCAATCCTTCCAGCAATATCCGCGCATGCTCCCGGACCGAATCCAACCCCGAAACGTCGTAGAACATACTCCTTCGTGGCGGGTCTCGGTGAGGCTCGTCGAAAGCATCCTGTACCGCTTTTCGCCAATTGGCGAAACATCGCCATCTACTAACTTATTAAATAGCCCGTTTTCATCAACTTACCGTTGGAGCTGCAATTGCATTTTAGTGTCGAGAATCTCGTTCCAAAAGAGGATCGATGCTGAGGATCACCAGAGCGGCAAACGGAGAAGTCGTCTTTACCTTAAGCGGTCGAATGGACGTAGAAAATGTGGCCGAGCTGAAAACATTATTTGGATCGGAACCGAAGGGTCGCCGCATCGTCTTGGACTTAAAAGACCTGACCCTCGTGGATCGAGAGGCTGTCAGGTTTCTCGAGAGTTGCGAAACGGACAGCATCAAGATGAAGAATTGCCCAGCATACATTCGCGAGTGGATCACGAGAGAACGAGCCGGTTCGGGAGATTGAAATTAACGTCGTTTCCAAGCTGTTTCTGGATGACGACACTGAAGGAGATGTTATGGCAACAGCAACGCAATGGGGCCACGCGAAGGTGCTGGACACGGGAAAGCGCAGTTCTGCGTCCTGCCATTTCGAGAACGCGCTGCGGCACAAGATTGTCGGGCAGGAAGAGGCCGTGCAAGCTCTTGCCGATCTCTATCAGGTGTTCTGTGCCGGCCTGCACTCTCCCGCGCGCCCCGTCGGAAATCTTCTGTTCCTAGGGCCGACCGGCTCAGGCAAAACGCGCATCGTGGAAGCCGCTGCCGAGATTCTGTTCGGAGATAGCCGTGCGCTGATCAAAGTAGATTGCGCGGAATTTCAGCACTCCCATGAAATCGCCAAATTGATTGGCTCACCGCCGGGCTACTTGGGCCACCGCGAAACGCGCCCACTGATCACCCAGGAAGCGCTGGCCAAGAGCCATACCGAACAGCTGAAGCTAAGTTTCCTGCTGTTTGACGAGATCGAAAAAGCCAGCGACTCGCTGTGGCAGCTGCTGCTGGGAATACTGGACAAGGCGACTTTGACGTTAGGAGACAACCGCCGGGTTGACCTCTCGCAAACCATGATTTTCATGACCTCAAATCTTGGCGGCGCTGAGATCACCGAGTTGATGACCGGTGGGATGGGATTCGTTCAACCCATCGACAAGCCCGTGCACCGACTGGATGAAAAGGTGGAACGAGCCGCGATAGAAGCAGCCAGACGCAAGTTCTCTCCGGAGTTCATCAACCGGCTCGATAAGCTAGTCGTCTTTCACCCATTGAAGCGGGATGAACTGGATGAAGTACTGGAAATCGAACTCGGGCAGGTGCAGAAGCGCGTGTTGGATTCGACAACGCGACCCTTCTTGTTCCGAGTAACGACTGAAGGACGGCAGTTCCTGCTCGAAGAGGGGACCGATCAGCGGTACGGAGCGCGCCACCTGAAACGTGCCATCGAGCGCTATCTCGTCTGCCCACTTTCCAGGCTGCTGGCCACGGCACAAGTGCGCTCGGGTGATGTGCTTCTCGTTGATCGTCATCCGGGGGATAAAGGGTTGGCATTCCTGAAGGATACGGAAAAGCGTTCTTCTTACGCGCCGTTTGCAGCTTCCAATTTGAGTTGCCTTACCGCCGTAGAAGTCTGAGGTCAAGCGAATGTCGAGTCCTCGGTCCCAAGAGCTTATGAACAAGAATTCGCAGCACGAATTCCGATTTACGGGCCAGTACGGCTTACAAATCGCATGCACCCGCTGGAAGAGCCGGGGCTGGTTTGGCTCTCATCCGTTTTGCACGATCAATCTCGTAATCGGGAGGCTCTATGGCCGCGATAGCACCTGAACCTGCACCGTCGACTGCCGTGACAGCGTCGGCTCCGTCACACACGACTGTACCCGAGCGTCCACCGGCGCCCGCCGCCAAACCGAAGTGGCTCAGCTATCTCACGCCCATAGCTGTGCTCCTCCTTGCTGCCGCTTTAATCATCACCCTCACCCGAAATTGGAATGCCTGGGAGGGCGGGCGAATCGACCAGGTCACTGACGACGCCTACGTCCGAGGCGATCTCACTCCCCTCAGCACCAAGGTTCCCGGTATCGTTAGCGCAGTACACGTCTCGGACTATCAGCAGGTGCACAAAGGGGACCTGATCGTCGAACTGGAAGACAAAGATTACCAGGCGCAGGTTGACCAGGCGAATGCGGCCGTCGCGGCAGCAAGGGCCGCGATAAACAACAACCTTCGCCAACGCGAATTGCAAGATGCCAAGATTGCAAAAGCGCTTGAGGGAATTGATCTGGCCAAAGCCCAAATTGCCGCAGCTCAGGCCGGCAAGGAAGCTATACAAGCTGGCCTTACCCGTGCCCGCTCGGAACGCAAACGCCAGGAAGCCCTCTATGAGAGTCATTCAACTACTCAGCAAAAGGTCGAGGCGGTCGTCGCTGACGAGGAGAGCCTCACGGCTCAGATGGCAAGCCGTGAGGCCGACCTCGCGCAGGCCAGAACCGGTCTGCGCAGCAGTGAACTCTCAGCCGAAGCAGAGCGCATTGGAAAAACCGTTTTGCTATCCCAGGAAATGCAACTTCAAGCAGACCTGCGCGCCAAGCAAGCGAGTCTCGCTGCTGCCCTCGTGGCCCTCGGCTATACCAAGATCTCCTCGCCGGGGGAGGGCACCGTTGGCGAGCGCCAAGTTCGCCCTGGGCAGCTGGTATCTCCGGGAACGCAGGTGATCTCTTTCGTCGATATGACCAAGTGGGTCCAGGCGAACTATCGCGAGACGCAGCTGACCAACGTTAAAATTGGCGACCCGGCAGAAATTCGGATCGATAAATACCCCGGGGAAACCATTCACGGCAAGATTATCGAGATTGCTCCGGCCAGCGGATCGCAGTTTGCGTTGCTGCCGCCGGACAATGCAACCGGAAACTTCACCAAGGTCGTGCAGCGCATTCCCGTAAAGATTGTGCTGGATGATGTCAACCTGGCCGCCAAACTCCAACCCGGTCTTTCTGTAACTGCCACAGTCCGCACCAGGCGATAAGGGACCATCATGGCTTCTGCAGCGATTACAACGCGTCCACCTAGCTCTGCGGAGATTGCGCGTGCCACGGCCGCCGCGATCCCGTCGGAAATCTCAACCCGGCCGCTAGTGGGGATACTCGGCGTGCTCATCGGAGCCGGCCTGGTCACGCTTACCGGCCGCATGCTTAGCTTGGGACTGGCGGACCTGAAAGGTCATCTCGGCATCAGCTACGATGCCGGTGCCTGGCTCGACAGCGCCTATAACGCTTCGATCATGTTTATCGGCCCGTTTAGTGTCTACCTTGGAGGTTTACTCGGACCACGCCGCATCCTTCTATTTGCAGCAGGCATCTTTGCCGTGACCTGCGCCTTCTTGCCGTTCATACACAGCTATAGTCTTCTGGTTGCGGCATTGATTGTCGCCGGGCTGACGTCAGGCACCTTTTATCCGCTCACCCTGACCTTTGCCCTTCGTATCGCCCCCGTGCGATTTCTACCCTTTGTACTCGCATTCTATGCAACGTTCATCGATGGTGCAGTCAATGTCGCGCCATCACTCTATGGGTGGTATCGCGACCAACTTTCTTGGCACTGGATGTTCTGGGGCTCCGCTCTCATCGCGCCGGTGATGATGATCTGTATCTGTTTCGGGATACCGTCGGCTCCTGCTCGAAAGAAGGGTAGTTCTGCGCCTAGCTTTGTCGGGTTCCTGTACCTGAGTGCCGGATTGGCTCTGATGCTTGCCGCCCTCCAGCAAGGCCAGAGGCTCGACTGGTGGCGCTCCGGCGTATTCAACGCGTTGTTTTGGTCCGGCGCGTTCTTCACACTATGCGCGCTGGTACGACGACTACTCGGTCCCAACGCCCTTGTCGCGCTCCCTTATCTATGGCGATGGAATACTGTGCTGCTTGGAAGTCTGCTCTTCTGGTTTCGGTTTACTCTCACCTTAACCATCATCCTGATTCCGCAGTCGCTGGCTATCCATGGTTTCGAGGCCGATCAGATCGGGCCGGCAATCATCTGGAGCACTATACCGCTCCTACCGGTCGCGTTGATGGGGGGGCTTCTACTGCGTGGCGGGGTGGATCCTCGGCTGGTCTTCGCTGCTGGGCTGACATGCACAGCCCTCGCGGCTGTTTTCTGCGCCCAATACTCCAGTGCGTGGGCCGCAGAAAACTATTATCGCACCGAGCTGCTGACGGGCGTCGGCCAATCGTTTGCTCTCATAGGACTGGTGGGAGGCATTGTCCTGCAGGGCGTTTTCACTGGTGGGTTGTCGAAACCTCAGTGGATCCTAACATTCTCTGCGTTCTTTCATACCATTAGATTGTTTGGAGGAACCGCGGGAGCCATATACATGGGCCATTTTCTCGCCGACCGCGAGAAGCTGCACTCGAATCTCTTGGGCCTGCACGTAAGCAGCGGCAACTGGATTACAGATGCAAATATTCATGCGCTGACCGCGGGACTCTTTGGGAAGTCCTCCGGGCTCCCATCGGCTGCGGCGCGTGCGGCCGATCTCATCGCCGCCCGGCTGCGCCTTCAGGCGTATTCGTTGAGCCTCATTGACGGCTTTCTGTTGATCGCCTGGAGTTGCGCCATCGCTCTTGTTCTGGTCGGACTGCTCCGCAAGTCGCCCTTGAGCTACCAAGGTCTTGCTGACGTTCAGCAACAATTACCTCGGGAGGCAAAATCATGATCGCGCGCCAGACTTATCGCCTTGGATCAAGGCTCGGTAGGCATACGTCGACTCGCCAGCGCATCTTCCGATTCACAGCAACCACCGGAGCGCTTTTCCTCTGTGCCATCTCATCTCTAGCAAACGAGGCGCGTCATCTCTCTCTCACGGAAGCGGTTCACCTTGTACTCCAGCAGAACCGCGCCCTCAAGATCGCTCGCTTCAAGGTCCAGGAAAACGAGTACCGCAAAGATGCTGCCCGTTCTGATTACTTGCCGACCATAACCAATCAATCGAACGCGCTGCATATCAGCGAGCTCCAGGATCTCTCGATTCCCGCGGGAGCGTTCGGCACTGCGGCCGGTGTGCCCGTCCCGGCACGCAATACCGCCTTGCCACAGGGCAAGAACACGCTGTTTTCAAGCGGCACCATGGTCGCCCAGCCTTTGACGCAGTTGCTTCGCATTCATCAGGAAAATCGCATTGCCGCAGCGGAAGTCGCAACTTCGCGGGACGATTTGAAAAATACCGAGAACCAGATCGCGCTGCAAGTGCACGCGCTTTATTACGGCATCCTCATCGCGCAGCTTCAGAAGAAAGCCGCCGAGCAGGAAGCGTCCTTCGCTACCGAAGGCCTGCGTGAGAATGAAAACGACGTCCGCAACGGGAGCGCTCTTCAAGTCGCAACGCTGCAAAGTCGCGCCGAACTCCTACAGGGACAGCAATCCGTCCTCACCGCCGAACTCCAACTTGAGGACTACACCGCAGAGCTGAATGATCTGCTCGGTCTTCCGCTGGACACAAAATTGGAACTTGACCCTGAGGTCGAGACAAATTTTGAGACCTTGCCGAAAGATGAGTACGTGAAAGAGGCCTGGGAGGAAAATCCGGAGATCCGCGCTGCCGAGCAAGCGGTGCTTAAGGCACGTGCCGGTGTGGCCGCAGCCAAGACGGCTTACATTCCCGATATCACCGCATTTGCGCGCCACAGCTACCAGGATGGCGTGCCGTTCTTGGTGCGAAACTTTGGCACCGTCGGAATCAACATGAACTATACGCTATGGGACTTCGGCAAGCGTCGCGCCACGCTGCACGAACATTCCGCGCAACTCGCTGAAGCGCAGGAGAATCTCGAGCACTTGAAAGATCAAGTCGCCGTTGCCGTCGAGCGTAGCTACAACAAGCTCGAGCGGACTAAGAACATGGTCAACGTAGCAACTCAGGTCGCACAGCTCCGCCAGGAAAGCGAACGTCTGGC
>Ga0207665_10002848_pt1 | contig 11613 bp, 12 predicted proteins | sample LARL112metaG_FD_184351 | JGI IMG/M metagenome (GOLD analysis project Ga0207665, IMG submission 184351) | Corn, switchgrass and miscanthus rhizosphere microbial communities from Kellogg Biological Station, Michigan, USA - LAR L11-2 metaG... | ecosystem: Host-associated > Plants > Roots >...
CGATCAGCGACGGGGTGAAGGCGACGGGCGCGACGGTCGATCCGGCCCTCTGGCGGTCGACGCCCCCGCGGGCCGCCGCGCCGGGCCGCGGCACGCCCCCCGAGCTCTACGATCTGCGGCCGGCCGACCGGCTCGCCCCGGCGGGCACGGGCTGACGGGCGCCGCGTGCTGATCTCGATCGTGATCCCGGTCTACAACGGCGCCGGCACCATCGGTCCGCTGGTCGCGCGCCTGCTCGAGGCGCTGCCCGGGCGAGCGCTGCAGATCGTGCTGGTGGACGACGGCAGCCTGGACGCGAGCGACGACACCTGCCGCGCCCTCAGCGCCCTCCACGCGGGCGTGGTCACCTACGTGAAGCTCGGGCGCAACTTCGGCGAGCACAACGCGGTCATGGCCGGGCTCTGGCACGCCCGCGGCGACTACGCGGTGATCATGGACGACGACTTCCAGAACCCGCCCGAGGAGGTCGGGCGCCTGGTCGATCACGCGGTCCGCCACCGCCACGACGTGGTCTACACCCACTCGCCGGTCCGGCACCACCACTGGCTCCGCAACCTCGGCAGCCGGGTGAACGATCGGGTGGCGAACTTCATGCTCGACAAGCCCCGCCACCTCTATCTCTCGAGCTTCAAGTGCCTGAGCCGCTTCCTGGTCGACCAGATCCTCAAGTACCGTGGCCCGTACCCCTACATCGACGGCCTCGCCCTGCGCTGCACCGGGAACATCGGCACCATCGAGGTGCGTCACGACGCGCGGCGCGAGGGCCGCTCGAACTACACGCTGCGGAAGCTGCTCCGGCTCTGGCTCAACATGTTCGTGAACTTCTCGGTCATGCCGCTCCGGGTGAGCACGGTGGTGGGCCTCGCCTGCAGCGTGCTCGGCCTGGCCCTGGGCGTCGAGGTGCTCGTCGAGCGCCTGCTGCGGCCCGGGGTGCCGGTCGGCTGGGCCTCGGTCGTGATGCCGGTCGTGCTCTTCTCGGGAGTGCAGCTCGTGATGCTCGGCCTCCTCGGCGAATATCTCGGGCGCCTCTTCCTCACCGAGAACCAGACCCCGCAGTTCGTGGTGCGCGAGGTGGTCGAGGCGGGCGCGGTCGTGCCCGCGGAGTCGGCGTCGGAGCCGCGACCTAGATGACCCCAGACTTGGGATGACCCCAGATTTGGGATGACCGCCGATCTGGACGGCTTCCGCGACCGTCGGGTCCTGATCACCGGCGGCCTCGGGTTCCTCGGCAGCAACCTCGCGCTCCGGCTGGTGGAGCTCGGGGCGCGCGTCACCCTGCTCGACGCGATGGTGGACGACCACGGCGGCAACCCGTTCAACATCGAGCCGATCCGGAGCCGGGTCGCGGTCAACTTCAGCGACATCCGCGACGAGGCGAGCCTCAAGTACCTGGTCACCGGGCAGGACTACGTGTTCCACCTGGCTGGCCAGAACGATCACGTGCTGAGCCTGCGGGACCCGTTCCCGGACATCGACATCAACATCAAGGGCTCGGCCATGCTGCTCGAGGCGTGCCGGCGCTACAATCGGGGCGCGCGCCTGGTCTACGGGGGCACGCGCGGGGAGTACGGGCCCGCGGTCATGCTGCCGGTGGCGGAGGACCATCCGATCCGTCCGCGGGGGATCTACGAGTTGTCGAGCCTGACCGCCCAGCAGCTCTTCCAGATCTACCACGACAACCACGGGGTCGCCTCGGTGACGCTGCGGCTCACCAACATCTACGGCGAGCGCGCCCAGATGAAGCACGACCGCTTCGGGGTCGCCAACTGGTTCGTGCGCCAGGCCCTCGACGACGCGACCATCAAGGTCTTCGGCGACGGCTCGCTCCTGCGCGACTTCGTCTACGTGCATGACGCGGTCGAGGCCATGATCCGGTGCGCGGCGACGCCGGAGGCCTACGGGCAGGTCTTCAACGTGGGCAACAGCCACGCGTGCACGTTCCGCGAGCTGGCCGAGACGGTGGTGGCGGTGGCGGGAACCGGGCGCTGGGAGCTGGCCCCGTTCTCCCCCGAGCGGGCGGCCCAGGAGCCGGGCGACTTCTGCTCGGACATCCGCAAGATCAAGCGGGTGGTCGGCTGGGAGCCCACCACGTCGCTCCTCGACGGCCTCGGCCACACCGTGCGCTACTACCGGCGCCACCGGGATCGGTACTGGTGAGCGCGCGGGCGGCCGTGATGGAGGTGCCGTTCCTGGACCTCGGCCGGCAATACCGGCAGATCCAGCCCGAGATCGACGCGGCGGTCGCCCGCACGCTCGAGAGCGGCCGCTACGTGCTGGGCGAGGAGGGCGCCGCCTTCGAGCGCGAGTTCGCGGCCTACTGCGGCGCGCGTTACGCGGTCGGCGTGGCCTCGGGGACCGACGCGCTCCACCTGGCCCTCCGGGCCGCCGGCGTGCGGCCCGGCGATCGCGTGATCACCGTGCCCAACATCGCGGCGCCCACCGTGTGCGCGATCGTGGCCGCGGGGGCGATCCCGGTCCTCGTCGACGTCGACCCGCACACCTTGACGCTCGATCCCGAGAAGCTCCGGGCGCACCTGGTCGCCCAGCCGGCCGGGCGCCGGGCCCGCGCGGCGATCCCGGTGCACCTCTACGGTCTTCCCGCGGCCCTGGACGAGATCGGGCGCCTCTGCGCCGTGCACGAGGTCTCCGTGATCGAGGACGCCGCGCAGGCTCACGGTGCCGAGTACGCCGGCCGGCGCGTCGGCACCCACGGCCATCTCTCCGGCTGGAGCTTCTATCCGACCAAGAACCTCGGCGCCTACGGCGACGCGGGCATGGTGGTGACCGACGACCCCGCGGCCGCCGAGCAGGTGCGCATGCTCCGCAGCTACGGGGAGGAGACCAAGTACGCGAACCGCCTGGCGGGCGTCAACAGCCGCCTCGACGAGCTGCAGGCGGCGATGCTGCGAGTCAAGCTGCGCCATCTGGATGGCTGGGTGGCCGCCCGGCGCCGGCTCGCCGCGCTCTACGACCAGCTGCTCGCCGGGGCCCCGGTGACGCGGCCGGTGGAGACGGATCCGGCGCGCCACGGCTATCACCTCTACGTGGTGCGCTCGCCCCGGCGCGATGCGCTGCAACAGCACCTGCGGGCGCAGGGCATCGCCACCAGCGTGCACTATCCGGTGCCCGTCCACCGCCAGCCCGCGTATCAGCATCTGGGATACGCCGAGGGCGACTTCCCGTGCGCGGAGCGGGCCTGCCGGGAGGTGCTGTCGCTGCCGCTCTACCCGGAGCTCACCGAGGACGAGCTCCGGCACGTCGCGGCGGCGGTCAGCGCGTTCCGATGAGCGACCGCGACGCCCGCCACCCGGACCTGGTGATCTTCGACTGCGACGGCGTGCTCGTGGACAGCGAGCGCATCGCGATCCGGATCGACGCCGTCGTGCTGGCCGACCTGGGCTGGCCGCTCAGCGAGGCGGAGATCATCGAGCGCTTCGTGGGCCGCTCCGAGGAGCACATGGTCCGCGAGATCGAGGCGCAGCTCGGCCGTCGGCTCCCCGCGAACTGGGAAGCGGCCTACCAGGACCTCTACGTCACCGCCTTCGAGCGGGAGCTGCGGGCGGTCGAGGGCGTGGTCGACGCGCTCGACCGGATCACCAGCCCCACCTGCGTCGCCTCCAGCGGCAGCCACGCCAGGATCGAGCGCTCGCTACGCCGGACCAACCTGTACGGCCGCTTCGAGGGGCGCATCTTCAGCGCGAGCGAGGTCTCGAACGGCAAGCCCGCCCCCGACCTGTTTCTCCACGCGGCCGCGCGCCTGGGGGTGCCTCCCGCGCGCTGCGCGGTGGTGGAGGACAGCCGCTACGGCGTCGAGGCCGCGCGCGCCGCCGGCATGGCCGCCTTCGGTTACGCCGGCGGCGTGACGCCGGCCCATCGGCTGGAAGGCCCCGGCACCGTCGTCTTCTCCGACATGCGCCGCCTCCCGGACCTCCTCGCGGCGTGGAGCCGGTAGACCGCGCGGCCTACCGTCAGCCTCCGCGTCGGGCGAGGTCCGCGATGACGGTGGCGTCGGTGGGGAAGGCCAGGGGCGGGGGCGCGCGGAGCGGGAAGTAGCGCACGCGATCGAGGTCGTCGCCCGCCTCCAGCGCGCCGCCGACGACGCGTCCGTGGAACCAGACCCCGACGGTCTGGTGGGCGCGATCGTGGAAGTTGGAGTGCACCGCGCAGACCTCGCCGATCTCGACGGCCAGGCCGGTCTCCTCTTCCAGCTCGCGGCGTGCCGCCTCGCGGATGTCCTCGTCCCAGTCGACGTGTCCGCACGGGATGCACCAGAGGCCCGCCCGCGGCCCGCCGACGCGCCGGCCGAGCAGGATCGAGTCGCCCTCGACGAGCACCACCGCCACGCCCACCGTCGGGTTGCGATAGCTCGTCTGCCCGCAGCCCGGGCAGCGACGATGCACGCCGGTCGTCGGCACGTCCAGGCGGCCGCCACATCGACCGCAGTAGTCGTGACCGCCGAGCGACATGGCCGCTCGGGTCAGCGCGTCGGCGTCGCGTACGCGCCCGCGCCGAGCGCGGCGATGCACGCCTCCCGGATGCCCCACACGTCGTCGAGGCTGCGCCCCCGCGCGGCCTCGGTGCGGGGGATCCAGTCGCGCAGGAACCGGCGGTGGACCTCGATCTTGTACGCGCCGATCTGGTCGATGGTGATGGGCTCCTCGTGCAGGAAGCGCTCGATGGGCACCGCGCCCGCGGGCACGCCGGTCATGTCGACAAGCTCGCCGTCGGAGCGCAGATAGCAGTGGGCCTCCGGAATGCACGTGAGCCCGTGGGCGGCCAGCACCCGGCCGACCCCCGGGGTGTTCTCCTCGCTCATCTCGTAGATCCCGAGCATGAGCTGGACGGGGATGCCCTGCTCGCGGGCCAGCTCGGCCAGGGTGGCGTGCTTGGTCGTGCACGTCCCGCGCCCTTCCTCGAGCACGAGCCAGAACCGGCTCCGATCGGTGATCCGCCCGTAGGGGAGGCGCAGCACGTGGAGGGCCGCGCTGGCGAAGTCGTGGGCGCCCACCGCCCGGAAGAGCCGGGTGATCGGGCCGTCGGCGGTCAGCGGCGTGTTCTGCATGGGCGGACTCCGGGCAGTGTATCAATGGATCCGGGCCGCCGCCCGGCCACCGGCTGCGGGTTTCGGTTGCATCCCGGGAACGGCCGCCCGTGCTAGAGTCCTCGCCAGACCGGATGCCGCGGCGTGCGGTCCGCCCCCGGAATGGGCCGGGGCCGGTACCGCCGGCGGCCAAGTGCAGGTGAGGGAGGTCAACGACGATGACGTCCAAGGGCCTGATCGTGCTGTCCTCGGTCGCACTCACTCTCTCGGTTACCGGGCTCGCGTTCGCGCAGCAGCCCACGCAGCCCGCCCCCACCCTCCAGCAGCACACGGAGCGGGGAACGGGCACCGGCATGACCAACCCCGCCTCCACGGAGGGCAAGCCGATCACCGCCTACGGCCAGCCTACCGTGGAGCGCCTCACGGGCACGGGCATGACCAACCCCATCACCCCGGACGGCAAGCCGATCACGACGTCGACGAGCTTCGGTCAGCGGTAGAAGCGGCCCCTCCAGACGCCACGCCCACGAGCGCCGGGCCCTCCCGGCGCTCGTGGTGCGTCAGGCCCCCGCTCAAAACGTCGCGACCATCCCCACGGTGGCCGCGGTCATGACGACCGCGGTGGCCCAGCCGAGCCAGCGCAGCAGCGGCGAGTTGACCCGCGCGCCCATGACCGCGCGATCGCTGGTGAGCAGGACCACCAGCACGATCAGCGGCGCGGCGAGCACGCCGTTGACCACGGCCGACCAGAACAGCATGGTGACCGCGTCGAGCCCGACGTAGTTGAGGATCAGCCCGAACAGCATCGCGACCGCCACCACCGCGTAGAAGCGCCGCGCGAGCCGGGGCGTGTCGTCGAGCGAGCCCCGCCACCCCTCCGCCTCGGCCACCGCGTAGGCGCACGATCCGGCGAGCACCGGCACGCCGAGCATGCCGGTGCCGATCAGCCCGAGCGCGAAGAGCCCGTAGGCGCCCGCGCCCGCGAGCGGCCGGAGGGCCTCGGCGGCCTCGCGCGCGGTCGCGATGCTGGTCTCCCCGTGCGCGTGGAGGGTCGCGGCGGTGGTGAGGATGATGAAGTACATGACCAGGTTCGAGAAGAACATCCCGGTGAGCACGTCCGTCCGGACCCGGCGCAGCTCCTCGTCGGTCGCCCCGCGCCGCTGCCGGACCGTGCGGCGACCGGCGGCGCGATCCTCCTCGACCTCCTGGGCGGCCTGCCAGAAGAAGAGATAGGGCGAGATCGTCGTCCCGAGGATCCCCACGAGGACCGCGAGGTAGCGGTTCGTCCACTCGACGTGGGGCATGAGGGTCGCGCGCAGCACCGCCCCCCAGTCCGGTCGGGCGAGGAACGCGGCCAGCACGTACGCGAACAGCACCAGGGTGAGCCACTTGAAGATCCGGGCGATCTGGCGATAGGAGGACCAGAAGAGCAGGGAGACGATGAAGGCCGCGTAGAGCGGCGTCCACACGAGCGCGCTCACGCCGGTCACCATCTCGCTCACCTCGGCCATGCCCCCGAGGTCGGCCCCGATGTTGATGACGTTGGCCACCATCAGCAGGGCGCATGCGACCCAGAGGACGCGCCGCGAGTAGTGGCGCCGGATCACGCTCGCGAGGCCCCGTCCCGACACCATGCCGAGGCGCGCGCACATGAGCTGGACGGCGGCCATCAGGGGAAACGAGAAGAGCGCGGTCCAGAGCGGGGCGTAGCCGAAGGCGGCGCCCGCGACCGAGTAGGTGGAGATGCCGGACGGGTCGTCGTCGGCCGCCCCGGTGATGAGGCCCGGGCCGAGCTCGGCGAAGAAGCGCCGCGCCCGCCCGGCCGGGCGTCCATCCGGGACCAGATCGGGCGTCGAGTCGGGAGTCATCGCGGCCGGTCCCGAGTCTACCTCAGCTAGAATGAGCGCCATGGACCGATCGGCCGCGTCGAGCCGCGACCTGCTCCGGAGCATCGCCCACCGGGCGATGGCCGAGCGAGGGCTGCTTCCAGACTTCGCGCCCGCGGTCGTGGCCGAGACCGAGGCCATCCGGCAGGCCGCGACCGACGCGAGTCCCGCGATCCGGGACCTTCGCGACCTCCTGTGGTGCTCGATCGACAACGACGACTCGCGCGACCTCGACCAGCTCACCGTGACCGCGCCGGGGCGGGACGGGACGGTCACGGTGCTCGTGGCGGTCGCCGACGTGGACGCGCTGGTCGGGAAAGGCTCGGCGATCGACGACCACGCCCGCGCCAACACCACGTCGGTCTACACCGCGGCCGAGATCTTCCCGATGCTGCCCGAGAAGCTCTCCACCGACCTCACCTCGCTCGGTCAGGACCAGGCGCGGCTGGCCATCGTGGTGGAGATGGCGGTCGCCCCCGACGGGACGGTCGACGGCTCCGACGTCTACCGCGCGCTCGTACGGAGCCGGGCCAAGCTCGCGTACAACGGCGTCGCGGCCTGGCTCGACGGGATCGCGCCGCCCCCGCCGCCGCTCGCCGCGGTGCCGGGGCTCGACGAGCAGCTCCGGATCCAGGATCGGGTGGCGCAGGCGATGAAGACCCTGCGGCACCAGCGGGGCGCGCTGAGCCTCGAGACGCTCCAGACCCGGGCGGTGTTCGACGGCGACCTGATCGCCGACCTGCGGCCGGACGAGAAGAACCGCGCCAAGGAGCTGATCGAGGATTTCATGATCGGAGCCAACGGGGTCACCGCGAAGTATCTCGAGGCCAAGGGCCTGCCCTCGGTGCGGCGGGTGCTCCGCGTTCCCGAGCGGTGGCCGCGCCTCGTGGAGCTCGCGGCGGCCCAGGGCGGGCGGCTGCCGGCCGAGCCGGACGCGCGCGCGCTCCAGGCGTTCCTCGCCGAGCGGCAGCAGCGGGATCCGGTCGGGTTCCCGGACCTGTCGCTCTCGGTGATCAAGCTGCTGGGCCGGGGGGAGTACGTCCTCGAGCGCCCCGGCCAGACCGCGGACGGTCACTTCGGTCTCGCCACCCGCGACTACTCGCACTCCACCGCGCCCAACCGGCGCTTCCCGGATCTGATCACCGGGCGCCTCCTGAAAGCGGCGCTGGCGGGCCGCCCCGCGCCCTACCGCGCCGAGGACCTGGAGGGCCTCGCGCGCCACTGCACCGAGCAGGAGGACAACGCGGCCAAGGTCGAGCGCCAGGTGCAGAAGTCGGCGGCGGCGCTCCTGCTCGCCTCGCGCATCGGTCAGCAGTTCGACGCGATCGTGACCGGGGCCTCGTCGAAGGGCACCTGGGTCCGCATTCTGAAGCCGCCCGTGGAAGGCAAGCTGGTGCGGGGCGCGCAGGGCCTCGACGTCGGCGATCACGTGCGGGTGGCCTTGCTCGCCACCGACGTGGAGCGCGGCTACATCGACTTCGGCCGGGCGTCGGGATAGGCCGGGATGAAGCGCCGGTCGTTCCTCACCACGCTCGTCGGCGCCCTCGTGACCGGGCCGGTCGTCGCGAGCGCCCAGCCCGCCGGCAAGGTCTACCGGATCGGCCACCTGGCGGCCAGCTCGCCCTCGGCGGAGAACACGCGGCTGCTGGGCGCGTTCCAGGCCGAGCTGCGCGAGCGCGGGTGGGTCGAGGGCCAGAACGTGGCCTTCGAGTACCGCTGGGCGGAGGGCCGCTACGAGCGGCTGGCGGCCCTGGCCGCCGAGCTCACCGAGACCAAGGTGGATCTGATCGTGGCGGGCGGCACGCCCAACGCGGTGGCCGCCCGCGAGGTGACCCGGGTCATCCCCATCGTCATGGTCGGCGCGACCACGCCGGTGGAGCTCGGCCTGGTGAACTCGCTCGCGCGACCGGGGGGCAACGTCACCGGCGTCACCTTCGACGTCTCGCCCGACCAGACCGCCAAGCTGCTCGAGCTGCTCACCGAGGTCCCGGGCGTCTCGCGCATCGCGGTGCTGTGGAGCCGCGGCTACCCGGCCGCCGACCGCTATCGTCGGGCGATCGAGCAGGCCGCCCGCGCCCGTCAGCGGAGCATCCGCTTCGTCGAAGTGCTCACGCCGGAGGACTTCGACGCCGCCTTCGCGGCCCTTCGCCGGATGCCGATCGACGGGCTCATCGTGATGACCGATCAGGTCACCCAGATCCGCGGCGACGACATCGTCCGCTTCGCGACCGAGATGAAGCTCGCGACCGTGTTCGGGGGGCCCGCGCGGCGCTTCGTCGCCGCGGGCGGGCTCATCTCCTGGTCGGCGGACTCCCTCGCGTACTGGCGCCAGGCCGCGATGTACGTCGACAAGATCCTCCGGGGCGCGACCCCGGCCACACTGCCGGTCGAGCAGCCGACCACGTTCGAGCTGGTGGTCAACCTCCGGACCGCCAAGGCGCTCGGCCTCACCCTGCCGCCGTCGCTGCTGCTGCGGGCGGACGAGGTGATCGAGTAGGGCCGACGGTGGAAGACCAGACGATCGGGGCCTGGCTCGACGCCCTCGCCGCGGCGGCGCCCGCGCCGGGCGGGGGAGCCGCCGCGGCGGTGAACGCGGCCATCGGCGCGGCCCTGATCGAGATGGTGTGCCGCCTCACGATCGGCCGGCCACGCTATGCCCGCCACGAGCCGGCGATGTCCGAGGCGCTCGCCCGGGCCGGCGCGCTCCGGAGTCACGCGTTGCGCCTCGCGGCCGACGACGCGAGCGCCTACGGCGCGGTCATCCACGCACACGCGCTCCCGAAGGGCACCGACGCGGAGCGGCGGGAGCGCGCCGAGCGGACCCGGCGGGCCCTGCTCGGGGCCACCCTGGTCTCGCTCGACACCGCGGACACCGCCGGAGAGATCGTGGCGCTCGCGGGGCGGGTGGTCGATGGCGCGAACGTCAACGCCCGGGCGGATCTCGCGGCGGCCGCTGCCTCGGCCCGGGCGGCGCTCGAGACGGCGCTGCTCAACGTCGAGGTCAATCTCACCGCCCTCACCGATCCCTCGGCCGGCGGGGAGCTGGCGGCGCGCCGCGGGCGCGCCGCGGCACTGCTGCCCGCGGCGGAGGAGACGATCACCCGCATCCGTCGGACGGTCGCGTCCCGATGACGCGGGCCACGGTGCCCGCCGCGTCGCCCGATCCGATCTCCCGGTAGGGCCCGCCGACGAAAATCTGCACGACGCGGCGCGAGGCGATGCCACGCAGATCTGAAGCGTCGCTATTCGGTACACCGCTGTCCCCGAAGGGACGCGCGCGGGCCGCCCGGGCGCCCGCGTTCCGCGCCTGGATGGCGCTCTTCCGCTCCCTGGGGCGCCGAAAACCGTGGCACAGGCGATGCAAGTCTCCTCGGCGGTCGATCCATGAGAGCTTTTTCACCTCGACGACTGATCGTGTGCGCGACCCTAGCGGCGTGTCTCGCCTCGGCAAATCCTGCCCAGGCCGGCCCGCCCACGGAAATGTTGCGTGGCGTCTTCAACGACGCCAACCGGGTGCTCACCGACCCGACCACCGAGCAGCGGCCCCTCGAGCGGCTCATCGCGATTCGCGCCCTGTTCAGCCGCGTGTTCGACTTCCGCGACGCGGCGGAGCGCTCGCTGGGCCGGCAGTGGCAGGTACGCACCTCCGCCGAGCAGCAGGAGTTCACGCGGCTCTTCGCCGACTTCGTGCAGCGCGGCTTCGTCTACTGGCTGGCCTCGGTGGCCGAGGTCGACGGGCACGCGGGCGGGGCCACCGTGCAGTTCATCGGCGAGACGGTGGACCACGATACCGCGACGGTGCAGACCGCGATCCTCGCGCGGGGCGGTCGGCTCATCCCGCTCACCCACAGCCTCGTGTACCGCAACCGCCGCTGGGTGGTCCGCGACGTGGCCATCGAGGGCATCAGCCTCGTGGGCAGCTACCGCTCCCAGTTCGACCGGGTGATCCGCGGCTCGTCGTATCCCCAGCTCGTGCACCTCATCCGCGCCCGCATCGCGAACGAGTACCCGTTCCCCGAGCCGGCCGGTCCGGCGGAGTCCGTCGTGGTCTCGCCGTCGCCGGCGCGGGAGCTTCCCTTCCAGACTCGCTGATCCGCGCTCCCGCTCCCGCGCCAGCCTCCCGCGCTCAGATCCGCGCCATAGCCGGGATCACGCTCTTCCCCATCAGCTCGATGGAGCGCATGGTGGTCGCGTGGTCCATGCGCGACTCCTGGGCCTCGAGCAGCAGGTGGCCGATCCCGAGCTCGCGCCGCACCCGCGCGAAGCGCTCCACCACCTCGTCGGGCGTGCCGGCCACGATGTAGTAGCTCTCCACCAGCTCCTCGTAGCTCATCTTGGACAGCGAGACCGACCGCGCCTTGAGGGCGAACCGGCTCGCCTCTCGCGAGCGCATGCCGACCGGGGAGAAGTACTCCGCGGGCCCCCGCAGGGTCGGCCCCATGCGCCACACGAAGTGCCGCCCCGCCTCGAGCGCCCGCGCCTTCGTGTCGGCGGTGACCGCGCAGATCAAGAAGCCGAGCTTGTCCTCGGTCACGGTGCGCCCCGCCTCCGCCGCGCCCTGCCGGTAGAAGTCGAACAGCTCGCGCGCCACCTCGAACGACACCAGGAACGGCACGTAGGTGTAGCCCATGCGCCCGGCCCACACCGCGGTCTCCGGGCTCGCGGGGCTCTCGCCCGAGCGGCGGG
>Ga0207665_10002849_pt1 | contig 11613 bp, 12 predicted proteins | sample LARL112metaG_FD_184351 | JGI IMG/M metagenome (GOLD analysis project Ga0207665, IMG submission 184351) | Corn, switchgrass and miscanthus rhizosphere microbial communities from Kellogg Biological Station, Michigan, USA - LAR L11-2 metaG... | ecosystem: Host-associated > Plants > Roots >...
CGGCTACGTTGGGCGCGACGTGGAATCCATGGTGCGCGACCTGGTGGAAATGTCCATCGACATGGTGCGCGAAGAAAAACTGGACGAAGTCGCGGAGCGGGCGGAACAGTCCGCGGAAGAACGCGTTCTGGATGTACTACTGCCTCCTCCTCCCCCAGCGGCGCCCGGTACCAACGAAAGCGAAGCCGCGTCGCAACGCGAACAGAATCAGCGCACACGCGAGAAATTTCGCGCGCAATTGCGCGAAGGAAAACTGGACCAGCGTATCGTCGATATCGAAGTCCGCGAAAAAATGATGCCGTCCTTCGAAGTCATCTCCAACCAAGGCGTCGAGGAAATGGACGTCAACTTCAAAGAGATGCTGAGTGGCATGTTTGGCCAGCAAAAAAAGAAGCGCAAAATGTCGGTCGCCGATGCTTTCGAATATCTGATCCAGGAAGAAGAAAGCAAGCTGCTGGACATGGATCAAGTCACGCGCACCGCGGTGGAACGCGCTGAGCAAATGGGCATTATTTTCATCGATGAGATCGATAAGGTTGCCGGACGCGAATCCGGTCATGGTCCCGACGTCAGCCGCGAGGGGGTGCAGCGCGATATTTTGCCGATCATCGAAGGCACCACTGTAAACACACGCTATGGAATGATCCGCACCGATCACATTCTGTTTGTTGCTGCGGGCGCCTTCCACGTGACCAAGCCGTCTGACTTGATTCCGGAATTGCAGGGCCGCCTGCCAATTCGCGTGGAGCTGCAATCGCTGAAGGAAGAGGACTTTGTCCGCATTCTAACCGAACCCAAAAATGCGCTGATCAAACAATATGTTGCGTTGCTGGAGACGGAAGGCATCAAGCTCAATATTACCGACGACGCGGTGGACGCGATTGCGCGGTTCGCGACCATCGTAAACGAGCAAACTGAAAATATAGGAGCGCGACGCCTGCATACGATTATGGAGAAAGTTCTGGACGAGCTTTCGTTCGAAGCGCCGGATCTAAAGAAAAAGGCAGTGAAAATCGATGCCGCGTACGTGAACAAGCAGCTCGCCGACATCGTCAAGAACCAGGATTTGAGCCGCTACATTCTGTAGAAATGGAAATACGAAACGCGAAATTCGAAAGCCGGAGCCGCAAATTCGGTGAATGGCCGCAGAACTAGCACCTATTGCCAGCGACATTTCGATGTTCAATTTTCGATTTTCGTTCTTTTGGCTCTTGGCGGTTGCGGAGCGCCTGGCGAACCACAGCCCCCGTCGCCTCCTGTTCCCTCGCCGATCACTGATCTAACCGCGCATCAACAGGGGAATGGGGTGCGGCTAATCTTCTCCCTTCCCACACGTACAGCCGCAGGCGAGCGGCTCAGCGAACCTCCCGCGATCGAAATCTTCCGCGGCACGGTAAAATCCAACGGCTCTGCCGATAATAAGACGTTTAAGCTGGTGTACACGATTCCCGGCACCCTGGCTGATGTTTACGAGACGCAGGGAAAAATCCAATTCACGGATCCCATCGCGCCGGAAGAGTTGCGAGCGCATCCGGGGTCAATGTATGCCTATCGCGTTCGAACACGAGCGTCCAAAAAAAGAGATTCCGCGGATTCGAACACCGTTACGGAAAAAGTCTATCCCGTCGCGGAGCGCATCGCCTCCTTGAATGCGCAGGTGACACAGGCGGCTATCGAGGTTTCCTGGCCGATACCATCATTCACAACCGCCGGTGGCACAAACGAAACTATTTCCGGTTATCACATCTATCGTGGCGAACTCGACCCGACTGCGGCGATACCATCCGCAAACGATTTGTCTCAAGCCAAATGGAAATCACCGCCGATCCTGCTGGCGCCCGCGCAAAGCAATTCTTATCGTGACATGCTTTTCGAATTCGGAAAAACGTATGCGTACCAGGTACGCAGCGTGATCATCGCAGATGGGAATCCCGTTGAGTCGGACGATTCTGTCCCCGCGATTGTCACGCCTCGCGACACTTTTCCTCCGGCCGCTCCGCAAAATTTAGTAGCGGCGGAGATCCCAGGCGCAAATAATACAGTTGCGGTGGATCTCTCGTGGTCCATCAATTTGGAAACCGAACTGGCCGGTTACCACGTCTATCGTACTGAGAAGCAGGGAGACCGCGGCGAGTTGGTGCAAACGGACTTGTTGCTCTCGCCCGCCTACCGGGATGCTGCCGTGCAGGCCGGGCATAAGTATTGGTACTCGGTCACTGCCGTCGATCGCGCCGGCAATGAAAGCGCGCCGTCCGAGCAAATTCTGGCAGATTTAACACAACCTTTGCCGTAACTACGGGTTGTTCTTACTTGAAGGTGGAGTTCACCGCCGATGTTGCTGCGCGAAAAGACTCCGGGAGCGGTACGCCCTGCTATTGTCAGGCACGTGACGCTTCGCATTGGCCTGTACGTAGGGTTTGCCCTGTCTGTGATGCTCACTACCTGGATTTTCCTGGCCAACCGGGTGGCATTTCTGGAGCCATTCGATCGCGAACGCGATCTTATCGCGACTACGGTGATCGGCCTGTTCGCATTAATCCCCGTGATGCGCTATGTGAACGCGCCCCGGTCGTTGCTGCTTTGTGGTATGGTTGCCTGGACAATTTTAAGTTTCACGTATCGTCTTCTGTGTCTTGATTTCCCCCAACTGTACAATATCCTCACGCCGACGCAGGTATTGGCGATGGGAATGCTCTTCTACCTCATCTCGGCGACAGTCGCCTGGATGGTAGCCGTAATTTGGAGAGTGCGGCAAAGCGACTCCTCGCACTCCCACGTAAACCGCTGACTTGCCGCACTGTCCCTGCTACACTCACAAACCATGAAATTTTGCAGATTTATTTCTTCGACCGAAAAAGGCCCGGATACACCACGCTACGGCATCATCGACGGCGATCAGGTACAGGAAATCTCCGCGGCTCCGTGGATGGAATGGACCACGACCAGTAAATCGTTGCCGTTGTCTTCGACGCAATTGCTTGCGCCAGTCGAGCCGAGAAAGATCGTCTGCGTCGGCCGCAACTATGCCGCGCATGCCGCCGAATTGGGCAATGAGATGCCGAAGGAACCTCTGATTTTTCTCAAGCCCTCCACTTCTATCCTCGGGCCATCCGGTCCGATTATTCTTCCCAGATATTCCCAGCGCGTGGAACACGAAGGCGAACTGGGCATGGTGATCGGGCGCACCTGCGCCCACTTGAACGACCAGGAAAATCCCCTGGCTTACGTGCTCGGGTATACATGCGTAAACGACGTGACGGCGCGCGACTTGCAAAAATCCGATGTGCAATTTACCCGGGCGAAAGGTTTCGACACATTCTGCCCGACCGGCCCGCACATCGAATCGGAATTGCAACCGGACGATCTGTTGGTAGAGACGCTGGTGAACGGCGAGAAGCGGCAGTCTGGCAGAACTTCGCTGATGGCATATTCGCCGGCGTTCCTGGTGCTCTGGATTTCACGCATGATGACGCTCGAACCCGGCGACCTGATTGCTACTGGAACGCCGGCAGGCGTCGGTCCGCTCGTAAACGGCGATGTGGTAGAAGTTCGAATCGGCGGCATTGGCGTGTTGCGTAATCCGGTGCATTCCGCTCTCGCGTAGATTCATTCAGCGGCATGGTTTGGTTAAAATGAATGTTCTTGGGACGTGCTGTATTGATCCGCGAATCGCGGCGCGATGATTCTACGGATCTTCGACGCTCCCAAATGAAATATCGCTGAGGGTTGGACCTTGAAGAGCATTGTCATCGATTGGAAGACGGTCGCCATTGTAGGAGGAGCCGCGATTGCCGGCGGCGCAATGATTGCCTACGCATTTTTCCGTCCCGCGGTCGATCCTGAAGAAGCTGAACGCCGTCGCAGGCTGCACCTGAATCAGATCGGGCGCATCGCGGAAGGTCAGGTCGTGGAGCTCGCCGAACACGAAGCAGAGCCGCCGGCGTCGCGCGGAATTTTTGGCAGTAAGCCGCAGCCCGTCGTAAGTCGTGCGCGGCAACTTGTTTCCTACAGCTACGCAATTTCTGGCGTGACCTATCACACCGCGCAGGACATCACCGGTCTTGAAAGCCAGGTGCGGCTTGAACGGCTCGTTGCGGGCCAGCCGGCCAGCATCAAATACGATCCATCGAATCCTGTGGATTCGATTCTGGTGGCGGACGATTGGTCTGGTTTGCGCTAAGCTAACCAGCAGGCGCTTCTGCGGCGCCGCAAAGCGTTCTTCATGAAACGAATTCTCGCCTCCATCCTGACCACTCTTCTGATCATTGTGATGACCCTCGCGGCAATGTTTGTTCTGGTTGGCGCCACGTTGAAAGTGACGGCCATCGCGTCTCCAGTACAGCGAGCCGTAGCCATCGGAGCCGAAATTGTCCTCGGAATTGTGCTGCTCCTCGGCACAGTGTGGCTGGCAACGCATCTTGCAGTACGTATTTTCCTTATTGAGGAAGCGCAATCCACGGGAGAGCCGCGTGCCTGAGCAAAAATTATCTCTTAAAGCTGCCACCTTGCAGCAGGGGCGAATCGACGAACTGCGCCGCCGCAGCGAAGAAGCCGAAGCGGGTGGCGGGCCGGAACGCCGCGAGCGCGAACACAAAGCAGGCAAGCTGACCGCGCGCGAAAGAATTCATTTGCTGCTGGATGAAGGCACGTTCGAAGAACTGGATAAATTTGTCCGCCACCACTGCACGGACTTCGGAATGGAGTCGCAGCGTCCCGCTGGCGATGGATTTGTCACCGGATTCGGACACATCGATGGCCGGCTGGTTTACGTCTTCGCGCAGGATTTTACGGTGTTTGGCGGTTCTCTCTCGGAATCCAACGCCCAGAAAATCTGCAAAATCATGGATCTTGCAATGCGCAATGGCGCTCCTGTGATTGGTCTCAATGATTCCGGTGGGGCGCGCATTCAGGAAGGCGTCATGTCTCTTGCCGGCTACGCGGAGATTTTTCTGCGTAACACTCTGGCCAGCGGCGTGATTCCGCAGATCAGCGCGATTATGGGGCCGTGCGCGGGCGGCGCGGTTTACTCGCCGGCCATTACCGACTTTATTTTAATGACGCGCGAAACTTCGTACATGTTCGTAACCGGGCCGGATGTCATCAAAACCGTGACGCACGAAGAAGTCACCAAGCAGGAACTTGGTGGCGCCATGACTCACAATGAAAAGAGCGGTGTGGCGCATTTCATTTCGCGTGACGATGCCGACGGCTGCGCCATGATTCGCGAATTGATGGGCTTTCTGCCTTCCAACAATCTGGAAGATCCCCCGCGGCGCGCCACGAACGATCCTGCGACGCGGCGTGATCCGGCTCTTAATTCGCTTGTGCCCGAAGATGCGCTCAAACCGTACGACATCAAAGACGCCATTCATTCTGTCGTGGATGACCGCTACTTTTTTGAAGTGCACGAGCATTTTGCAAAGAATCTCGTGGTGGGTTTTGCGCGCATGGATGGCCGTCCAATCGGAATTGTCGCGAATCAGCCCGCATTTCTTGCCGGCGTTCTGGACATCAATGCCTCCGTAAAAGGCGCCCGGTTTGTGCGCTTCTGCGACGCGTTCAATATTCCGTTGATTACTTTTGAGGATGTGCCCGGATTTCTTCCCGGCACGCAGCAGGAATTCGGCGGCATCATTCGCCACGGCGCAAAGCTCTTATATGCGTTCGCGGAAGCTACCGTGCCGAAAATTACCGTTATCACGCGTAAAGCCTACGGGGGCGCGTACTGCGTGATGGCTTCGAAACACATTCGCACCGACGCGAATTTCGCGTGGCCAATGGCCGAGATTGCGGTGATGGGGCCGGAAGGCGCGGTAAATGTGGTCTACAAGCGCGACTTGGACAAGGCTTCCGAAGGCGAAAGAGAAAAATTACGGCAGGAAAAAATCGCTGAATTCCGCGAGCGTTTTGCAAATCCATTTATCGCTGCCGAACGCGGTTACATCGATGCTGTGATCGAACCCGCGGAGACGCGCACTCGTATTATCTCCGCATTGCGCTCGCTCGAAAATAAGCGCGATACCAATCCGCGCAAAAAGCATGGCAACATCCCGCTCTAGCGTTTGCTTTTTACCGAGGCTCCGCCGCTGACAACCAGGTTCACTCCCGAGTTTTCGCCGCTTTTTTCTTGTCCGCCCTACTACCTACTTCCTGGAAGCGCTGCTCCAACGCGGCCCTCGTGAAGAAATTCGCGGACAGATTCGGATTGTACGTGCAGGTGTCGTAGAACGCCTGGAAGATTCGACGGCCGTTGCGTGTACGAGACACTTGCATCGGTGTTTGTACTCCGTCGAAAGGGTGATAGTTCGCGTACGACGTGACTTCTTCGGTTTCCTCGCGGGTATTCTCATCGCGAGTGATCACCTTGAACTGCACCATCAGGTGATTGTCGCGCCGCACCGCGATGCGATAAGTTCGCTGCTGGCGATCGACTATCTCAACCCAATCCACCGGCCTGAGGTCAATCAGGTCCGTCCCGCCATACCGGTACACCAGACCTTCTTCCTTCAAGCGATAGCGAAAAAGATGGTGCGGATCTTTCGCCAGTCGGTCCTGAAATTCTTCCAGTCGATCGGCTGGCTCTTCGCTTACTCCGTCGTGGTCCATCGTCCAGCCGTCTCTGCCGCTGAACGAATCTATGATGTTGCCCTTTTTCCCGATGTCGACCCGATTGTTGTCCGGGAATCGCCAATAATTCTTAAACTCCAGATACGAAGTCAGGTCTGCGTTGTGTCCGAACTGCGACATTCGTCCCGCGCATTGCGACTCGTGCGCGTGCAAGTATGCTTGTCCGCCCATCGCATCCAGCATCTGCGCCAGAATTTGTTTGGCTTTTGTCGCGCTCGCTTCCGGCATCATGGTTTCGGGATTTTGTGCCCCCGCGCGAGGACTCGCAGCCACCCCGGCCAAACACAATGCCACAGCAAAATGGGCAAATCTTATCCGCAAAGCACCGAACCCCCATTTACATTGATGATTTCTCCGGTCATGAAGTTGGCCAGGTCGGAAGCGACAAACAGGATGGGCCCGGCGATTTCTTCAGCCGTCGCCGCGCGTCCCAGCGGAATCGCCGCTGCCACCATTTTTTGGCCCGCTTTCGAGTCCAGCACTGCGTTCGACATGTCCGTGGCAACCCATCCCGGGGCCACTGAGTTCACCAGAATTCCGTGCCGCGCCAGCTCCGTAGCCAGCCCTTTGGTGAGCGCGATGATTGCGCCTTTGGTCGCACCGTAATGGGTGTGTAACGATTCGCCGCGCTGTCCCGCAGTGGAGCTGATCGGAATGATTTTTCCGGACTTCTGTTTGATCATGTGCGCCGAAGCAAAATGAATCACGGAATACACGCTTTTCAAATTCGTACGAACCATGTCGTCCCACTGCTTTTCCGTCATTTTGTCAATGGGCTGGTCATCCGCATTCCAAACACCCGCATTTGCCACCAGGATGTCGATTCGCCCCAGGCGCTCGATGGTCTGCTCAACCAGTTTTTTGTTGTCCGCGTGTTTGCTCACGTCGGCTTTAAACGCCTCCACGCGCGTTCCGTGTTTGCGCGCTTCCGATTCCACCAATGCAGCGGCATCTTTCGCCTTGTGGTAGTTGAACACAACGTCCGCGCCGGCCTGCGCGAACAGTTTCACTGCGGCTGCTCCAATACCTCGGGAGCCTCCGGTAATCAGTGCCGCCTTGCCCGCCAAAGAAATCATGTTTCCCCCAAGTAAAGTTTTAAAATTCGTGTGCGCAGCAACTGCAGCGCTGGCAACGCCAGAAAATCACAGCCTTCGTTCCAAACATGGCTGCGCGGGCAGCGAAGTCTAGTGACGAGGAACCCCTCCGCTCTCGTGAGGCGGGTGAGATTGCGCACTTTTCTTTCACGAACTCAAACCGTTCAACGCTTCGTTGTTGCCTCCAAACGCGCCTTCTGTGCCACGCTCACAAACTCCTTGAACAACTTTTGCGCAAATGCATCCTCCGGCATACGCTCCGGATGCCATTGCACTCCAACAACCCAATCTTCGGGCGATTGCAACTCCACGCCTTCGATGATTCCGTCGCTGCCCAGCGCTGTCACTCGCAGCTTTTCTCCCGGCCGTGCAATCGACTGGTGATGGCTGCTGTTAATCTGCACCTGCGTCGTGCCAGCCAACTTCTTTAAGTGACTGCCTTCCGCGAGTGTCGCTCCGTGTTCCAAATCTTTGTTCCTGGCGCTCGCCGCCAGGTCCGTTTTCCCGTGCGCAAAGGTGCCAGGCTTCTCGCTCGGGATGTCCTGCACCAGCGACCCACCCTGGTGCACATTCAGGATCTGGCAGCCGTAGCAAATCGCCAGCACCGGCTTGTGCGCAGCAAGGGCATGCTCCAGAAGCGTGGTGTCGGTCCGGTCGCGATCTGGGTCCAGTGTTTTGGTCTTGCCGTGCCGCGGCTCGGAATATCTGGCCGGATCAACATCCGCGGGACTCCCCGGCAGGACAAAGCCATCCAACTTCGCGGCCTGCCTTTTTAACTCTTCGTCTGAAAGTGCCAGCGAAACATGCTCGGGCTGACCGCCAGCTCGGCGTACCGCCTCAAAGTAAAAATTCAGCTTTTCGGCATTCGCCTGGCGTTCCTCTTCGCGGGTACGCCATGGAATTCCGACGCGCGGCCTGCTTTGCGATTCGGGAAGACCTGGATTTTTAGGGGACATGGAGACGCAAAATCGTAGCATTCGCGCGGAAGACCGGCAACCGCAGCAATTGCGCCAATTTCTTATTTATGTAAGCATTTTATTTACAATTACTTAGCGGACTGTACCAGGTTCGGAGTCAGGCAAAATTCTGGTCGATGAAAAAACTGGGGTAGCTGCTCCAGGCGGGTTGCCAATTGCTCCGCGCAATCGGCTCTGAGCGTTACGTGGCCGACTTTTCGGCCAGGACGAAGCGCTTTTCCATAAATGTGCAGGTGAGCGTCCGGCACAGCCAGGAGTTCGCTGGAATCGGGAAGTTCGCCGATCAAATTCAGCATTGCAGAGCAGCCCACCGTCCGGGTATCGCCTAGAGGCAGACCCGCAACCGCGCGAAGATGGTTTTCGAACTGGCTGGTGATTGCGCCCTCGATGCTCCAGTGACCGGAATTGTGGACGCGCGGCGCCATTTCGTTCGCGAGCAGGCGGCCATCGCATTCAAAAAGTTCGATAGCCAGAACTCCCACGTAATCGAGCGCTTCCAGAACTCGAAGCGCGGCCTGCTCCGCTTCCTGCTGTAAGGCAGCTGTGAGGCGCGGAGCGGGCGCTAGCGAAAGCCGCAAAATTCCCTCGCGGTGACGATTTTCGACGAGCGGATAAAAGGCAGTCTTTCCATCGCGTGCGCGAACGGCAAGGATCGAGAGCTCACGCGAAAAATGAACGAATTTCTCAAGAATCAATGGCGTGGCAGGAATTTCCTGCGCTATGCGTGCCACATCTTCATTTGTGCGCAGAAGCCACTGGCCTTTCCCGTCGTAGCCGAAGCGGCAGGTTTTCAGAATTGCCGGCAATCCGAGTTTTCGAACAGCTTGCTCCAGATCTGAAGAATCGACAGCCACAAACTCGGTGGTTGGAATGCCAAGTTTCTGGAATAAATCTTTTTCGCTGCGGCGGTCCTGCGCAGTTTCGAGAGCTTGCGGCGACGGATAAACGGGCAAACGCTTTTGCAGAAAGCGCACTGCTTCGACCGGAACATTTTCGAATTCATAAGTTACGAGTGCGAGGCCGCTTGCGAATTTTTCCAGCGCTTCGAAATCGGTGTACTCGGCGGTGACACGTGGGGCTATGCGGCCAACCGGAGCCTGCGGAGAAGGATCTAGAAAACGAAAATGGAAATTCAGCGGGTACCCGGCAAGAGCGAGCATATAACCCAATTGGCCGCCGCCCAGAATCCCGATGGTCACTTGCGCTTCCCTTTTTTGCGTTTGGAGTTGAGACTGATGAATTTCGCCGGATCGGGCGCAGCGAGAACTCGTTTCGTTTGCGAGGAACGGAATTTCCGAAGCGCTTCGCGAATTTGCGGATATTTATTGCCAAGCGACGCCGCGGCAAGCAGCGCCGCATTGATAGCGCCGGCTTTTCCGATGGCCAGTGTTCCAACGGGAATTCCACCAGGCATTTGTGCGATGGAGAGCAGCGAATCGAGCCCTTTGAGCGCTTTTGATTCCACCGGTACACCGAACACCGGCAGGACAGTTTTGGACGCGGTCATTCCGGGCAAATGCGCAGCACCGCCGGCTCCCGCGATGATTACTTCGATGCCGCGCTTTTCAGCTTCGGATGCATACGAGAACAGCAGGTCAGGGGTACGATGCGCGGAGACTACGCGTGTTTCGTGCGTGACGCCCAGAGCATCCAGCGTCTGCGCTGCATGCGTCATCGTCTCCCAGTCGGATCTGGAACCCATGATAATTCCAACCAGCGGGAGCTTTTTTTTCGGCTGAACTTTCGCGGCCATGCACGGAACCTCGGGAAGGGCGCGCCAACGCCGCCCGTGAGACGGACAAGTTTATCGCGCCCCGCAATGATTTGGAAAATTTTGAGGAGCGAACGCTACTTATGTCGCGTTTTTGAAGCTAACTTTCTGAAACCATGAACGAAGGCACGCCTTTAGTCGTGTCAAATAGTCGCCAACCTGACGCGTTTTAACTCAAGAGTTCGCGAACTCGAACTCTCAAATCAGTATTGAATTGCGTAGCTGCAAGTCATCCTCGTAAGACTCAAACTTACTACTTATTACTTACTGCCTGTAACAAAACCTTCCCTGTACAATCCTAGCGTTTGGCCCTCTCTGCTCGGAGGAATTGTTATGGCCGCTGCGCTTGTTCCCGATGCGCTATGGAGTTTAATCCGACCGCTGCTCCCAGCTGCAACGCCGAAGCTGCAAGGTGGTCGACCACGTGTATCCGACCGAGCTTGCCTAACAGGTATTGTGTTTATGCTTCGAAGTGGCATTTCCTGGCGGATGCTGCCGAAACAATTGGGTTGCGGTTCTGGCATGACTTGTTGGCGGCGTTTACGCGATTGGCAGCATGCCGGAATTTGGGACTTGACTCACTTCGTGTTGCTGAATTGGCTTTCTCGTGATGGCCAGATCGACTGGTCTCGTGCGGTCGTTGATAGTTGCTCGGTGCAAGCAGTTTTTGGGGGCCGCAAACTGGGGCGAATCCGACCGATCGAGCTAAACGGGGCAGCAAGCGCCATTTGATCTGTGACGGGCATGGCATTCCATTGGCAATCGAATTGACCGGAGCGATTTGCCACGACTCGACCCAGGCGTTGCCGGTGCTCGATGCCATTCCGCCGCTGCAAGGCCCGCGTGGTCGGCCGCGCTGTCGCCCCGATTGCGTATTGGGAGATCGCGCCTACGACGCAGAGAAAATCCGCCGTGCTCTGCGTGCACGTCACATCTCACCGCTACTCGCAATGCGCAATACGGAAAACGGCAGCGGTTTGGGACGTTGGCGCTGGGTCATAGAACGTACCTTTGCGTGGTTGAACCAGTTCGGTCGTCTTCGCCTGCGGTATGAGAAAAGAGCAGATATGCACAAAGCGCTTCTATTGCTCGCGTGCGCTCTGATCTGCTGGAATTTCCTACAGGGTCCCTTCCCGTGATCCGC
>Ga0207665_10002850_pt1 | contig 11611 bp, 9 predicted proteins | sample LARL112metaG_FD_184351 | JGI IMG/M metagenome (GOLD analysis project Ga0207665, IMG submission 184351) | Corn, switchgrass and miscanthus rhizosphere microbial communities from Kellogg Biological Station, Michigan, USA - LAR L11-2 metaG... | ecosystem: Host-associated > Plants > Roots >...
GCATTCGGCCGGTAACCGAGCTGCGAAATGGCGGCCAGGACCAGTTCCCGGGTCTGCGGCCGCACGTTGGGATGGTCGTTGAGCACCCGGGAAACGGTCTGATGGGATACCCCGGCCAGCTGGGCGACGTCGGTCATCACCGGCGGCCGGCTCCGCCCACGCTCTGGTAGAGCCATCACGCCTCCCTCCGTCGCATCCGATGACCAGGTGCGTGTGCAGTATTCGAAACCGCTGTCGGCAGCCGTGAATCCGCGCCCAGATGTACCCAATTTAGCCGCAAGCGCGCAACCCCCAGTTCCTCGCTGCCTGGATTGTTATTGCTCACAAGATCCCTGGTCAACCGGGGTGTGGCCGGGATAGCCGCGCTGGCCGGTGGGAGGCGGAAGTGCCCTTTCGCGCGGCGCTTTCTGGTCGGTGGCCGGCCCGGGCCGCCGGGGCGGCGGCAGCCCGGATCGTGCGGCTCCTGGTCAGGCACCGGCCTGCTCCCTGGGCTGGCCGGCCGCGGGCACGGGCGCTGCGGCCGCTGGTTCTGCCGGGCCCGCTGTGGAGCTGTCATCTGAGCCCCCGGTGGAGCCGCGCTGGACCAGCTGGCACGGCACCGTGTGCACGCCGTGCGTGGGCTCTCCGTTAATGGCCAGCAGGAGATGCTCGGCGGCCACCCGGCCGACGTCCTCGAGGCACATGTCCACGCTGGTCAGCGGCGGATCGGCGCCGATGACCAGCGGGGCCCAGTTGTCGAAGCCGATTACCGCGATGTCGTCCGGCACCCGGTGGCCGGTCATCCGCAGCGTGTCGGACACGCCCCGGGCGATCTGGTCGCTGCCGCAGAAGATCGCGTCCACGCCGGGGCTGCTGCCCAGCACGACCCGGACCGCCTCCCGGCCCCAGCGCTCGCTCCACTCGCCGTACAGCACGTCGCTGGCGGTGAAGTCCGCGCCCGCCACGGCAGCGGCGTCGCAGAACCCGCGGGCCCGCTTGCGGGCGGCCAGGAACCGCTCCGGCCCGGTGATGTGGCCGAACCGGCGGCGTCCCCGGGCCAGCAGGTGCTCGGCGGCCAGGCGGCCGCCGCCCACGTCGTCGGGCAGGATCGCGGGCTCGTCGCTGTCCATCGACTGGGTCATCGCGTACACCACCGGGATGCCCAGGGCCAGGCCGATGCTGGGCCGCGGCTCGATCCGCCGCCCGGCCACGATCAGGCCGTCCACCCGCCGGCTCAGCAGCATGTCCAGGTACTGCCGCTCGCGGTCCGGGTCGTCCCGGGTGTCGCACATGAACACCGATATCTGCCCCGCACCCAGCGCGTCCTCGGCGCCCAGCATGACCGGGATGCTGAACCGGCCGAAGCTGTCGGTGGTGATCACGCCGACGGTGTAGGTCCGGCCCGCCAGCAGCCCGCGGGCCAGCACGTTCGGCGCGAAACCGAGTTCCTGGGCGGCCGCCGCCACCCGGTCCCGGGTCTCCGGGCGCAGCTTGCCCTGGCCGTTCAGCGCCTTGGACGCGGTGCCGATCGAGACCTGCGCCCGGGCCGCTACGTCCCGGATCGTGACCCGCCGGGCCGCTGGCCCGCTGGGCGGCGGAGAGCTGGGAGGCAAAGGGTTGCTCCGGTTTTTGGCGCGGCCCTGGTAGGCCATGAACTGGCAGCCAGATCGTGACTATACCGGCTTGACGCGGTTGGCCACGACTCCTACCTTGCTAGGGAAAACGTATTCCTTCCCGTCGAGCACGAGCGCGGCGGGGGGCCAGGCCGGCCCCGCCCAACCCGCGCAGGAGCTGGAGCAACCTAGGTGACCACTGTGGATGAGACGCCGGAGGTGCCAGCGGCCGCCACGGCCGCCCGGGGTCCGGTGTGGCCGGGCCCGGACGCGGCCGTCCGGCACCGGCCGCTGGACGGCCGGGGCGCGCGGCTGGACAGCGGCCTGCTGCACGACTGGCAGCAGCGCAACCACGCGGCCAGCCTGCCGCTCGCCCTGCGCCAGCTGGAGGTGGCCGGCAACCTGGACAACCTGCGGCTGGCCATCGCCGGCGCGGACGAAGGTTACCGGGGCCCGGTGTTCATGGACTCCGACGTCTACAAGACGCTGGAGGCGATCGGCTGGGAGCTGGGCCGCGGCGCCGACCCGGAACTGGCCGCCTTCGCCGAGGAAGCCATCGAGCTGCTGGAAAAGGCCCAGCAGCCGGACGGTTACCTGAACTCCTACATCCAGGTGACCGGGAAGCCGCGGTACGCGAACCTGTCCTACAGCCACGAGATGTACTGCGCCGGGCACCTGATCCAGGCGGCCATCGCCTGCCAGCGGGCCGCCGGGCTCAGCCGGCTGCTCGGGGTGGCCCGGCGGTTCGCCGATCACCTGGTGGACACGTTCCTCGGCCGCCAGCGCGGGATCGACGGGCACCCGATCGTGGAGACGGCCCTGGCCGAGCTGTACCGGGAGACCGGGCACCGGCCGTACCTGGAGCTGGCCAGCCAGTTCATCGAGCAGCGGGGCCACGGGCTGATCGGTGACTCCGGTTTCGGCCGCCGCTACCTGCAAGATGACGAGCCGGTCCGGGAGATGACGACCGAGGTCGGGCACGTGGTCCGCGCGCTGTACCTGGAAGCGGGAGTCGCGGACGTCGCGGCCGAGACCAGCGACGCGGAGCTGCTGGCGTCCGGGCTGACCCGGTGGGCCGACATGGCCGCCACCAAGACCTACCTGACCGGCGGGAACGGGTCGCGGCACGAGGGGGAGAGCTTCGGCGACCGCTACGAGCTGCCGCCCGACCGGGCCTACAACGAGACGTGCGCGGCCATCGCCAGCTTCCAGTGGTCCTGGCGGCTGCTGCTGGCCACCGGGGACAGCCGGTACGCCGACCTGATGGAGCGGGTGCTGTACAACGGCTTCGGCAGCGCGATCGCCACCAGTGGCACCCGGTTCTTCTACGTCAACCCGCTGCAGCGCCGGGCCGATCACTTCGAGCAGGATGACCCGGGCCGCCGCCGCGAGTGGTTCTCCTGTGCCTGCTGCCCGCCGAACATCATGCGGCTGCTCGCGTCGCTGCCGCACTACCTGGCGACGACCAGCGGCGACACCCTGTACGTGCACCAGTTCACCGGGGCCGCGCTGGCCGCCCCGCTGGCCGGCGGCCGGTTCGCGGTGGACATGGTCACCGACTACCCGTGGTCCGGCGCGATCGGGCTGCGGGTGACGGAGGCGCCCGCGGCCCCGTGCGGTCTGGCGCTGCGCCAGCCGGCCTGGGCCCCAGCTCCTGTTTTGCTGCTTAACGGCCAGCCCGTGGTGGCTGACCCGGCCACCCCCGGGTACCTGGTGGTGCACCGCCAGTGGCGCCACGGCGACGTGCTCAGTTACCAGCTCCCGGTGGCCCTGCGGGTTACCTACCCGAGCCGGCGGGTGGACGCGGTGCACGGGATGGCCGCGATCGAGCGGGGCCCGCTGGTGTACTGCTTCGAGCAAGCCGACCAGCCGGCCGGCACCGACCTCGAGGATCTCGCCCTGGCCGGCGGCGAACTGCGCGAGCGGCCGGCTGAGGTGCCCGGCGTCGGGCCCACGGTCCTGGTCGAGGCGGCCGCGGCCCACCGGCCGCCGGTGACTGGCCAGGACCCGCTCTATTCGGCGGACGGGGACACGGCCGGGGAACCGGCCACCGCGACCGCGCTGCCCTACTTCCAGTGGGACAACCGGGACGGCCGGCCCATGCGGGTCTGGCTGCCAACAACCTGAGCGCGATGCTCCTGGACTGACTGCCGATTTCCTCGACCTGAGGTATCTGAGATGCGAAGGCCGCTGCTGACCCAGAAGGCTGAGGCTGGTGCGCGACTCAGCCTGGGCCCGTCCGGGCCTGACTGCGCGACCTGGCTGCCCGCCGCGCAGCGCCCGCCCCCCAGGGTGCGCCAGCCCGCCGCGGTGCGGCGGCTACGTCACGGATGCCGCGGGGCGGGGCAGCGAATCCGGCCCGGGCGTCCCCGGCTGCCGGGGCCGGCTGGACTCACGGACGACCAGGGTGCACGGCAGCAACTGCAGGCCCGAACTCGGCCGGCCCTCGATCGCGGACAGCAGGTGCTCGCCCGCGGCCCGGCCCAGCTCGCGCAGGTTCATGTCCACGGTGGTCAGCGGCGGCCGGCACGCGGCCGCGATGACCTCCCAGTTGTCGAAGCCGACCAGGGCCACTTCCTCGGGAACGGCCCGGCCGACCTCGCGCACCGCGTCGGCCGCCCCGCGGGCAATCTGGTCGTTGCCGCAGAAGATGGCATCCAGCCCGGGCACCGAGCGCAGCAGCACATCGGTCGCCTGCCGTCCCCACTCCTCGGTCCATTCGCCGTAGAGGGGCTTCCCGCCCGCCAGTTCCAGGCCCGCGGCGGCCAGCGCGTCCTCCGCGCCCTTGGCCCGCAGCAGGGCCGCCTTGAACCGGCGCGGCCCGGTCACATGGCCGATGTTCACCCGGCCGGTGCTCAGCAGGTGGCGGACGGCCAGCGCGCCGCCGTCCTCGTCATCGGGGATGAGCGACAGGTCCTCCGGGTTCGTCGAATGGGTCATGGCGTACACCACCGGCACCGGCAGGCCGCGGCCGATGGGCTCCCGCGGATCCTGGCGCCGGCCGGTCACGATGATGCCGTCCACCCGGCGCTCCAGCAGTGTCCGCAGGTAATGCTGCTCACGGATGCCGTCATCGCGGCTGTCGCAGAGGAATACCGAGATCCGGCCCGGGCCGAGGGCGTCCTCCGCCCCCTGCATGACCGGGATGCTGAACCGGCCGAAGCTGTCCGTGGTGATCAGCCCGACGGTGAAACTGCGCCCGGTGAGCAGGCCGCGGGCCAGCGCGTTGGGCTGGTAGCCGAGACGCTCGGCGGCCTGGCGGACCCGCTCGGCCGTGCTGGCGCTGATGCCACTGCGGCCGTTGAGGGCTTTGGATGCCGTCCCCGGGGACACGCCTGCCAGGCGGGCTACATCCGTGATCGTCACCGGGCTTTGGCTGATGGGACTCGCGGCCGCCTCCCCTGGGTTGACGCGTCGTGCCACCAGAGTATAGGGGGGAGCAGCAGCTTATGAAAAGGTTTGCGATCTGTGTTTCCTACCCGTGCCCTCGGGTAGCTGCCAGCCTGCCCGCCGATGCCAAGGCTGTCTGGGGGTGGTCTCATTGTCCCATGTCATTATGGTTACAAAGGAGAGCCGATCGGATCTACAGCCTTGACCAGCCCGGTCCCACCGGCCTAGCATCGGCCGCGAAAACCTTTGCGTATGAGCCGGTGATTGCGGGCAGGATACGGCCCATTGGGGAGGCTGCCGCGGATGGGTGTCTTCACGCAGAACGGTGCGGTCCTGAGCTGGCGGGGCGGTCAGGAGACCGTCCAGATCGAGCCCTGGGGCCGTAACAGCCTGCGCGTGCGCGGCACCGTGTGGCAGGCCATCCGGGACGATCTGCCCGGGGCACTGCTGGACCGCCCAGCGTCCGACGCTGCTATTAAGATTTCGGCCGGTCTGGCTCAGATCACCAACGGTGGCCTCACCGCCGAGATCTCCGCATCGGGCCAGTTGCGGTTCGTGCGTGCGGATGGCCAGGAAGTGCTGTCCGAGATCACGCCGCACTTCACCGGTCCGCCGACCCGACGGTACGCCACCGTGGGCGGCGGTATGCACCATTTCGAGGTGTTGTTCAACGCCTGTGACGCGGAGCGCTTCTACGGGCTGGGCCAGCACCAGCATGGCCGGCTGAACCAGAAGGGCGCTGTCGTCGAGCTGGTGCAGCGCAACACCGAGGTGTCCATCCCGTTCCTCATCTCGAACCAGGGTTATGGCCTGCTGTGGAATCACCCGGGAATCGGCCGGGTGGAGCTGGGCACCACGGTCACCCGGTGGGTGTCCGAAGCGACCCGCCAGTGGGATTACTGGATCACCGCGGCTGACGAGCCCGCGGAGATCGTGCGTGTCTACGGCGAGGTCACCGGGCGGGCGCCGCTGCTCCCGGACTGGGCGGCCGGCTTCTGGCAGTGCAAGCTCCGCTACAAGACGCAGGACGAGCTGCTCGGCATTGCCCGGGAGTACCGGCGGCGCGGGCTCCCGCTCTCGGTCATCGTCATCGACTACTTTCACTGGACCCGGCAGGGCGAGTGGCGGTTCGACCCGGCGGAGTGGCCCGATCCCGCGGCGATGGTCGCCGAGCTGGATCAGCTCGGCGTGCAGCTGATGGTGTCGATCTGGCCCACGGTCAACCCGGCCAGCGAGAACTACCGGGAGATGGAGGACCTCGGCCTGCTCGTCGGCAACGAGCGCGGGATCGGGGTCCAGCTGCCGATCTGGGACCGCGGCGAACCGGGCCGCGCGCTGATGACCTTCTACGACGCCACCCACCCGCAGGCCCGCAGCTACATCTGGGCCAAGGTCAAGGAGGGGTACTACAAGTACGGCATCCGGACCTGGTGGCTCGATGCCTGCGAGCCCGAGCTCCGCCCCGAGCAGCCGGAGAACCTCCGCTACCACCTCGGCCCCGGCGCCGAGGTCAGCAACATCTACCCGATGCTGCACGCCAAGGGGTTCTACGACGGCATGCGGGCCGAGGGGGAGGAGGAGATCGTCTCCCTGTGCCGGTCCGCGTGGGCCGGCAGCCAGCGTTACGGTGCGCTGGTCTGGTCCGGCGACATCGACTCGACGTTCGAGGACCTGCGCCGTCAGATCCCGGCCGGCCTCAACATCGGCCTGTCCGGCATCCCGTGGTGGACCACGGACATCGGCGGCTTCAAGAACGGCGACATCACCTCACCCTCGTTCCGCGAGCTCATCGTCCGCTGGTTCCAGTTCGGCGTGTTCTGCCCGGTGTTCCGGCTGCACGGGGTCCGGGAGCCGGGCACGATGATCGGGTCCGAGCAGACCGGCGCGCCCAACGAGGTCTGGTCGTTCGGCGACGAGGCGTACGCCGTCATCCGCCAGCTGATGTTCCTGCGCGAGCGGCTGCGGCCGTACGTCATGGAGCAGATGCGGATCGCCCACGAGACCGGCCTGCCACCGATGCGGCCGCTGTTCCTGGACTTCCCGGCCGACCCGGTGAGCTGGGAGGTCGAAGATCAGTTCCTGTTCGGCGGCGACGTGCTGGTCGCACCGGTAGTGACCGAGGGCGCCCGGGAGCGCCGGGTCTACCTGCCCGCCGGCGACGGCGGAACGACGTGGCAGGACGCCTGGACCGGCGCGGAGTATCAGGGCGGCGGCTGGATCACCGCACCGGCCCCGCTGGACACGATTCCCGTATACCTGCGTGCCGGTGGCCGCCTGCAGCCGTTTGGCCCGGTGGCGAGCCTCGGCCCAGCCGAGAACTCTGGGGAGTGACGCTGGTTGGCCAGGACCGCGGCCCCGACCCGCCGGGACACCGCCCGCCGCCACCCGCGGCCCGATCGCGCGACGGCCGAGGTAAGCCGGGCGTCGCGGTGGACGCGCTACGCCCGGGCGGTCTTCCTCATCCCGGCCATCGCGTACGTGCTGTTCGCGTTCGCGCTGCCGATCGTCTACAACCTGATCCTCAGCTTCGAGCAGACCTCACCGGCCACCATCGCCAGCCTGTTCGCCCCGTTCGCGGGCCTGGCCAACTACAAGACGGCGCTGCTCGACCCGGTCACGCAGAGCGCCATCGTGCGGACCTTCACGTTCACCGCGGGCTCGCTGTTCTTCCAGTTCATCATCGGCTTCAGCCTGGCCCTGCTGTTCAACCTGCGGTTCCCGCTGCGCCGGGTAGCACGCTCGCTGGTCATCATCCCGTGGCTGCTGCCACTGCTCATCACCGGCTTCATCTTCCGCTTCCTGTTCCAGCTGGAGGCGGGCGCGGTCAACGAGGTGCTCAGCGACCTGCACCTGATCAGCCAGCCGGTGGGCTGGCTGACCTCGCCGGGGCCCGCCTACGCCACGATCCTGATCGCGAACATCTGGATCGGCATCCCGTTCTTCACCGTGCTGCTGTACAGCGCGCTGCAGGACGTCCCGATCGAGCTGACCGAGGCGGCCATGATCGACGGGGCCAACGCCTGGCAGCGCCTGACCCGGGTCACCCTGCCGGTGATCCGGCCGGTGATCGAGGTTGTCTTCGTCCTCGGCTTCGTCTTCACCGTCAAGGTGTTCGACGTGGTCATCGGGCTGACCCAGGGCGGCCCGGCGAACTCCACGCAGATCCTCGCGCCGTGGGCCTACAACCTGACATTCCAGCAGTTCGAATACGGCGCCGGGGCCGCGCTCAACACGATTTTGCTGATCATCGCCCTGCTGGCCGCGCCGGTCTACATCTGGCTCAACCGGGAATCACTGCGGAGGGCATGACATGATCCGCCAGCACAAATTCACCGCCCCACTGGCCGTGCTCGGTGCCCTCATCGCCCTGGTGGTCGTGCTGTTCCCGCTGTACGCGGTGGTGATCGCGTCATTCGAGAACAACTCTCAGCTACTGGGCACGCACTACAATTTCTGGCCGCCCACGCCCAGCTTCGCCAACTACAGCGCGGTGATCTCCGCCCAGGGCGGCCACATCGCCAGCACCCTGTTCATCGGCCTCGGCACCGCCCTGCTGACGCTGCTCATCGCGGTGCCCGCGGCGCACGCGCTGTCGCGTTACCGCTTCCGGGTCACGGTCATCATCATCGGCGGGCTGCTGATTGCCCAGATCCTGCCGTCAATTGTGATCGCTAACTCGCTCTTCATCCTGTACCACAAGCTGCACCTGCTGAACACGTATCCGGGCCTGATCCTGGCCGACGCGAGCTACACGGTGCCGTTCGCCATCCTGGTGCTGCGCGCCTTCATGCTGGGCCTGCCCGCCGACGTGCTCCAGGCGGCGCGAGTGGATGGTGCGTCCGAATGGATGACGTTCCTCCGCGTCGTGCTGCCCATGAGCCGGTCCGCCGTCATCACCATCGCCGTCTTCGCATTCCTGCAGGGCTGGGGAGATTTCATCTTCGCGCTCACCCTGCTGTCCGGAAACACCTTCGAGCCAATCACGCTGAGTATTTATTCCTACATCGGAGAGTTCCAGACCAACCTGGGCCAGGCAATGGCGCTGTGTGTCGTCGGGGTACTGCCCGCGGCCATGCTGCTCGTTGCCGCCCAGCGATATATCGCAGCCGGGCTGACCGTCGGCTCGGTCAAGGGCTGAACCGCAACACCCAGAACGGAAAGCCCGCCAGAGGCACCCGCTGTCCGGTCCGAAATTTGGGAGGAAACGAAAACCATGCACAGGGCAAAGTGGCCTAACCCGCCCAGCCGGAGAGCCGGGTCGCGCCGGCGCTGGCAGGCGGTAGCTATTGGCGTGGCGGCGCTCGCGCTGGCCGCCGCGGGCTGCGGCTCGTCATCGAGCGGTGGCAGCAGCAATGGGAAGATCACAATCACCGAGCTGGACTACTTCACCTCCAGCGGCGGTAACGCGGCCGTGAACTGGTACAACCAGCAGTTCGAAAAGGCTCACCCCAATGTCACGGTGAAGCGCCAGGTGGTGCCCTACGCCAACCTGATCACCAAGGTGCTCCAGGAAGCCAGCGCCGGTGACCTGCCGAACATCGTGATGCTGGACAACCCGAACGTGCCTCAGGTTGCCGCCACCGGGCAGCTCAAGCCACTCAACGGCCTGCCCGGCTTCACCACCAGCGGCTACGTGCCCGGCGCCATCAGTGAGTGCACCTACCAGGGGAAGCAGTACTGCTATCCCATTGGCACCAACACGATCGGCATCTTCTACAACAAGGCGATGCTCGCCGCCGCGCACGTGTCCCCGCCGAAGACGTGGGCGCAGCTTCAAGCGGCCGCGAAGACCCTCACCAAGGGGAATGTCAAGGGCTTCGCCTTCGACGCGACCGCGGATGAGCAGTCCACCTGGCAGCTCGAGCCGTTCTTCTGGAGCTCAGGCGGCAACCTCAACAAGGTGAATTCCCCCGCCTTCACCCAGTCCCTCCAGCTCTGGGTCAACATGGTCAAGGACGGGTCGGCCTCCAAGTCGGTCCTCCAGTGGGGCCAGGACCCGGACCTCACCCAGCAGTTCCTGCACAAGAGCGCGGCCATGATTGAAGACGGCCCATGGATCTTCCCTGAGCTGAACTCGGCCGGCTGGAAGTACAACAAGCAGTACGGGATCGTGCCGATCCCGACCCAGCAGGCCGGCCAGACCGTGGTCACGCCGCTGGGCGGGGAGACCTGGAACATCGGCAACTCCGGTAGCGCTGAGCAGCAGAATATGGCCTGGGAGTGGATCAAGGGCGCTCAGGTGCCCTCGGTGATGACGCACATCACCAAGCTCATGTACTACCTACCGACCAAGCCGTCCGTGACGGCTGAGTACCTCAAGGGCGGCCCGCAGTACACGGTGTTCGCCCATGAGACCGAGACGTCCCGGTCCCGGACGACGCAGTACGGCGCCAACTACCCGAAGGTGTCGCAGGCCATCTGGACGGCCATCCAGGCCGCGATCACTGGGACCGCGTCACCCGCCTCGGCGCTGAACACAGCGCAGGGCACGGTGTCCGGGGTCCCCGAGGTCAAGGGGGCGGGAGGCTGACCAACATCTGCAGGTGACGAGCAGCGGCCGCGCATCCGTGCGCGGCCGCTGCGCGCTCGCCGGTCAGAACGTGAAGCCGCCGGGGCGGCCGTTGCGGTCGGCGATCAGCCCGGCCAGGGTGGAAATGGCGATTTCCGGCGGCGTGCGCGAGCCGATGTTCAGCCCGATCGGCCGGTGCACCCGGTCGATGTCCGCCTGAGGGACGCCCAGCTCAGCCAGGGCGGCCAGGTGCGGTCCCGGGTGGCGGGGGTTGCCAATGATGCCGACCCAGCGCGCCTTGCTGGCCAGCGCGTCGCGCAGCACCACTCCTAGTTCCGCCCGGTGGTGGTCGGTGACCACGACGTCGGTGGTCTCGTCCAGGCCGCCGTCCAGATCGCTGATCACCTCGAAGCCGCCGCCCCGGGCGCCCTCGGCCAGCGCCGGGTCCGGTTCGACCAGCACCACCCGGTACCCCGCGTCACCGGCGAAGTGCAGCAGGAAGTTAGCGACCGGCGAGGCGAACGCCGCGACCAGGGTCCGGTCGGTCAACGGCGCCGGACCATGGCCATGGGCGACAGCGCACGCCGCGCTCTCCGGTACGTCAGTCATACTGCCGAGCTTGCCACGCTCGGCGATGCTTTGGCCACGTCGGCCCTGGGCAGGTACCGGATCGTGCCGGTGATCATGATCAGAAAGGACAAGATCCCATGCAACTGAGCGCGCGCAATCAGATCAGGGCGACGGTCGGCAGCATCACCACAGGTGAAGCGATCGCCAACGTCGAGCTGAACGCGAATGGCGTCCGGCTGGTCGCGTCGATCACCGTCGAGGCCGTCCGCCAGCTCGGCCTGGCGGAGGGCCGCGATGTGATCGCCGTGATCAAGGCCTCCGACGTTATCGTCGCGATCCCGGACTAACCGGCGGCCAGGGCGGATTCAGCTGCAGGGGCCAGCTCGTCAGCGGGCCGGCTGGAAGGTACGCGCAAAATTAACGAATAGGTGCCGATCCGCCGTCCACTGGCTGGCCGGTGTGGACCAGTACAAGGCGTAGGCGTGGTGCGCGCTGGCCAGCACATTGCGATTAAGGACGTGTGTCAGAACGCCGCGGTGGTAGTAGGTGA
>Ga0207665_10002851_pt1 | contig 11608 bp, 6 predicted proteins | sample LARL112metaG_FD_184351 | JGI IMG/M metagenome (GOLD analysis project Ga0207665, IMG submission 184351) | Corn, switchgrass and miscanthus rhizosphere microbial communities from Kellogg Biological Station, Michigan, USA - LAR L11-2 metaG... | ecosystem: Host-associated > Plants > Roots >...
TGAGGGCTTTTGCTTCAAGCGCTTCGGAGGCGGTGACGAATATTTCCGGCCGGGGCGAGCGGGATTCAGGGGCAACAAATCCTGCACTTCGATGTTGGACGACGACAGCCGCGCGGGCAATTGGGCGCAGCAGAGCGCGCGTTGGCTCAGCGGTCCCTGCCATCGCTCGCTCTACAGCTATCAGATGCGCACCGCGATCGCGCTGGCGATCGAGAATACGCATGTCGCCGTGACGTTTCTTCCGCTCGGTTGCACCGGCGCCACCATCAACGCGGGATTCCTCGGCAACCAAGGGGCGCGCGAGTGTCCGAGCCCGGGCACGCTCGCGGCTTGCTCGGGAACGGTTCGCGCCCAGATCGCCGTATTGACCGAGCTCTTGGCGGCGTCGCGCCGCCAGCAGGCCGACCGCAGTCTCGATCTGGTGCTGCTCACCATCGGCGCCAACGACATTCTTTTCTCCGGGCTGGTCGCCGATTTGATGATCGAGCCGGGAACGGAACGCAGCCTGCTCAGTCGCGGCGGCATCATCGCTTCGGTCGACGACGCGCAGGCCATTCTCGAGCGCGAGCTGCCGGGGAATTTCGCCAAGGCGCGCGCGGCGCTCAAGCCGCTCGTGGGCGGAAATCTGTCGCGCGTGGTCTACGTGAGCTACGGCAATCCCGGGCTTGCCGGACCCGACACGCCCTGCCCTGGCGGACGCAACGGCTTCGACGTGCATCCGGCGTTCGCGGTCGATGGCGAGCGGCTGCGCGAAGCGGTGGATTTCATCTCGCACCGCTTTCTGCCCACCATCCAGGCGCTCGCGCGCTGCGAGGACGGCAAGGCTTGTCGTAATCCCTCGACCGACCGCATGACCTTCGTCGACGATCACCAGCCGGCGTTTGCCGCGCATGGCGCCTGCGCACGCGCCGACGACGATCCCGCCTTCGACCGGGAATGCTTCGCGCGCAAAGGCGAGACCTTCGAGAACAGCCTGACGAAAGGCGCGACCGACCCGATGGCCTGCGGTTATCCGGCGAGCGAGTTTCGCCCCTATGCCTCGCGCGCGCGTTGGATCCGCACGGCAAACGACAGCTATTTCACCGCCATGACCTATCCCGAGGGGCTGCCCGCCGTGCTGCAGCCAAGCGACATCCATGATGCCACCTGGGGAATATTCGCGGCGGTCTATGGCGGCGCGGTTCATCCGACCGCCGAGGGCCATGCCGCGATGGCGGATGCCGCGCTGCCGGCCGCGCGCGAGGCGCTCGGCTTGGCGGCGCCGACGGCGCCAGTGCGCAGCGAGCCGCTGCCAGCGCTGCCCAACGCTCTCGCCCCGCCGCTGCCTGGCTCCGGGCGGTAACGTCATGCGCGGGCAGAAGCGCGCCGTTAAGAGCGCTTACGCCCCGCGCATCCATCTCTTCGCATGAACGTTGTTACGAATATCGATGGATTGCCGGGTCAAGCCCGGCAATGACAGCGTCGATGAGCATCCGTCACGCCACGCCGAGCTTCTTTTGCAGGCTGGTGGACGAGGTCGTGTATTGAAACACCAGTCGCTTGCCCGGATAGACGTAGTGGTAGGCCTTTTGCGCCATCAGCGCGCCCTCGTGAAAGCCCGACAAGATCAACTTGAGCTTGCCCGGATACCAACTGATGTCGCCGATCGCAAAAATTCCCGGCACGCTCGATTCGAACGCCGCGGTGTCGACGAGAATGTATTCGCCGTCCTTCATCGCCATGCCCCAGTCGGTGACCGGGCCGAGCTTCATCGTCAGTCCGAAGAACGGCAAGAGCGCGTCGCAGGCGATTTCAAAATTCGAGCCGTCGCTACCCTTCACGATGGCCTTGGCCAGGCGGCCACCCTCCCCGGCGAGCGCCGAGATCTGACCGAGGACGAAATCGATTTTGCCCTCGCCGACGAGCTTCATCATCTTGTTGACGCTGTCGGGTGCGGCGCGGAACTCGCTGCGCCGGTGCACCAGGGTGAGGTGGCGCGACACGGGGGCGAGGTTGAGCGTCCAATCGAGCGCGGAATCCCCGCCGCCCGCGATCACCACGCGCTGACCGCGCAGCGCCTCGATCTGGCGCACCGAGTAGAACACCGAGCTCCCTTCGTAGGCCTCGATGCCGGGGATCGGCGGGCGCTTGGGCTGGAACGAGCCCCCTCCGGCCGCGATGACGATGACCTTGACTTCGAACCGGCGGCCGCGATCGGTCGTCACGCGAAACAGCGGATCGCCGATCTTCTCGACCGTCTGCACCATCTCTTGCAGATGGAACGTCGCCCCGAACGGCTTGATCTGCGCCAGCAGCGCGTCGGTGAGGCCCTGCCCCGTGACGTAAGGCAATCCCGGGATGTCGTAGATCGGCTTCTCCGGATAGAGTTCGGCGCACTGGCCGCCGATCTTGTCGAGGATGTCGATCACGTGCGCTTTCATGTCGAGCAGGCCGAGCTCGAACACGGCGAAGAGTCCGCACGGCCCGGCGCCGATGATCAGCACGTCGGTCTTGATCGGTTCGCTCATGCGTGTTCGCGGCGCCTCACTTGCGTCTCTGATATGGGATGATGCGGCGTGAATGTGTAGCGGCGCACGCGTTTCGCTAAGCTTGTCGCTCGGGCGTGCGCACCACCAGGCCCTCGAGCTCGGCGGTGACCTTGATCTGGCAGGACAGGCGCGAATCCGCTTGCACGTCGTAGCCGAAGTCGAGCATGTCCTCCTCCATCGGCGACGGCTCGCCCACCACCGCACGCCACGCCTGGTCGACATGCACGTGACAGGTGGCGCAGGCGCACGCTCCGCCGCATTCCGCCTCGATGCCGGGAACGCCGTTCTTGATCGCCGTCTCCATCACGGTCGAGCCGATCTCGCCCTCGACGGTGCGGGCGGTGCCTTCGTGATCGATGTAGGTGATTTTCGGCATGCGGTGGCGCGAACGAGCATCAGCGGCGGGTGCGGGCGTCCTATAGCCGCTGACGCTGCGCCGCGCCAGATCACGGCGCGAGATCGATCGCGGTGGATGAAGTTCCAAACAGCCGGCGTGTCGCGGCAGGAGCGCCGCATAAAGGCGTGCGCGCAGCGGCGCGTGTTGCCCCTCGGAGACGGGCATGAACGCCGCCCGTGAGCGCGGGCCATGGCGCAATGATGCGTGGCACCGAGGTAGCGCCAGCGAGATTGTCGCGAGGAATGCCTATGCCAGCGGCGGGCTGCGCGGGTCTGCGGGCTCGTCCTGTGGGGGCGGCTCACCGCCGAGCACCCGGTAGCCTGCCGGCGTGAGCCGGCAAACCAGCCAGTCGGGCTTGATGGGATTGTGCACCCAGGGGATCGCCCAGCCGTGGGCCACGCAGGATTCAACTGTCTTCTTCGACACTTCGCGCCCATCCCGGTCGAACAGCGGCAGTTTCCCGCCGGCTTGCGTCAGTCCGCGCTCGAGATAGCGCCGCTGCGCCTCGCTCGGACGGATGCCGGCGGCAATATCTGATAATGCCTCCCCGGGCGCACGGACCGCGTCCTTGCCCTGCGGTGCTCGAGCCATGCCGGCCTGCCGTTAACGATGATTAAAGACGCCTTAACGAGCAGTTTTCTTCGGTATGCCAAGCCGATAGGATAGCCCAACGGCGGTGAAATGTCTGGGCGGCGGAGCGCGCACGGCCGCTCGCCCGAGGGGGTTCTGAAGGATCTTGGGGCTAACGCGCTCGTGGCGCGGTCAGGATCTGGTCCTGCCGCTGCTCTACTCCAGCGTAATACGAGGCGACGACGGACATGGCAAACACTACGAAGAAGATCAAGGATCCGACCGAAGCGGCGCTTTCGGCGATCCAAGACGCCCTCTCCGCGCGCGATGCCGCGGCGGCAGAGCCGCAAGCTCCTCCAGCTCCGCCGGTGACCGCGGCCGAGGAGCCGTCCTCGGAGTGGCGCACCATCAGGCCCGTTACGCTCGATGCCGAGCCGGCCCCAGCAGAAGAGCCGAGCCTGCCGCGCCGCGCCGCCAAGGACGATCGTGAATCGATCGGCCAAATCTTGCGGACGCTGCAGCGCCGCCCGGCGCGCACGTCCTACGTCACCGCGACCGTCTTCGCTGGGCTGTGGGTGCTCGCCGGGCTCGTGCTCGGCTGGATGTACGTGCCGGAAGTGCAGTCCGCACTCGGCCCAACCGGCTTGACTGCGCCGGTACTCATCATGCTCGCCGCCGTGTTCTTCGTGCCGATCATCTTCTTCTATGTGCTCGCCCACATCGCCTGGCGCGCACAGGAGCTGCGCCTCGTCACCCAGTCCATGGCCGAGGTCGCCATGCGCCTGGCCGAGCCCGAGACGGTCGCGCGCGAGTCGATCGTCACCGTCGGCCAGGCGATCCGCCGCGAGGTAGCGGCGATGGGCGATGGGGTCGAGCGCGCGCTCGCCCGCGCCGCGGAGCTCGAAACGTTGGTGGCGAACGAAGTGTCCGCCCTCGAGCACGCCTACAATGACAACGAAGTGCGCATCCGGGCGCTGCTGCAGGACTTGGGCAGCCAGCGCGATACCCTGGTCGGCCAGGCCGGGCAGATCCGCGATGCCATCAATAGCGTCCATCTCGATTTGAGCCACGACATTGCACAGATCAGCGAGCTCGTCGCCGAGCAGGTCGACGAAGCTTCGCGGCGGATCACCCACAGTCTTTCCGAGAAGGCCGAGCATATCACCCGCGCGCTCGGAAATGCCGGCGACACGATGATTCAGACGCTCGGCGTGCGCGGCGGCGACCTGCTCGGCCGGCTGGAAAACACGAGCCGCGATACCTCACAGGCCATTTCCGCCGCCAGCGACCGCCTCGCCACGACGTTGAATTTCAAGACCGATCACATCGGCGACGAGTTCGGCGAAATCACCGCGAATATCCAGCGCACGATGTCGGAGCGGCTCGACCGCGTGACCGACAGCTTCGCGCAGAAGGCCACCGAAATCCTCGATCTGATGGGCAATCGCTCACACGAGCTGACCGAGCTCGTGATCGACACCGGCAACCAGCTCGCCGAGACGATTTCCAGCCGCGTCGAGGAGGTCAATACCACGCTCAAGAACACCGGCGACTCGCTCGTGCTCGATCTCAGCCTGCGCGGCGACGACGTGGTGTCGAAACTCGAGCAGACCGGCACGCGTATCAGCGACACCATCTTGCAGCGCGGAAATCGGGCTACCGACCAGTTCCAGGAAAGCGCCGAGGCGCTCGCCGAGGTGATTGCCAGCCGCGGCGAGGCGGCGCGCGAAATGCTGGCGGCGCGGCTGCGGTCGTTCGAGGACATGTTCAATCGCGGCGGAAGCGAGCTCGCCGCGACCATCGCCGGCCGCGGCGACACGCTGCGCGACCTGCTGGAGACGCGGCTGCAGTCCTTCGAGGACATGTTCAATCGCGGCGGAAACAACCTCGCCGAGAGCATCGCCGGCCGCAGCGACGTGCTGCGCGACCTGCTGGAGACGCGGCTGCAGTCCTTCGAAGACACGTTCAACCGCGGCGGGACCGAGCTCGCCGACACCATCACCGGCCGCAGCGACGCGATGCGCGAACTGCTCACCGCGCGGCTGCAGTCGTTCGAGGAGATGTTCAATCGCGGCGGCACTGAGCTCGCGGAGCGCATCGCTCGCGACGCCGGCATGCTCGGCAATCTCATCACGCGGCATCTCGCCGAATTCGACCGCACGGTGCGGACCTACGGCGGCGAGATGGTCGACCGTCTCGGCGATCGTACGCAGGAAATTTCCGGGGCGATGCGGGAGTATCTGGACAATTTCGACACCCGCGTCACGGTCAAGTCGGCCGAGATCACGGCGAGCCTCGACCAGCAGTTCAATCGCTTCCGCGACGCTCTCGACAACCGCACTCAATCGGTCGGCGAGTCGCTCTCCGCGCGCGTCATGGACGTGGCCAAGCGGATGAGCGAGAGCGGAACGGAAGTGATCGGCGCGCTCGACAAGCGCATCGCCGACGTCACCGGCGTCATCAACGCACGCGGGGCGCAGCTCGCGGAAAGCATCAGCACCAAGATCGAGGATGTCGATAGGACGCTGGGCGTGAAGGCGATGGAGGTCGCCGATAACCTGGATACGCGCATCAGCCGGTTCGAAAACCTGCTGAGCGGCCGCGCCGAGAATATGACCAAGGAAATCGAGACGCGCAGCCAATCGGCGGTCGATCTCATCACCGCGCGCACCGAGAGCCTGACCAAAGAGATGGACACGCGCAGCCAGTCTGCCGTCGATCTCATCGCAGCGCGTACTGACACTCTGACCAAGGAGCTCGACGCGCGCAGCCAATCGGTCGTCGATCTCATCACTGCGCGTACTAATACTCTGACCAAAGAGCTCGACGCACGCAGCCTATCGGCCGCCGAACTGCTCGCCGGGCGCACCGACAGCCTGGCCCAAGCGATCGATGCACGCAGCCAATCCGCCGCCGAATTGCTCATCGCCCGCACCGACAGCCTGACCAAGGAGATCGACGCGCGCAGCCAGTCCGCCGCCGAACTGCTCGCCGCGCGCACCGAGCATCTCAGCGGGACGATCAGGACCAATGCTGGCGATGCCGCGCAAGCGATCGAGAGACTGACCGCGGCTTCGGTGGATGCGATCGGCGTGCGCGCCGAGCACCTGCGCACGAGCATCAGGACCGCGACCGAGGAGGCGGAGCGCTCGCTCGGCAATCTGTCGACGTCGGCGTCAGATGCCGTCAACGCACGCATCAGTGAGCTGGCCGAGGCGGTGAAGACCAATAGCGCCGAGGCGGAGCGTTCGCTCACCCAGCTGGCGGCCGATACCACGAACGCGATCCGCGCCACCACGCATGACGCCGAGCGCGTCATCAGCGGGATGTCGACCGGCGTGAGCAACGTGCTCAAGCAGAATGCCGGCGATGTCGAGCGCATGCTGCTTTCGGTCAGCGCCGAGGTGGCGCGCAACTTCGTCGGCAAGGCGGAGGAGATTTCGAGCACGGTGCGCCAGCGCGCCGCGGAAATGACGGAGATTGTCGACGAGAAATCGAGCGGCCTGCTCGCCGCGCTCACCCGCAAGGGCGAGGAATTCGTGAGCGAGGTCGGCCGCGTGACCGAGCAGGCGGTCAATGCGGTCGAGGCCAAGGGATTCAATTTCACCCAGACCATGACGGACAACAGCGAACAGATTGCGCGCCTGATCAGCGAGGCGAGCGCGACCGCGACCGGCGCCGTCAATCAATCGCTCAAGGACTTGCAGACGAGCCACATCGCCGCGAGCGAAACCACGAGCGAGGCCGTCAACCGCGCGGTCAAGGAATTGCGGGAAACCGCGGAAATGGTCACCCAAAGCGCGGCCAAGGCCATCAGTCGCACGCTCCAGGAGCTGCAGGACACGACCCACGGCGCGGTCGAGCAGTCCAAGCAGACGGCGGCCGCCGCCGTCAGCGAAATGCAAGAGACGCACAACATGCTGCGCGCGGACACGACCGCGCTGTACGAGCGCCTGCGCGAGGCCAATATTCTCCTGCAGGAAGTGTTGAGCGGCGCGCACGAGAACATGAGCGACATCGAAGGCACGCTCGTCGCGCGCGTCGCCGATTTCGTCGCCGCCATGAACGACGTCTCGGAGAAGGCCGGCGCGGCCAACAGCGACGTGGAGCGCAACATCGCGAGCTTCAGGGAGATGTCGGTTGCTACCCTCAGCGATCTCAGTCAGATCGCCGGCCAGTTCGACACGCACGCCCGTTCGTTGGCGGACGCAGTCGCCTCGGTCGAGGGCAGCAATCGGCAGACCGAGAGCACGCTCGCGGAGCGCAGCACCGCGCTGGAGCAGCTGGTGACCACGCTCGACGGCAAGGCTGGAGATCTCGAGGAGCGGCTGAGGCGGTTTGCCGGGGTGCTCGACCAGTCGCTCGAAGGCGCCGGCGAGCGCGCGCGCGAAATCGCCCGCCTGACCGCCGAGTCGGCAGGCTCCGGCGCACAAGCGATCCGGGAAAATTTCGAGGCGATCCGCACCGGCACCGAGGAGGAACGGGCGCGCCTGAGCGAGGCGATGCAAAGCATCTACGAGCAGGCGAGCGAAGAGTCGCATTCCATGCTGTCGCAAGCGGCGCAGCGTTTTGCCGAGGTGCTCGACGAGCTCAAGCAGATGAGCGCCGACATGCGCCGCGAGCTCGAGGGAACGCGCGCCGAACTGCGCAAGGGTATTCTCGAACTGCCGCAGGAGACGGCGGACACCGCCTCGCACATGCGGCGCGTCATCGTCGATCAGATCGAGGCGCTGGCGGAGCTCAACCGCATCGTCGCCCGCCACAGCCGCAGTCTCGACGCCATGGAGCCGGCGCGGATCGAGCCGGCCGAGCTCGCCCCGCGTCGTGCGCTCGCGCGCGAGGAGGCGCCGCGCGCCAACGGCAACCCACGCGCCGAGCCGGTGCGCGCGCGTTCCGACATCACCGGCATGGGCGCACCGCCCGTCCCGGCGCGCCGCGCCGAGGCGCCCGCGCTCAGCCCCGCCCAGGTCGCCGGCGGCGGACGCACGGGCTGGCTCTCCGAGCTGCTCACGCGCGCCTCGCACGAGGCCGAAGCGCCGCCCGTGCCGCGTGAGGCGCCGCCCCCGCGTAGCGCTCCCGCCGAGGCCGAGCGCCCCGAGCGCCATGGCATCGACTCGCTCGAGTCGCTCGCCGTCGACATCGCCCGCATGATCGATCACGACGCGGCGGCCGAGCTATGGGACCGTTACAAGCGCGGCGAGCGCAACGTGTTCACGCGCAAGCTCTACACCATGCAAGGCCAGAGGGCGTTCGAGGAAATCCGCAAGCGCTATCGCGGCGACGGCGATTTCAAGCGCACCGTCGACCGCTATATCGGCGAGTTCGAGCGGCTGCTCGAGGAGGTGTCGCGCGAGGATCGCGGCCAGATGCTGGCGCGGTCCTACCTCACCTCGGAGACCGGCAAGGTCTACACCATGCTCGCCCACGCAGCCGGACGCTTCGACTGACGGCCCGCGGGCGGTGAATACGAACGGGCGCGCAACGAGGGCGCCCGCCTCGTTTCGGCCGAGGAAAAATTCATGCGATCGATCGTTCCTGCCGCAGTCGCCTTCGCCGGAATGTCGTTGACCGCCAGCCCTGCCGAGGCCGGCACCTGGTGTGGGAGCTTTAGGCTGAGCAGTACGAGTTGCGGCTATTCCTCATCAGAGGACTGCATGGCCACGGTGCGCGGCCTTGGCGGATTTTGCTACCCCAATCCATTCCCCGGCACAGCCTTCGGGACCTCCGCTGGAAGCTGGGATCTCCCTCGCGATCGGCGCAACGGGAATAAGCGACGCGAGCCCCGGCGCCTTTAGTAGACCTTCCAGAGGTCGGCCCGATAATTCACTGCCTTGCCCGGCACAGGCGCAGCCGAACCCGCCACCTGCTTGGGACCGGCAGCCCACGTGCTGATCGCCAGAAAAACCGCCATCGCAAGAACCGTTGCGACGATAAATGCAAGTCTCTGTGCTCTCGGTGCCATGATATCCACCTCCTGGCGCCCAATTTCTGCATCGCTTCTATGCCGAAACCGCCGAGCACTCTGTGATGCGGGTCACAATTTGACTGAATAGGAAAAAGCTATAGCTGCAGGCCGATGGCGCACGCAGGCTGAACGGCAGAACGCGACTCAGAAGCGATGCAAGTTGCGCTTGCGAGGATGCCGGGCCGCGCGCGTCATGGGCGGCGCGGGTGGGCTCGGGAGGCGAACACAAAGCCGATGCCGCGCGCGCAAGCCCACGGCGGCCGCAATATCGGATGGCGGCGCGGACGAAGGGCTGGCGTACGGGTGTCGTACGGCAGCAGCTCATGCGCGTGTGGGAAACAGGTGTCCATGAGCAGTCCGCTGGACCTCAAACGAGGAAATATTCACCGCGCCCGGGTGTTTGCCCCATGGAATCCTCCCAGCCCCCCGGTGAGGGTTCCCCGAGACCCCGCCCGGACAAACCTCTCTTCGCTGCCACAGCCCGGGCGGGGTTCTCGTCGGCGAAGCAACCCGCGTGCCCCGCGCGGCAGGGAGAAAGGACACTATTCGACGGATTCGCCGCCATTCCCTTGGAACCTTCGCGTTTACGCCGACGTTACGCTACGGGCGACGCAATTGGTCCGGGAGGACAGCGAATGAAACGTGTTCTAATCGTCGCAGCCATGGGCATTTTGGCTTCCACTGGCTGGGCGGCCTCGGCGAATGCACAAGCCAATATGGACCCGAATCTCTACCCCCGCCGCCAGGCGGCGCAGCAGGGGTGGGAATGGCACGCCGCGCCCGGACCCAATAAACGCGGCGGTATGTGCATTACCCACACTGACCCTCTGCGCGGTTATGGATTCCAATCGCCGTGCCCGGCCCCAAAGGAGACCACTCGACACGCCATCCGCCGCTGAACCTGGAGGGACGTCCGAACGCGCTTATGGGTGACAAGGCTGAGCCATCTAACGAGCCCAGCACAGCCTCATAAATCGTTCGTAAATTCATCGAGAGGGAGCCCCGCCTTCGGGCGGGGCTTTCGCGTGCGGCGGGAAGCTTCGTATCTCAAGCTTCCGCCCACCGTTTCGGGTGCGGTCCCCGGCAATCGTGCGGCCTCGGCGACCCTGCAGGCGCGCTATCGCTCCCCTGCGGCGGTAAAGAACTTTTCGCCGTAGGCGAAGCGGTTCGGCTTGAGGAAGAAGCCGAGCAGCACCGCGCCGTTGGGCGCCACCGCCTCGTGCTGGTTACCGGCAGGGCGCCATACGAACTGACCCGGTCCGCATTTGCCCTCGTGATCCTCGAGGAAGCCCTCGATCACGTAAGTCTGTTCGAGCGCGGTGTGCTCGTGCAGCGGCACGACGGCACCCGGTTCGAGCTTGAACAAGGCCGTGGTGATGCCGGTGTCATCGGTATAGAGCACCTTGATCTTGATGCCGGGAAACTTGGTCGCCTCCCAAGGCATGTTGGGCACATCCAGATAATGCGCCGCGCGCTCCGGCGGGTTCTCCGGCTTGATGTCGGGGTGCACGAGGTTGCGGCTTTGCATTGACATGACGGGCTCCTTGTCTGCCCAAGTTGCAACGGAGGGGTCCGAGCATATTGCCGGCTACGTATCCGCGAAAGTGCGCCGGGGGACGTCGCTGACTCTATCGCCACGACTTGCAATAATGTCCGTGTCTACGGCGAACTTCCCCGCGATATGGACGCCGCGGTCGCATCGCAGACGGGAGGCAAAAGATGAAACTTCCCCGCCGCGAATTTCTCCATCTGGCCGCGAGCGCCGCCGCGCTGCCGAGCCTGTCGCGCCGCGCTTGGGCGCAAGCCTATCCAAGTCGGCCGGTGCGCGCCGTGGTGGCGTTTGCGCCCGGCGGGGTGACCGACACCTTCGGGCGGCTGATGGCGCAGAAGCTCACGGAGCAGTTCGGCAAGCAGTTCTATGTCGAGAACATCGCCGGCGCGACGGGAAACATCGGCACCGCCCAGGTGGCGAAAGCCATACCCGACGGCTACACCATCCTGTTCGCGTTCAGCTCGCATGTGGTCAATCCGACGCTGTTCGCGCGCCTGCCCTACGACCCGATCAACGACTTTAAGCCGGTCACGCTCGCCGTCGCCTCGACGACCGTGCTCACCGTCAATCCCGCCGTCCCGGCAAAGACGCTCAAC
>Ga0207665_10002852_pt1 | contig 11604 bp, 6 predicted proteins | sample LARL112metaG_FD_184351 | JGI IMG/M metagenome (GOLD analysis project Ga0207665, IMG submission 184351) | Corn, switchgrass and miscanthus rhizosphere microbial communities from Kellogg Biological Station, Michigan, USA - LAR L11-2 metaG... | ecosystem: Host-associated > Plants > Roots >...
CCTTCGCCATGGCCGACCAGGTGCTCTATTCGGGCGTTGCCTGCATCACCGATCTGATGGTGAAGGAGGGCTTGATCAACCTGGATTTCGCCGACGTCCGCGCGGTCATGCGTGAAATGGGCAAGGCCATGATGGGCACCGGGGAAGCCTCGGGCGAGAAGCGCGCGCTCTCGGCCGCCGAGGCTGCAATCTCCAATCCGCTGATCGACGACGCCTCGATGAAAGGGGCCAAGGGCCTGCTCATATCGATCACCGGCGGCAAGGACCTTACGCTCTACGAGGTCGACGAGGCGGCCACCCGCATCCGCGAAGAGGTGGATCAGGACGCCAACATCATCGTAGGCGCGACCTTCGACGAAAGTCTGGAGGGAGTGATCCGCGTCTCTGTCGTCGCCACCGGCATCGATCATGTCGGCCTGCAGCGATCCGTGACCGAGCCCGAAGTGCGCATTGCCGAGCTCACGCAGAAGCTGCGGGCCGAAGAGCTGCGCGGCGATGTGCAGCGCGTGACGACCGAGCGCATCGAGACGCGCCCGCTCGCAACACCCAGCGTGGCAGCGCCGGCGATGTCGTCGGCGGAATCGATCGAAGCAGCCGCCAAGGCGGCGGTTGCAGCCGCGGTCCTGCCGATGATCGAGGACGTGACCATCCGGCCGATCCCGCCCAAGCCGTCGCTGTTCCCCGAACAGATGGCGCTGCCATCGGATCCGCCGCCGGCCCCGCGCGCCTTCATCCCGCCGGCGCCGGAACGGACGGTCAACCGGCCGCGCCGCATGCCTGGCATCGACGAGTTGCCGCGTCCCGCTCAGGCAGAACTGCGGGCCAAGCGCGGCGAGGGTGAGCTCGACAATCCGGAAAAGCGCAAGGTCAGCTTACTGCGGCGGCTCGCCGCCGTGGGCCTCGGCCGCCGCGACGAGTTCGAGGAAGCCGAGAAAATGCCGCCCAATGTCCGGCCGGCCCGGCCTCCGGCGGCTGCGCGCCCCATGGATCGGCCGATCGAGCGGCCCGCTGCTGCGCCGCCCCCACCGCCGCGACCCTCCATGGCGCCGCCCATGGCGCCGCCCATGATGCCGCGCGGTGTCGAGCCGGTCTCCGATTATGCCAAGCGCCCCTCCCACCACGGGCTCGATGCTTTGACCCGGCCGGTGCCGGCGCAGCCCCCATTGGAAGAGGATCAGTTGGATATTCCGGCGTTCCTGCGCCGACAGGCCAACTGATTCGGATATGCGCCAAGTGCTAGCAGTCCCGGCTAAACCGCCGGGATTGCCAGGCGGCGAGGTCCGCCTTATGCCTCTGAATTCCAAGATCCTTTTCTGACCCCTCGCGCTGACAATGGGCGCGCCCGCGGCGAAACGGCCCACCCGCCAAAACGGTGCAAAAACGCCGGATGCCGCCGCCCGCCCAGCGCTTGCCGCGATTGCGGCGGCTGGTGGTAACAGTCGGTAAAAAAGCGTGAGTTGGCGTTCGGCGCGACCACAGCTAAGCTTCCACCGTCAAAGGGGTTTTCGTCGGGGCACTACGCGGCCGGTATCCTTGCCCGCGGGTTTCGTACAGCCTTACCGATGGCAGGAATGCGACCGACGTCGCCCGTCTAATCTGGTCCGCCGCGTCCAGTTGACGCGCGTGGGGGGAGTGGCTGGGACGGGATTATGAAAGTCGCCAGGCAGACGACGCTTCGCGACCACACGGAATTGTGTGGGGTCGGCATTCATTCCGGTTTACCCGTCACGCTCACCTTGCACCCGGCCGACACCGATACCGGATTGCGTTTCGTCCGCACCCGGCTCGATGGATGGCAGGAGCGCGAAATCCCGGCTGATATGAGCGCGGTGACCGCCACCGAGTTCGCCACTGTGCTCGGCGATGCCTCCGGCCCGCTCGTGTCCACCGCCGAGCATGTGTTGGCCGCGCTCTCGGGTCTCGGTGTCGACAATGCCGTCATCGAAATCGACGGCCCTGAAGCGCCGATCATGGATGGCAGCGCGGCGCCCTTCGTGGCCGCCATCGATGCCGTGGGCCTCCAGACGCTCGAGCGGCCGCGCCGCTATATCAAGGTGCTCAAGCCGGTACGGGTAGCGAAGGGCGATGCCTATGGCGAGATACGGCCGAATCCGCGGGGTTTCCGCGTGGAGGCGGAGATCGAGTTCGAGCACGCGCTGATCGGACGTCAAGCGCGTGCGCTCGACATCAAACCGGAAACATTCCGGCGCGAGATTGCACGTGCTCGCACCTTCGGATTCCTGCGCGATGTGGCGAGCCTATGGAACGCCGGCTACGCGCTGGGCGCCTCGCTGGAAAATACGCTCGTGGTCAGCGACAACCGTATTCTCAACCCGGAAGGTACGCGGTTCCCCGACGAGTTTGTTCGCCACAAGATATTGGACGCCGTTGGCGACTTGGCGCTCGCGGGCGCTCCCTTGCTCGGCACCTACCGCTCCGTACGCGGCGGCCACAAGCTCAACCATGCGCTGCTGTGCGCGTTGATGGCGGATGCAAGCGCCTGGACCTGGGTGGACGGGGAGGTGCCGCGGCCCATCGTCGGCCACGCCGAGATTGCCTCCCGCCTGACCCCGGCCTTCGGCCCGGACCGGTCTTAAATTCAACCCCCACAATCGGTTGCGGCTGCCACATTCCGGGCGGAATGGCGGCCTATTTCCTTGACGCGACGGGGATTTATAGGCGGCGAGGGGCTGGGTGTTTTCAACGAGGATCGAGAGCGTGGAAAGCTGCGCGCGCGCCGCGACGCGCTTTGCTGCCTTCGCGCTAGTGGCGCTGGCGCTCGCCGCCTGCAGCATGTTCGACAAGACTGAACCTGTTGCGCCCGACGAGCCTGCCGACAAGCTCTATAACGAGGGTCTCTACCTTCTGAATAGCAAGAAGGATCCCAAGAACGCGGCGAAGAAGTTCGAAGAGGTAGATCGCCAGCACCCCTATTCGGAATGGGCGCGCAAGGCCCTGATCATGTCGGCCTTCGCCTATTACCAGGGCAATGCCTACGACGACTGCATCAATACTGCCCGGCGCTACGTCACCCTACATCCGGGGAGCCCGGACGCGGCGTATGCCCAGTTCCTCATCGGCTCGTCCTACTTCGACCAGATGCCCGAGATCTCGCGCGACCAGGATCGCACCGAGAAGGCAATGCAGGCGCTCGACGAGGTGGTCCGCAAATACCCCGATTCCGAGTATGCCGTCGCGGCCAAGCGCAAGATCGAGATCGCGCGCGACCAGCTGGCCGGCAAGGAGATGGATATCGGCCGTCAAAATCTGAATTCCCGGAACTTCGTCGGTGCGATCAATCGCTTCAAGGTCGTGGTGACACGCTACCAAACCACTCGTCACGTCGAGGAAGCGTTGTTTCGGCTGACCGAAGCCTACATGGCGCTCGGCATAGTCGAGGAAGCGCAGACCTCGGCCGCCGTGCTGGGTCATAATTTTCCGGACAGCCGTTGGTATAAAGACGCCTATGCCCTCATGCAGGAGAGGGGCGTCGAGCCCAATGAGAACAAGGGCCATTGGATCAGCCAAGCGTTCACCAAGTTGGCCTCGGGCAAGTTCTAGATCGGCGCGGAATTCGCTTCGTCCACATCTGCCGGGCTTGACACCGCAAGCGGGCTCCACCCAACCTGCGGCGCCTACAGCGCGTCGTTTCAGACAGGCCCAAGCTCCGCCGCGGTGGGAATTCATCACCCCGATTTGCATGCGCGTCGCCACCGGCGGCCCGCGGCAGGGCATCCGGCAAACCTCCGGCGTCGGTGGCCAAGCGGAAGACTAGGACGGTGGTCATGCTGGCTCGGCTTTCCATTCGCGACATCGTCCTCATCGACCGGCTTGATATCGACTTTGCCTCCGGCCTGTCGGTGCTCACGGGGGAAACCGGCGCGGGCAAATCCATCCTGCTCGACGCCTTTGCGCTTGCGCTCGGTGCGCGCGGCGACGCTGCCCTCGTGCGCCAGGGCGCCGAGCAGGGGCAGGTGGCGGCGGCGTTCGAGCTGCCGCCCCGCCATCCGGCGCGCGCGCTCATGACGGCAAACGACATTCCGGCCGCAGACGAGATCATCTTGCGGCGTGTGCAATTCGCCGACGGCCGCACGCGTGCCTTCGTCAACGATCAGCCCTTCAGCGCGCAAGCGCTGAAGGCGCTGGGCGCTGCCTTGGTCGAGATTCATGGGCAGCACGACGAGCGAGCGCTCGTCGATACGGTCGCGCACCGCCGCCTGCTCGATGCCTACGGTGATCTGGAGGCCGAGGCAGGAGAGGTCGAGCGACTGTGGAACGAGCGGCGGACGCGCGCCGGCGCGGTGGCGGCGCATCGCGCCGAGGTGGAGCGGGCGCAGCGCGAGGCGGATTTTCTGCGCCACGCCGTAGCCGAATTGGAACGGCTTGCCCCGCAACCGTCGGAAGAAACCATGCTTGCCGACAAGCGCGCCGCCATGATGCAGGCAGAAAAGGTCGCTGGCGACATTCGCGATGCGCATGACGCCGTGGCCGGCACGCAATCGCCCGTGCCAACGCTCTCCGCGGCGGTGCGCCGATTGGAGCGCCGCGCCGCCCAGGCCCCGGCGCTGATCGATCCCGCGGTGAAGTCGCTCGATGCCGCGCTCGCCGCGCTCGACGAGGCGCGCGAACACCTTGATGCGGCGCTACGCGCGGCCGACCACGATCCCCATGAATTGGAACGGCTCGAGGAGCGCTTGTTCGCGCTGCGCGCGGCGGCGCGCAAATACAATGTCCCGGTCGACGGCCTCAATGCCCTGGCCGGCCAACATGCCGCCGATCTCGGCCTCATCGATGCCGGCGCCGAGCGCCTCGCGGCGCTCGAAGCCGCCGCGCAGGCGGCCGACGCGCAATACCGCCAAGCTGCAGCCGCGCTCTCGCGCAAGCGCAAAAAGGCCGCCGAAGGTCTCGACCGCGCCGTCAATGGCGAGCTCAGGCCGCTCAAGCTCGAGCGTGCGAAATTCTTGACCGAGATAGCGAGCGAACCGGAGGCGGGTGGCCCGCACGGCATCGATCGGATCGAATTCTGGGTGCAGACCAATCCGGGCACCCGGCCGGGCCCGCTGATGAAGGTCGCCTCCGGCGGCGAGCTGGCGCGCTTCCTGTTGGCGCTCAAAGTGGTGCTCGCCGATCGCGGCTCGGCCTCCACCCTCGTCTTCGACGAGGTCGATACCGGCGCAGGCGGCGCGGTTGCCGACGCCATCGGCGTTCGGCTGGCGCGACTTTCCCGCCGCGCCCAGGTGATCGCAGTGACGCACGCGCCGCAAGTGGCCGCGCGAGCGCAGCGACACTATCTCATCAGCAAGAGCGCGCTCGACAAAGGGGCGCGGGTTGCCACCCGCGTCGCCGAGATCGCCTCCGATAAGCGCCGCGAGGAGATCGCGCGCATGCTCGCCGGCGCCGAGATCACCGCGGAGGCGCGCGCCGCCGCCGAGCGTTTGATCAAGGCAGCGAGCTAGGAAATGCCGCACGCGTAGCATGAGCATGCCGGACGCCAGCAAGGTCCCTGTCGTCGATCTCACCGAGGCACAGGCCGAGGCCGAGATAGAGCGGCTCGCAGCCGAGATTGGTGCGCACGACCGGCGCTACTACCAGGAGGACGCGCCGACGGTGTCGGACGCCGCCTACGACGCGCTGCGTCGGCGCAACGAGGAGATCGAGGCGCGGTTTCCCGCGCTGGTGCGGGCGGACTCGCCCTCGCGCCGCGTTGGCGCCCAGCCGTCGCAAAAATTCGCCAAGGTCCGTCACGCGATCCCGATGCTTTCGCTCGGCAATGCCTTCGCCGACACCGAGGTGGCTGAATTCGTCGAGCGAGTGCGCCGATTTCTTCGTTTGGCGGCGGACGAGAGGGTGGTGTTCACGGCCGAGCCGAAGATCGACGGCCTCTCCTGCACGCTGCGCTACGAGGACGGCCGTCTGGTGCGCGGGGCGACCCGCGGCGACGGCACGGAAGGCGAAGACGTCACCGCCAATGTGAGAACCCTTGCCGACATCCCCAAAGAGCTGCGCGGGAAGAACGCGCCCGGCATCTGCGAGGTACGCGGCGAGGTGTACATGACCAAATCCGCCTTCCTCGCACTGAATGAGCGGCAACGCGCCGCCGGGAAGCAGATTTTCGCCAATCCGCGCAATTCCGCCGCGGGCTCGCTGCGACAGCTCGATGCGGCAATCACGTCTTCGCGCCCGCTCGGCTTCTTTGCCTACAGCTGGGGCGAAATGAGCGCGATGCCGGCGCAAACACAATCCGGCATGGTCAAGTGGTTTGCCGCCCGCGGGTTCAAGATCAATCCGCTGATGCAAGTTTGCGACTCGATCGACGCGATGCTTGCCTTCCATCACGAGATCGAGGCGCAGCGCGCCTCGCTCGACTATGATATCGACGGCGTGGTCTACAAGGTCGACCGCCTCGACTGGCAGCAGCGGCTCGGCTTCGTGTCGCGCAATCCGCGCTGGGCGATCGCGCACAAATTTCCCGCCGAGAAAGCAACCACCGTGGTCAAAGACATCGATATCCAAGTTGGCCGCACCGGCGCGCTCACGCCGGTGGCTAAGCTCGAGCCGGTCACTGTCGGCGGGGTGGTCGTGCAAAACGCGTCGCTGCATAACGCCGATGAGATCGAGCGGCTTGGGGTGCGCAAGAACGACACTGTGACGATCCAGCGTGCCGGGGATGTCATCCCGCAGGTGCTGGGCGTCATCATGGAGAAGCGCCCGAAATCGGCGAAGCCGTATAAATTTCCCACTCACTGTCCGTGTCCCTTGCATACCCCAGTGGTGCGCGACACCACCGCGAGTGGCGAAGAAGGTGTAATCGCGCGCTGCACCGGAGAGTTCGCCTGTCCTTACCAAAAAGTCGAGCATCTCAAGCATTTCGTCTCCCGCCGCGCCTTCGATATCGAAGGGCTGGGCGAGAAGCAGATTATGCTTTTCTTCGAGCAACGCTGGGTAACTGAGCCGGCCGATATCTTCACGCTCGAGTCGCGCAATTCTCGGCTCAAGCTGCAGGAACAGGAGGGTTTCGGCGAGGTGTCGGTCCGCAATCTGTTCGACGCGATCAGGGCGCGGCGCGAGATCGCGCTCGAGCGTTTCATTTATGCTCTCGGTATGCGTCATGTCGGCGAGACCACCGCGCGCGCGCTCGCGCGCGGCTACGGATCATGGCCGGCGTTCCACGAGGCCTGCCGCAGAATCGCGGCAAGTGACGCCGAGACGCGGGCCGAGATGGACAACCTCGATCAGATCGGCGAGACCGTGATCGACAGCATCGCCGCGTATTTCGGCGAAAAGCACAATCGGGATATCGTCGAGCGATTGACGGCACAGGTCAAAATTCTCGATGCGGAAAAGCCGACGTCGGACTCCGCGGTCGCCGGCAAGACCGTGGTCTTTACCGGCTCGCTGGAAAAGATGACTCGCGACGAGGCGAAAGCGATGGCGGAACGGCTCGGCGCCAAGGTTGCGGGCTCGGTGTCGCAGAAGACCGACTTCGTGGTCGCGGGTCCCGGCGCCGGCTCGAAGCTCGGCAAAGCCAAGGATCTCGGCGTGGCGGTGCTCTCCGAAGACGAATGGTTCGATCTCGTGCGCCAGGGTGCATCCTAGTGTCCTCGCTGGTGGCGTGCTCCCTCGCTCGGCGCGTGATTTCGCGCTCGCCGCAATGCGCTCAAGCTTGCGCGGTCTGCATAAATATGGCGACGCTGCGACCGGGACCGATCGGAACAGTCTTTCGCAAATGAACCCTCCCGACAGAACCTTGTTTGTCGGCCGCTCGCTGCCGCGTCGCGAGGATCACCGCCTGCTCACCGGCCGTGGACAGTTCATCGCCGATCTCGATCTGCCGCACATGCTGCACGCGGTGTTCGTCCGCAGCCCGCTCGCCCATGCCCGAATTCGCGCCGTGGATCTGTCGCGCGCCGCGGCCGCGCCCGGCGTTGCCTGTGCGCTGAGCGGCGCGGACCTCCTGCAGCTCCTGCCGCCCGTGCCGGACACCCAGCTCGCGCTTCCCAGCAAATGGACCGCGATCGTCCAGCATAAGTTCATCAATCCCCAACAACCGCTTCTGGCACACGACAAGGTCCGGCACGTCGGCGAGGCCGTCGCCGTGATCGTGGCCGAGAGCCGCCACGCAGCCGAAGATGCGGCGCAATTGGTCAGTCTCGATCTCGATCCTCTCCCCGCTATCGTCGACCCGGAACAGGCGCTGCGCCCGCAAGCGCCGATCGTCCACGAAAGATTCAGCACCAACCTGATCGGCGCGTTCACGATCGGCAAGGGTGATATCGAAGCCGCGCTCGCGCGCTCTCCGCACAAGCTGCAGCGCCGCTTTTATCATCATCGCTACGCGGCGGCGCCCATGGAATGCCGCGGCGTGGTCGGCGCCCACGACCCGCGCACGGATACGGTGACGATCTGGTCGGCGACCCAGGTCGTGCACTGGGTGCGCCGCGAGGCGGCCGCGGTGTTGCGCCTTCCCGAGGCGCGGGTGCGCTGCGTCGCTCTCGACGTCGGCGGGGGCTTCGGGCTGAAGGGGCATGTTTATCCGGAAGACTTGTTGATCCCCTTCCTCGCGCGCAGGCTGGGACGGGCGGTGCAATGGATCGAAGACCGCCGCGAGCATCTGATGTGCTCCTGTCATTCACGCGACCAGATCCACGATGTCGAGGTCGGCTTTGACGATGAAGGTCGCATCCTGGCGCTTCGCGACCGTTTCATCGTCGATTGCGGGGCGTGGAATCCCATAGGCGCCGGCGTGGTTTACAACACCGCCGTGCATCTGACCGGCCCCTACAAGATCGACGCCCTCGCCATCGCTGCCAGAATTGCCGCAACCAACAAGGTTCCGAACGCCCCGTATCGGGGCGCCGGCCGCCCGGAAGCCGCCTTTGCGATGGAGCGGATTGTCGATCTCGTCGCAGGCGAGCTCGGTCTCGAGCCGGCCGACGTGCGCTTGCGGAACATGGTCCAGGCCGAGGAAATGCCGTACCGGGTGGGCATTCCCTATCGCGACGGCGAGCCGATCGTCTACGACGGCGGAGATTATCCGCGCGCGCTGCGGCAAGCGCTGGCCGCGCTCGGCGGCGTCGCGGCATTCCGAGAGCGCCAGCGCGCGGCGCGCGCAGATGGCCGCTACCTCGGCCTTGGCATCGGCTGCTATGTCGAGGGCACCGGTGTCGGCCCGTTCGAGAGCGCGATGGTGCGGATCGATCCTTCCGGTAAAATCTTCGTCTCCGGGGGCGCCTGCCCGCAGGGGCAAGGCATGGAGACCATCTTTGCCCAGGTCGTGGCCGACGCCTGGTCGGTGGATCCGGAGAACGTCGTCATCTCGCTTGCCGACACCGCGGCGATCGCGATCGGCTTCGGAACCATCGCCAGCCGCAGCACCGTCACATTATCGGCGGCTATTCACGGCGCGAGCGAAAGGCTGCGCGCCAAGGTGTTCGCCATCGCCGCCGATCTATTGGAATGCGCGGCCGGCGACCTCGAATTGCGCAAGAACGGCGTCGGAATTGTCGGCGTGCCGGGGGCCCAAGTCTCGCTCGCCGAGGTAGCGCGGGCATCCCGGCCCGGCTGGGATCACCGGCGGCCGCCCGGCGTGGATGCCGGACTGGAGGAGACTTATTACTACGAGCCGCCCACCGTCACCTGGTCCTATGCGGCGCATGCGGCGGTGCTCGAGGTCGATATCGAACTCGGATGCGTAACCATCGACAAATACGCCGTCGCGCACGACTGCGGCGTGGTCGTCAATCCGATGCTGGTGGAGGGGCAGATCGTCGGCGGCGCCGCCCAGGGCATCGGTGGCGCGCTGTTGGAGGAATTCAACTACGATGCCGACGGCCAGCTGCTCGCCGGCTCGCTCATGGACTACATGCTGCCGACGGCGTGCGAGATACCGAATATCGAGCTCATCCACCAACATTCGCCGTCGCCGCTCAACCCGCTCGGCGTCAAGGGCGTGGGCGAAGGCGGCCCCATTGCCCCGCCGGCGGTGATTGCCAATGCCGTGGGCGACGCATTGCGGCCGTTTGCGGTCGAGTTCAATCGGCTGCCCATCAAGCCGCAAGTCATCCAGCAAGCGATCGCATCGGCGACCCGCCCCCGCTGACGGTGCCGGCGCGCAGCCGCGTGAGAAGCTCGGTGGTGATGCCGACACGCCGCGAACTAGCGCCGCACCAGAGCGAAAAAGGCAACGGCCAAGGCGATCCCGAAAAACAATATGAGCAGTAGCATCGGGGTTGCGCTCGCCGCCTGCGCGACCACGTGCCCGCCGAGCTGGGCGGCCAGCGCGCCGACCGACATCTGGATAAAGCCGGTCAATCCGGAGGCCGTGCCGGCAACTTGCGGTCGGATGCTCACGGCGCCGGCGATGGACGTCGGCAACAGCAGGCCATTGCCGAAGCCGATGACGATTTGCGGCAGAAAGATCGTGGCCATCTCCCAGCCCGGCAATGCCACGTAGACTAACAGGTTGAGCAGGCAGCCGGCGATGGTGAACGCAATTCCCCACCAGATCAAAGCATCGACGCCGAGCCGCACCGTCAGCCGCGATACGGCGAAATTGCCGGACATGAATCCGATCGCGGGAATGAAGAACCACAGCCCGTATTCGGCCGAGGTGCGTCCCAGTATCGTCACCACTACGTGGGGAGCACCGCCGAGGAAACTGAAGAAAGGTGCCGAGCCGAGGCCCGCGCACAGCGCGTAGCCGAAGAAGCGCGGATTGGCCGCCAGCGCCGCAATGTCGGCGCGGAAATGGCGAGGCGAATCGGGCGCGAGCGAGGCGTTGCGGGTTTCAGGCAAGCCCAACATCGCCCAGGCGAATACCGTGAAACTCACGATCGCGGTGAAGGCGAAGATTGCTTCCCAGCCGAACAACGTGTCGAGCACGCCTCCGATGAGCGGCGCGACCATCGGCATCAGCACCACGACCGAGGTGACGAGCCCGATCATCGAGGCTGCGTGCTCGCGGTCGTAGAGATCGCGGATGATCGCCCGACCGATGGTTTGTCCGGTCGAGGCGCCGAGCGATTGCGCAACTCGCGCGACGACGAGGCTTGTGATGCTCGCGGCGAAAATGGCAGCCGTGCTGGCGGCGGTCGCCAGCGCGAGCCCCGCGAGCACGACCGGGCGGCGGCCGAAGCGGTCGGCCAGCGGCCCGAACACGAGCTGCGCCGCGGCCAGCCCCAGGAGATAAAGCGAGATCGCAAGCTGAACGCTCGCGGGATCGGCGGCGAGCTTGGCCGCCAAGCCGGGGAGCGCCGGCACCAGGATGTTGAGCGACAGCGAGCTCACACCCGCCATTGCGATCAAAAGCGCCAGTAAGCGTACGCGCGTGGGGCGCGCTTTGGCCCAATCCCCTCGTGCCGGCTCGAGCAAAGGATCGCTCCGGCGGCTTTAGCGCGCGAGCGGGCGGGTCGCCGCCGCGAGCCAGACGCGCGTCTCGCTATCGAGCTGCGGCGACAAGGTCTCGAGCACGCGCGCATGATAGGCGTCGAGCCAGCCGGTTTCCTCGGGCGTGAGCATCTCCGCCACGATCAGACGTCGGTCGATCGGTGCGAGTGTGAGCGTCTCGAACGCGTTGAGCGGTTTCTCGGCGCCGGCGACGGCAGC
>Ga0207665_10002854_pt1 | contig 11599 bp, 12 predicted proteins | sample LARL112metaG_FD_184351 | JGI IMG/M metagenome (GOLD analysis project Ga0207665, IMG submission 184351) | Corn, switchgrass and miscanthus rhizosphere microbial communities from Kellogg Biological Station, Michigan, USA - LAR L11-2 metaG... | ecosystem: Host-associated > Plants > Roots >...
ATAGCGACGCTATGAGCGCAACTGCAGCCACGATTCGAACTCTCATTTTCCGATCCTCCCGGGTCGCCTGTGAAAGGAAATGCAGCCGGAAGCCACCTTCACCCGTCGGCTCCTCCCCAGTACCTGGATGCCGACCCGCATTGGTGCCAAGACAGCTGCTGCGTAACGTTCGAAATAACCGACGATCTCCGTACGTGACGTGAAGCCATCGGGCTCGTGCCCGTCATATGGATGCCCTGGCAGCTGCGCCGTCCAGTTGGGAGTTACGAAGGTGAAGGAATCCCATCTGCTACTGCGCCAGGTTCCGCCCGTCCGGGCGCGCTCAATGACGGCATGCTCGATCCCGAGCGCGGTCAGATGATGGCTGGTAGCCTGGCCTGCGCCAATCACCGCGACGGCAAATCGCTCAAGCATTGGAATTCCCCCCACCAATACGTCAGCGGGCTGGACGCGTGTCGTACTTCGCGAAGATCTCGAGCAGAACTGCTGGATCAGGCGGGGCGTCGCCGGGAAGCCTGTCAGCCATCTCCTTGAACATGGCCTCCCTCCCGCCGACGCTATCGATCTGAAGCCATTTCCCTGGCTCTGTCCCCGGGTTGGAAAACCGGTGGGCCATCCCCTTCGGCGCGAAGACGCAGGCCCCGCGTCCAGCGTGAACGACGCGGTCCCCAACCTGGAAGTCCACCACCCCAGCCAGGACATACCACGCATGATCCAAGCTGTTATGAATGTGCGGGGGAGTGCCGGGATGCCCAGGCGGAATGGTGTTCTCGGTTATCTCGAAGTGGCCGCCGGTGTCCTCACCACGGACCTTGAAGGTCGCAACCCCTCCGCCACCGAATGGGTAAGGCTCACCATCACCAGCTGGAACGTAGAAGCCTTCGACGGCATCCGCAGGCATCTGCCATCACCTCGCCCGCGCTAGATGTTTCGACGCTACGGTCACGGGCGAGTGTGCTCAATCGACTGTTCGGTCTATTTGGTGACCGGTGTCAGCCCGAACCTCCGCGAGACCGTGCGCGACCGCGTACATCGCGGCCGAGGCGCGAGTCCGGACCCCGATCTTGCGGTAGATGTTGACGACGTGAGCGTGGGCTGTCCGGGGCGAGATGAACAGCGCAGCCGAGATCTCCTTCTTAGTGTGACCCTCAGCCAGTAGCCGCAGAACCTCGACCTCCCGATCCGTCAGCCCGGCGGGCCAGAAGGATCGCCGTCGCGGCTTCGAACCCGTCAGGAACATCTCAATCTCCGAGCACAGCGGCTCCACGTCTCCCACCCATAGGACATGGTCATCGCCGGCGAGCTCGACGAACCGCGCACCCGGGATGTGCCCGGCCAGGTAGCGCGCCGCCTCCCCGTCAACGACCCGATCGCCGATTCGATGCAGCACCAAGGTGGGCGCCTTGATCTCGTGCAGCAGCGGCCGCGCGTCAGCCTTGAACGCCGTTTCAAACATCATCGTGGCATCCGCCGGGCTGGCCCCGGCGCGCTGGTAGCCGGCCCACCACTCAGCGAACTGCTCATCTCCCCGTGGGGCCCAGAACTCCGCGAAAGCCCGCTGCCCCCAGCTGGAATTGATGCCTTGCACCAGCTCGCTGATTCTCGCTCTGTTGAAACCCCACGGATAGCCCGGTGCCCGGTGAAAGCAGGCCTGCGTGCCGCACAGCACAAGGGATTGCACGCGTTCTGGATAAGAGACTGCGAGCAAGATAGCCAGCGGGCCGCCCTCACTGGTGCCCAGCACGTGGGCTCGCTGGACGCCGACCGCATCCAGCACCGCCCGCGCGTCCTCCATCCGCTCCTCGGAGCTGTAAGGGCCCCCGGGCCGGTCAGACAGCCCCGTGCCCCGCTTGTCCAGGCGGATCAGACGCGCGAAGGACACTATCCGGTCACACCAGCGCCGCCAATACGGGCTCTCCCACTCCAAAGCCAGATGAGAGATAGCCCCAGGGATGAAAAGAAGATCAACAGGCTCATCACCCACCACTTGGTAAGCAATGCTCACCCCGTCGCGCTGGAGATAGCAGACCGGCGGCGCCATGGTCACAGGATAAGCACCACTGGCCCCGAATAGCTCGTCAGAGGCTGTTCCGCATTATCACCGCCGCGAGCCTGCGCCGAGCATCGCCGCCCGCCAGCCTGACGAGATGCTCGGCGGCCTGCCCCCGCGATCCCCATAGCGGGTCGGCGCACGGTTATCAAGAGCTCTTCGCGCTGCTGGCTGCATGGCATTCTTGGTTGCCCCAGCTCGGCGGGCAACCGCAGGCTGTATGTTTATACATCGCCACGCTTGGGGCCAACATCCGCTTCGGCCGCATTCCGCGCGTCCGCGTGGGTCAGTCGGGCTGACGGTCGGTCATGCTGATTGCGGGCGGGCCTGCCCGCGCAAGGGTATCGGCGCGGCGCAGGGCGTCGGGCAGCCGGTAGCGCCCGGCCATGCGCCGGACCAGATCCGCCGCATCGGCGCTGGGTATCCCGGCCGCAGTGACGAACAACGGGCGTACCGAGGATCCGCGCACGACCGGCACCGCGTGGGTAGCCGTGCGGAACCTGGACTTGGCCACCCCGATCACCGGGATGCCGAACTCGGCGTGCGCATGCGCACCCAGGCCGGGTCGGCCGCCGGGGTCCAGATCGGCATAGCCATCGACCACCAGCAGGCCCAGCCTGCTCAGGCCGTCCAGGACCGCGCGCAGCGGCGGGAGTTCGCGCAGGTAGAACTGGCCCGGCCGGTAGGGCCGTACCCGGGGTATCACCGCGGTTCGCTCGGCCAGTACGTGCGCGAAAGCGGCATCGGCGGCCAGCACGGCAGCCGCCCGGGCGCCGCCGGTCCTCAGGTAGTGCACGTCCACGGCGGCGCACACGCCGAACTCCGGGCGCCTGCCGGTTTCCATGTCTAGAGGATGCCCGAGTCTTGAGGACGCCGGACCTGCGCCAGGCATCGGGACCGTGTTCTGGCAGCCGCCCGCACGGGTCGCAGCGAGCGGTCCAGCAGTAACGAAACGTAATTGATCTGCGTCGAGCACGCGCACGCGTACCCGCCCGATATGGACGCTTTAGCGGCGATTTAATGCTGGCTGCTGACAGGAACCGAATGGTTGATCTGCGTGCCGGGCAGGGACTGGGTGCTCTGCCGCGCTGGTCGTTCCAGCGACTGCCCTAGGCGGGCGCCTGGAGTAGGGCATAGGCCGCCGGTACGGTAGTGGCCATGGTCAGCGACCACCGGAGCCGGATTCGGATGCCCACGGCGGCACTCGGGGCCGGGGGGCCGGTGGTCTCCCGGATCGGGCTGGGGCTGGCCGCTTTGGGCCGCCCGGCGTACATCACCAGCGGCCGTGAGGAGGACCTGCCCGACCGCAGCGTGGTCGGCCTGCGGACCCGGACCTTCTCGATGCTGGACGCGGCTTATGCGGCCGGGGTCAGGTACGTCGACGCGGCCCGTTCCTACGGCCGGGCGGAGGAATTCCTGGCCGGCTGGCTGGCCGAGCGCGGCCATGCGGACGTGATCGTCGGTTCGAAGTGGGGATACCGCTATACCGGTGGCTGGCGGCTCGACGCTGCCCGGCAGGAGGTCAAGGACCATTCGCTGGCCATGTTCACGACCCAGCTGGCGCAAAGCCGGGCCCTGCTCGGTGACCGGCTCACCCTGTATCAGGTGCATTCGCTGACCCTTGACTCCGGATTGTTTACCGACGCTGCGCTGCTGGCCGCGCTGTCCCGGCTGCGCGCCGGGGGGGTGATCATCGGGCTGAGCGCGAGCGGGCCGCATCAGGCGGAAACGATCCGCCGGGCGCTGTCGGTGACCGTTGACGGGCAGCAGCTGTTCACGGCGGCGGAGGTGACATGGAATCTCCTGGAGCCATCGGCGGGCGCCGCCGCGGCCGAAGCCGCCGCGGCCGGGTGGGCGGTCCTGGTCAAGGAGGCGGTCGCCAACGGGCGGCTGACTGCGGCGGGCGGCCCACCGGCGCCGTTGACCGCGCTGGCCGCGGCGCGCGGTGTCACCGAAGACGCGATCGCGCTGGCCGCCGCGCTGGCCCAGCCGTGGGCATCGGTCGTGCTGTCCGGCGCCGTCACCCGCGCGCAGCTGGATGAGAACCTGGCCGCGCTCACCGTCGGCCAGGTCCCGCCGCTCAGCCTCGCCGAAGCCCCCGGCGCCTACTGGGCGGAGCGGGCGGCCAGGCCATGGCACTGAGCTGTTCCCCAGCCCGCCGCCCGGCGTCGTGACCGTCGACCGCGCGGGCTGGGCGGCACCGGGGGCCGCCCAGCCCTGCTCCGAGAACGTCCGCATACGCCGCGGAAATCTGTCAGTTACGGACGGAGGCTGACGGGAAGCCGTCACGGAGAGCAGCCTGAGGCTCCGGCGCGGCCGTGCAAATATCCGCCGTATCTGGAGTCCGAATCTGGGTGTCTTCGCTGTAAGCGCCGCGGGTGTTTTGTGTGCATTTTTCCTGCATGGTGGACGCGTTACCTGGACAGTGTCTCCGCCGTGCGCCTGACACAAATCCCCTTGTCGTTGCTGTTCTTAGAACTAAGCGGCTACTGCGTGAACACTGTTCAGCACATGTCAACACCGCAGACGTCCTGGTCAGGTGCGGCATAAACAGGGACGGCTCCAGATAACCGCCTGATCTGTGCTTGCAGGTCTCGCGATCGGCCACAGCTGACGTCGCACATTAGTGTCAGACAGGTGCGTCATCAGGCTGCGCGGGCCTGGCTGGCACCCGTTGCTATCGCCGGCCGGTGTTCAACGCGGCCAAAGCTGTCAGCTGCCGTGCCAGGGGCGCTACGGGCAGTTCAGTACTTTTGGCCGCAGCGCCTGGGTGTGCAGGGGTAGCAGCTCAGGCGCCGCGCGATGAGCAGCACGGGCAGGAGCAGCCAGATGAAGCCCCACCTGCCGTGGGTCGCATTGACCAGCATGGCGGTAGTGATCCCGATGCCTGCCAGCACGGCGATCAGGGGCGGTGCGAAGCGCCCGGACAGCGGCCGCGGCTGGGTACTGGAGGACCTGGCGGCCGGGCCTGGGGTGCGAGCCGGGTGGCGGGAAGATCGGCCAGCAGATCCCTGAGCTCACTCCAGGTTCGCGCGGCCAGGGCCCGCGTCATCCGCTCGTCGAACTCCCTGGCCGTCAGGCCAGCCCGGCGGCGCCGCAGATATTTGTCCGGGCAAATCTGATGTGCCCTCTTGACGGAGGCCGGGCCCGGGCTTTACGTTTCGTGAAACACCGTTCGACGATGTCGAACGCGTTTCGAGCAGGATCCCATCTCGCCTGAGGGAGGTGAGAAGCCCCGGCCGCTCAGGCGGCCGAGGGCCAACCACATGGCAGCACCACCTACCACCCCCCAGAAACTCGCAGCCGAGTTTCTGGGCACCGCGTTCCTCGTGTTCGTGGGCGCAGGCTCGGCCGCCGCGACCGGCGTGATCGCGGCCGGCACCAAGGTCCCGTTTTCCATGGCGCAGCTCGGGATGATCTCGTTCGCGTTCATGCTCGTCATCGTCGGCGCGGTCTACGCGATCGGGCACATCTCCGGCGGTCACATCAATCCCGCGGTCACGCTGTCACTCGCCGTGTCCGGCAAGTTCCCGTGGCGAGAGGTGCCCGGGTACATGATTGCCCAGCTGGCCGGGGCGATAGCCGGGGCGGCCTCCATTTACCTGACGCTGGGCAGGCTGGCCACGGTCGCGGCCGGCGGCGGGGTGACCGCCTACAACCCGGCGACGATGGGCTTCGGGCGCGGGCTGGTGATCGAGGCGATCGGCACCTTCATACTGGTCTTCGTCATCTTCGGCGTCATCGACCACCGCGCGGTGCCCGGCTGGGCGCCGATGGCCATCGGCGCCGTCGTCTTCGCCGTCATCATCATCCTCGGGCCCGCCACCGGGGCCGCCATCAACCCGGCCCGTTACCTGGGCGCGGTGTTCATGCTGAAGGCCTTCGGCGGCACGGTCCTGTGGTCGCAGCTGCCCGCCTACCTCATCGGAGAATTCGTCGGCGGCGCGCTCGGCGGCCTGGCGTGGGTCGCGATCGGCAGGGTCCGCGAGGACGCGGCGATGACCAGCCTCGCGCCCGGCGACCCCGCCCCCAGCACCGCCAACTCGGAAAAAGTCAGTGGAGCCACGTCATGAAGAAGCTCATCAACAGCCCGGAGACGGTAGTCACCGATGCCCTGGAGGGTGTCGCCGCGGCGCATCCGTCGCTGTCGGTGGATGTCGAGAACAAGGTGATCACCCGGGCCGGCGGCCCCACGCCCGGCAAGGTCGGCCTAGTGTCCGGCGGCGGTTCCGGCCATGAGCCGCTGCACGGCGGCTTCGTCGGCTACGGGATGCTCGACGCCGCCTGCCCGGGCGAGGTGTTCACCTCGCCGGTGCCCGACCAGATGCTTCTCGCGACCCAGGCGGTCAACGGCGGCGCGGGCGTGCTGCACATAGTGAAGAATTACACGGGCGACGTGCTGAACTTCCAGATGGCGGCCGAGATGGCCGAGGACGACGGTATCGAGGTCGTCCCGGTCGTGATCAACGATGACGTCGCGGTGCAGGACTCGCTCTACACCGCGGGCCGCCGCGGCACCGGGGCCACGGTCTTGGTGGAGAAGATCGCCGGGGCGCTGGCCGAGGAGGGAGCGGACCTGGCCGCCGTCGCGGCGGTGGCCCGCGAGGTCAACGAGCGGAGCCGGTCTTTCGGCGTCGCGCTGAGCTCGTGCGTGGTCCCCGCGGCGGGCAAGCCGACCTTCGAGCTGGGCGAGGCCGAGGTGGAGCTGGGTATCGGCATCCACGGCGAGCCCGGCCGGACCCGGGCCGCCCTTACGCCCTCCCGTGAGCTGGCCGCGGTGGCGCTGGACGCCATCCGCGCCGACATGCCCGTCGGCGGTGACCTGCTGGTGATGGTCAACGGCATGGGCGGCACGCCGCTGATCGAGCTCTACCTCGTCTTCAACGAGGTGCGGAAGTACCTGGAGGCCCACGGCGGGAACGTGGCGCGGAACCTGGTGGGCAACTACATCACCAGCCTGGAGATGCAGGGCTTCTCGGTGACGGTCTGCCAGCTCACCGACACGCTCACCCGGCTCTGGGACGCGCCAGTGGACACGCCGGCCCTGCGGTGGGGACGCTAGGCTCAGCGATTCCCATTGTCAATAAGGGAGCCATCATGGACGCTGAGGTCTTCCGGGCCTGGATCGTGTCGGCCGCCGGGGTCATCGAGGCCAACCGCGATCACCTGACCCAGCTGGACGCGGCGATCGGCGACGCCGATCATGGCATCAACCTGTCGCGGGGCTTCACCGCCGTGCTCGGCGCCCTGGACGCCGCGGAGGCTAAAACCTCGACGCCCGGGGCCATCCTGACCCTGACGGGTAACACCCTGATCTCCAAGGTAGGCGGCGCCTCAGGCCCGCTCTATGGCACGGCTTTCCGCCGGGCCGGAAAGGCGCTGGGAGGCGCCGCCGACGTCGACTTGGCCGCGCTGTCCGCCGCGCTCGATGCGGCCCTCGCGGGCGTCCAGCAGCTCGGCGCCGCCCGCGAGGGCGACAAGACCATGGTCGACGCGCTGGCGCCTGCGGCCAGGGCCTTCAGCAAGGCGATCGCGGCGGGGGCGTCGCCGGACGACGCCCTTTCCGTGCTCGTCGAGGCGGCCACGGCCGGCGCCGCCGCGACCGTACCCATGCAGGCGCTGAAGGGCCGCGCGAGCTACCTCGGCCCGCGCAGCGTCGGCCATGAGGATCCCGGCGCCGTCTCGACCGCGCTCATCCTCGGCGCCCTCGCCGGCGCCGCGCAGGCCGGACGATGACCGCATCCAGTCGCTACCGGGGTCAGCCGGTGTCTGAGGGCATCGGCACCGGGGGGATCTACCTCGGCGACGCTCCCGGCGAAGCGGACCGGGGCCAGCCGAACCCGGGCGAGGACGACGTGCGGGCGGCGTTCGCCGCGGTCGCGCAGGAGCGGGCCGCGCTCGCCGGCCGGCTGCGCGAGCGCGGCCAGGATCTCGAGGCCGGCATCGTGGACATCGGCGCGCTGATCGCGGCGGACTCCGCCCTGGTCGGCCCGGCGATCGACGCGGTGCGGGCCGGAGCCGACGGCGTCGCCGCCGTCAGGGCGGCCGCCGAGGCTCAGGCCGCCGTGCTCGCCGCCCTGCCCGACCCCGACCTGGCCCAGCGGGCGGGCGACGTCCGCCAGGTGGCCGCGGCCGTGGTCGATCACCTGCGCGGGAACACCGCGCCCCCGCTCCCCGCGGGAACGTTCATCCTGGTCCGCCGCGAGGTCGACCCGGCCGACCTGATCCAGCTGGCCGATGGCGGGCTGGCCGGCGCGGTGTCAGTCGCCGGCGGGGCCAGCTCCCACGCCGCGATCATCGCGCGCGGCCTCGGGCTGCCCATGCTGGCGGGCGCCGACCCGCGGGTGCTGGCCGCGGCGGCAGGGCACCCGGCGATCCTGGACGCCGGCGCTGGCGAGCTGATCGTCGACCCGGACCCGCAGACCGAGCTCGACCTCGCCGCGGCGACCCGCGTAACGCCGGACCTCGTGGACCGTGCCCCGCAGAGAGTCACCACGGCCGACGGCGAGCCGGTCACGCTGCTCTGCAACGTCGCCTCGGCCGCGGAAACCCGGCTTGGCCTGTCCGGCGGCGCGGCCGGCGTGGGCCTGCTGCGCACCGAGATCCCCTTCACCGGCGCCTCGGGCTGGCCGTCGCAGGCCGATCACCTGGCCCGCCTGACGCCGGTCCTCGGCCTGCTCGCGGGCAGGCCGGCGGTCGTCCGGCTGCTCGACTTCTCCGGCGACAAGATCCCGCCCTTCCTGGCTGACCAAGAACCCGGCCTGGCCGCTCTGCTCGGCGCGCCGGAAGCGCTCAGGGACCAGCTCCGGGCGATCCTGCTCGCGGGCGCCGATACTCAGCTCGCCGTCCTGGTCCCGATGGTCAAGGACCTGGACGAGGTGGCCCAGGTCCGCGCCGCGCTCGCCAAGGCCGCCGCCGAAGCCGGTATCGACCCGCCCGAGCTCGGCATCATGGTCGAGGTCGCCGCCACCGCCGCCGCGGCGGCGGACTTCGCCCCGGCGGCCGACTTCTTCTCCGTCGGCACCAACGACCTGGCCAGCGAGGTGCTCGGCGTGGACCGGGCCGGCCCGCAGACCCGTCCCGCGCTGGCCGCGGACCCCCGCGTGCTCGCGCTCATCCAGAAAGTGGTCCAGGCGGCCAGCGGAGCCGGGGTGAAGATATCCGTCTGCGGCGACGCGGCAGCCGACCCGCTGGTCCTGCCGCTGCTCCTCGGCCTCGGCGTGCGGACGCTGAGCGTCGGCGCGGCGCGCGTGCCCCAGGTCGCCAGCTGGATCGCCGCCACCGACACCCGGGCGGCCGCGCTCAAAGCCGCGGGGATCCTCGCGGCGGGCCAGGAAGAGGCGAACCGGTAATGGCCGTCCGGACCTGGAGATCCTCAGCTCAAGGCGGAGAGCACCACGCCGCCGCGTCCCGCGCCCAGGTCCCGGGAGACGGCCCGGGCCGCCTCGGCGACCGCGCGGGCCAGCTCGTCGCGGGTGCCCGGCACGAGCAGCCGGTCGGCCGCGCCGACGACGCCGATCGCGCCGGCCACCACGCCGTCCCTGGACACGATGGGCGCCGCGATCGCGGCGTCACCCACGGTCGCCTCCTGGTCCTCGACCGCGTAGCCGCGCTGCCGGACCCGGGCCAGGGCCCGGTTCAGCGCGGTCCTGGTGGTCTTGGTACGCCCGGTCAGCGGGGCCAGCTCGCCAGCCAGGGCCCGCGCGCGGTGGGCCTCGGGCAGAAAAGCCACGATCGCGTGGCCCAGCGCGCAGGCGTGCCACGGGATGGCCGCGCCGACCTCGAGGATCTGCACGGTGTCGTCCGGCCGGAACACGTGGTGCAGCACGATGACCCGCGATCCGGACAAGGTGGCCACCCAGACCGCCTCGCCGGCCCGCTCGGCCAGGGATTCCGCCCACCGCAGCGACCGGGCGCGCAGGTCAGATCCGTCCAGGTAGGCGTTGCCGAGCTGCAGCACGCCGGGGCCCAGGCTGTACTTGCCGGTGTCGGGGTCCTGCGCCACCAGCTCGTGGGCCTCCAGGGTGCGCAGCAGCCCGTGCACCGTGGGCTTGGCCAGCCCGACCCGGTCGGCGATCTCGGTCACGCCGAGACGCGGCGTACCGGAGCCGAGGACGGCGAGGATCTGCGCTGCGCGCTGCACCGACTGGATCATGACACCCTTTCAGCATCGCCGAACAACATTCAGGATATGCCATGACCGCTGCCACCGTCGGAATCGTCCTCGTCTCGCATAGCGCCGAACTCGCCGCGGGCGCGGCGCACCTGGCCGCGCAGGTCAGCGGCGGCACGGTGACCATCATCGCGGCCGGGGGCACCGACGACGGCGATCTCGGGACCAGCGCGGCCAAGGTGGAACGCGGGCTCAGCGACGCCGAGAGCGGCGCCGGCGTGGTCGTGCTGCCGGACCTGGGCAGCGCGGTACTCACCGTCCGGGCGGTGCTCGAGGATCATGGCGACGCCGAGAGCGTGCTGCTCGCCGACGCGCCGTTCGTCGAGGGCGCGGTCGCCGCGACGGTCACGGCCGCCGCGGGCGGCGACATCAAGGCGGTCGTCGCCGCGGCCGAGGAGGCACGTCATGTCCGCAAGCTGTGAGCAGGTCATCACCCTGGCCGGCGACCTGCACGCCCGCCCGGCCGGGGCGCTCGCCGTGGCGGCCGGCCGGTTCGCCTCGGCGGTGTCGGTCACCGCGGGCAGCCACACCGCCGACGCTAAGAGCGTGCTCGGGGTGATGGGCCTCGGCGCCACCAGCGGCCAGCACGTCACCGTCTCCGCGGCCGGCCCGGACGCCCAGGAGGCCGTCGCCGCCCTCATCACCATCCTCACCCAGGCCACCAAGGTCGGCGGCTTACTGCGCAATCAGGCTGGCCGCTGCACGCGGTAGTCGATGAACGTGGCGAAGGGCGACTGCCGGACGCCGCTGGGCAGCAGCGAGGCCTCCGTCAAAGGCGCCCTGCAGCGCGCCCGGGCCACGCTCGAGGCACGCCTGCCCGCCGGCCGGGAGCACGCGCCGCCGCCGGGCTCCCCCCGCGAACGCCAGCTCGCCAGCCGCTTCGCGGCCGCCGTCGAGACCAGCGACATCGACGCCGTGCTCGACCTGCTTACCAGTGACGCGTGGCTCACCATGCCACCAGAACCATACGAATACCAGGGCCGGGCAGCGATCGCCAGGTTCCTGCACCACCGGGCCAGCCTGCGCGGCGCTCCCCTGCGCCTGGCACCCACCCGAGCCAACCCCCAGCCCGCCTTCGGCTGCTACCGCCCCTGCCCCCAGGCACCGATCGCACGGCCCTACGGGATGATCGTGCTCACCCTCGAAGACGACCGCATCTGCGCCATCACCTGGTTCTCCGACAGCAGCGTGTTCCCCCAGTTCGGACTGCCGCGCACACTGCCCAGATGACATGCGAGCTCGCCCGCACCCGTTCCCCCCGCAAGCCCCGCTGTCCGTCTAGATTGCTGACTGCCGGAGCGTTCGTGATCGCGAGCGAGCCGCGCCAACCAGCCGCGGTGGGTACCACACTGCCCCGGCGCAGCGCTGAGCGCCGC
>Ga0207665_10002857_pt1 | contig 11595 bp, 8 predicted proteins | sample LARL112metaG_FD_184351 | JGI IMG/M metagenome (GOLD analysis project Ga0207665, IMG submission 184351) | Corn, switchgrass and miscanthus rhizosphere microbial communities from Kellogg Biological Station, Michigan, USA - LAR L11-2 metaG... | ecosystem: Host-associated > Plants > Roots >...
CAGCTATCGTTGTGGAACCAGCGCGGCTCGACGGTCATCCGCGGCTCGCTGCTGGCGATTCCCATCGACCAGTCGCTCATCTACGTGCAGCCGCTCTACCTCGCGGCCTCGGAGCAGGGGGCGTTGCCGGAGCTCCGCCGGGTCATCGTGGCCTACGGCAACCAGATCGCGATGGAGCCGACCCTCGAGGCGTCGCTCGGACGGATCTTCGGGGCCCGGGTGCGCGGCGAGGAGACGGCGGCGCGGGCGCCCGAGCGGGGTGCGGCTCCGCCGCCGGTCAGCACCGCGATCACCGCGGCCGCGCAGCAGGCCTGGGAAGCGTGGCAGCGCGGCCAGGAGGCGCTGCGCAAGGGAGACTGGGCCGCCTACGGGCAGGAGCAGAAGCGCGTCGAGGAGGCCCTCCGGCGCCTCCGTGAGGGCCACTAGCCGCCGTCGCCTCAGCGGGTCTAGGTGCGCGCGCTCAGGAAGAGGGCGGTGCCGATGCCCGCGAAGACGATGTTGGCGGTCCAGGCCGCGAGGGCGGCGGGCAGCAGGTCGGCCTGGGCGAAGGCCAGCGCGATCGAGTGCACGACCCAGTAGCCGATCGCGATCCCGATCGCCACCCCGATGCCCATCGCGCGGCCTCCGCTGCGGGGTGACACCAGCGCGAAGGGAATCGCCACCAGGGCCATGATCACGTGCACGAGCGGGAAGGAGAGCTTGGAGTAGAGCTGCACGAGGTAGCGGGTCTCGACCACGGGCCGACCATCAGGGTGAGCCAGGCGATGAGCAGGGTGACCACGATGCCCACCGCGAGGAAGGGCCGGAGGAGGCGGAGCGGGCTCACCCCCGAGGCCTTGAGCGCGGCCACCTCGAGGTCGCCCGCGAGGCGCCCGGTCACCAGCAGCACCGCGACCAGGGTCGCCATCGGCAGGGTGAGGGCGAGGAAGGCGGGCAGCATGTAGATCAGGAGCGGCATCACGAGGACGAACGGCACGTTCTTGGTGATGACCAGATCGGTGAGCTGGTAGATCCGGTCGATGACCAGGAAGAACGTGAAGACGCCGACCCCGATCGCGAACGGGGGGCCCAGCTCCTTGACGATGTAGCGATCCAGGATGCGGGTCATGCGCCACCATTGTACGCTAGCGTCATGCGCCCGCCATGCTTCGCCCGGCGGCTCGCGGTCGTCTCGCTCGTCGGCCTCGCCGCCCTCGCGCTCGCCGCCGCGCCGGCCCGCGGCGAGGACCGGCTCGAGCGCTTCCGCGCGGTGGCGCGCGAGGAGCTGGCGGTGGCCGCCGACGCGGCGGAGCGCGAGCGGGTGGTGGGGCGGCTCTATGAGCTGGTGGACGGCGAGGTGCTCGACAGCCTGCGCGGCGACGAGCCGTTCTCCTCGCTGGTGTTCATCCGCGACCGGCTCGACGCGCTGATGGAGGCGTGGGGCGGCGCCACCCTGCGGGTCCTGCGCATTCCCGCCGCCGGCTCGCGCGGTCTGCTCACCGTCGGCCTCTACAGCCTCACCGGGGTGGAGGGCTCAGGCTCGCTGCGTCTCTACGCGGGGACCGGGCCGTCCGCCACGCTCGCGGCCGTGTCGACCCACGACGGACTGCTCGACGCGCAGGTGTGGCCGGCGGGCGCGGACCGCGTCGCCCGCGTGCTCGCCCTCTGGAGCGGACCGCCCGCCGCGCAGGGGGTGCGCGCGCTGCGCGCCGAGCTGTGGGAGAGCCGGGAGCGCGATCGGGTGCAGCCGGCGTGGACGACCTCGGGCCAGTGGCCCGGAGGGCTCTGGGTCTCCGACTGGCGCACCCAGCCCGGCGAGCTGGTCTTCCGCTACCAGCCGCGCTATCCGGGATGGAAGCCCGGCTGCATCGGCCAGACCGAGCAAGAGGAGCACTATCGCCTGACCGCCGCCGGCACCCTCGCGCTCGCCCGGCGCCAGGTGCTGAACGGCTGGCACCGCGAGCTCGGCGCGGTCGCGGAGGGGCTCTTCCGCGCCCTCGCGGCCGACGACGCAGCCGCGCTCGCGCGCGTCGTGCCTGCGCCCGCGCTGCGGCGGCGCCTGCCGCGCGGGCTCGTGGCCGAGCCGGTGTGCGAGCAGCCGCCCGCGGGCCCGCGCGCGGAGGTGACGATGGCGGCCACCGAGCTGCGTGGCGGCCGCCGCGTGCCGTGGACGCTCGCGTGGACGCGGGGACCGGCGGGCTGGCGGCTAACGTCCGCGAAGCCCGTGCTACAATGACGCGTTAACATGAGCGAAATCGCCGACCGCTACGATCCGACGCGCGTCGAGCCGCACTGGTACGCCGTCTGGGAGGAGCGCGGCTACTTCCACGCCGACGCGGACTCGCCGAAGAAGCCCTACTGCATCGTCATCCCGCCGCCCAACGTGACCGGCTCGCTCCACCTCGGCCACGCGCTCAACAACACGCTCCAGGACATCCTGATCCGCTACAAGCGAATGGACGGCCACAACGCGCTCTGGATGCCGGGCACCGACCACGCGGGCATCGCGACGCAGTACGTGGTCGAGCGGCAGCTCGAGAAGGAGGGCAAGACCAAGGAGGACCTCGGGCGGGAGGCCTTCGTCGCCCGGGTCTGGCAGTGGAAGGAGGAGTCGGGCGGCACCATCATCCGCCAGCTCAAGCGGCTCGGCGCCTCCTGCGACTGGGCCCGCGAGCGCTTCACGATGGACGCGGGCCTCTCCGCCGCGGTGCGCGAGGTCTTCGTGCGGCTGTGGGAAGAGGGGCTCATCTACCAGGGCGACTACATCGTGAACTGGTGCCCGCGCTGCCAGACCGTGCTATCGGATCTGGAGGTCGAGCGCGAGGAGCAGGACGCGGAGTTCGTCTACATCAAGTACGGGCCGCTCACCCTCGGCACCGTGCGGCCGGAGACCAAGCTCGGCGACACCGCGGTGGCGGTGCACCCCAAGGACAAGCGCTACAAGAAGTACGTGGGCAAGACGCTCGAGGTGCCCTCGGTGGAGGGGAACATCACCCTCAAGGTCGTCGCCGACGAGGCGGTCGATCCGAAGTTCGGGACCGGGGTCATCAAGGTCACCCCCGGTCACGACCCCACCGACTTCGAGATCGGCAAGCGGCACAACCTGCCCATCCGCAGCGTGATCGGCTTCGACGGCAAGATGACCGAGCTGGCCGGCAAGTACGCCGGGCTCGACCGCTTCGAGACCCGCAAGCGCATCGTCGAGGACATGAAGGCCCTCGGTCTCATCGACCGCATCGAGCCCTACCGGCACTCGGTCGGAGTCTGCTACCGCTGCAAGACGGTGGTGGAGCCGCTCGTCTCCAAGCAGTGGTACGTGCGGACCAAGCCGCTCGCGGAGCCCGCGATCAAGGCGGTGCGCTCCGGCAAGATCAAGATCGTCCCGCGCACGTGGAGCAAGACCTACTTCCACTGGATGGAGAACATCCGCGACTGGGCGATCTCGCGCCAGCTCTGGTGGGGCCACCGGATCCCGGTGTGGTACTGCGACAAGGACGGGAGCATGCACGTCTCCCGCACCGATCTCACCGCGTGCCCGCAGTGCGGGGGAGCGCTCCGCCAGGACACCGACGTGCTCGACACGTGGTTCTCCTCGGGGCTCTGGCCGTTCTCGACCCTCGGGTGGCCCGAGTCGACGCCGGAGCTCAAGGTCTTCTACCCGACCTCGGTGCTCTCCACCGGCTTCGACATCCTGTTCTTCTGGGTGGCCCGGATGGCGATGCTCGGCATCAAGTTCATGGGCGACGTGCCGTTCCACCACGTCTACATCCACGCCCTGATCCGCGACGCCGAGGGCCAGAAGATGTCCAAGTCCAAGGGGAACGTGGTGGATCCCCTGAGCGTGATGGACCGGTACGGCACCGACGCGTTTCGCTTCACCCTGGCCGCCCTCGCGGCGCAGGGACGCGACATCCGCCTCGCCGAGGAGCGGATCGAGGGCTACCGGAACTTCGCCAACAAGATCTGGAACGCGGCCCGCCTGGTGCTGACCAACCTGGAAGGCTACGATCCGGCGCTCGCCCGGCGCGGCACCCCGTCGGTGGCCGATCGCTGGATCAAGAGCCGCCTCACCGAGGCCACCGCCCAGGTGCGCAAGGCGATCGACAGCTACCGGTTCAACGACGCGGCCTCCGCGGTCTACCAGTTCCTCTGGCACGAGTACTGCGACTGGTACCTCGAGATCGCCAAGCGCAGCCTCTACCAGCCGGAGAGCCCGGCCGCGCGGGCGGTGACCCAGCGCACGCTGGTAGAGACGCTCGAGGCGACGCTGCGACTGCTACACCCGTTCATGCCGTTCATCTCCGAGGAGCTCTGGCAGCGCCTCCCCCACCAGGGCGAGTCCATCGTGATCGCCCCCTTCCCGAAGGCCACCCGCAAGGGGCGCGATCCCGAGGCGGAGCGGCTGATGGCGCCGATCCTCGACTTCGTGGGCGCGATCCGGACCATCCGGAGCGAGAGCCGCATCTCGCCCGCGGTCGAGCTGGCGGTGAGCGTGAAGCCGGCCGGCCCCGAGGTGGCGGGCGCGCTGGCCGCGGGCGCGGCGGTGATCGGCAGCCTGGCCCGGGCTGCGATCACGGTGTCCGCCGACGGGGCCCGCCCGGCCAACTCCGCGATGGCGGCCACCCCGAGCGGCGACGTGTTCGTGCGTCTCGAGGGCGTGGTGGACTTCGAGGCCGAGCGGGCGCGGCTGCGCAAGGAGGTGGAGCGCGCGCGCAAGGAGATCGCGTTCCTCGAGGGTAAGCTCGGCCGCGCCGACTTCGTCGAGCGCGCCCCCGCCCTAGTCGTGGAGCGGGAGCGCGCCCGCCTCACCGAGCAGCGGGAGACCGAGCAGAAGCTCGCGGCCAGCCTGGCCGCCCTCGGGTAGCCCGTCGTCCCGATGAGTGGGCCGATGAGTGGGGCGACGCGGCCCGCTCGCCCCCCGCTCTCCTTCGCGGTGACCGCGCTCGACGTCATCGACTCCACCCAGTCCGAGATCGAGCGCCGCGCGTCGGCGGGCGCGCCCGAAGGCACGGTGGTGACCGCGCGGCACCAGGAGGCGGGCCGCGGCCGGCGCGGGCACGAGTGGTGGGACGCGCCCGGCCAGTCGCTCCTCTGCTCGGTGCTGCTGCGACCCGACTGCCCGATCGCGGCGGTGCCGCAGCTGTCGCTGGTGGGCGGGCTCGCGGTCGCCGAGGCCCTCGCCGCCGCGACCGGGGTGCGCGCCCGCATTCGCTGGCCCAACGACCTCCTGGTCGACGGGCGCAAGGTGTGCGGGATCCTCGCGGAGGCGGCGTCCGGCGCCGGCGCCCGCGTCCACCACGTGATCCTCGGCATCGGGATCAACCTGCGGCAGGCGGCCTTCCCGGACGCGCTCGCCGATCGGGCGACGTCGCTGCGGCTCCTCACCGGCCGCGATCCCGACGAAGTCCCGCTGCTGGACGCGGTGCTCGCGGAGCTCGCCCGACGCTACGCGGCCTGGCAGGGCGGGGGATTCGCCTCGCTGCGGCAGACGTGGCTCGCGCACTCGCTGCTACCGGGCCAGCCGGTGCGCCTGCCGGACGGGCGTGTCGGCCGTGGCGAGGACGTGGCGCCGGACGGCGTGCTGCTGGCCCGCGCGGGCGACGGGACCCTGGTCCGGATCGTCTCCGGCGGGGCGGTCGAGGAGGGGACGGTCCATGCTGCTGGTCATTGACGTCGGCAACACCAACACCTCGCTCGGCATCTACGAGGCGGGGCGCCTGCGCGCCTCCTGGCGGCTCACCACCCGGCGCGAGCAGACCGCGGACGAGTGGGGCGTCTTCATCCAGACGCTCCTCGCCACCAGGGGTATCGAGCAGCAGCACATCACCGGGGTCGCGATCTCCAACGTGGTGCCGCCGATCCAGCAGGCGCTCGAGTGGATGTGCGACCGGTACTTCGGGGTGAGCCCGCTCAACGTAGAGCCCGGCGTCACCCTCGACCTCCCGCTCGACGTCGACGTGCCACGCGAGGTCGGAGCCGACCGGGTGGTGAGCTGCGTGGCCGGCATCGCGCTCTACGGCACCCCGCTCATCGTGGTGGACTTCGGCACCGCGACCCGCTTCGACTGCGTGAACGGGCGCGGCGCGTTCATCGGCGGCGCGATCGCCCCCGGCATCAACACCGCGGCGGAGGCCCTCGTCTCGCGCGCGGCGCGGCTCTTCCGCGTCGAGCTCGTGCGGCCCAAGGACGCCATCGGCCGGCACACCGTGACCAACATCCAGTCCGGCATGATCTACGGCTGGGCCGGGCTCGTCGACGGCCTCGTCGAGCGGATGCGGCGCGAGATGGAAGGCGACGTCAAGGTGGTCGGCACCGGCGGCCTGGTGGGCCAGATGCGCGAGGTCGTGCAGTGCCTGCAGTTCGTGAACCCCGACCTCAAGCTCGAGGGGCTGCGGATCCTCTGGGAGCGCGCCCACCCCGGGGCCCCGGCGTGACCCCCGGTTGACACCCGGGCCGGCCCGCTCGTATACTGCACCCCTACCTACGGTAGGACGCGGCGAACGGTTCTTCTACATACGGTAGGACGCAGCGCACGGTTCTTCTACATACGGGGGCTCGGCGGCCAGGTAGTGGCGCCGGACCCAGGCCAGGTGAGGCCAGGAGGCGGGGCGTATGGGGATGTGGGTCGGGCGGGGACGGAAGGCGCGGGCGGCGTACGGCTTCGACGACATCGCGCTGGTGCCTGGCGCCCTGACCATCAACCCCAGCGAGGTCGACATCTCCTGGGAGCTCTGCGGGCATCGCTTCCCGATCCCGATCATCGCGGCGGCCATGGACGGGGTGGTGAGCCCCTCGTTCGCCATCGAGATGGGGCGGGTGGGGGGCCTCGCGGTGCTCAATCTGGAGGGCATCTTCTCCCGCTACGAGAACCCCGACGCGGTCCTGGATCGCATCACCTCCGCGAGCCTGGAGGAAGCCACCAAGATCATCCAGGGCATCTACAGTGAGCCGATCAAGGAAGAGCTGATCCACAAGCGGATCAGCGAGATCAAGAAGGGCGGCGGCCCGGTCCTGGTCTCCTCGATCCCCCAGCGGGCCGAGCGGTTCGCCAAGATCGCGGAGGAGGCGGGCGCCGACTTCTTCGTGGTGCAGTCCACCGTGACCACCGCGCGCCACATCGCGAGCGAGTACACCCCGGTGGATCTGCGGCAGCTCAAGAAGCACCTCTCGATCCCGCTCATCGTGGGCAACGTGGTCACCTACGAGGCGTGCCTCGAGCTGATGGGCTGCGGGGTCGACGCGCTGCTGATCGGGGTGGGGCCGGGCGCGGCGTGCACGAGCCGCGAGGTGCTGGGCCTGGGCGTGCCCCAGGTGACCGCCACCGCAGACTCGGCGGCGGCGCGGGACTTCTACTACAAGAAGACCGGGCGCTACGTGCCGATCATCACCGACGGTGGCATGACCACCGGTGGCGACATCTGCAAGGCGTTCGCCTCGGGGGCGGACGCGGTCATGATCGGCTCCGCCTTCGCGCGGGCCCAGGAAGCGCCGGGCCGCGGCTACCACTGGGGCATGGCCACCCCGCACTCGAACTTGCCCCGCGGCACGCGCATTCGCGTCGGCGTCGCGGGCCCGCTCGAGCAGATCCTCTTCGGGCCCGCCTTCACCGAGGACGGCACCCTCAACCTCGTCGGCGCGATCCGCACCTGCATGGGATCGGTCGGCGCCATGAACATCCGGGAGCTGCAGCAGACCGAGCTGATCATCGCGCCCTCGATCAAGACCGAGGGCAAGGTCTTCCAGCGCGCCCAGAAGCTGGGCACTCCGCGCTAGCACCACGCGTGGAGAGCCGCCCGTGACCGATCCGCATCACAAGATCGGCATCCTGGATTTCGGCGGGCAGTACACCCAGCTCATCGCGCGGCGCATCCGAGAGCTCGGGGTGTACTCCGAGATCTTGCCGTGCACCGAGCCGGTCGAGCGGGTGCTCGCCGCGGGCTACCACGGCATCGTCCTCTCCGGCGGGCCCTCCAGCGTGTACGAGAACGAGGCCCCGCTGCCCGACAAGCGCCTCCTCGAGGCCGGGATTCCGCTGCTCGGCATCTGCTATGGCATGCAGGCGATGGGGTATCTCCTCGGCGGCCACGTGGTGCCCGCGTCCGTCCGCGAGTACGGCAAGGCCCACCTGCGGCTCTTGAGCTCCGAGGGCCTGCTCCACGGCGTGCGGCCCGAGGCCGACGGTCTGGTCACGGTGTGGATGAGCCACGGCGACACGGTGCTCGAGCCCCCGCCCGGCTTCGCCGGCCTGGCCGCCACCGACAACTGCCCGGTCGCGGCCATGGCCGACCCGGTGCGCCGGCTCTTCGCGGTGCAGTTCCATCCGGAGGTGGCGCACACCCCGCAGGGCACCACGGTGCTCAAGAACTTCCTCGACGCGGCGGGCGTCCGCGCCGACTGGTCCATGCCCTCCTTCGTCGACTCTGCGGTGGACCGCATCCGGCGGCAGGTCGGCACGGACCCTGTGCTGTGCGCGCTCTCTGGCGGGGTGGACTCCTCGGTGGTGGCGGCCCTGATCCACAAGGCGGTGGGCGATCAGCTCACGTGCCTCTTCGTGGACAACGGGCTCCTGCGAAAGGGCGAGGTCGAGAGCGTGGTGCGGACGTTCCGGGATGCATTCAAGATGAACCTGATCCATGTTGATGCAAGTAAGCGATTCGTCGAGCGTCTCGATGGCATCACGGATCCCGAGATCAAGCGCAAGACGATCGGGGCCGAGTTCATCGCGGTCTTCGAGGACGAGGCCCGGAAGCTCGGTCGTATCCCGTGGCTCGCGCAGGGGACCCTCTACCCGGACGTGATCGAGTCGGTCTCGTTCAAGGGCCCGTCGGCCACCATCAAGACGCATCACAACGTGGGCGGCCTGCCCCCGAACATGCGCTTCAAGCTGGTGGAGCCGCTCCGCGAGCTCTTCAAGGACGAGGTGCGGGAGCTGGGCGCGGTGCTCGGGCTGCCCGCCGAGATCATCTGGCGCCAGCCGTTCCCGGGCCCCGGTCTCGCCATCCGGGTGCTGGGCGAGGTGACCGAGGAGCGCCTGGCGCTCCTGCGCGAGGCCGACGCCATCGTGCAGGACGAGGTGCGCCAGGCCGGCCTCGAGCGACAGGTCTGGCAGGCCTTCGCGGTTCTGCTCCCGATCCGCACGGTGGGGGTGATGGGTGACTTCCGCACCTACGCGCAGGTCATCGCGCTGCGGGCGGTCACGAGCCAGGACGCCATGACCGCCGACTGGGCCCGGCTGCCGTACGACCTGCTCGGCCGCATCTCGAGCCGCATCATCAACGAGGTCAAGGGCGTCAACCGCGTCGTCTACGATATCTCTTCCAAGCCCCCGAGCACCATCGAGTGGGAGTAGCCCTGAAGCACTCCGACTTCGTCCATCTGCACGTCCACTCGGAGTACAGCCTGCTGGACGGGGCGGCGCGCCTGGAGAAGCTGGTCGACCGGGCCAAGGCGCTCAAGTTCCCCGCGCTGGCCCTCACCGACCACGGCAACCTCTTCGGCGCGGTCGACTTCTACACCGCCTGCTCGAAGGCGGGGGTGAAGCCGATCCTGGGCTGCGAGCTCTATGTGGCCCCGGGCAGCCGCTTCGAGCGGTCGAGCCAGGACGGCGGCTACGAGGGCGCGAGCCACTGCACGGTGCTGGCCCGCACCGCGGCGGGCTACGCCAACCTCATGAAGCTCGTCTCCAAGGCCTACCTCGAGGGCTACTACTACAAGCCCCGGGTGGACCGCGAGCTGCTGGCGCAGCACGCGGACGGGCTCCTGGTGCTCTCCGGCTGCCTCAACTCCGAGGTGAGCCGCATGCTCTCGGCGGGCGACGCGGCGAAGGCCCAGCAGACCGCGGGCTGGTACCAGGAGGTCTTCGGCAAGGACTACTACTTCATGGAGGTGCAGTCGCACGGCCTGGAGCAGCAAGTCGCGGTGACCGAGGGGACGATCCAGATCGCCCGCGCCATCGGCGCCCCGCTCTGCGGCACCAACGACTCGCACTACCTGGAGGCCGACCACTCGCGCGCCCACGAGGCGCTGCTCTGCATCCAGACCGGCACGACGATGGGCGATCCCAACAGGTGGAAGTTCTCCAGCAACGAGTTCTACGTGAAGTCGGCCGACGAGATGAAGGCCGTCTTCAAGGACCTGCCCGAGGCCTACCGCAACACCCTCGCGGTGGCCGAGCGCTGCAACGTGGATCTCCAGTTCGGCCAGTTCCACCTGCCGAACTACCAGGTGCCGGAGGGCTACACGCTCGACTCCTACCTCGAGCACCTGGCCTTCGAGGGGCTCGCGCGCCGCTACGGGGGATCGCCGGGCGACGCGATCGTGGAGCGGCTACGCTACGAGCTCGGCGTGGTCTCCAAGATGGGCTTCTCGGGCTACTTCCTGGTGGTGTGGGACTTCATCGCCCACGCGCGGCGCCAGGGCATCGCGGTGGGGCCGGGGCGCGGCTCGTCGGCGGGCTCGCTCGTCGCCTACTGCCTCGGCATCACCAACGTGGACCCCATCCGCTACGGGCTCATCTTCGAGCGTTTCCTGAACCCCGAGCGGATCTCGATGCCGGACATGGACATCGACTTCGCGGACGACCGGCGCGACGAGGTCATCCGCTACGTGGTCGACCGCTACGGGGCCGACCGGGTGGCCCACATCATCACCTTCGGGACCATGGGGGCCAAGGCGGTCATCCGCGACGTGGCCCGGGTGCTGGGCTTCTCCTACGGGGAGGCCGACCGCATCGCCAAGCTGGTGCCCGGCTTCCCGCTCAATATTTCGCTGGACGAGGCCATGGAGAAGGCCCCGCCGCTCGCCGAGCAGGTCAAGCGCGACCAGCGGGTGGGGGAGATGTGGGCGGTGGCCCGCGCCCTCGAGGGCTGCACCCGCCACGCCTCGGTGCACGCCTCCGCGGTGGTCATCTCGGACGAGCCCCTCATGGAGCGGGTGCCGCTCTACAAGGACCCCAAGCGGCCGGAGCTGATCACCGGCTACGCGATGGGGCCGATCGAGAAGCTCGGCCTGCTGAAGATGGACTTCCTCGGGCTCAAGACCCTGACCGTGATCACCGACGCGCTCCGGCTCGTGAAGGAGTCGCGCGGGATCACCCTCGACGCGGACGCGCTTCCGCTCGACGACGCGGGCACCTACCAGCTCCTGACCGAGGCGCGCACCTTCGGGGTCTTCCAGCTGGAGTCGGCGGGCATGCGGGACGCCTTGAAGCGCCTCAAGCCCCAGCGCATCGAGGACATCATCGCGATGGTGGCCCTCTACCGGCCGGGCCCGATGGACCTCATCGAGGACTTCGTCAACCGCAAGCACGGCCGCGCGCCCATCGCCTACGAGCATCCCCTGATGGAGCGCCACCTCCAGGAGACCTACGGGATCATGGTCTACCAGGAGCAGGTCATGCGGCTCGCCGCGGACCTGGCCGGCTTCTCGCTCGGCGAGGCCGACACCCTGCGCAAGGCGATGGGGAAGAAGGACCGCGAGCTGATGGCCACCCAGCGCGAGAAGTTCGTCGCGGGCTGCAAGGCCAACAAGATCGAGGTCAAGAAGGCGGAGCGCATCTGGGATCTCATCGAGAAGTTCGCGGGTTACGGGTTCAACAAGTGCCTGACCGCCGAGACC
>Ga0207665_10002859_pt1 | contig 11592 bp, 9 predicted proteins | sample LARL112metaG_FD_184351 | JGI IMG/M metagenome (GOLD analysis project Ga0207665, IMG submission 184351) | Corn, switchgrass and miscanthus rhizosphere microbial communities from Kellogg Biological Station, Michigan, USA - LAR L11-2 metaG... | ecosystem: Host-associated > Plants > Roots >...
AGGGCGACGCCCAAAGCCTGACTAAGTCACGGGAAGACTTTACCCCGCAAGGCTGGGATGCTTTTATGAAAACCATGCAGGGATTTCTGGACGCCAAAGGCGCGCCCACGTTCTCCTGTAAGTTTGTTCCTGAAGGAGCTTCAGTACGCGTCAAGAACGATAGCGGCGCGTCGGTGTTCAAAATTCCCGGCACTCTAACCCAGACTTCGGGTGGATCGAGGACGACCTATCGCCTGCGCGTCGAGGTCACGGAGACGGGAGATCCGCCTAAGATCCAGCATCTCGAGCAGGTTACCTGCAGTAAGGAGCACGCCGCGAATTATTGCATGTGAGAATCGCGCCAGCTGACGGCTCTATGCCACCGCAGCTGCGGACAGGTTTGCCGCCAGCGCTATGCTTTTCCCCGCGCCATCGGCTACAGATTTTTCCAGCGCCCGCTCGGCGCGATTGATGACTTCAGTGACGATATCGACCGGGTCGAACTCCTGGCGGAGCACGGCTTCTGCAACTCCGGCGTTAAGCGATGCGGCCAGCTGCCTCTCAGACATGGCGGTGCTGATCAGCCGACGCATTTTTTCGACGACCAGCAGCGCCTCTTTTTCTGCTGTCTCGCCAAGCACGACGGCTATTGCGTTCGAGGTATAACGAAACGCAAGGTCATTCTGCCGCACGTTGGCCGCTACAAGTTGTCCCAGACGCTGCATGGTGTTTTCCGCCGCCATGTCGCCTTGTTCCTTGGAAGGACTGGGAAATCGCAACAGCAGGACCGAAAGTGGCGTCGTCTGCTGCCACGAGCGGCGAACTTCACCCATGAGCAGGTCGAGATAGGACGCGCGCTTCAGCAGACCTGAATTTTCATCTGTCACCGAAAGATTTTTCACCAGCCGGCGTAATCCTGCATTGCTTAGGGCAATAGCCGCCTGCTCCGCGATCATTTTGAAGACGACCACATCGTTCGGCGGCCAGCTGCGCGGAGCGTTATTCATGAACAGCAACACTCCAAGAGAGTCATTGCCGTCACTGAGCGGCAGCGCCAGCAATGAACGGGCCTCAAGAGTTGAAAGCTGCGCCGCGAACGGCAAGAGTTCGGCTGCTCCCCCAAGCTCGTTGTAGACGAGCGGCCCCCGGCTCAATGCCAGGTCGTGCAAACCACAGGCCAATTTGAACAAAACGTCGGGCGAAGCGGGATCGATTTCGTCGCCAACAAATTCCTTCAGCGCGCTGACAGCCAGACCAGGCCTTCGCAAAGCAACAATGCAGCGATCAAGCTTCCATTGGGTTCCGATCTCGGTTGCCGCAGTCTGAAGGACCGCGTCCGCGCTGCTTTCACGGTTCAACTTGCGCGTAATCTCTGGAACACGAGCGTATCCGCTCACGTCCTCGGGCACTGCCATGCCTTGCACCGCTGCATGGCTCGTAACCGGCTGAGGGGCTGGCACGTGCGCCGCACCATGCGCCGGCGAATACTGCGGCATAAGACCCGCGTTCATATAGAGCTGATACAACTCAGGGTTCCTTTCCTCCTCGTGCGGAAACAACTGCTGAATACGCTGTAAGCGCTCGAGGGCCTTGTTACGCATTCCGTATTGAACGAGAATTTCCGCCTGCAGTATCAAGTCCTGCAATGTACTTGCTCCCAGGGTCTTTTCTTCGCTGCGAACGGGTGTAGCCGGAGCGGCGCTGCTGAACCGCGATGCGATCACGTTGTAACGCGCCTCTTCAATGTTGCCCTTCAGCTGCTCCAACCGCTTTTGGTGGCCGGGTTCGTAGGCGTCAATTTCAGCCGCACGGTCCAGCGCGTCTCCCGCTTTGGAGAAGTTTTTCTGCGCGCAGTAGAGATCGAATAATTTCAGCAGCGTCGTGCAGTACTCGCTTTCCTTGTTGGCCGCATTGAACTGGTCGGCAAGAAATTCGAGCATTTCTACGGAAGGCCGGTGCCCGGCAACAATGTCCTGCATCATCGCGAGAAACGCTCGGCGCTCGCCCTTGCACCGCTGGAAATGCTCAAGCTTTACTGCCAGCGTGACCGCCTCGCGATCGAGCTGCGAATCTAGAAACGCGCCGACCAGGTCACGCACTTGTTCAATGCGTGAGGGATTCTGCTCAAATATCTGCCACACCAGCGGAGCGGCCTCGGCCAGGCGGTTGGCACTGAGTAACGCACGGGAATAAAGGTCACGAAATTCGGATGTAGCATTTCCCGCGCTGGCCATCGGTTCCAGCACAAAGATGGCCGCGCCCACCTGCTGTTGCTGGATCAGGCATTTTGCGTATCCCATGGCGATGGTTTCATCGGTCGCATCTTCGGAATAGGCCCGCTGATACCACTCAGTTGGGTCGCCTGAAGAACTTTCGGCCAGTTGCGCTAATTTTAAAAATGAAGCCGCGGCTTGTTTGCCGTCACCGGTTTCCGACGACAACTCGCCCAGTCGGAGAAGATTTCGCTCCGAAGCATCAAGCGCCACCATCCTCTTGAGTACTGCGAGAGCTTCGGCTTTGCGTCCCAGCTTCGAGAGCTCAACCAGCCCGGCCTCATAGGTTTCGAGCGCCAGTTTGCGATTGGATTTTTCCAGTAGCTCGGCAAAGCGAAGTTTTTGCTCACAGTTCGGGTTAGCAAAACGCGCCAGCTTCTTGTAGGTAAGGCTCGCGCGCATGGCATCACCCGCAGCCATTTGCCTCTCGAACAGTTCACCCAACAGGCGGACGGCATCGGCCGTGCGCTGAAGTGAAAGACAAAGGTCGGCCGACATTTGCCGGACCGTATCATTTGTGGGATCAAGCGCGAGGGTCTGAAGGAATTCTTCGAGTGCTTCCCCGGGCTTTCCTTTTTGCAGCAGTTTCTCGCCGCGCTCGACGCGCCTGGCGATTTCCTGCCGGTCCACCGCCCGTCTTGGAGTCTCAGCCATGGGAAGGTTGTTGCACCTCGTGACACCCAACGAGAGCTCGCGGGGAGCCGCGCGATGCGCGAAATAGTCCAGCTATTGATTCTAGGCAGCGGGTTGGAGAGCGGGCAACGCAGTACCTGGCGCGGCGGTTACGAAGGTCATCCGCGACGCTTTTTTCCGCAGCTTGGATTACCCAAGTAAGCCTCTAGAGCCGTTTCCTGTACGAGCTTTCGTCCCCGCAGCGATAACCTGCTGGCGAGTGCAGAAGTGTGTTCTACCCGCGAGACTCTCATGTTGCCAGCGGCAATTTTCACATTTTCAGATCAGAAATTCCTGATCTGGCCGATCGTTGGAATCGCCACCGGTCTCTATGGTTTTTTTCAAGGTTTTCAGCTGCTGCGGCGTAAGCGCCTGATCCTGAATACTCCTGCTTCCAAAATTCGCAGCGCCGCGATGGGCCTGGTCGAAGTCAGCGGGGTGGCAACCGGGCCCTACGTCATCAGTTCTCCTCTGAAACGGCTCGAGTGTTATTACTACCGCAGCATGGCCTGGGAACTTAGGCAGCGTGGAAAAAACAGCGAGTGGGTGAAGATAGCAGACGAAAGCATGCACCTTCCGTTTTATGTGGACGACAGCACCGACAAGGTGCTGGTTGACCCAAGCGGCGCTGACATGGACTTACACTGCGATTATCACGAGGAGTTCCACAGCTCGGCGTTCTTTGAAAGCACGGAAATGCCTGAGCCTGTTAGCACCTTTCTCGCGCGGCAGGGCATCAACTCAAACGGCAAGATCAAGGTTGAGGAATACTGCATCAAGCCGGAAAACTTTGTTTTCGTGCTCGGAACTCTGTCGCAGAATCCCGGACTGGATGTGAGCATTACGCCTGCGTGGGCCTTGCGAGCGGGCGACGCAATGGCAAAGCCGGAGAACGGCAACTCCAGGACTGCTCAGGAAATCATCCGACTCTCCGCGAGCACTCCCCTGATGCCTGCGACCGAGATGACGCAGCAGCAGAAAATTGCCGCAGCCCTGGCCAAGGCCGGAGTTTCAACAACCGGATTGCTGACAGCTCGCGATTCCGGAATTAAATCGCTGTCAGTTAGCGCGACCCAAACGGCAACCGCGGTTGCAGAAAAGAACGCACCGGCTGATGCCGGCGGCTTTGACCTGCATCCTCCAGTAGTGTTGATGAAAGGCAGCAACGACCCTGCATTTTTCATCTCCTGGAGAAGCCAGCGCGAAATCGTGAAATCTCTCGGCTGGAAATCCAGCATGATGATCTGGGGCGGCCCGGCGCTGGTGCTGGCGTGCGTGTATTTCTTGATTGCGCATTTGCGATGAGAACCAGCGAAAGTCGCCCACGCGATTTGACATGCTTTTTCAGCGCCCCATAATATTGAAGTGAGCAGGACGCCATCGGCCTGCTCGCGCAGTTCCCGGACCATCCTCTCGCGGTTCCCTTACAATCGTGTTATGGCGGCGTAGCTCAGGTGGCTAGAGCGAGGGTCTCATAATCCCTAGGTCGTTGGTTCGAGTCCAACCGCCGCCACCAATTCAAAAACTCGCCTGGTGGATGAGGGCCGCAAGCGCATTCTGCTGATTGCGGCAAGCATCCGCGCCGGCGGGAGGTCTCATATGGCCGTTGACATTAATGGAATGACACCGTTATTCCAAGTCTTCGACATGGCGACGTCACTCAAGTTCTACTGTGACGTTCTCGGTTTCCAGATCGTAACAACCGACGCGAACACAGCTCCACCGAACCACAACTGGGTATGGCTGAGATTGAACGGGACGGACCTGATGCTGAACACCGCCTACGAATACGATAAAAGGCCGCTGTCCCCCGACCTGCGACGTTTGGCGATCCATCGTGACACTGCACTCTATTTCGGTGCTCCCGATGTTGATGCGGTATACGCTCACTTGCGCGCCCAGGGAATCAAGGTGAAAGAACCCAAAGTGGCGCCATACGGTATGAAGCAGCTTTACTTGCGCGACCCCGATGGGTTCGAGCTGTGCTTCCAGTGCCAGGCGAGTCGTTAGCTGGAGACAACGTCTGCGTACTTAGACGGCCGGCCCCGCACGGCTGAAAGAATACGACAGAGAACAGCTTTGGGCGAACAAATCGCGCAAAGTTGTGACGCCTGTTTGCAACAACTATCCGCTCGGACAAATTCAGAGGCCGACTCCGAAGTGTGCGGTCACCAGCATGGACGTTCCTAGAGGGTATACCGTTTCTTCCCGCGACAGTAGCGGGTTTGGTGCGACCTTAGAAGGAGCAACTTCGCTTTGGGGCGCGCATCTAGTCTCCACAACTAGGAGAGTCAGCGATGAACCGTCTAATACTTGCAGTCATCTTCGTTTTACCATCAACCTTATTAGGCCAGACATTTACCTATGCTCCTATTAACGTCCCCGGCGCGGTCGCCACGGAGGCGCGAGGGATCAATAATTATGGCGAGGTCGTGGGCTTCTACAAAAACACGCCGTGCACAGATAGCGACTTGGTAGTACCGAATTGCCCGAACACCAAGGGTTTCAAGCTGGTGAACGGCTCCTACATTAAGCTCATGGTACCGGGCAGCCGCCGCACCGTCATCATGGGGGTAAACGACTACGGCGACCTTGTGGGCTTCTATACCAAGTCGTCTAATGGCACCACCCACGGCTTCATCTGGTATCACCAGAACGTAGTGAAAACCATAGACTTTCCGGGGGTCGCAAATGCCACCATACCGTTCGGGATCAACAAAGCGGGTATTGTGGTCGGGGGATTCTGGAGCACCGGAAGCGCGGGCACCGGGCCTCCGGGCGGCGGCTGGGTTTGGATCAACGGAACCTTCTACCACATGAACCCCAACAATGGCGCAGGGCCTTGCTGCGAGTCGGTTACCGGGGTCAGCAATAACGGAGTCCTGAGCGGGGTCGTCTTCCAGTCGGACTTCTTTCAAGCGTGGATGAAGGAGGCCACCGACGAGGATTTCTTCACCTATCCCACGGTCACGCAGTGCTGTGACACGACTGGTACGGGCGTGAATAACAACATAGACATGATTGGCTTCGGTGGAGGAATCGGTTTGAGTGGGCAGGTGGGCACAGGGTGGTTCACCAAGCACATCGAACTGAATGAAGTGGAGTCCTCGGAGGACACCCCCAGCTTCATAAGTGTGGCGTTCCCCAAATCCGGATCCACCTATCCCTTTGGCTTAAACGACAAGCGATGGGTTGCCGGTACCTACTCGGATAGCGCGGGGGTGCTGCACGGCTTCATCGCCAAGCCTAACTTCTAATTTGACGCCTCGGCAAGGTGTCTGGGCGATACCGCACGAAGCAGCTTTACTTGTGCGACCCCGATGGGATCGAGCTGTGCTTCCAGTGCAAGGCGAGTCGTTAGCAGGCGACAAGGGTCATCACTCATTGATGGAAGCGAGTGCCCCGACTAACCGTCGAGGGTGCTCGTTTCAAGCTCTGCTTGGGCGGAAATTTCGGGCGTCCAATTCAGAGCAGTCAGTTTTAGGCTGATGAAATGGCGAGTCGAAAAGTCATACCTATTCAGGCAGGCCCATGCGCCGCAGGAAAGCTCCAAATCTGGGATCACCTCTTAAGTTTTTGTAGGAAGGGTCGCACTTCAGCGATGTGATACCCATTCCGTCGTGTTCAGCGTAAGCCCTATCGAGCCATTTGAAGGCGTTGTCCTTGTCGCCACTAAGTGCATAAAGGGAAGCAACGATGCCTGCAGTCTTTTGGCGGTCGGTCTACCTTCTCCATAAGAAGCTCAAGGTCCTTTTGCCAGGCTGCCTTCTCTCCTCCTTTATGAAGAGCCTCCCGAATACTAGCCGCCTTTGCGGCTGCATCTGCAGCAGATCATGCAGCTCACGCTGATAGTTCTGAGCCCAAAGGTGGGTCTGATCGCTTACGCGAATCAGCTGTGCGCTGATCCGAGCTTGGCCGCCTTCCCTGTAGGAATTCTCGCAACCCGTTCGTGTTGAGGTTCGGCCCATCGTTTCGGAGGCTCCGTCCGACGATTTGGATGCTGATTAATTCCGAAGTGCGCCGATTGGCTATTTCGCGATTCGATCAAAATTTGTTTATCCGATCGCTTCACTCTCCGGCTCGTGCGCTAAGGGATTTGGGAAACTGTCCGCATCCTCAGAAGGATTTCTGCCTTCGCAGTTAAGGCATTGAAAGTCTTTTTCGATCAACAGTGAGGGGCCGCTACTGTCGGAGTGCTGAAGAGACAGCGAAACCTGGTCGGAGTCGGCCCAATCCTGCGCCATTCTGAACGGTAGCAGGACGCGTATGCAATCGTGGTCATAGCGCGTGTCCATTACTGTCCATTGCGAGGAAGTCTCGAGCGTGTAGGTCAACTGCGAGCCTGGGCCAAATTGTATCGACTCCGCGCAGATGCCAGTTTTGCGGAATTGTTCAATGTCGGACCGATTGAGCCGCAAGCGCACCGAGTTCTGGCGAATGCGAAGTTTCATCGAATTCTCCAACCACCCGAATAAATATTGAAACGCTCGCCGCGCAGGAAATCTACGAGAGTCATGCCGAAACGCTGGGCTGTTTCCACAGCAAGACTCGATCGAGCACCTACTGCAGCGAGAATCGGGATCGCCGCCATGACTGACTTCTGAACAAGCTCAAAACCGGCGCGCCCGCTGACCAGAATGAGGGAGTCTTGAAGCGGCACCGTGCCGTCACGCAAAGCAAAACCAATGAGCTTATCGACTGCGTTGTGGCGGCCGACATCTTCGCGAAGCCCGAGCAGTTCGCCTTCGGTTGAGAAGAGCGCGGCGGCGTGAATTCCGCCTGTGCGGTCGAAGTTTTCCTGCGCGCGACGGAGCAGATCGGGCAGACGGCAAATGAGATCTGCGCTGAATTGCGGGCCAGACTGCCGCATGGGAATTGTCGGGCAAACTTCGATGGCGCCGATCGCGAGCTTGCCGCAAACTCCGCAGCTCGAACTGGTGTAGAAGTTGCGGCGCACGCGTGCAGGATCAACAGTAACTTCGGGTTGAAGCCAGATTGTCACTCGTTCTCCGGAATTATCAGACTCTGCGGGCGCGGTGCGCATCGAGAGAATCTGACTGACGTCGTTGATGATTCTCTCAGTGAACAGAAAGCCGACGGCGAGGTCGAGATCGGCGCCGGGCGTACGCATCGTGATCGAGACCGGCGAACCGTTCAGGCAAATCTGCATCGCCTAGGGCAAGCTCCCGAGGAACACGCCGAAGCTGTGCTGGCCGCGTACGAAGTCCTTCAGCAGTTGCATGACCGTGGCGTGCTGGAACTGGCCCGCGGAGTATTAGCGGCCGGCGACGACATTCTGAAAAAAGTCGTGGATCAAGCCCGCACTCCCGAGGCGATTCGCCCTATACGAAATCTGATCTTCTGGCAGCACGTTCTCGGCAGCATCGAGCCGGAATGGTTCAAAGGTATCTTCAAATCGATTCCGGAAGGCCTGGCGAAAGCGACCGCAGAGCCGGAGAAGCCCATCGGCCTTTTCGGATTACTCCGCCGCCTGATGACCAAAGACGGCCTTCGCGGTCTGGCCGCAGCTACAGATTTTCTACAGGCCTTCGGACGTCACCTGCATTCGCTAGAGAGTCCGAACTCGGAACCTTGAAAGGATCTGCATTTGGCGTTGGCCGCTCGAGCCCGACTTCGCTTGAGCGGATAGAACTCCCCGGCTCAGTTCCTCGCCAAGGCTGGCTCTCCGATCCGCCGTCGGCGGTAGCCTCGATTTCGGAGTCACTCCAAAAATGGGACTTGTTTGATGGCCTCAGTGCCTACGCCAGGTCCCTCTAGAATCAGCTTGAATTCCATGTAGCGGGCCGCGACCGAGCGTTGCTGGACGTCGCTGTGCATTAGCAGTCACTGCATCTGTCGATGGTGCGCATTAGTGGGTCTATCAATTGTAGTAAGTACGACAGGTGCGGCAAGGGTCTCAGACTGCCGTGCCTATCCGACTTCCGGCCCAATCGCACGATAACTCGACTGGAAAAACAGCAGCGGCTTGCCGCTTCGCACAACGACATCTTCAACTTCGGCGATGAAAATCGTGTGATCGCCTGCGTCCTGGGCAGTCTGCAGACGGCACTCCAGGTAAGCCAGCCCGCCCTGCAAGATTGGAGTTCCTTGCTGCGTGCGATCGAATTTCGCTCCCGCTTCCTCTTCGGCGCGGACGGGATCGCGGTCCTGTCGCGCATAGTGCTCGGCAATCGCGCGCTGCTGTTCTGAGAGCACATTGATTCCGAATCTTTTTCTCGCATGGAGGTGCGCGTGCGTGCGTGCTTTCTGGTCTACGCAGACCAGAACCAGCATAGGATCCAACGAGACGGAGGTGAATGCATTCGCCGTCATGCCCTGGACTTCGCCCTGATAATCAACGGTAATGACAGTCACACCGGTGGCGAAGTATGCCATGGCGCGGCGAAAATCATCATGCGTGGCGCTCATAATTCAGATCTCTACGCGTGCCCTTCACAGATGCACAAGCCACATCAGCTCACAATGCTGATTTCTCTGCAACCCTGAGTTTTACCATGAACTCTGAATTTTCGCGTGCAGGTGAGGCTTCCGGTATCATCTGGTCTTGTAGCCAGGGACGCCGACTTCAATGCCAAGTGCGCCGGCAAACGTCGAATCTTGGGTGAGGGAGCTTCGCCAGCGACATGGTGGCGAGGGGTTGATTCCTCCAATCACCCGCGACTGTGGCTACCGCTGCATTCGGGCCAGTGACGCAGAACTGCCGGAGCTGCTCACTGCCGCGCGCGCCGCCCGCCAACGGTTCAAGCCAGGCCTGATCACGTACTCGCGAAAAGTTTTTATTCCACTTACAAATTTGTGCCGGGACTATTGCGGCTATTGCACATTCAGGCGCGATCCGGGGCAGCCGGGTGCGCATACAATGACGCCCGACGAGGTCTTGCAGGTTGCGCGAGCCGGAGAAAAGCTCGGTTGCACAGAGGCGTTGTTCAGCTTGGGTGACAAGCCAGAACTGATATTCCCCGAAATGCGCGAGACTTTGCGGCATTTGGGATTTCCTTCCACGCTAAGCTATCTGGAATCCATGTGTGAACTGGTGTTGCGGGAAACCAGTCTGCTGCCGCATCCGAACCCCGGACTGATGAGCGCGGAGTGGATCGCGCGGCTTTCAGCAGTTTCTCCAAGCATGGGACTCATGCTGGAGACGACCAATGATTCGCTGCTTGCTCCCGGCGGACCACACGATAATGCTCCCGATAAAATTCCTGCGAAGCGCCTGCGGACAATTGAAGACGCCGGAAAACAAGGCGTCCCATTCACCACGGGGATATTGATTGGAATTGGAGAGTCGCCCGAAGACCGTGTCGATTCGCTGATAGCAATTCGCGACCTGCACGAGCGCTACGGCCATATTCAGGAGGTCATCGTTCAGAATTTTCGCACGAAATCGGAAATCCCAATGCACAGCCGGCCCGAGCCGAGCCGTGGCGAGATGCTGAGAACGATTGCGGTCGCCAGGCTGCTCATGCCCGAGGTCAACATTCAGGCGCCGCCAAATCTTTCTGACCCGGACTACGAAGAGTTGCTCGATGCCGGCATCAACGACTGGGGAGGAATTTCCCCGCTTACTCCCGACTTCATCAATCCAGAGCGGCCGTGGCCTCATCTGGAGCAGTTGGAAAAAAGAACGTTGGCCAAAGGTTTCGTGCTCCGACAACGCTTGCCGGTTTATCCGGAATTTCTGCCGAGGCTCTTTTCGCGGCCGAGTGTGCTGGCTTCGAGGTTAAGCATGACCGCAGATCCGCAGGGCTATGCGCGGAGTGCTGCATGATCGTCGTTCTTACAGGCGGCACCGGAGGCGCAAAGTTTGTTGAGGGACTTCAGCGCATTGTGCCTCCAAGTGATCTGACGATCATCGTCAACACCGGTGATGACCACCGCTGGTGGGGCTTGTACGTCTCTCCGGATATTGATTCGATAACTTACGTGCTCGCGGGAAAGCTCAGCACCGAGCGGGGATGGGGAGTTCGCGGCGACACATTTCATTGTTTGCAAACGATGAAGGAGTTAGGCGAGCCGTCGTGGTTCAGTGTTGGCGACCGCGATCTGGCTCTTCATCTGCTGCGAACGCGATTGTTGTCTGAAGGGCGGACACTTTCGCAGGCTACACGTGCCATTGCTGAACGCTTTGGTCTCCGCTCTCGCATTTTGCCCATGAGCGATCAACCAGTCGAGACGCGAATCGAAACTCCAGAGTGTGAGATCAGCTTTGAGGAATACTTTGTGCAGCGACGGTATAAAGATCCGGTGAAGTCTGTGCGCTTCGACGGTGCCCAGGACGCTGCACCAGCGCCCGGAGTGCTGGAAGCAATCTCGTCGGCTGAGGCCGTGCTGATTGCGCCGAGCAATCCGGTGACCAGCATCGGGCCAATTCTCTCTGTGCCGGGGATCCGTCAGGCGCTGTGTAAGACGTCAGCGCCCGTCATCGCCGTGAGCCCGATGATCGGGAATGCGGCAGTCTCAGGCCCTGCTGGCGTGCTTATGGCGTCGCAAGGGCTTGATGCCTCAATCAAGGGAGTTGCCGCGGCGTATGCAGATTTTCTTGACTTGCTCGTTGCGCACGACTCTGACTCGGCATGCGCGCATGCCCTCAGCTCCGAGCGGCTTCAGGTGCACTGCACAAATATTCTGATGCGTACTGCCGAAGACA
>Ga0207665_10002860_pt1 | contig 11591 bp, 11 predicted proteins | sample LARL112metaG_FD_184351 | JGI IMG/M metagenome (GOLD analysis project Ga0207665, IMG submission 184351) | Corn, switchgrass and miscanthus rhizosphere microbial communities from Kellogg Biological Station, Michigan, USA - LAR L11-2 metaG... | ecosystem: Host-associated > Plants > Roots >...
CCGCTAGTGGTCTCGATGGCCACGCGCTCCGGCGTGAACGCGCTGCGGCGGTCCGGGGCGCCGAACGGGTGATGCGACTCGCGCTCCTGGTGCAGGCTAGCCCGGACGAAGACATCGTCGAGCACGCCCTGCTGGCCCTTGATACCCCACATCGCCCCGCCCTGGACGAGTCGCGCCGAGACAGAGTCCAGCTGGTTCCAGCGCCCAAGGCCGCCGTGAGCTTCGATGACGGTGCCAAGCAGATCATTCATGGTGCGCCTCCCACGTGCGGGTGAAGAGATGGCGGACATCGCAGCCCGGTCCCGCTGCTGGGTAACCGGCCGCATCCCTGCGAGTCTCGCGCCGGGAGGACCCGCTCGCATCCGCCACTGCACAGTGCGAATGCCAGTGAGCGCAGAACATGAACCACGCCGGCGCGCCGCCATCTGCTGCTCCAAGCCAACCGCTCCGGCGATACGACCGATCGGCAATGACCTGCGAGAACGCTTGCTACTCCAGCGGCTGGGAGGGCGGCGGGTGGCCGGGGAGGGCGCGGTCGAGCTGGCTGCGCGAGCCGATGACGAGCTTGGCGGTCGGGATGGCCGGATTCGAACCGGCGGCCTCCTGCTCCCAAAGCAGGCGCGCTAACCAAGCTGCGCCACATCCCGTAAGACCGAGCGTTAGCTTACCTGCCCGGTGAGTTCCCAGGCGGCCGAGTCATCCGCCGGATGGTGAGGCTGCGCCCTCACGCTCCTGCCACTCCGCCCGCGAGTCAGGTGGTTGCCCAGCCTTCCTTGGTCAGCCTGATAGCGAGCGCGGCCAGGTCGGGCGCGTAGGTGAGGCAGGTGGCCGTCGGCGTGGGGTGCCAGATCGCCTCCCAGGCGTATGTCTCGTCGTTGAGCTTGATCGTGCATTTCTCGGCGTACTTGCTGCGGAGTTGATCTAGCTCCACGGGCTCAGGGAAACGCGACGGGTCAGGCTGTAATGGATGCACATTCATATGCAGTCTAGCGCAGTACAGCGCTGTATTGCATAGGCGCAGGTCAGCGCTAGACTGTGTAGGTTAGGCCGCGTGCCGCGTGATCAAGTGCCGCCCTATCTCAGCCTGGCGGCCGACCTTCGCTCCAAGATCGAACGCGGCGACATCCAGCCTGGGGAACAGGTGCCCAGCCTTGATGCTCTCGCCCGCGACTACCGGGTGAGCCGTGCCACTGCGCAGAAAGCCCTGCGCCTGCTACGCGAAGAAGGCGTCGTGGAGACCCGGCCTCGCTGGGGCACCTTCGTCGCCGACCGCAGCTGACGCCTTCCCCCAGGCTCAGCCAGCCTTCCCGGGCCAGCTGCCGGATTGATGATGTTGGCGTGGTTGCTGCTCCAGCGGCACTTATCTCAACGTCACGACGCCGTTGTCCTGGGGTCAGAGGCCGGGCGCTGCTGACGGCGATGGGTGTACCTGCCGCCGCTTCCGCGCTGTCGGCGTCCGGGCAGGGCTGACCTCACCGGCCAGGCACCACTTCTGGGTACGTCCTTGAACGTCTGGCTGGCCACCGTACCGGCACGGGCGGCTGGCCCGGTACGCTACCCGTTACAGGCCCATCAGCCGCGCTAGGCATTCCTACGGCTGGCTGGGCCGGTGCGGGCGTAGCTCAATGGTAGAGCCCCAGCCTTCCAAGCTGGTCATGAGGGTTCGATTCCCTTCGCCCGCTCCAATGTGATGTCTACAGACATCGAGGGTACCCAAGCCCCTCATCAGGGCCCGGGTACCCGGTGCCCGGCGATTGCCTGGAAATGGCTCACATATTGCGCGGATCGTCTTTCGGGTCCAGGTATTCGAGGCCAAGCGGCCCGATGGCCGTCACCTGAGTGATGTACTCACCGGATTTTGCCCAGTGGAAATGAGGGGTACTGCCGGGCAGGACGATGACGGCCCCTGGCGGGTAGGCTTCCAGCTTTTCGCCGTCAAACTCTCTGCCGAGGCCGATGTAGAAAACGCCAGAAATAACCGTGTAGACGCGATCCTCCGGGTGCCAGTGCGGCATCAGCTTGACGCCGGAGGGCACCTTGACCCTGATCACGTAGGGTCCAGGTTCGGTAGGCTGGCCGACCACGATGGCCAGCCGGGCCGACGCCGGGAACGCCGGGAACGGCTTCCAGTCGATGTCATCGGGCCGGACCGACCTGAATACGGCCTGGTCTGGTTGGTGGGTGCGCATCGCCAGTGGACCTCCGGACTCGGTGACGGGCTGCTCTGACGCCGCTAGAAGCCACCGTCTCACGCCGCCCGGAGCGCTTGTGACTTCTGGCAGCTCAGGTCACCGCAGGCCGCAGCCCGCCGGGCTGGTCGAGGCTGCGCTAACGGGAGGCAATCGTTAGTTCCTCGATGTGGGCGGTATAGGCGTCCGAGACGACCGTATACAAGAACTGACCCGCTGGGCCCTCGCCGACCGGTGAGTTGACCAGGACCACCAGTTCCATGTTCAGCGGCAGGAAGAATGCCACGCCCTGCTCCCGCTGGCCCGAGCCGTTGTACCAGAAACCATTCTTGGCGTAGTAGCGCCCGAGCGGAGTCGATACCGACCAGTCGATGCCAAACCCGTCGTCCAGCATGGTCTGCGCCTGCGCGGTGCTGACGATGGCACCGCTGCGCCGGAAGGTCGCCATGACCTTGAGCAGCTCGTCTACTGACATGTGCCATCCGGCCCCGCCGGCCATTGACGTCAGGTCGCCGGAATTCCAGCCGTTACCGGTCACCGGGAAGTTGTAGGCGAGGGCGTCCGCCCCGTCATGAGTGAAGTCCGGTCCGGTCACGTTGGCGGGCGCGAACACCCGGCCAGACACGTATGACGCGTAGGCCCTGATCGTGATGAGGTCCCAGAAGATATCGGTGAACTCGTTGCCGAACAGCCAGCCAAGCCATTCCGGCAAGGTCCAGTCCACCGGGATGTTGCCGTTGATCGTGGCAAGCAGGATCCGGCACAACCCGAAGTTCATATTCTGGTAGGAGTACTCACCTATATCCGTCGTCCCTGCCGCGATCTGTGACTTCATCCACTCGAAATCCGACCGGGAGTTGGTGGCGCCGAACGCCAGTCCCGACCTGTGCGTCATCAGCTCAGCGAACGTGACCCGGCTGACGTTGGGGCCCTTGACCCAGTACCCGGGCAGGTAATTGATGATCGGCGTGCTGGGTGAGATTCCGGTCCTATCCAGGAGCCTGGTCATCGCGATCGCGGTCACGATCTTGCTCAGGCTCGCAACGTGCATCCGGGTGTCAGGCGTCCAGATTTCGCTGCCGTCCTGCAACTCCTTCGCCCAGTTCTGGTCGGCCAGCGCGATCGTCGAGCCGTTCTCGGTCAGCTCGATCGAATAGCCCGCGACGTTACCAGTCAGCTGCTCCTCCAGCGCGCGGATGAATCCGGTCGCGTCAAAGCGGTACAGCGCCGGCCCCGGCGGCCAGACGAAATGCCTGACCGGCACGCCCTCGCGTCCCCGGTCGGAGGCTGCCCCCCGTAGATGGTCCGGCCACATCACATGGGCCCGCACCGCGGCCTCGTCGATGTCCACGCCGCGGACCTGATCCAGCGCTGCAGCCAGCCCTTCCTCGGGTCCGCCCATCACTTCTGCCCTTCCGGTCATCCCCCCGGCCCCAGCCGGCGTCAAAGGGACAGAGCCGCTGGCGTGGCCGCTGATACACCCGGCTCTGGCTTCGACGCAGTAGCCGGGCGGGCGGGTCTGGCTAGGCGAGGAACGCGTCCGCGATGGCCTGCACGTGGCGGGCGTCGGTACCGCAGCATCCACCGAGAATGGAGACCGAGGGGTGCTGTGCGCACAGGCGCTGGTAGTCGCTGGCCAGCTCAGCCGGGTCCCCAGCGTCCAGAACTGGCGACTCATCCAGCTCGGCCTGGCTTTTCCTGGAGGCATTCGCGCGGACGCTCCGGACGCGGGCCCCGACCGCCCCACCGGGCAGGGCTGATGCGAAGTGGGACGGGTGGGCACAGTTGACCCCGTAGTAGGCCGGAGAACTGCCAGTGGCGGCGTCGACGGCGGCGATCGCCTCGGCCAGGGTGGTGCCGTCGGGGAGACGGCCGTCGGTCCCGGTGGTGAAGGAGATGGCGGCGGGAATCCCGGCGTCAGCCGCGGCCCGGGCGATCCCGATCGCCTCGGCGGGGTAGCTGATGGTCATCGCGTGCACCTGATCAGCCTGAGTCGCCGCGAGGGTTTCGATCTGCTCGCGGTGATAGCCGTGCGCCCGGTCCTCGTCCATGCGTTCGGCCGGGTCGTAGGCGTCGGCCCGCGGCCCGATGCATCCGCTGATCACCACGGGTGAGCGTGCCGCATCCTGGTACGCGTCCCGCACCCGGCACAGCAGATCGGCGGCGGCGCGGTTGGCCCGGCGCAGTTCGGCCGCTGGATACCCGGTCCGCGAGCCCCAGTCCCGGCTGGCCCGCCACGTCGGTGCCTCCAGGATCACACCGCAGCCGTGCTGCACCGCGATGTCGGCATGACGGCGGAAGTACGCCTCCAGGGCGGCTGCCCCCCGGGCGTCATCCAGCAGAACGAATGCCGCGAACTCCGGCAGGTCGAGCCCTTCATTGAAGATGAGGTCGGTCTCCAGCCCAGAGTCGGTGAGGAACATCTCGCCGCCCAGCTGCGGCAACGCGTTGCGGTACACGTCCTCGACCCCCTGAGAACAGCTAATGACGTGCGCAGATTGTATTCGGCTGGCCAGGCCAGTAGCAGCCAGCGACGCCGGCTGCCATCATGCGGTTCACTCCTGCGCTGGCTGGTCATGGCTAGGCCGCACGCCAGATGCTGTGCTGAGGCCGCAGATCGCCATGGCCCGTGGTCCGGGTGAGCATCGCCACCTGCACCTGGAACTCGAAGAGATGCTGCTGCGCATCCGGCGCCGGCACAGCGGACTCGGCGCGCTCCTCGGCGAACTGCCGGGCCAGCTGGTCCCGGGTAGCGGGGTCCTGGACGTGGCTGGCCGCGCCGCTCAGATAGAAGGCGTCCTCGTTGTCTTCGAGGGGGAACGAGTGCATCGCGTACCGCCCATCGCGGTGCAGGTCTGTCCGCTTGGGCGACGGGACGATGAATGCGTACAGCCCGGTCCCGGTCAGCAGCGGGCACACCGGGTGCAGCCGTGGCCCGCCGTCGGCCCGCACGGTGCCCAGGAACGCTAGCCCCACGCCGTAGTGGTACAGCAGTCCAGCGCCCTGTCGGGCCAGTTCCGGCTGCTGGGCCTGGAAGTCCGGCCAAGAGATCACGCCGAGCGAGCCTGGCAAATTCAGGCCGGCCTGTCAACGCCCTCCCGGCCGGACTGGATGCGGGAACACCGGCCCCCGCGAAGGGTCAGCCAGATCCCCATGGCACCTGGCCGACCCGGGCCGGAGGTGGCGCAGGCAGCGGGGCTGGCCCGCGATCCCGGGCGCCTGGCTGCCAGCCCCGCGGCTGCGGCGGCTCGGGGAAGCCCGGGCGGCCATCGGGCAGCCGCGAGCGGCCTGTAGTCCACCGGTCCATGCATCCGCGCATGTCCTGGCAGTACCAGCGGACGTCGGGGCAGGCGCTGCCGCCGTCGGCCACCAGCCGGCTGACCGGCAGGCGGATGCCGCACATCCAGCAGGACTCGACGGCGGTCCCCGCTGCGGCGTGGACCATACGCTCGTCACCAGCCATGATCAGCCCCCCTCGGGGATCGGCCGGCCGCGGCCGGGTCGGCCTGCAGACGGCAGGAGCCACTCAGCACCAGCGATCGGGCCCAGCAGCCGTCCCGGCAGTCTGACACGCCAACGCCCGGCACACCAAGCCCGGCCGGCCGGCCGTGATCGTACGGACGTGGTCAGTTACCTCGAGCCGCCTCGCCGGCCATCGCGGTGACCCCGTGCAGCCAGCCGGCCACCAACTAGTCATTCCGCCCGGAGCAGCCGGGCCGGCCGGGATCGCCCGGCCAGCAGCGCTGGCCCGGCGGCCAGGGCGTTCGCCGCGACCAGTACCGCGGCCGCCGACGCCGCGATCACCAGCGAGGGCACGGCGACGACTGGAACCACGCCGAAATTCGTGGCGAACGCGCGCCAGACGAACTGCCCGAGGGCAAGGCCCAGGGGCACGCCCACTATCACCCCGATCACCGGATCGTCGTCGCCTGCCAGCAGACCACTGCGGGCCACCTGGTGGCGGACGAACCCGAGCACCTTCAGCAGCCCGGTTTCCCGACACCACCGGCTCGGTGCTGGGGACCGCTCCCCCCGAGCCAGACCAGGGGCTGATGCCGCCCCTGCTGGGCGCCAGCCGGCCCGCGCCGGAAGTGGCTTTCCCCCGCTGCGGGTGAGGCGCGCCTCCCGGCCCAGGCGGATACTGCAGGAACAGGGGGGCCGGCCACGGCGCGTGGCTGGACACCGGCCGCCATGCTGCCGGCGGCCCCGGCCCGCAGGGAGTTGCCATGCCGCACCGTTCCCCGCCTGCCTGGTAGCCACGATGGCTGCGCGGACGCCGACCGCGGCCCGCGCGATGGCGGCCGAGGCGTTCATGTTCGGCTACCCGCTCGTGCTGACCGACGTCACCCGGGCCGTGACCATGGCCATGCCGCAGCGTGGCGGCCGGGTATCAGCCAACGAGTTCGTGCACCTGCGGGAATTTCCCGACGCCTCGTTCTGCGGGGTGGTGAGCCCCAACGCGGACACGCTGTACTCGGTGGCCTGGCTGGATCTGGTCGCCGAACCGGTCGTGCTGGACGTGCCCGCCAGCGGCGGGCGTTACTACCTGCTGCCCATGCTGTCCAGCTGGAGCGACGTGATCGCCGCACCTGGCACCCGCACGACCGGGAACGGCCCAGGCACGTTCGCGGTCACCGGACCCGGCTGGCAGGGCGGTCTGCCAGCCGGTGTCCAGGAGATCCGCTCACCCACCTCGATGGCCTGGATGATCGGCCGCACCCAGGCCGGCGGCAAGGCCGACTATGAGGACGTGCACCGGTTCCAGGACGGGCTATCGCTACGGCCGCTTTCCGCCTGGGCCGGCCAGCGCCCGGCGGCCCGGGAGGCCCCGGCCGGCCCGGCCACCGGCATCGCCGCCGCGCCACCGGATCAGGTCGAGGCGATGGACGCAGCCGCCTTCTTCGCCCGGCTGGCAACGCTGCTGGTGACCAACCCGCCCACGGCGGCCGACGCGCCCGCCATGCGGCGGTTCGCGGCGATCGGGCTGGCGGCTGGCTCATTCCGGCCGGACCCTAGCCTGGCCAGCGCCCTGAATGCGGGGGTGCGGGACGCCCTGGCCCAGCTCAAGGGGATGCGGGCGCAGCCGCCCGGGCTGATCAACGGCTGGTCCATCGACCGGGACCTCGGCCGGTACGGCACCAACTACCGGCAGCGGGCCTTCGTCGCGCTGTTCGGCCTCGGCGCCAACCTGCCCGAGGACGCGGTCTACCCGCACACCGTGGTGGATTCTGGAGGGCGGCCACTGTCTGGCGCGCACCGCTATGTGCTGCACTTCGCGCCCGGCCAGACGCCCCCAGCGCACGCCTTCTGGTCGCTGACCTTGTACAACGAGCACCAGTATTTCGCCACGAACCCGCTGGGCCGGTACGCGCTCGGCGACCGTGACCCGCTCACGCTCAACCGCGACGGTTCCCTGGACCTGCGGCTCCAGCACGGCAGCCCGGGTAAGCGGGCGGAGCCGAACTGGCTGCCCGCCCCGGCCGGCCCGTTCAGCCTCATCCTGCGGGTCTACTGGCCGAAACGGGAACTGCTCGACGGCACCTGGGCCCCGCCCGCCGTGCGGCGGGTCCGCTGACGGCCGCTACTAGCGCCCCACCAGCGACCGCCCCCAGCAGCGACCGCCCCAGCAGCGACCGCCCCGCCAGCGACCGCCCCACCAGCGACCGCCCGGCTAGCGGGTGCGGCGGCGTAGCAGGAAAGGCATCAGGGCCGACTCCAGCTGCACCCGGACGTTCATCTTGCTCTCGCCGTCCCGGCGCTCGGCGAAGTGGATGGGCAGCTCGACGATCTTCAGGCCCGCCCGGACCGAGCGGTAGTTCATCTCGACCTGGAAGCTGTAACCGTTGCTGCGCACGCTGGCCACGTCAATGGCCTGCAAGGCCGAGCTGCGCCAGATCTTGAACCCGGCGGTGACGTCCCGGATGCCCAGCCGCAGCAGGACGCGGACGTAGCTGTTGGCAAAGACGGACAGGGCCCGGCGATGCCAGGACCACTCTTCCGCCAGGCTGGCCCCGGCCACGTAACGGGAACCGATGACCACGTCGGCGCTGGCCGACAGCAGGGTGCCGAGCATCTGCGGCAGGTAGGCAGGCGCGTGCGACAGGTCACTGTCCATCTGGACCACGAACTCGGCGCCGGCCGCGATGGCCTGGGTCATGCCGTCCACGTAGGCGCGGCCGAGTCCCTGTTTGCCCGGCCGGTGCACGACTGTCATCCGGTCCTGGCCATACTCCGCGGCCAGCCGGTCGGCGATCTCGCCGGTGCCGTCAGGCGAGTTGTCGTCGGCTACCAGCAGCCGCAGCCGGGACAGCGGGAGGCGGAACAGCTCAGGGACTATTACCGGCAGGTTGGCCGCCTCGTTGTAGGTAGGCAGCACCACCGTGACGGCTGCCGACCGCCACGGCTCAGGCAGCTCCACCACACGCTCTGCTGGTGCCCGCTGCTGAAGCGCCATTGTCGTCCTTCCGGGCTTGGCCGGCCGCACGGCCGGTCCCCGGGCCAGTCATCGCGTGACCGGCCCGGCGGCGGGGGTTGCGCTGCCAACCTTACGGTCAGTCACGGCCAGCTGATTACTGGAGCGGCAGATGCCACATCCGGTTACCCGGGCGCACCCCGGACCGCGATCTGGGTGAGGAACGGCAGGCTGACGCCCAGGTGAGCGACCTGGAACGACCGGGCGTCGATCGCCACCAGCTGCCCCCGCCCGGACACCGCAAACAGCCACCGGCCATCGGGTGACCAGGCCAGCGTCTGGTCGGACGGGAACGGGCCGCCCGGCAGGTCGATGGCGTGATCGGCCCCGGTGCTGAGGTTGACCAGGTGCAGGCTGACCCGGCTCATGCCGCCCAGCACGAACACCGCTGCGGCTGACCCATCCGGCGCGATCACTCCGGGCGGCCAGACTTTGGCGGGCACGGCCGGCCCGGGCAGCGTGCGGAGGATCCGTAGCGTCCCGCCCGACGTGTCGAGCACCACGTTGCGGCAGTGCCGCCGGTGCGGGCAGCTCATCGCCAGCCAGCGGTGCGGCCCGACCGCCGTGGGCTGGAGGCGGAGCCGGCGCAGCCCGCCCGGCCCCGCGTCAAAGGTCCCGGTGGGACCGGTGAGCAGGACATTCCCGTTGCCATCCGGGGTGGCGGTGAGCAGCGCGGGTCCGCTGCGTGGCAGCGGCACGGACAGCATGGGCTGGCCGGCCAGGTTCACCAGGGAAAGCGTGAGATGCACCCGGCCGTCGGAGCCGGCCCACACATGCCCGGGGTCCGGGCCACTGACCACTGGGCCGCCCCGGGCCAGCTGACCCGACAGGCCGGTGGGCGGCCGACCGTCGGGGACGCGGTAACCAGGCACGAAATCGATCGGCCGGATGATCACCTGGCGCGGGCCGATCAGGAAGGACACCGGCCCGCCGCTGTCCAGCGGCGGGATCGCCGTCTGGGTGATCCGCCCGGCGGCGAACTGGATAGCCACCACCCGCTCGGGCCCGCGGCCAAACAGTTCCCATCCGCCGGTGATCCCGAGCAGCCGGTGACCGGAGCTGATGACCGACACGGGCCGGGGTGCGGACGGCTGGCGCGGGCCGCCATGCCCGCTGACCAGGACGGCCACCGCGGCCAGCAGCCCCGCACTCACCACGAAACCGCCCAGCCAGCGGCGGCGGGACCTGGTCAGCCACCGCGGCATCCGGGGCCAGCGGATGTCCCGCTCCGGGCCACCAAAGCTGACCTCGTCCCGGTCTGAGTCCACAGCTCATCATGCGGTCACCGGGCCGCGGCTCACCAGTCCCGCCGGTTAACTAGCACCGAGAGTGGTTAAAGAGCAGCAAAGACCTGTTCGCGACCGGCCGGCCCGGGTAGGGCACCGGCACTGCCTACCCGCCAGTGGGCAGCCAGGAAAGGAGGCGATCCAATGCTGTCCCAGGCTGGCCCACAGCTCGTGGGCGCGCTCAACCCGCTGAGCTCCACCTCGCTGCTGGCCAGCCTCGGTGCCTTCGGCGTGTTCCTGGTGCTGTTCGCCGAGACCGGGCTGCTCATCGGCTTCTTCCTGCCGGGCGACTCGCTGCTGTTCACCGCCGGGCTGCTGTGCACGTCCACCGCTGGCCATCCCGCCCGCCTCTCACTGCCGCTCGTCCTGCTGGCCGCGGCGGGCGGTGCGCTGCTCGGCGCGCAGACTGGCTTCTACATCGGGCGGGCCGGTGGCCAGCCCCTGCTCCGGCGCAGCCGCAACAAGTACTTGCGCACCGGAGCCGAGCGGGCCGAACGGCTGCTGTCCCGCTATGGCTACGGCAAGGCCATCGTGCTGGCCCGCTTCATCCCGGTCGTGCGCACCGTGCTCAACCCGCTGGCCGGCGCGTTCGGCGTGTCCACCCGTACGTTTACCTGCTGGCAGGTGGTCGGCGGGCTGCTGTGGTCGGTCGGCGTCACGCTGGCCGGCTACACGCTGGGCTCCGCCATTCCCAGCATCGACACGTACCTGCTGCCGGTGATCGCGGTGATCGTCCTGCTGTCGCTGATCCCGATCGGTGTCGAGGTGTGGCGGACCCGATCCGAGGTCCGGGCGTCCGGCCAGCAACCCGGCCAGGCCGGCCAGGCCGGCCAGCAGCCAGATCAGGCCGGCCAGCAGCCAGATCAGGCCGGCCAGCAGCCAGATCAGGCCGGCCAGCAGCCAGATCAGGCTGACCAGGCCGACGACGGCGCGCCCACGGCCACCGGCCAGCAACCGGACCAGGCCGGCGGCGGGCCAGCCTCCACCGGCCAGCACCGCGACCAGGCGCCAGCCCGGCCCGCCCGGCCCTGATCCCGGCCCGTATCCGTGCCCTGGGACCGCCCGGGGCCGGCCAGGATGGTTGGCGTGCCGAGCGATCGCCACCGGCTGCGGGCCACGTTCGACTCCGCTGCCCACCTGTACCAGCAGGCCCGGCCCGGCTATCCGGCCGAACTGTACGACGAGCTGATCCGGCTGGCCGGCCTGCGGCCCGCAGCCCGGCTGCTGGAGATCGGCTGCGCGACCGGCAAGGCCACGGTCCCGCTGGCCGAACGCGGCTTCCGCATCACCTGCCTGGAGCTCGGGCCCCGGCTGGCCGCCACGGCCCGGGACAACCTGGCCAGCTTCCCGGCCGTGACCGTCACCGAGGCGGACTTCGACACCTGGCTAGCGCCCCCGGGCGAGGCGTTCGACCTGGTCTTCGCGGCCACCGCGTGGCACTGGACCGACCCGGCCACCCGCTACCAGCGGGCCTGGACGCTGCTCGCTCCGGGCGGCCACCTCGCGTTCTGGGAGGCGAGCCACGTGTTCGCGGTCGACGGCGATCCGATCTTCGATGACATCCAGCGGCTCTACCAGGAGATCGGCGAAGGGCTGCCACCCGGCGCGGTCCAGCCCCGGCCCGGCGAACTGCCCGACAGCCGG
>Ga0207665_10002861_pt1 | contig 11590 bp, 13 predicted proteins | sample LARL112metaG_FD_184351 | JGI IMG/M metagenome (GOLD analysis project Ga0207665, IMG submission 184351) | Corn, switchgrass and miscanthus rhizosphere microbial communities from Kellogg Biological Station, Michigan, USA - LAR L11-2 metaG... | ecosystem: Host-associated > Plants > Roots >...
GCGCGGGCCGCCCATCCTGGCAGGCTGGAGAGCAGATGAGACCGCGGTTGCCTGGCCGATCCCGGCGCGGCCTTGCGGTCCTGGTCGTTGCGCTGCTCGCGGTGGGCGCGTTCTTCGCCCGCGGCCCGATCGGCCTCGGCAACGGCCCGCTCACGTTCGCCTCGGACAGCGGGGGGACGCTGGGCCTGGCCCGGCAGGCCAATACCGCGCTGGTGGTCCCGGTCCGCAACCCGGGCAAGTCCGCGGCCGTGATCAACGGGTTCACGCTGATCGGCGGCGGCAAGGGCTACGCCGCCCCCAAGCTGGTCCACAGCTACTCGGCGCACAGCCACGGCTGCCAGGGCCTGATGATGGCCGGCGACGTGACGGCGGGCGGCTGCGTAAGCGGCGAGATGAAGCTGGCCGGGCTGACCGTGCCGCCCAGCAAGAAGAAGGCCGGCCCCGGTGTCCCGGCTCCGGTCCCGGTGCCCAGCGTGGCCCTGGTGCTGGTGCTGGCCCCGCCGGCGGCCGGCACCTGCTGGACGCTGCGCCGGCTGGCCGTGCACTACCGGGTCGGCATCCGGCACTTCACCGCCACCACACCGGAGCAGACCGCGGTGTGCGCCCCCGGCCTCGGCGAAAGCGCCCGCCAGGCGGCGCTGGCGTCAGTCGGCGGTTAGCAGTGCTGGCCGCTCGCTGCGGGCCGCTTTAGAGGCGGCCCTCCGCGAGCCAGGGCCGGCTCGGCCGGCCGTTAACAGTCGGCGAGGCGCTCGGACAGGTAGCCGGGCAGCGCGGACAGGCCGATCCTGTCCTGCTTCATCGAGTCCCGCTCCCGGACCGTCACGGCCTGGTCGTTCAGCGTCTCGAAGTCGACCGTCACGCAGTACGGCGTGCCGATCTCGTCCTGGCGCCGGTAGCGGCGGCCGATCGCGCTGGCGTCGTCGAAGTCGGTATTCCACCGGCGCCGCAGGTCGGCGGCCAGGTCCCGGGCCTTCGGGGACAGGTCCGCGTTGCGGGACAGCGGCAGCACCGCGACCTTGACCGGCGCGATCCGCGGGTCGAGCCGCAGCACCGTGCGCTTCTCCGGGTTGCCCTTGGCGTCCGGCGCCTCGTCCTCGGTGTAGGCGTCGAGCAGCAGGGCCAGCAGGGTGCGGTCGGCGCCCAGGGCCGGCTCGATCACGTACGGGATGTACCGCTCGCCGGACTCCGGGTCGAGGTAGGACATGTCCTGCCCGGACGCCTTGGCGTGGGTGGACAGGTCGTAGTCGGTGCGGTTCGCGATGCCCTCGAGCTCGCCCCACTCGCTGCCGGCGAAGTCGAACCGGTACTCGATGTCGACCGTGCGGCTGGAGTAGAACGACCGCTTCTCCTCCGGGTGCTCGGACAGCCGCAGGTGCTCCTTGCGCAGCCCCAGGTCCAGGTGCCAGGCCAGCCGGGCGTCGATCCAGGTCTGGTGCCATTCCTTGTCGGTGCCCGGCTTGACGAAGAACTCCATCTCCATCTGCTCGAACTCGCGGGTGCGGAAGATGAAGTTGCCGGGGGTGATCTCGTTGCGGAACGACTTGCCGATCTGGCCGATGCCGAACGGGATCTTCTTCCGCGAGGTCTGCAGCACGTTGCGGTAGTTGATGAAGATGCCCTGGGCCGTTTCCGGGCGCAGGTAAGCCAGCCCGGAGTCGTCCTCCACCGCGCCCAGGTAGGTCCGCAGCAGCCCGTTGAACTGGCGCGGCTCGGTGAACGCGCCGCGGGTGCCGCAGTTCGGGCAGGCGATCTGGGCCAGCCCGTCCTCCGGCGGGTGCCCGTGCTTCTCCTCGTACGCCTCGATCAGGTGGTCCGCCCGGAACCGCCGGTGGCACGAGGTGCACTCGGTCAGCGGGTCGGTGAAGTTCGCCACGTGCCCGCTGGCCTGCCACACCTCGGGGGCCAGGATCACCGACGAGTCGATGCCCACCACGTCGTCGCGGAGCTGCACCATCGACCGCCACCACTGGCGCTTGATGTTGTTCTTCATCTCCACGCCGAGCGGACCGTAGTCCCATGCCGCCCGCAGGCCGCCGTAGATCTCGCTGGACGGGTACACGATCCCGCGGCGCTTGCTGAGGCTGACCAGGGTGTCCATGCGGTCGTTGCGGCGTGCCATGAGGGTCTCCATCCGGCTGGCAGTCGGCGGTACGGTGCGGTACGGGAAAGGCGGCGGCCCGCGCCCCCGGAAACCAGGGGGTGACGGCGCGTCCCCGCGTGATTCCGCCTAGCTTAGTAGGGCGGGCAACGTATTTTGCCCGGCCGGACCGCCGGGGAACGAGAGGCAGCGACCCCATGAGCACGAAACCGCCCGGCCGCGACGCCGCCGAGCAGCGCAGCGCGGTCCCGCTGGCCTACCTGCGCCAGCTGCCGCCGTGGACCATCCCGGTGCTGTCGGCCGCGCTGCTGGTGGCGGGGCTGGCCATCAAGGGCCCGGGCGGTGCCGCCGCGATCGCCCTGCTGCTGGTCTTCCTCGGCTGGCTGGCCTACCTGTCCTGGCCCAAGCTGGACCCGGCGGGCCGGCTGCTGCGGGTGATCATCCTGGCCGGAGGGGTGGCGCTGGCCGTCTGGCAGGCCCTCAGGTAGATGGGCTTGCCGGCTCCGCCGGCGGCGGGCCGGGCTCGGCGCCGCCGTAGCGGCGGTCGCGGCGGGCGAAGATCTCGCAGGCCCGCCACAGGTGCCTGCGGTCGAAGTCGGGGAACAGCGTGTCCAGGAACACGAACTCGGCGTAGGCGGACTGCCAGATCAGGAAGTTGGAGGTGCGCTGCTCGCCGGAGGACCGGATGAACAGGTCCACGTCCGGGATGCCCGGCTCGTCCAGGTAGCGCGCGAACACCTTCTCGTCGATCCGGTCGGCGCGCAGCTTGCCCGCGGCCACGTCGGCGGCCATCGCCGCGGCCGCGTCGGCGATCTCCGCCCGGCCGCCGTAGTTCACGCAGAACTGCAGGGTCAGCACGGAGTTGCCGGCGGTGAGCTGCTCGGCGTCCTCCAGCTCGCTGATCACGCTGCGCCACAGCCGGGGGCGGCGGCCGGCCCAGCGGACCCGCACGCCCATCTCGTTGAGCTGATCGCGGCGGCGCCGGATCACGTCCCGGTTGAAGCCCATCAGGAAGCGGACTTCGTCGGGCGATCGCCGCCAGTTCTCGGTGGAGAACGCGTACGCCGACAGGTAAGGGATGCCCAGCTCGATGGCGCCCATGATGACGTCGAACAGCGAGTGCTCGCCGCGCTTGTGACCCTCGGTGCGGGGCAGGCCGCGCTGCTTGGCCCACCGGCCGTTGCCGTCCATGACCAGCGCGACGTGCCGGGGCACCAGCGCGGCCGGGATGGCCGGCGGCCGGGCGCCGCCGGGGTGCGGGTACGGCGGCGCGTACGGCGGCCTGCTCATGCGTGCTCCACGTGCCGCAGCGATCGGATGCTGTGCTCCAGGTGCCATTGCAGGTACGCGGCCACCAGCCCGCTGCACTCGACCTGGTGCCGCTGGCCGGCCGCGTCCGCGTGCTGCCAGTCGCCGCTCATCAGCGCGCTCATCAGCGCGATGACCGGCGGCGCCGGGTGAGCCGCGCCGGGCCCCCGGCAGGATGAGCAGAGCAGTCCGCCGGCGCTGACCGAGAACGCGCGGAACCCGGCCGGCCCGGCCCGGCGGCCGCTGGTTTCCGCCGGGCCGTCCAGGCCATCCGGGTCATCCGGGCCGGGCTGCGGGGCGCGGGTCCCGCACACCGCGCACTCGTCCAGCGCGGGCGCGTACCCGGCCACGGCCAGCGACCGGAGCAGGAACGCGTCCAGCACCAGGCGCGGGTCGTGCTCCCGCTCGCCCAGCGCGCGCAGCCCGCCGACCAGGAGCAGGAACTGGCGCAGCGCCGGCTCCTTCTCGACCGGGGTGAACCGCTCGGCGGTCTCCAGCATCGCCGTGCCGGCGGTGTACCGCGGGTAGTCCCCGGCCAGCAGCTCGCCGAACGGCCGCACGGTCTCCGCCTGGGTGATCACGTCCAGCGACCGGCCCGGGTAGAGCAGCAGGTCCACGTGGGTGAACGGCTCGAGCCGGGCGCCGAACCGGGACCTGGTCCTGCGCACGCCCTTGGCCACCGCGCGGACCCGCCCCGTGCGGCGTGTCAGCAGGGTGACGATCCGGTCGGCCTCGCCCAGCTTCTGGGTCCGAAGGACGATCCCTTCGTCCCGGTAGATCCTCACTGATCCATTCTCCCGTACGGTTCTGTCAGCACGGGCCTGTCAGCACGGGCCCGTCAGTCGTAGAACCCCAGCCGCCGCAGCTGCTTCGGGTCGCGCTGCCAGTCCCTGGCCACCTTGATGTGCAGGTCCAGGTACACCCTGGTGCCCAGCAGGGCCTCGATCTGCCGCCGGGCCCGGCTGCCGACGTCGCGCAGCCGGGCGCCCTTGGTGCCGATCACGATCGCCTTCTGGCTGGGCCGCTCCACGTACATCAGCGCGTGCACGTCGGTCAGGTCGTCGCGGCCTTCCCTGGGGCCCATCTCCTCGACCACCACCGCGATCGAGTGCGGCAGCTCGTCCCTGACCCCTTCTAGCGCCGCCTCCCTGATCAGCTCGGCCACGAGCAGCTGCTCGGGCTCGTCGGTCAGGTCCCCGTCCGGGTACAGCGGCTGGCCCGGCGGAAGGTGCGAGACCAGCACGTCGGCCAGCACGTCCAGCTGGAAGCCGGTCACCGCGGACACCGGCACGACGTCCGCCCAGCGGCCGAGCTCCGCGACCGCGGCCAGCTGGGCGGCCACCGCGGCGGTGCCGGCCTGGTCGGTCTTGGTCACGATGGCCACCACCGGGGTGGTCGTCAGGCCGGCCAGCTCGCGGGCCAGGTAGCGGTCACCAGGCCCGATCCGCTCGCTGGCGGGCAGGCAGAACCCGATCACGTCGACCTCGGTCAGGGTGGACCGGACCAGGCTGTCCAGCCGCTCGCCGAGCAGCGTGCGGGGCCGGTGCAGGCCCGGCGTGTCCACGATGACCAGCTGAGCGTCGGGCCGGTGCACGATCCCGCGGATCGCCCGCCGGGTGGTCTGCGGCCGGCTGCTGGTGATCGCGACCTTGGTCCCGACCAGGGCGTTCATCAGGGTCGACTTGCCCACGTTGGGGCGGCCCGCGAAGCAGGCGAAGCCGGACCTGAACTCGCCGCCGCTGGCCGCGGGCGAGGCGTCCTGGCGGGGCTGCGATGACATCCCGTCAGTGTGTCAGGGGTGAAGGGTCAGCCGCACCGCGCCGTCCGGCCCGGCCTGGAAGACCACCGCGCCGGGGCCCAGGTCGCGGACCGCGGCCAGGTCCGCCGGGTCCGGCTGGCCGGCCTCGCTGACCAGCGCCGCCGCCTCCAGCCGGGACGCCCCGCTGGACACCGCCATGGCCACCGCCAGGCGCAGCGCGGACAGCCGCAGGGAGGGCAGGGAAACCGCTGACGCGGCGTAGGTGCGCCCGGTCTCGTCGCGGACCGCGGCCCCCTCAGCCGCGCCCACCCGGGCGCGGGCCGACCGGGCCAGCGTGATGATCTTCAGATCTTCCGGGCCCGGCCCGTTCCCCGGATCACTTTCGGTCACCGGCACACTCTAGTGGCAGGCGCTGCCTCAACGGCGGCCGGAAACTAGGGCTGCTCAGGCGCCGTGCCGTTACTGGCCCGGCCGCCCGGCGGGCGGCCGGCCCGCTCGACCAGCACGGTGCCGATCCGGTTCCGCCGCCCGGCCAGGCTTTCCGCGGTCAGCCGGAGCCCGGCGGTGGTGGCCACCGCGCCCGCGATCGGCACCCGGCCGAGCTGGCGGGCCAGCAGCCCGCCGACGGTCTCGGTGTCCTCGGCGTCGATGTGCACGCCGAACAGCTCGGCCAGCTCCTCGGCGGGCAGCCGGGCGGTGACCCGGGCCCGCTCGCCCCGGTCGATCCACTCCACCGGGGGCTGCTCCTGGTCGTACTCGTCGGTGATCTCGCCGACGATCTCCTCCAGGATGTCCTCGATCGTGACCAGGCCCGCGGTGCCGCCGTACTCGTCGATGACGATGGCCAGGTGGATGCGCCGGGCCTGCATCTCCTTGAGCAGCTCGTCGATCGGCTTGCTGTCGGGCACGAACGTGGCCGGGCGCATGATCGCGGAGACCTTCTCCGCGGACTCGTCCTCCTGCCGCTCGTGGCTGCTGGTGACGATGTCCTTCAGGTAGGCGATGCCGACCACGTCGTCCAGGTTCTCGCCGATCACCGGGATCCGGGAGAAGCCGCTGCGCAGCGCCAGGGACAGGGCCTGGGACGCGGTCTTGCCGCGCTTCACGAAGACCATGTCGGTCCGCGGCACCATCACCTCGCGGACGATCGTGTCGCCCAGCTCGAACACCGAGTGGATCATCTCCCGCTCGGCCGGCTCGATGACCTGGCGCTGTTCCAGCAGGTCCACCAGGCCGCGCAGGTCCTCCTGGGACTCCGCCGGGGACCGGCCGTGACCGCCGCCGCGGCGGATCCGGGCCAGGAAGCCGGCCACCGGGCCGAGCACCCGCACCACCGGGTGCAGCACGGCCGCGGCGGCCAGCGCCACCCGGACCGGCGGGCGGCGCTCCGCACTGCGCGGGATGATCCCGGTGGCCAGGTAGATCGCGGCCGTGACGGCGGCCGCGGCGGCCGCGTAGGCCCGCCACCCCGGGCCGAGGACGTGCAGCGCGACGACCGTGGTCAGCACCGTGGCCGCGGCCTCGGCGGCGTACCTGGCCAGCGCCAGCACGGCCAGGTAGCTGGGCACCTCGGCGAGCACGGCCTGCAGCGGGGAGGCGGCCGTGCCCGGGCTCCTGGCCAGCTCCTTGGCCCCGGCCCGGGAGACCCGCAGCAGCGAGATCTCCGCGGCCGCGCACCACCCGGACCCGGCGATCAGCGCCAGGGCCAGCAGCGCGAGCCAGTCCATCGGCCGGTCACCCGGGCCCTTCTGGCCTTCCGGCGGCCCCGGGCGGATGGCTGTCGGCCGGTGATCCCGGCGCCCCGGCGGGCGGGGCAGGCCGCAGTGACCGCCACTGCGTGAGCAGCTTGTCCTGCAGGCCGAACATGGCGGCGTGCTCGTCCGGGTCGGCGTGGTCGTAGCCGAGCAGGTGCAAGATGCCGTGCACGGTGAGCAGCTCGAGCTCGGCGGTCAGGTCGTGACCGGCCGCCCGGGCCTGGTCCGCGGCCACCGGCGGGCAGAGCACCACGTCGCCGAGCAGCCCGGGCGGCGGCTCGGGCTCGGCGGCCGGCCCGCGGTCCGTGCGCGCCCCGGCCTGGTGCGGCGGCCGCAGCTCGTCCATGGGGAAGGCCAGCACGTCGGTCGGGCCCGGCTCGCCCATCCAGCGCTCGTGCAGCCCGGTCATGGTCGGCGTGTCGACCAGCAGCACGGACAGCTCAGCCAGCGGGTGCACGCCCATGTCGTCCAGCACGTGGCGGGCCAGCGCGGCCAGGTCCGCCTCATCGACCTCGGTGCCGGACTCGTTGGCGATCTCGATGCTCATGCGGTCACCGGTCCCGGCTGCCGCCGGCCCGGCGCGGCCGGCTGCCGGTGATCCGCTGGTCCGCGCCGCGGGCCTCCTGCGCGGCGTCGTACCGCTCGTAGGCGTCCACGATGTCCGCGACCAGCTTGTGCCGGACCACGTCATGGCTGGTCAGCCGGGAGAAGTAGACGTCGTCGACGCCTTCGAGGATGTCCTGCACGAGGCGCAGCCCGGACTGCGCCCCGGACGGCAGGTCCACCTGGGTGACGTCGCCGGTGACCACGATCCGGGAGCCGAAGCCCAGCCGGGTGAGGAACATCTTCATCTGCTCGGGAGAGGTGTTCTGCGCCTCGTCCAGGATGATGAAGGAGTCGTTCAGCGTGCGGCCTCGCATGTACGCCAGCGGCGCGACCTCGATCGTGCCCTGGGCGAGCAGCTGCGGGATCGTCTGCGGATCGAGCATGTCGTGCAGCGCGTCGTACAGCGGCCGCAGGTACGGGTCGATCTTCTCGTACAGGGTGCCGGGCAGGAAGCCGAGCCGCTCGCCGGCCTCGACCGCGGGCCGGGTCAGGATGATCCGGTTCACTTCCTTGTCCTGCAGCGCCTTGACCGCCTTGGCCATGGCCAGGTACGTCTTGCCGGTGCCGGCCGGGCCGATGGCGAACACCACGGTGTGCGCGTCGATGGCGTCCACGTAGCGCTTCTGGTTCAGCGTCTTGGGCCGGATCGTCCGCCCGCGGGCGGACAGGATGTTCAGCGTCAGCACCTCGTCCGGCCGCGCCGCCGGGCGGTTGCGCAGCATCGAGACGGTCTGCTCGACCAGGGCCGCGGACAGCTCGGTGCCCCTGGCGACCATCGTGGTCAGCTCCCCGAACAGCCGGTCCACCAGCGCGGTGTCGTCGGCCGGGCCGGTGACGGTGATCTCGTTGCCGCGGACGTGGATATCGGTGCCGGGGAAGTCCCGCTCGATCACGTGCAGCAGCTCGTCACCCGACCCGAGCAGCGCCACCATGGAGTGGTCATCAGGAATGACGATTTTTGCCCGGGTTCCGTTTCGGCTGGCCCGATCTTCGCGGTTCGCCGGATCGCCTGAATCTTGCGTCAAATTGCCTTTCCCTGCCCCGGCGCTGGCCGCGCCCGTGTCGGCTCCATGCTATCTGCCGGGCCTCAGCCGGGCGGCCACGTCATCCCGCGGCCGCCGAGCACGTGAGCGTGCACGTGACCGACCGTCTGCCCGGCGTCGCGGCCGGTGTTGAAGACGACCCGGTAGCCCGACTTATCGATACCCGCGCCCACCGCGACCTGGTGCGCCTCGGCCGCCACCGCGTCCAGCAGGCCGTCCCCGGCCGCGGCCAGGGCGGCCATGTCAGCGTAATGCGTTTTGGGGATTACCAGCACGTGGACGGGCGCCTGCGGGTTGATATCGGTGAAGGCGAGGGTGCGCTCGGTCTCCCGCACCTTGTCCGCGGGGACCTCGCCCCCGGCGATAGCGCAGAAGAGGCAACCGGGCATGCAACGATCTTAACTTGTGACGCCTCTGCGCGACTGGCGACATATATGGTTGCTCTACTGCGAACCCGCGGCGCAGCGCTCCCCCTCCGCGCGACCGCACTGGCTGTCGCGCGCGCTTCCGGGGGGGCACTTCGTCCGGGGATTCGCCGCCGGTAAACGTGGCAGTCACCTTCATGGGGGCGAACATCGTTGAGGTAAGTCGTCAGGCAGGATCGTGGCCTGGGGAACCGGATGTGACCGCGCGTCAACCCGAAGAGGGGTCAGCGCGTCAAACCAAGGTGACCGAGACCCTGGTAGCGAACGCCGCACTCGGCGCGGTGTCAGCTGATTGGGACGCAGACCGAGCGGTGACGGTGCTGTATGCCGCGCACTACCGCTCGCTCGTCCGGCTGGCCGCGCTGCTGCTGCGGGACGTGGCTACCGCGGAGGAGGTCGTGCAGGACTCCTTCGTCGCGATGCACGACGGCTGGCGCCGGCTCAGGGACAACGACAAAGCCCTGTCCTACCTGCGGCAGTCCGTGGTGAACCGGTCCCGCTCGGTGCTGAGGCACCGGGTGGTGGTGGACCGGAACGCGCCGAAGCCGCCACCGGACATGCCCAGCGCCGAGCAGGGGGCCATCACCCTGCTCGAGCGCTCGGCTGTGGTCACCGCACTGCGGACCTTGCCCCCGCGCCAGCGCGAGGCACTGGTCCTGCGGTTCTACGGGGACCTGTCCGAAGCTCAGATCGCCGCCACGATGGGGATTAGCAAGGGCGCCGTGAAGAGCCACACCGCGCGCGCGATGACCGCGCTGCGCAGCGTGCTGGAGCGGGACATATGACACGGATCCGGGGGGCACAGAAAGGCCTGAGGCAGCGGTCATGACACATCGGACCCTTGACTACGAGGAGCGTTTGCGCGCGGCCCTGCGCGCAGCCGCGGAATCGGTCGAGCCCGACGGCGGCGGCCTGGAGCGGATCAGGGCGCGGATCCACGCGCCCCGGCCCGCGACGGCCGCATGGCTGGCGACGGAGGCTGAGCCGTCAGGGCCCGGCTCGTTCGCGGACCGCCTGCGCTCCTTTCCGGACGCGGCGCTGCGCTGGCTGCGCCCGGTCACGGCCGGCGGTGCCCCGGCCCCGTACGGCTGGCTCCGCCCGATCGCGGCGGCCGCCGCGTTCGTGCTGGTGGTCGGGTTCGGCGCAGTTGCCCTGACGCAGAACCTGACCCAGAGCATCTCCCCGTCCAGCTCGACCGGCCACATCGGCTCGGCGGCGACCGCGGGCCGCCACCCCGGCGGCAGCAACCCCGGCGGCGGCACCCTGACTGGCGGTCCCGGCTCCACCACGGTGCCTTCCCCGTCCTCCAGTGGCACTTCGGCCGCCTCGCCCGGCTCGCCAGCCCCGTCCTCGGGGCCGTCGCCCAGCTGCAGCCCGAAGCCCGGCCCGACCGCGAGCGGCAACCCGCCGGTAGGGTCACCGAGCCCCACGCCGACGCCGACCCCCACGCCGACGCCGACGCCGAGCGTCACGCCGACGCCGTCACCGTCGGACTCGGCCGCGTCGCCGACCACCGGCGCCAGCGCGACCACCGCGGCCAGTGCCCCGCTTACCCCGCAGGCAGTGGGCTCCACCCCGCTGCCGACGGACCAGCCCACGGGCACACCCTCACCGAACCCCAAGCCCAGTAAGTCCTGCTCATCGCAGTAGGCGTGAGATCGCTTGGCGGTTCCGCGAGAGCCGTCCCGCTCGCTGACGAGCCGCGAGCGGGGCGGCTCTCGCGTATTATCAGCGTTCCTTGATCAATGAATCTTGATCAACGTTTCTAGATCTACATTCGCTGATCAAGATTCGCTGATCTACATTCGCTGATGAACGTTCGCTGAGGTGCCCCGGGTCAGGCCCAGCGGCCGGTGTCGCTGAGAACGATCGCGGCCGCCACCGCCCCCGCGGTCGACGCCCGCAGCACCGACGGGCCCAGCCGGGCCTGCACCGCACCCGCCCCGGTGAGCAGGCTGGTCTCGGCCGGGCTGACGCCGCCCTCCGGCCCGGTGATCAGCACGATGCCGCCGGGCGCCAGGCCCGCCGCCCCGGCCGCGAGGCCGGCCAGCGGCGTCTCCGCGGCCGGGTCGAGCAGGATGGCCAGGCCGGCCGCGGCCACCAGCCGGGCCGCCCCGTCGCGGCCGGCCAGGGCGGTGATCTCCGGGAACCGGGCCCGCCGGGCCTGCTTGGCCGCGGCCAGGCCCGCCGACCGCCAGCGGGCCAGCGCCCGGTCGCCGCGGTCGCCGCGCCACTGGACCACGCACCGCTCGGCCGCCCACGGCACGATCACGTCCACCCCGACCTCGGTCATGGTCTCCACGGCCAGCTCGCCGCGGTCGCCCTTGGGCAGTGCCTGGAGCACGGTCAGCCGCGGCACCGGCGGCGGCTCGGCCCGGCGGGCCAGCACGGCCAGCTCGAGCTCGCCGTCCCGGCTGCGGGTCACCTGGCACTCGGCCACCGTGCCGGAGCCGTCGGTCACGTCCACGTGCTCCCCGGGGCCGAGCCGGCGGACCGTGGCGGCGTGCCGGCCCTCGGCGCCGGACAGCACGATCAGGTCGGCGGCCAGCTGAGCCGGGTCAGCCAGGAAGACCGGCGGCCGCATCGCAGCCCGGTCC
>Ga0207665_10002863_pt1 | contig 11584 bp, 12 predicted proteins | sample LARL112metaG_FD_184351 | JGI IMG/M metagenome (GOLD analysis project Ga0207665, IMG submission 184351) | Corn, switchgrass and miscanthus rhizosphere microbial communities from Kellogg Biological Station, Michigan, USA - LAR L11-2 metaG... | ecosystem: Host-associated > Plants > Roots >...
CTGGATAAAGCGATGACGAGAGAAAGAGTATTGGTCGCCATGTCCGGCGGCGTCGATTCGTCTGTGGCCGCCGCGCTGCTGGTGGAACAGGGATACGACGTCGTCGGCGCGACGATGAAGCTGTTCTGCCACGGTGGCGATCTCCCGGACCGTCCGTGCTGCTCGCTCGATTCGGTGAACGACGCCCGGCGCGTTTGTGAGCAGCTCGGAATTCCGCACTATGTGCTGAATCTCGAGAGTCGATTCGGCCACGACGTCGTCGACAACTTTGTGGAAGAGTACGCGCGCGGTCGCACGCCGATTCCGTGCGTGCGCTGCAACACCTTCACCAAATTCCGCGATTTTCTGAAGAAGGCAGACGGTGTCGATGCGCGGTGGATTGCTACCGGGCACTACGCACGTGTCGTCAATGGCGAGCTGTATCGCGGCGTGGACGCGAACAAGGATCAGACGTACTTCCTCTGGGGCATCGATCGCGAGGTACTGCGGCGCATGCTACTGCCGGTTGGCGGCCTGGATAAGCCCCGCACACGCGCGCTGGCTCACGCGATGGGTCTCGAGGTAATCGCGGAAAAGGCCGAGAGTCAGGAGATCTGCTTCGTTCCGGACGGCGATTACATGCGCATTCTGGAATCGCGACTCCCGGCGGACACTCCTGCGCTGCAGCCAGGCCCGATTATGACAGCGAGCGGCGTCGTGATCGGCCAGCACGCGGGCTTTGCGCGGTATACGGTCGGCCAGCGCCGAGGCGTACCGGGCGGCTTCCCGCACCCGATGTACGTCATAGCGATCAGACCCGAGACTCGCGCTGTCGTCATCGGCACCCGCGAAGAGCTACTGGGTAGCGGACTCATTGCGCGTGAGATCAACTGGCTCGCCGACACGCCCGCGATCGGCACGCAAGTCACGGTTAGGGTTCGGCATCGCGCCGGTCTCGCTCCGGCGGAGATTGTCCGCATCGATGGAGACGAGCTGGAGATCGCCCTCGACGAGCCGGTGTCTTCTATCACACCGGGCCAGTCGGTAGTACTCTATGACGGCGAGCGCGTGCTCGGCGGTGGGTTTATCGAGTCCGCCCGCGCGCGTCGAACTGCACTTCCGGTATTAGCGGCATAAGGCTCGGCGCGTTCGTCGAGCGAACCTTTACAGAGGGAGGCCCGACGTGATGCGTGTGATTGGATCGCTGCAAGTGCGTGTCGTAGTAGCAGCTGTTGCCCTGGTAGGAGCAGCCTGCGCTCCAAAGCCGACTACTGCCCCGAGTCCAGTCACCCGGACACCACAATTGGTGCCAGTGCCAGCTTCGATGGCCTACACCACGGGCGCGCCATTCACGCTGCAGCGGACGTCCACCATCGTCGTCGACGCCGGAAGCGCAGAAGCCGCTGCCATCGGAGAGCAACTGGCAGCCCTCATTCGTCCACCGACGGGCTATCCCGTAGCAGTAGTGAGTGGTCCGGCGACGCCCGGCGCAATTGTACTGCGACTCAATTCCGGAAACGCGACACTCGGTACCGAGGGCTATCAGTTGACGGTCACACCCGATTCGGTGCGCGTCGTTGCGAACAGCCCGGCCGGACTTTTCTACGGCACACAGACTATAAGACAGTTGCTGCCCGTGCAGATCGAATCCGAGATCGGCGTAGATCGCAACGTGTGGTCGATTCCGGCGCTCACGATCACCGACTATCCGCGCTTCGCGTGGCGAGGCGCGATGCTGGACGTCGCCCGCCATTTCTTCACGCCCCGCGAAGTCGAGCAGTACATCGACCTCCTGGCGATGTACAAAATGAACGTGCTGCACCTTCATCTCGCGGACGATCAGGGCTGGCGCATTCAGCTCAATTCGCGACCGAAGCTCACTGAGGTCGGGAGTGTGACGCAGGTCGGTGGCGGGCCCGGGGGCTTTTTCACGCAGCAGGATTACCAGAACATCATTCATTATGCCGCGGCGCGGTACATCCTGATCGTCCCGGAAATCGACATGCCCGCGCACAGCAACGCCGGCCTGACCGGATATCCCGAGTTCGGTTGTAGCGCGCGCCAGACCGCGCTCTACACTGGCACGGATGTGGGCTGGAGCAGCCTCTGCGTCGACAAGGAAGAGACTTACGCCTACGTCGATGACATCGTCCGCGAGATCAGCGCAATGACTCCCGGACCTTATTTCCACATCGGCGGCGACGAAGTCGCCACACTAACCGACCAGCAGTACGTGAAGTTCGTCGAACGCGTTCAGGCCATCGTGAACAAGTACGGGAAGAGGATGATCGGGTGGGAAGAGATCGCCAAAGCCCGTCTTCTTCCAACCACAATCGCCCAGCAATGGAAGAGTGATTCAGCGACCGCCGCCGTCACACAGGGAGCGAAGCTGATCATGTCGCCGTCGAACAAGATCTATCTCGATATGAAGTACAGCCCCGCGACTGAATTAGGCTTGAATTGGGCGGCGTTCATCGAGGAGCGCGACGCTTACGACTGGGATCCGGCGATGTATCTCAAGGGCGTAACAGAACAAAGCATCCTTGGAGTGGAAGCGCCGATCTGGAGCGAAACGGTGCGAAACATCGGTGCCGTCTTCTTCCTGGCGTTGCCACGAATGCCCGCTGTTGCGGAGATTGGCTGGAGCCCGCAAACAGCTCGAAACTGGGAAAGCTTCCGCTCGCGCCTCGTGACTCACGAGCCGCGCTGGCACTACCTCGGCTGGAACTACTTCCGCTCGCCCCAACTGCCATGGTGAAACGCTCCTCGGTAATCGCCGCGGCCTGCGTCGCAGTAGTCTCTTCGGCGTCCGCGCAGGCGCCGCCTGCCAGTCCGCCATACCCAGCGCCGAAGACTGCACCACCTATCGTCACGCCGGGAATCACCAACGCTGATCCGCCATCAGATGCGATCGTGTTGTTCAACGGGAAGGATCTTTCCCACTGGCGAACCGACAATGGCGGTCCGGCCAGGTGGATCGTCCGTGACGGCTACATGGAAGTGAATCCGGGCAGCGGCGGCATCGCCACCATCGAGAAGTTTGGCGATGTGCAGCTGCACATCGAATGGGCGACTCCGTCGGTCGTGAAGGGCGAAGGTCAGGAGCGCGGGAACAGCGGCGTCTTCCTGATGGAACGCTACGAGGTGCAGGTGCTCGACTCGTATCAGAACGAAACCTATTACCACGGCCAGGCCGGTTCGATCTACAAACAGTATCCGCCACTCGTAAATGCATCGCGAAAGCCGGGTGAGTGGCAGACGTACGACATCATCTTTCACGCACCACGGTTCGACGAGATGGGAAAAGTCGTCGATCGCGCGCGCTTCACTGTTCTACACAACGGGGTTCTGATTCAGAACAACGTCGAGGTCTACGGCCTCACTTATCACGACCGTGCGCCGGTCTACATTGCGCATTCACCGCAGGAATCGCTGGCGCTACAGGATCACGGCAATCCGGTGCGCTATCGGAATATCTGGATCCGACGGCTGTAACGGCTTGAGCCGGGCGCTCAGGTCCGGGCGTGGACGACGTGAATGTTCACGTTGGCGGTTTGCAATTTCATGTACAGGCGCAGCCACAGCGGCAGATACATCTCCTGCGCTCGTGCGGCGCTCAGGTCGCCGAGGTCGAGTACCTCCTTCCAACCGAACTCCTCCTTGAGGAGTTTGGTCACGGCGTTCTTAGCGTTCGCGTCGTTGCCCGAGACGAACATGGTGTGAGCGCCCGGGATGATCGAAGGATCCACCATCACCGCCGTCGTCACAGTGTTGAGGGTCTTTACGACATACGACTCGGGGAAGTCTTTCTGAATCTGCTCTCCGAGCGAATCGTTGTTGCAGACTGAGAGCGTCGGCGGCATTCCCTTCGAGAAGTCGAGTGGGTTCGAGACGTCGATGACGATCTTGCCGCGAAGGTTGAGTGCGCCCGCCTGACGCAGCGCATCGAGCGAAGCCTGCCCGGCCGTGCAATTGAAGACGATCTCGCCAAATCCCGCCGCGTCAGCGAAGGATCCTTCAGACGCCTTGCCGCCCGCTTCCTTTACCCACGCTCTCGCCTTCTCGCCGCCCGACTTGCGTGAGCCCATTCGCACCTCGTGGCCCCGCTTCGCCAACGCCGATCCAAGCGTCTTGCCGACGATGCCTGTGCCGAGTATTCCGATCTTCATTGGGCTCTCTCGCGATCAGTATTTCATGCCGCCGGATTCGGCGAACTCTTTCATCATCCTTTCCTGCTCTTCAGAAAGCTTTTCTGGAACCTGGATCGCTACTTCCACGATCAGGTCGCCCTTCTTGTCGCCTTTCTGAATGCCCTGACCGCGCACGCGAAACCGTTTTCCGGACGGCGTGCCCGGTGGAATTCTGATCGCGACTTTCTTTCCATCGAGGGTGCGCACGCTGATCTTGGTTCCCAGCGTCGCCTGAGCGATGTTGAGCGGCACCGCCGCGATCACATCGAGGCCATCGCGTTTGTAGAACTTGTCGGCGAGGACGTTGAAGGTGATGATGAGGTCACCGGGCGGACCGTTGCGTGTGCCCTTGCCGCCCTGCCCTTTAAGGCGAATCTTGGATCCGGTGTCGACTCCGGTCGGCACGTTGACCAGCACTTTCTTGCGGGCGCGAACTTCGCCGGAGCCGTGACAAGTCGGGCACGGTTCCGTCGGCACCTGTCCTCGGCCAAGACAGACCGGGCAAGGGCGATTGACTGCGAAACCGCCCTGACCAAACGAAATCACACCGCGTCCGCTGCAGTTCGGACAAATCTTTAGAGAAGCCCCGGGAGCGGCACCAGTGCCGTGACAAGTGCCGCACTCCTCGCTGACCTCGAGATCGATGGGCACCTTGCCGCCGCGTGCAGCCGTGCGGAATGGAATGTCGAGCGAGACTTCGACAGTCTGCCCCATCTCCGGTGCCTGCTGACGCGAGCTCTGACGACTCTCGCCGCCGAACATCGAGCTGAAGAGATCGCCCAGTCCACCCAGGCCGCCGATGTCGAAGTCCTGGAAGTTGATGGTCTGCTGCGCGCCGCCCGCTCCGCCACGCGATCCGCCCGCGCCACCGCGTGCCCGCGAACCAAACCCACCGCCGAATCCGCCGAAGCCGCCGTCAAACGCACCAAGGCGACGCATCTCGTCGTACTGTTTGCGCTTTTCGACGTCTCCCAGAACGTTGTTCGCCTCGGAAATCTCCTTGAAACGTTCGGCAGCTTTGGGATCACTCGCGTTTGCATCCGGGTGATATTTCTTGGCGAGCTTGCGATACGCCTTCTTGATTTCGTCCTGGGAGGCGGAGGACGGCACGCCGAGCACGGCGTAAAAGTCTTTCGTCTGGGGCATCTAGCGCGTGATGCTTGATTCAGCCCTGATACTGCTTGACCACCACACGCGCCGGCCGCAGCAGCTGCGACTTGAAGACGTAGCCCGGCTGATACACGCGAGATACGACGTGGTCATCCTCTTTGGCAGAGGTCGGCTCGGTGGCAACCGCTTCGTGCAGCGCGGGATCGAAGGTTTCACCAACCGGATTGATGACCTCGAGGCCGGCGTTGCCGAGCGCCTTCAACAGCTTCTTCTCGACCATGTCGACACCCTGAACGACGGTTGCTGCATCGGTAGTCGATGGATCGACGTGCGCAAAGCGCGCGACGTCATCGAGAGCCTCGACGAGTTGACGAACTAGATCGCCCTGAGCTCGAGCGCCTGCATCCTGCCGCTCCTTCGCCGAGCGCTTGCGGTAGTTGTCGTATTCCGCAGCCAGCCGCAGGTATCTGTCGCGCTCTTCTGCGAGGTCCGATCGGGAGCCGCCCGACGCGCCTGATGGTGTACTGACATCGGTTGTAGCTGTATCGGCGGGCGGGTCCTGAGTGCCCGCTGAAGCACCAGCGTCGAATGAAGGCTCTTCGCTCTGCCCATCACCCTGATTCGATCCGCCGCGCGCGAAATCGTCCGCTGATCCCATCGCGTCCTGGTCCGGCAATTCCGAGTGATGACCTTTCTTCTTCGAGTGTTTCATGCTCGTAAGTTAACCCGTTGCGAGCGCCCGTCGCACCATCTCGAGTGCGGCCTGCGCCGCGCGTTGTCTGATTTCCGCTCGATCTCCAATCAGATGAAAACGCCGTGCCTTTGCTTCCGTCGCATCGACGGCGATCCAGACGAGTCCGACTGGTTTCTCTTTGGTGCCACCGCCGGGCCCGGCAATTCCGGTCACCGAAATTCCGACGCCAGCCTCCAATCTCCGTTTTACTCCCGCGGCCATCTCGAGCGCAACCTCTTCGCTTACCGCGCCGGCGCGCTCGAGGGTCTGCGCGCTCACATCCAGTTGCCTCACCTTCACTGAGTTGTCGTACGCGATCACGCCGCCGACGAAAATTTCGCTCGAGCCGGGGATGTTGGTGATGCGCTCGCCAATCAATCCCCCGGTGCAGCTCTCAGCGACGGCCAGCTTTAGCCCGAGCTCGCGGCAACGGCCGATCACGACCGACGCCAGATCGTCATCACCCTCCCCGTAGACGTACGCCGAAACCTGCTCGCGCAGTTTCATGGCCGCCTCATTTACGAGCTGCTCGGCGCGCGCCTTCGGCATTCCCCGAGCCGTCACTCGCAGGTCAACGCCGGCGACGCCGGGCAGATAGGCCAGGGAGAGCGCCTTGAAGTCGTCACCCAGACGGGCGAGAAAATCGGCGCCCAGAGCCTCGGCGATGGCCGACTCCGCAAAGCCAGTCGTCCGCACGGTTTTGGAAATCACCGCGCTGTCCGCATCGGGGAAGCGTGACTTGATCGCAGGCAACAGCTCCTCGGCCAACATTCCACGCATCTCACGCGGGACTCCGGGCATCATCGCTACCCAGCGGCCGCGGTCGTCCTCGAGCCAGATTCCGGGCGCGCTTCCGTGCCGATTGGTGAGGATGCGCGCGCCTTCGGGAACTTCCGCCTGGCTGCGATTGGTTTTGGGAAACGAGCCGTTCGGAAAGCGCGCGCGCCATCTCTTCTCGAGCGCTGACGCGATTTCCTCGTCCAGCTTCATCTCGCGACCAAAGATGCGCGCGATCGCCGGCTTGGTGAGATCATCGCTCGTCGGGCCAAGCCCGCCCGTGGTGATTACGGCGCCCGTTCGATCGAGCGCTTCGCGCACTGCCTCCGCAATTGCGTTCGCCTCGTCGCTCACTGTCGTTCGGCGGACCACCTCGATGCCAGCCGCTGCGAGAGCACGCGAGATGTGCGCAGAGTTGGTGTCTATGGTAAAGCCAAGGAGGAGCTCGTCACCGATGGTGATGAGCTCGACCCGCTGAGCGGTCAAGCGGCGAGTGCTCCGGAGTAGCGCCTCAGGTAAAGCGCGAGTGAGTAGAGCGTGAGAAAGACGGACGCGATCATCGCCAGCGTTCCGACGATGCCATTGAAGTAAGCGAATGCCCGCCATGGCGCGCTACTCCAGCCGGCCGAAATCGCTGTCGTCGACGCGAAAAACCAGAAATAGGCTGATCCGACCCAGAGGGATTGAAAGGCGGTCTTCCACTTCGCTGGGCCAATTGCCGAAATGACCACGCCCCGCCGCGCTGCGATCTGCCGGAAGATCGTCATGAATATCTCGCGGCCGATCACTATTGTCGCAATCCACCACGGCAAGCCGACACTGCCCCACGGCGTTTGAAACTGCAATCGGCTCGCATCGACGCTCTCCGCACGTGTCGGAACGAGTGGGTCCATCGGTGGCGCCATCAAGACGAACATCGGGATCAACGTCGCGAACAACAACAGCTTGTCCGCGAGCGGATCGAGCAGGCGACCCAGATCGGTTATCAGGTTGCGGGTGCGCGCGAGCCAGCCGTCGTAGTAGTCGGTGAGTGCCGCGATCACGTAGAGGAGAAACGCGACACCACGCGCGGTGGGCGAACCGATGAATGGCAGTGCGGCGATGAATGGCGCCGCTAGAATGCGGCCGGCGGTGATCGTGTTCGGGAGATTCAGATTCACCCGCGGCCTCCGACGTCTCTAGGCGAGAGCCTTCAACACCAGCTTGCTCACCGCCTTGAGTGTATCGAACACGCCATCCCCCTGCACCGCTATCGCCTCGAAATACGGCGCGCGCTCGATCCACTCTCCGCCAGGAAGCTGCTCGACCAGATTCTGACCGGCGTGATAGGGATCCGGTTGCACGCGGTGCTTCGCCGCATCCTCGACTTCCCAGCCGGGGTTCAACGAAGCCTGCAAATCTTCGATCGGCGCCGCGTTTGGCAGATCGCGCTTGTTGTACTGGATCACGAACGGCATCTGCGTCAGATCGTAGCCGTACTCCGCCATGTTGTCGTAGAGGTTCTGCATGGACTCGAGGTTCGCTTCCATTCGCTCGGCCTGGGAGTCTCCGACGAAGACGATGCCGTCGACGTTCTTGAGAATCAGCTTGCGGCTGGCGTTGTAATAGACCTGGCCCGGCACCGTGTAGAGGTGGAAACGCGTCTTGAATCCGCGAATGGTGCCGAGGTCGACAGGAAGGAAGTCGAAGAAAAGCGTGCGCTCGGTTTCGGTCGCAAGCGATATGAGTTTTCCGCGCGTCTCCGGCTTCACCTTGCCGTAGACGTGCTCGAGATTCGTCGTTTTTCCGCCGAGCCCGGGACCATAGTAAACGATCTTACAATTGATCTCGCGCGAGGCGTAGTTGATCATCGACACGGTCTAGCTCTTCCTCACCAGTTGAAGAGTTTGTCGATTTCTTCATCCGCGCCGCGGAGCACGTGCTGATCCGAGGCGTCGCCGTTGCGACCGCGTGAGAATACACGATCGATCAACTGCGTCAACTCCTCAACCTCGTTTTTCATCCGCAAACGGACGAGGCCGACGGTAGTGCGGGAATCGAAGATCGTAACAAGCAGCAGTCGCCGCGCGATGTCGGCAACGTAAATGGATTTTTCGCCCTGATGAAACAAACTCGAGAAGTCCGTTTCGCCAACCAGCTTGGCTAGCTGATCATTGGCGCTGTAGTCCGCCGCGGTCAGCGTCGCGAACGCGGTGGTGTCCAGTCCGGGCGCCTCGCCAACGGTGGTGACGAGCTGTCCGGAGCGATCCACGAGCAACGCGCAGAGAGACTTCGTCTCACCGAGGAAGCGTTTCAGGGATTCAGTTATCGCAGTGAAGTCGTCCTGAGTGAACGACCAGTTGGCCGTGCCGGCGGTCATCTTGCTCCGGTCACAGCGTTGCTTCGAGGCGTCTCAGCATGCGCGCACCGCGCTGCTTGAGAATCGGACGCGGCTCCCAGGCAACGTACTCACGAAGCAGCTGGGCGGTGTTGACGGTCGGCCGGCCACGCAGGTAGCCCAGCGCGGCAACGCGGAACAGCGGATTTCGCGAGAACAGATTGCGGCGGCAGTTGCGCTGCATTCTGCTCCACATCAGCGAGCCGGCGGCAATCCCGCCGAGAAAGCCTACCGCAACGAAAGTTGCGCCGCGCTGTCTGCTCATGACATTGCCCTCCTTGCGGTCAACGCTTGGGCAATGGTTACGCCATCTGCGTACTCGAGGTCCCCGCCAACGGGCAGGCCTCGCGCGATGCGCGTGATCGTGACGGCGTGTTTCGCCAGCCTCCGCTGAACGTAGAGGGCTGTCGTCTCGCCTTCGATACTGGGATTGGTGGCAATTATCACTTCGCGGACGACTCCGGCCGACACTCTGGACTCCAGCTGCGGGATGGTGAGATCCTCGGGGCCAATGCCGTCGAGGGGGGACAAGCGTCCGCCCAGGACGTGATATACGCCCCGGAATTCGCCAGACCGCTCGATTGCGCCAATATCTGATGCTTCCTCTACTGCGCAGATGACTCCCGTATCCCTGCGCGCGTCACGACAAATGGAGCACAGCTCCTCCTCTGTCAGGTTGAAGCACTGCGGACAGGGTTTGACTTTGTCGGCCAGTGTTGTCAGGGCGTCGGCCAGGCGTCGAGACTGGTCGGGAGACTGCTTCAGTAGATGATAGGTGAGGCGCAGCGCGGTCTTCCGCCCGATACCGGGCAGCTTCGACAGCTCCGCGGCCAGGTCATCGATTGCGCCCACTAAAACGGCAGCTTGAAGGGAAGGTTCAGCCCGCCGGCAAGCCTCCCCATCTCCGTCTTGGCGAGTTCTGCCGCTTTCTTCTGCGCCTCGTTGACGGCGACGAGCACCAGATCCTCGAGCATTTCCACGTCCTTCGGATCTGCCACACTCGGATCGATCTTGACGCGTGTAATCGTGCCCTTCCCGTCGGCTTCCACCGTCACCATCCCACCCCCGGCGGCAGCAGTCACGGTTTGCTTTTCCAGTTCCGACTGAACCTGCTGCATGCGCGCCTGCATCTGCTGCGCCTGCTCGAAGATCTTGCTGAAATCAGCCATATGTTCTCGGACGAGGGGGATTAGTCGAGGAGCTCCAGATCGAGCTCGTCGATAGCGGCTCCAAGGGCCGGGTCCTTCTGACGCAGCATCCCAATGCGTTCCTCCTTGAGCGCCTCGGGCGTCATGCGACTGCGATTCGAATCCTGCGCCGTCGTTTCCATCGCGCGTTTCATTTCGCGCAACTGGCTCTCATTGACCGGCGGCAAACTTTGCTTCGGCGGTTCCGGTGGAGGACCGTTGGGAGCATCGAGCTGCGGTGGATATCCAGGCCGCGTCGCCGGTCGCGGACGCTGGCTCTGGGCAGAAGCAGCAGGCTGCCGTGAAGGTGGTGACGCTTCTGCGGCTTCGCCGCGCGCGCCACCAAGACCTTTCAGCAAGTCCTCGATCGCAACAGTGCGATCGAGCAAAGCCATCCGCACCAACAACATCTCCACGAGCAGTTGCTGCTGACCGCTCTTTCTGAAATTCGGTTCCAGCTCGTTGATCGCGCTGATCATCCGCAGCAGGTCGCCGGCGGTGAATCTATCACGGCGCTCACGCAACGCGGCGAGCGCATGGGATGACACGCCTTCAGCGCGGTCGCTGAGCACGACGGTGAGCTGAGCACGCAACATGTCCGCGAAACCAGAGAGGAACACGCCGAAGTCGATACCGGCATCGGCGAGCTTGTTGACCGCGGTAAATACGTCTCCGGCGCGGTGCTCCGCGATGATGTCGAGCACCGAGATGAATTCCTCTTCGGGAGCCAGACCGAGCGCGTCGCGGACACGCTCGGCACTTACCGGACCCTCACCGATCGCGATGACCTGGTCGGCGAGACTCAGTGCGTCGCGCATCGAACCGTCGGCAGCGCGTGAGATCAGCGCCAGCGCGTCCTCCGAGATCTGAACGCCTTCGGACTTGAGCACGCTGGAGAGTCGGCGCGTGATGTCGCCGAGTCCGATACGCTTGAGATCGAAGCGTTGAAGCCGACTGAGGACTGGCGCCGCTGACTGTGCGATCTTTTGCGGCTCAGTTGTCGCGAAAACAAAAACGACGCGCGGTGGCGGCTCCTCGAGAATCTTCAGCAGCGCATTCCACGCCTCGCGCGTGAGCATGTGTGCCTCATCGACGATGTAGACCTTGTAGCGGTCGTCGCCCGACGGCGCGTACATCGCCCGCTCCCGCAGCTCGCGCGCGTCATCCACGCCGCGATTGGATGCTGCATCGATCTCGACGACGTCCAGGCTCGATGAGCCGCTCCAAATGC
>Ga0207665_10002865_pt1 | contig 11576 bp, 6 predicted proteins | sample LARL112metaG_FD_184351 | JGI IMG/M metagenome (GOLD analysis project Ga0207665, IMG submission 184351) | Corn, switchgrass and miscanthus rhizosphere microbial communities from Kellogg Biological Station, Michigan, USA - LAR L11-2 metaG... | ecosystem: Host-associated > Plants > Roots >...
GTCGATGCCGTTGGCATTGCGCTGGTACTGATAGGCATTATGGTAGGAGGTATTCCCTGATACGGTCACGCCGGTGGTGGTGCCGGTCAGGTAGATACCGTGGGCGGAGTTGTCGTGGGTGGTGTTTCCCTGGACGAGCCCGCCGTTGAGATTGCTCAGGTAGATGCCCATTGCGGGCGAGGTAATCGGTGTGCCTGCGAAGGACTCTGTATTGCCGGTGATGGTCACGTTGCTGCCGCCGGAGACGAAGATGCCGTAAGACGACGTTCCGGTGATGGTGAAGCCGCGGATCGTGATGTAGTTCCGGTTCGAGAGTGCGAAGGACCGCGTCCCGCCGTTTATCGTGACGCCGGGATTGGCGGCGAAGGTGATCGGGCTGCCCGCTGTGCCTGAGTTGGTCGGGTTGACCGCGGTTCCGGCGTAGGTCCCCGCGTTGACCAGCACCGTGTCCCCGGCCTGGGCCACCTTCGCGGCGGCCGCGATCGTGCAGAACGGCTGCCCGGACGTGCCGGCGTTCGGGCCGGTGTCATTGCAGGCGGAATTTGTGTTGTCCACGAGGTATGTGGTGGATGCATAGGCGGCGCTGCCGCTGGCCAGTGTCCCGGCGACAAGGATCGCGCCGAGCAGGCCAGACCAGCTCGCGGCCCGTAGTCGGTTACCGGGCATAAGACAGACCGACATGGAATTGCATACAGAACACGGAAACCCTCCCCGGGCATGGCGGAACCTGCATGGGTCATACCGGGCAGCGGGTTTCCCGGAGGCGAAGAAGCGGACATGATCAAGTTTATAGACTGTCCGCCCACATTACCTACGGTAATAATACTGGGTTTGTTGCCTGTCGCAAGCAGCCCGGACAATAATAAACATATTCCAAGACTGGATCGGGTCAGCCGCGGCCGATGGCATTCCAGTCGGCTAGTGCGCCGGTACGGCGATGCTGATGGTGTCGGTGTGGCCTGAGTCCGTTTGAAAGGTCGCAGCGCTTAGTCGCGGCCATTGGTAAAACGTCCGGTCGTACCAGGTGAAAGGCCGTGTCCTGCTGCTGGCCGTGCTAGCTTGGCTCCGGGACCTGCGATCACGGTCGCTGGGTGGGTTACGGCAAGGGGTGGGCGTGGCCGGCGTTATGTGTTCGCATCTGGCTTCAGGCAGCAGGGCTTCAGACAGCAGGGCTTCAGGCAACAGGGCGGCGAAGGCGCCGGCCTGGAGATGCGATGAGCGATGACCGGCCCGGAGCCTCCGGGTTCCTGGCCGGTTTCTCGGCCGGCTCGCGGATTGCCGGGTACCGCCTGGAAGAGCAGATCGGCGAAGGCGGCATGGCGGTCGTCTTCCGGGCCCGGGACGAACGTCTCCACCGGCAGGTAGCACTCAAGATCCTGTCGCCGGCGCTGGCGACGGACGACGAATTCCGGCGCCGTTTCATCCGCGAATCCCGGTCCGCGGCGGCAGTCGATGACCCGCACATCATCCCGGTATTCGAAGCCGGCGACGCGAACGGGGTGCTGTTCATCGCCATGCGGTTCGTTCCCGGCGGTGATGTGGGCACGCTGGTGCGCCGGCTGGGTCCGCTGCCCGGCCCGCGGGTCGCCGCGATCGTCTCCGCGATGGCCTCGGCTCTCGATGCGGCCCATGCCGCCGGCCTGGTCCACCGGGATGTCAAGCCCGCCAACATGCTCGTCGACGCGCGGCCGGGACGGCCTGACCATGTATACCTGTCGGATTTCGGGCTGACGAAGGGCGCGTGGTCGTCGACCAGCCTGACGGCGACCGGTCATTTCATGGGCACGCTGGATTACTCCGCTCCCGAGCAGATCCGGGGCGAGAAGGTCGATGCGCGCACAGATGAGTACGCGCTGGCGTGCGTGGCGTTCGCCTTGCTGTGCGGTCGGCCGCCGTTTCACCGGGGCGAGGCCATGGCCGTGATGTACGCGCAGCTGTCAGAGCCGCCGCCGGCGCTGGGATCGCTCCGGGCGGGCCTTGCGCCCGAGGTGGAGCACGTCATGCGGCGGGCCCTGGCCAAGTCACCAGGGGAGCGGTATCCCAGTTGCGGGGAATTCGCCGACGCGCTGCGGGTCGCGCTCGGGCTCGGGCGGTACAGCTCCGACGCGTCTCACGAGCCTGGCCCGGCTTCCCCGGATGGCCGGCTGGCTTCCCCGGACGGCCCGCCAGCCTCACTGGCTGAACACGTGAGCCAGACCATCAGCTCGGTGACCGGCCACTCCGGCCACCCTGACCACGCCGGCGAGGACCTCGGGCACCACCGGCGGACCCTGGCCCGTCAGCAGCACACGCTAGGGCATGACCACCCGGACACGCTGGCGGCCAGGTTCGACATCGCCCGGGAGCTGGCGGCGCGCGGCGACCACGCGGGGGCCGAGGAGGAGTTCCGCGCCGTTCTCGCGGCCCGGCAGCGGAAGCTAGGGCCTGAGCACCCCCAGACGCTGATCGCCCGGTTCAGCATGGCCCAGCAGCTGGCGGCGGGCGGAAACCACGCCAGCGCCGAGGAGGAGTTCCGGGGGCTGCTCACCGGGCTGCGGCGCAGGCTGGGCCCGGACCACCCGGACACGCTGGCGACCTGGTTCAGTATCGCCCAGCAGCTGGCGGCCCGCGGCGATCGGGCCAGGGCGGAGAAGGAGTTCCGGTACATGCTGCCTCACCTGCAGCGCAAGCTGGGCCCTGACCACCCGGTTACCCTGATCGCCCGGTTCAGCGCGGCCCAGCAGCTGGCGGCCCGCGGCGATCGCGCCGCGGCCGAGCAGGAGTTCCGGCACATGCTGCCTCACCTGCGGGGCAAGCTAGGCCCTGACCACCCCCACACGCTCGAGGCCATGGCATGGATCCGGTCCCTGCCGTTCCTCAGCAGCGGAGCGTTACCGGGATCGAGGCGGACCGGACGTCGGGGCCGAGGACCTGAAGGGTGACCGTGCGCGACGCGGTCCCGTGGCCGTTGCCCTGCACGGCGACGGTCACGTAGGCCGCGTCCTGCCCGGCGGCGACCGGTTTGCTGAGCGGTTGCGGCGCCTGCCCCGCCGGCCGGAACAGCCACTGGTAGGAGACCGTCCCGGCCACGCCGTTGGTGCTGATCTCGGCGGTCACGTCGACGCCGCAGCCATTCCGCGTCGGCGGCGCGATCGCCACCCCGGTCACGTGGAATGGCGCGTGGTGGAAGCGCATGAACAGGACCACGGCACTGGCGGCCAGCAGGATCACGGTGAGCGCGCCCCCGGCCCGGCCCCGCAGCCGGCCCGGCCGCCGATGCGGCCGCCGGGGCGGCTGATCCGCGTGGCCGCTGCGCCAGATGCGCTCGGCCGCGTGCGGGGCGCTGGCTGCCGGGGTGGCGGGAACCCCGGGACCGTACCTCGTGAGCCCGCCCGGTGCCGCCTGACCCGGGGTGTGCGACCCGGTACGACCCGGGGAGTAGGGCGGAGCGGGCTCGCCCGTCCCCGTGTACGTCGCCTGGTACCCGAAGCCGCCGTCCGGGGACGGCCCGGGGTGCTCGATTTCCGTCGGCAGGAAACCGCGGGCATCCGCGGCCGGCGAGTAGCCAGGCGCGTCCGAGGCCAGCCCGTAGCCATGCGTGTCCGCGCCCGGCAGGTAGCCAGGCGCGTTCTCGTCCGGCTGGTAGGGATGGTCGATTTCCGTCGGCAGGTATGGCCGTGCGTCCGCGCCCGGCGGATGCTCGTCCCCGAAGTGATTCATGGGCGCCCCCCACTATCCTGGCGGCCACTGGCTCGCTATGGCCTTGCCCGTGTATTTCCGTGACCGGGCAGGCCGGTAATTATGCATTTGCCTGATGCAAACGCCGCCGAATAGGAGAAGCCTGACGCGAGGCCCATCCGTGTCCCGACGGCGCGGACCGCCGCTAATGCTAATGCATCGGACGATGACCGGCCGGGCATCGCAGCGGGAAACTTCCGCGCCGAGATGACGGCGGCCCGCCGGTGCGCTGCTAAATCAACTCGTTCTGCCCGGATTGTCCGGGTACGGGGTAAATATACGCGCACATCATGTTGCTGCACGTCCATGCCGTATTAGGCGCCAGTGTGAAATTTTCTGAGATATCAGATGTCTCATCTGGAAGGCTGAAAATATCCCGTCCTCCGGTAAATACAAAAAATCGCCCCAGGTCAACCACCAGGCCGTCCTGAACGTCATACTTGTATCCGTGTTGCGCCGTGCTATCACGTACGTCGCCATACGGGCCAGGAAAAATAACGACTGCACATCTGCCATGACTATCCCAGGGGTGGGGGGATCAACGTGAGTGCGTCCCGAGGTAAACGCAGGCTGCCGGCCCTCGTGATCATGGCCGGCCACATGGCCGTCGCTTCGAGGTTACCGGTCGGATCCGTTACCGGATCGCTGTCTTTCCGCGGCCCGGACGTTGAAATTACCGTCGCCCGCTGAATAGGGCGGCATTACGTGGCGCGCGGATGCCGCGCTTTCTACGCAACGGGTTGCTGTGACGCCCGTCTTCATGAACACGAGCCTGGCAGGAAGGTCGGCTGCCGGGTGGCAGCGCCGGCCGGACCGGGCCCGCAGGCCGCGGGCGGCGCCGGCGCGATAGGAGGCTTAGCGATGCTCGACGACATGGTGATGACCGGTCAGGCGGCCCGGGCCGGAAACGGCAGCGGGCAGCGGGGCAAGGCCGGATGGAACGTTCCTGGCTACACCGCGCTGAAGGCGCTCGGATCCGGCGGTTTCGGTGATGTCGTCCTCGCCCGGCACGATGAGTCGGGGACCCTGGTGGCGATCAAGTACCTGCGGCCCGGCCTGCTGTCCGACATGCGGTTCACGACGATGTTCCGCAGCGAGGCGGCGGTGCTGGCCTCGGTGGATGATCCGCACGTGGTCCGGCTGTACGAGTACGCCGAGTCGCCGTCGGGCGCGGCCATCGTGATGGAGCTGGTAAACGGCGTCACGCTGCGGCAGATCCTGGAGCATCAGGGCGGGACCACCCCCGAGGCGGCGCTGGTGGTGCTGCGGGGCTCGCTGCTCGGTCTGGCCGCCGCGCATGCGCGGGGAGTTGTGCACCGGGATTACAAGCCGGACAACGTGCTGGTGGACGAGGACGGGACGAGCAAGCTCACCGATTTCGGGATCGCGGTCAGGTCCGGGGACCGGACGGCTGCGGGCGGCACGCTGGCGTACGCGCCGCCCGAGCAGCTCAGCGGCGAGCCGGCCAGCCCGGCCGGGGATGTGTACGCGGCGACAGCCACGTTCTTCGAGTGCCTGACCGGGCGGCCGCCGTTCCGGGGGGATTCCGCCGCGGCGCTGCTGTACCAGCATGTGGCCAAGCCGGTGCCGGTGGACGCGGTACCCGCGGAGGTGCGGCCGCTGGTGGCCGCGGGGATGGCCAAGAAGCCGCACGACCGGCCGGCTGACGCGGCCACGTTCGTCACCGCGCTGGACGAGGTCGCGACGCAGGCTTACGGCCGGGGCTGGCAGGACCGCGGCCGGTCGCACCTGGCCGAGTCGGCACTGCTGCTGGCGGCGCTGTGGCCATCGGGCGGCCCCGCCGCGATCCAGGGCAGCGCCGTGCAGGACATTCCCCTGCGGCAGCGCATCTGGCGCCACCGGCCCCGGCGGTCCGGCGCCATCGCCGCCGCCGTCCTGATCGCGATCGCGGGTGCGTTCCTCGGCATCCGCCTGACGACCGGGTCCAGCCCGGCCTCCCTCTCCCATCCCGTGACGCTCCCGGCGGTTACCGGCGTGTCCCCGGCCAGCGGCAGCACCGCGGGCGGGAGCAGGGTGACCCTCACCGGGACCGGCCTGGCCGACGCGACCGTCGTCCGCTTCGGCCGCGTGGGCGGCACGATCATCTCCGATTCCGGCACGCAGCTCGTCGTGACCAGCCCGCCCAGAACCGGGACGGCGGGCAGCGGCGCGGCCGCCGGATCGGGCCCGCAGGCCACCGGGACCGGCGCCGGCACGGTCGACATCACCGTGACCACCCGGTTCGGCACCTCCGGCGTCACCGCCGCCGACCACTTCACCTACACCGCCGCGCGGCCGGCGGTCACCGGCGTATCCCCGAACGGGGGCAGCACCGCCGGCCGTACCACGGTGACCCTCACCGGGACCGGCCTGGCCGGCGCCACCAGGGTCAGCTTCGGCAGCGCCGCCGCGACCATAACCGCCGGTTCCAGCACCCAGATCACCGTGACCAGCCCGCCGGGCACGGGCACCGTGCCCGTCACCGTGACCACCCCGGCCGGCACCTCGGAGATCACGCCCGCCGACCGCTATGCCTACACCACGCGGCCGAAGTCGGCCCAGGCGATCTCCTTCGCCGGGCCGGCGCCGGGAGCGGCCGGCGGCTCGGCTACCTTGTCGGCCACCGGCGGCGGCTCAGGCAACCCGGTCGTGTTCCGCGTGGACCCGTCCAGCGGCCCGGGCGTGTGCACCGTGTCCGGCTCCGCCGTGACCTACCGCGCGGCGGGCAGCTGCGTCGTCGACGCCAACCAGGCCGGCAACGCCAGGTACGCCGCCGCGCCCCAGGTCCAGCGCGCGATCATGGTCAGCGAACTGGCCCAGGCGATCTCCTTCACCGCGCCGGCCTCGGGGACGGTGGGCGATTCGGCGACGCTGACGGCGACCGGCGGCGGCTCGGGCAACCCCGTCGTGTTCTCGGCCGCCTCGAAGGCGTGCACGGTGTCCGGTTCCGCCGTGACCTACCGCGCCGCGGGCAGCTGCGTCGTCGACGCCAACCAGGCCGGCAACGCCAGGTACGCCGCGGCACCCGAGGTCCAGCGCACGATCGACGTCCGCAAGCTCCCGCAGTCGATCTCCTTCAGCGCGCCGCCGTCGGGGGCGGTCGGGTCCTCCGCGATCTTGTGGGCCACCGGCGGCCGTTCGGGTAACCCGGTCGTGCTCTCGGTGGACGCGTCCAGCGGAGCGGGAGTGTGCCGCGTGTCAGGGACGAAGGTGACGTACACCGCGATGGGCAGCTGCGTGATCGACGCCAACCAGGCCGGCAACGCCAGGTATGCCGCCGCGCCCGAGGTCAGGCAGACGATCAGGGTCGTCAAGGTAACCCACCAGTTCTACGGCTCGGGTTCGGCTGGCCCGACCCCGGTCGGCGAGTAAGCGGCGAGTAAGGGGCAGGCCGATCCCGGGGCGCCGCCTGGGCCCCGGCCGGTACGGCCGGGGCCCAGGCGAGCGCCGCCGCCAGGCACGCGAACGGCAGTACGGGAAGCAGGTACCGGTAGTCGAAATCCGCCACGGCGACCGGGAACACCAGCAGGACGACCGCGGTCGTCCACGGCAGCATGCCCCCGGCCCGGCGGCACCAGGTCAGGTGGCACCAGGACCGGAGGCACCGGGCCGGGCGGGCCGGCGTGCGGCGGATGCGCACGCCGCCGCCGAGCCCGGCGAGCAGGATCAGCCCGAACAGCGGCCCGTAGGTGAAGAACCACCGCTCGTACCAGGCGGCCAGGGCCGCGAACGGCGGCACGACCCGGCTCGGTGCCGCGTGGCCGTACCGCACCGCGTCCAGGAACGGGGTACCTCCCGGGACCCAGGACCGGTCGGCCGGTATGACCTGCGGCTCCGGGTGGAAATGGTAGAAGTACACGGCGTCGGCGTCCGGATACGGCTGCCAGGACCACCTTACGGACAGCGTCAGGCCGCTCAGCACCGAGCGCAGGTAGCCGAGCGGCTGCGCCTCGATGGCGCGGAAGGAGAAGTCGCGGAGCAGGGCGTCGCTGCGGACGCTGACGGGTCCTCCGGGTAGCCCGAGGACCTGCGGGGCGTGCCAGATGTAGTGACCGGGCGGTGTCCGGCTCGACGGCGTCCCTGACGGGCACAGCGTCTGCTCGGCCGCCGGCGGCCTGACCGCCGGGCACTCCGCGAACGAGGACACCCGGCCCCACAGGTAGAACCCGTCCGCGCGGGTCAGCGCGTAGGTGCCGGTCCCGGCGTGGAACCACCCCAGGTACGCCAGGACGGGTACGGCGCAGCCACCGATCATGGCGCCCGCGGCCAGCCAGCTACGCCCGCCCTGGCGCGCCGGCCTCCCGTCCGGCCTCCGCAGCAGCAGGTACACGGGGAACAGGATCAGCAGCGGCAGCCCCGCGGTGCGCACGTCGACGGCGCACCCGGTGATGACCCCCGCCAGCAGCGCGGTCCGCCATGACACCGGGCCGCGGCGCAGGATCAGCAGCATGGCGAGCATGGCCAGGAAGGTGAACAGGGTCTCGGCCATGATCATGTGCTCGTCTTCGATCTCGAACCCGTCGAGCAGCACCGGGAGCGCGGCCGCGCAAGCCCACCGCGGCGGCACCGCGTAGCGCCGCGCCGCCGCGTAGATCATGACGGCGACGCCGAGCCCCATCAGGTGCTGCCCGCCGGTCACCAGGGCGAGGCTGTGGAACGGCTCGAGCGCCCGCAGGAAGAAGGAGTAGCCGACCGCCCGGGCCGGGTCGGGCTGGGGTCGCAGGGCGTCGCCGATGTAGACGAACGAATCGGAGAACCACAGCGCGCCCGGATAGCCGAGGGCCGCGACCGCGCGCAGGACCGCCCCGGCCGCGAGCGCGACGGCGAACGGCCGATGACGGCGGACGAGCGCGCGTGCCCGCGAGCACAGGGCACGCGCCAGGCCCGGGACCTTCGCGTCCGGCGCGGCGGTTAATCCCGGCTGAAGGCCCATGATCAGGCGCCGAGGCCGCGGCCGCCGTCGACGACGATGCGCTGGCCGGTGACGAAGCCGGCGTCCTCGTCGGCGAAGAAGCTCACGGCGCGGGCGATATCAGCGGGAGTTCCCATCCGCCCGGCGGGCACGGTGGCGAGGTAGGCCGCCCTGTCCTCGTCGGGCACGGCGGCGTGCCGCTCCACCGGGATGAAACCGGGCGCGACCGTGTTCACCGTGATGCCGAACGGGGCCAGCTCACGCGCCCAGCTCAGGGTCAGGCCCAGCTGGGCGTTCTTCGCGGCCGCGTAGGCCGACCGCCCCGGCGGCGGCCGACGGGCCACCTCGGAGTCGATGTGCACGATGCGGCCGTACCGCCGGGCCTGCATGCCGGGCAGCAGCACCCGGCCGAGCAGCACCGGGCTCTTGACGAAGAAATCCAGCTGGGCCAGGTGCTCCGCCCAGCCCACCTCGGTCACCGGGGCCTCGGGTTGCGGGCCGGTGGCGTTGACGACCAGTACGTCGACCGGGCCGAGACGGCTGGTGATCGCCGCGGCCAGCCCGGCTACCTCACCCTCGTCGGTGACGTCGGCGTGGAATCCCTCGGCGGTGCCGCCGTCGCCCGAGATGGCGCGGGCGACGGCGGTGACCTGCTCGTCGCCTGGCCGCCCGTTGACCGCGACCGCGAAGCCGTCACGCGCCAGCCGCCGGGCGATCACCGCTCCCAGGCCTCGTGAACTCCCCGTCACCAGGGCGACGCGCCGCTGTACCTGTGCCATCCGGCGATCATCCCACCGCGGCGGCGAGCAGCCCGCGCCGGCATCGCGGCCGATACTCATCGCGGCAAATAGGACGTATCAAGACGAGCGGCGCGGCCTCTGTAGAGACAGGATCAGTCAACACAGGGGACCCGTGCGGAAGCTACGGGGTTTGACCATCCTGCTGGGGGCCGCGGGGGCGGCGACGACGAGGGGGCGGCGCGCCACGATGACGTGGCGCGCCGGACGCCGCCGTGCCCTGGTGGGGACGGATGCCGGCACGAGGTCTCCTGATCCGGAGGCCTGGATGCTGGAACCGCAGAGCGCAGCCCTGTTCGTCTTGCTGATAGCGATGTTCGGCGTGCTGGTGTGGCGGACGCTGGCCGCGCGCCGCATCGCCGTCCGGGTCCTGGCCGCCTGCCTGGCCTTCGTTCCCGCCATGACGTTCGGGGTGCTAGCCGTCAACAAGTACTACGGCTACTACCAGACCTGGGGCTCGATGGTCGCGGACCTCACGCACCAGGACGCCGGCGCCGCGTCCGCGGTGCCCGAGGTCGACTTCGCCCGATCCCAGGCCGGGACCCTCGACGGGAGCCACGCGCACCTCACGCAGGCCGAACGGCAGGGCTACCTGGTGCGGCTGATGGTGACCGGCCACCGTAGCCACCTCACCCGGGCAGTGTACGTCTACCTGCCGCCGCAGTACTTCCAGCGGTCGTTCCGGGCCTACCGGTTCCCGGTGATCGAGCTCATCCACGGCCAGCCAGGCGAGCCGCAGGACTGGATCAGCGTGGTCGGCGTGACGCGGGCGTTCGGCCGCCTGCTGGCGGACGGGCGCGCCCGTCCGGCCGTCCTGGTCATGCCGGACGCGAACGGCGGCGACCGGATCTCATTGCAGTGCCTCGACCAGGCGGGCGGCCCGCAGGACCTGACCTACCTGGCAGTGGACCTGCCGGGGCAGCTCGCCCGGACGCTGCGGGTACGGGCGCCGGGGACCGGCTGGGGCGTGGCGGGCTACTCGGAAGGCGGGTTCTGCGCCGCCAACATGGCCCTGCGCTTCCCGCGCCGCTACGGCGCGGCCGGGGTGCTCAGCGGCTACTTCGCGCCGTTCGGCAACCGGCTGGCGGCGTCGGGCCCCCTGGTCAGCCCGTTCGGCGGCAGCAGCGAACTGCGCGAGCGGAACACCCCGCTCGACGAGGTCCGGGCGCTGCCCGCGGGCACGGTCATTCCCGCGTTCTGGCTGGGAGCGGGAGCGGCCGACGGGGAAGCGGTAGCCGACGCCGAGACCTTCAGGCAGGTCCTGCTGCCGCGGCAGGGATATGTGCCGCTGACGCTCACCCCCGGCGGCGGGCACACCATGACCACGTGGCGCGCGGAACTCCGGCCGCTGCTCGCCTGGATGACCCCGCGCCTAGCTCAGCCGCCGGCCGGCTCGGCGATCATGGCCACGCCGACCTCGCGGAAGCCGATCCTGGCGTACACGCGGGCCACCGCGTCGTCGCTGGCGGACAGGAAGACGGTGGCCACCCCGCGGTCCAGGGCGTCCCTGGCCAGCAGGGCGGCGACGGCCGCGCCGAGGCCCTGACGGCGGGACGACGGCAGCACGCCCACGCCGGTGATCTCCGCGACGCCGTCCACGGCCTGGTAGCTGCCCGCCGCGAGCGGCCCGTCAGGACCGAACGCCGCCACCACCACCGAATGCCCGGAGCGGAGCCGTTCCCGCAGCATCTCGATCGTCCCGCCGTCGTAGTCCGCCGCGATCTTGTCCCGCTCCTGGACGCCGGCTTTCCCGGCCGCGGTCCCCGGGTGCCCGAACGCGACCGCGGGCACCGCCCAGACCCGGTCGAGCTCGGCGTCCCCGGGGGCGACCGCGCGCACGGTCACGCCCGGCGGGAGCGCGGGCCGCCCGGCGGGCGGCCCAGCAGGCGGTGGCGCGGATAGCACCATGAGCGGGTGCTTATGGACGTCCAGGCCCGCCTCGCTCGCGGCCGCGGCCATCTCGGGCGCGATCTGCTCGATCCACTCGAAGGACTCCGGGATGATCAGCTCACGCTGGCGCGCCCGGACCGCGCGGACATCCGCCGTGGTGACCGGCGGCCGCGGGCCGCGCCGGGGCCGGGCGTAATACGGCCAGCCCGGGCCGGTCGGGACGAACAGCACGAGCGGCCCGAACTCGTCGGCCCTGGCCC
>Ga0207665_10002867_pt1 | contig 11575 bp, 9 predicted proteins | sample LARL112metaG_FD_184351 | JGI IMG/M metagenome (GOLD analysis project Ga0207665, IMG submission 184351) | Corn, switchgrass and miscanthus rhizosphere microbial communities from Kellogg Biological Station, Michigan, USA - LAR L11-2 metaG... | ecosystem: Host-associated > Plants > Roots >...
GAACCCGGAGGCGAGAAACCGCCGGGCGCGCCCGGCGAGAATCCCCAGTGGTACGACCGTGACCGCAGCCACGAACGTCCACAACGCGGCGTCCCCCCCTCTCCAGCCAAACACGGAGCTGATGAAACCCATCATGAACGGAATGGAGAACACGTAAATCAGGCCGCCCACGCCACCCAGCCGAGCGTTGCGCTTTACGAACACGCGCAAGCCTACCGGCAGCTCGCGGCGCTGCTCCAGTGCGAGCCCCAGCTGTTCGGCCAGCTCCTCCCCCTTCTGAGGCCGACTGAGGGGATCCTTCTCGAGACAGCGATCGATCGCCTGCGCGAGGCGCCGCGGCACCCCGGCGGCGATGCTCGCGAGCTTGGGCGCCGGCTCGGTGATCTGTTTCGCCAGCACTTCGCTGGCCTTGCTCGCTTCGAACGGCAGCTTCCCCGAGAGCGCGAAGTAGCCGACTACGCCGAGGGCGTACAGGTCGCTCCGGGCGTCCACGTGCTCGCCGAGCGCCTGTTCGGGGCTCATGAACTCGGGCGTGCCGATCACCTCGCCGCCGTCCAGTCCCGCGGCGCCGCGCACCAACCCCGCTATCCCGAAATCGGCGACCAGGGCGCGCCCCGTCGCCTCCTCCAGCATGATGTTGTCAGGCTTCACGTCACGGTGCACGACGCCCTGCGAATGCGCGTAGGCCAGGGCCCAGGCTACCTCGCGCAGCACGCGCCCGGCGTCGGAGGGCCCGAGGGGTCCGCGCCGCTGGATCCGCTCGGTGAGCGTCTCGCCGGCGACGTACGCCATGGCGAAGAACACGAACTCGCCCGCCTCGTCCACCGCGAAGATCGGGATGATATGCGGATGGCTCAGCTTGGCGGCGGTGCGCGCCTCCCGCAGGAACCGCTCGCGCAAGTGCCCGTCGCCCGCCTGATGCGGCGGCAAGAGCTTGATCGCCACCGGGCGGTCGAGCCGGACCTCACGCGCGAGGTAAACGACCCCCATCCCGCCCCGTCCCAGCTCACGCTCGAGCGAATAGCGGCCCGCGAGCGCGGACTGGAAGTCGAGAAACAGCCGGTCGGGACGGTCGGGCATGACGAAATGCTAGCCTACCGCCGCCTCTACCGCCTCTTGCCGCCGGCCTTCAGATTCAGCCCCCTATGCCCGACGTCCACCAACCCTACGTCCCGGCAAGCCAGTCGCCCGCCGAGCTGACGCCGCGCGCCCTGATCCTCGGCGTGCTGCTCGGCCTGATCTTCAGCGCGTCGAGTGTCTACTTGGCACTCAAGATCGGGCTCACGGTGAGCTCCTCCATCCCGATCGCGGTGCTCTCGATCACGATCTTCCGCGCCCTCGGCCGGACCTCGATTCTCGAGAACAACATCGTGCAGACGACGGGATCGGCCAGCGACTCCGTCGCGGCCGGCGTCGTCTTCACGATTCCCGCCATCCTGTTGATGGGCTACGACCTCGACATCGGCCGGGTCGCGGTGCTCGCGACCGCCGGCGGCCTGATGGGGATCCTGATGATGATCCCGCTGCGCCGCGCGTTGATCGTGAAGGAGCACGACACCCTGATCTACCCGGAGGGCACGGCCTGCGCCGAAGTGCTGATCGCCGGCGAAGAGCGCGGCCTCCAGGCCAAGCGCGTGTTTCAGGCGTTCGGCGTGGGCTTCGTCTACAAGTTCCTGCAGGGGGGTCTCAAGTTCTGGCTGGACGTTCCGGGCAAGGCACTCGGCTTCTACCCTGGCGCCGCCGTTTTCACGGAGACGTCCCCCGAGCTCCTGGGCGTGGGTTACATCATCGGCCCGCGGATCGCCGGCTACCTGTTCGCCGGCGGCTGCTTGGCCTACCTGGTGCTCGCCCCAGCGATCAAGCTCGTGGGGTCTGGCCTCACCGAGCCGTTCGGGTTCCCGGCGGTCAAGCTGATCCGCGACATGAGTCCGGGAGAGATCCGCGCCAGTTTCGTGTTCTACATCGGGGCAGGCGCCGTCGCCTCGGCCGGCATCATCGCGCTGGCCCGGTCACTCCCGACCATCGTGAGCTCGTTCGCTTCGAGCCTCAAGGACCTGCGCGACTCTCGGATGGGACAGGCCGTGACGCGGCTCCGGACCGAAGACGACCTGCCGATCTCCCTCACCGTGGGCGGGTCGGTCGCCCTCGCGATCGTGCTGACCCTGCTCCCGCAGGTTGGGGTCAACCTGCTGGGCGCGATCCTGATCGTGATCTTCGGGTTCTTCTTCGCCACCGTGTCCTCCCGCGTCACCGGCCAGATCGGTTCTTCGGCGAACCCGATCTCCGGCATGACCATCGCCGCGCTCCTGGGCACATGCCTGATCTTCGTCGCCGTTGGCTGGACCGGCGTGGATCACCGGGTTCAAGCGATCTCGATCGCCGCCGTCGTCGCCGTGGCCACGGCGAACGCCGGCAACACGTCACAGGACTTGAAGACCGGGTTCCTGGTCGGCGCCACGCCGCGTCGCCAGCAGATCGCCATCCTGGTGGGCGCGCTCGGCTCCGCGCTGGTGGTCGGTTGGACCCTCACCCTCCTCAATCGTGCCTACACCTACCCCGTCCCCGAAACACACCCCGCCTTCAGCGCGCAGGCGCTGGCGCCGGCGGCGGGTGGGGCGAGCCGGGCAGCGGTCGATGTCCTGCCCGAAACCATGTCGGGCTTCCGCATCGCCGCCAGCGACTCGGTGGACCGCAGCACGTATCAGGTCGTCCGTGTCTACGTCGTGACGGAAGGCGTGGCCGCGGGCAAGTACCTGATGGACCCAGCTACGCGCGAGCTGCGCTACGTGGTCGATCCCGGTATCGGCGGGCGCATTCACGAATATCACGGCAAGACCATTCCCCGCCTCGACTCGCCCAAGGCCACCATCATGGCGCTCATCGCCGACGGCATCCTCACCCACAAGCTCCCGTGGGGCTTGGTGCTGCTCGGCGTGTTCATCACCATCGCCATCGAGCTGATGGGGGTGCAGGCGCTGCCGGTCGCGGTCGGCGTCTACCTCCCGATTTCGACCTCCTCGGCGATGTTCGCCGGCGGCGTCGTGCGCTGGCTCATCGAGCGTCGCGCGCAGGCGCGGCAGCAGTCGATCGCGGAGGTCGAGTCCGGGCCGGGAGTGCTATTCGCGAGCGGCCTGATCGCGGGTGGCGCCATCTGTGGGATCGTGCTGGCGGCGATCGCGGGCGTGCTGGGCTCAGCGGACGCGCTTGCCGAGAAAGCGCCGCTGTTCCGAGCGCTCGGCGGCGTGGCACACTCGAACCTGCTCGCCTTCGGTCTGTTCGCGGCGCTGGGCGCGCTCCTGTATCGCATCGGCCTGCGCAAAGAGTGACGGTGCGGGGTGTAGGGACGGAGTCCGTGTAGGGGCGCAGCATGCTGCGCCCCTACATTTCAGCATGCGCGTCGTGTCGTTACTGCCCGCCGCCACCGAGATCGTGGCCGCGCTGGGCGGCGTGGGCCGGCTGGTGGGCGTGTCCCACGAGTGCGATTTCCCGCCCGAGGTGCGCTCGCTCCCCCGCGTCACGCGCACCCGCGTCGATCCCGCGATGCCGTCGGGCGCCATCGACCGCGCCATGGCGGAAGCGAAGCGTACCGGTGTCTCGCCTGTGGAAGTGGACGTCAACCTGGTGGCGCACCTGCGGCCCGACCTGCTGATCGGACAGTCGGTGTGCGACATCTGCGCCGTGGGCGAGGGCGAGCTGGCGCGCCTGGTCACGACCCTCATGCCCACGCCGTGGGTCGTCACGCTGCACGCGCATACGCTGGACGAGGTGTTCCTGGACATCCGCAAGGTCGGCGAGGCCCTCGAGCTGCGCGACGAAGCGGAGGAGCTCGAGGCGGGCCTGCGGGACCGGCTGCGACGCGTCAGCGTTCGAGCTGCGCGTCTACCGAAGCCGCGGGTATTGGTGTTGGAATGGCTCGATCCGCCGTACGTCGCCGGGCACTGGGTTCCCGACCTCGTGACGCTCGCAGGGGGCCAAGACGTCGGCAGCGCGCCCGGCGAGCCATCGCGACCCCGCCCCTGGGATGAGCTCGCGGCGCTTGCGCCTGACGTCGTCGTGGTGGCGCTGTGCGGGTTCGACATTCCCCGCGCCCAGGCGGAGCTTGCCGCCGTCACGGACCTGCAGGCGCGGGCGCTGCTCGGGCGACGCGTCGAGTTTCTCGACGGCAACGCGTATACTTCCCGTCCGGGACCCCGCCTCGTGGACGCGGCTGACCTACTCGCCCGGTTGATACACGGTTGACGGCTCGAACGAGGGTTTCGTGATCGGGGTGCTGCTGCTATCGGTCAATGTGGCGTCTTGCAACGTGCACGTGGGGCTGCGTCAGCAGCCCACCGACACGCTGCGCCTTTACGCGGTCGGGGACATCAACCTGGGCCGACGGCTCGCGAAGGAGCGGCTGCTGGAGGGCGACACTCTCTACCCGTTCCTCGCGCTCCGCGATTCGCTCGCCGCGGCGGACATCACCTTCGGGAATCTCGAGAGCCCGATTGCGCCCGACGCGAGGGCGGCGCCCGATTCAGGGGGCATATTCGCGGCGCCCCCAGCCGCCGCCGCCGCGCTCGCTCGCGCCGGCTTCGACGTGGTGAGCACGGCCAACAACCATGCCTGGGACGGCGGGCCCGCTGCCGTGGAGGAGACGATGCGGCAGCTCACCCGCGTCGGCGTCCGGTTCGTAGGCTCGGGATTCGGACGGGACATGGCGGAGCAGCCGGTGATCCTCGAGCGGCGGGGTTGGCGGGTCGCGTTCTTCGCGCTCACCCGCGCCTGGAACCCGGCGCCGTATACGTTCCACAGCCACGCCGGCTCGCAGTACGTCGCCTGGGGCGACACCGGCTGGATCTACCCGGCGATTCGTGAGCTCAAGGCGAGCGCCCGGGCCGACCTCGTCGTGGTCAGCATGCACGGTGGCACCGAATACGTCGACACGCCGCCCAAGCACATGCAAGACCTGGCGCGCGGTCTGGTGGACGCGGGGGCGGACCTGGTCCTCGCCCACCATCCCCATGTGTTGCAGCCGGTGGTCTGGTACAGGCACAAGCCAATCGTGCAGTCGCTCGGTAATTTCGTGTTCCTGCAGGACGACCCGTGGACGCGCCTGTCGGCGATTCTCCGGGTCGTGGTGACGCCCGACCGGCGGCTCCGACTCTCCGCCATTCCGGTCCGCGTCGGCCATCAGCCGACGCTCGCGACCGGGGCCGCGGCGGACAGCGTCCGCCGTCGGCTTCGCGTGCGTCTTTCGCCCACAACGGTTGCCAAACCATGACCCGAGACTCCCTCGACTTCCTGAAGCGACTCCTCGATACACCCGGGCCGTCCGGCTTCGAGACGGCGCCGGCCCGCGTGTGGCGCGAGGAGGTGAAGACATTCGCCGATCAGGTAACGGCCGACGTGCACGGCAACTCGGTGGCGGCGCTCAATCCCCAGGGCGCGCCCCGGCTCATGCTCGCCGGCCACATCGACGAGATCGGGCTGCAGATCACGCACGTGGACGACGAGGGATATCTGTATTTCGCCGGCATCGGCGGCTGGGACTCCCAGGTCCTCGTGGGGCAGCGGGTGGTGATCGGCGGCCCCAAGGGTCCGGTGCACGGCGTGATCGGGAAGCAGGCGGTGCACCTGATGAAGCGCGAGGACATGGACAAAGTCTCGAAGATCACGGACCTGTGGATCGACATCGGGGCCACGAGCAAGGCCGAAACGCTCGAGCGCGTGCGCCTGGGAGACGCCGGCGTGCTCGACGCGAGCGTTCAGGAGTTTCCCAACGCCCGGATCGTATCGCGCAGCATCGACAACCGCATCGGCGCCTACGTGGTGGCCGAAGCGCTTCGGTTGCTCGCAGCAGACCGGCCCAAGCACGCCGGAGTGTTCGGCGTGGCCACCACGCGCGAAGAGATCGCCTGGACCGGGGGCGGCGCGCGCACCAGCGCGGTGGGGCTCGAGCCCACCGTCGCGCTGGTGGTGGACGTCACGCACGCGACGGACTGGCCCGGCGCCGAAAAGAAGCGCGCGGGAGAGCACAAGCTCGGCGGCGGTCCCGTCCTGGCGCGAGGGTCGGCGGTGAGCCCGGTGGTGTTCGACCTGCTGGTCGAGTGCGCCGAGCGAGAGAAGATCCCCTTCAGCATCCAGGCGGCACCGCACGACACCGGTACCGACGCCGACGCCATCTACAACGCGCTGCGGGGGATCCCGACGGGACTCGTGAGCGTTCCCAACAGGTACATGCACAGTCCGAACGAGATGGTGGCGCGGGAGGATCTGGAGCGCGCGGCGCGGTTGCTGGCGGCGTTCGCGCGGCGGCTCGATCCCAAGATCAGTTTCATCCCCTCCTGAGGACAACGTTCAATGGCCAAGGGCAAAGGCGTGATCCTGGTGACGGGAGCGACGGGGCAGCAGGGCGGCGCCGTGGCCCGGGAGCTGCTTGCGCGCAAGCACACCGTCCGGGCGATGACGCGCAAGCCGGACAGCGATGCCGCCCAGGCGCTGGCGCGGCAGGGGGCCGAGGTCGTGAAGGGCGATCTGAACGACGTCGAGTCGCTACGACGCGCGCTCCAGGGGGCCTGGGGCGTGTTCGCGGTACAGAACACCTGGGAAGCCGGCATCGAGGGAGAAGAAGGCCAGGGAAAGCGGATCGCCGAGCTCGCCCGCAAGACGGGAGTCGCGCATTACGTCTACACGTCCGTCGGCTCGGCACACCGTAAGACGGGCATCCCCCACTTCGACAACAAGTGGCGCATCGAAGAGACCGTGCGAGGGCTCGGCTTCCCCTCCTACGTCATTCTCCGCCCGGTGTTCTTCATGGACAACTTTCTCTCGCCGTGGTTCAAGCCGGGGCTCGATCAGGCCAAGCTGATGATCGGCCTCAAGCCGAACACGGTCGTGCAGATGATTGCCGTGAGGGACATCGGCAAGTACGGCCTGGTGGCGTTCGAAAAGGCGGAAGAGCTGAACCGCAGGGAGATCGACCTCGCGGGCGACGCGCACACGATGCCCCAGACGGCCCAGATCCTGAGCAAGGCGACGGGGCGGAGCATCACGTTCCAGCCGGTTCCGCTCGAGGACGTGCGGAAGGCGAGTGAGGACTACGCGCTCATGCTGGATTGGTTCGATCGCGTCGGCTACGACGCCGACATCTCCGGCAATGCGAAGCGGTACGGCATCAAGCCTACGACGCTCGCGGCATGGGCGGCGAGCGCGAGGTGGTCTTAGCCGCGGCTAGCGGCGCTTCTTCCGCTTCAGCTCCTCGACGGAGCGGGTGGCCGCCTCGCGGACGGCGCGGTCACCGTCGTCCGACAGCCCTTCGAGGGTGCCCAGGGCCGCTGGAGTAGCCGCGAGCCGCAGGGCCTCGACAGCGGCCACGCGCAGCTCGCTCGGCTTCCGCCCGAAAAACCGACCAGTCGGCTGCGCCCACTTGATGAGCGCCTGCACCGCGTCGGGGCTCCCGATCCGGCCCAGCGCGAGGATCAGCTCGCGCACCACCGCCTCGTCCTTCTCCTCTTCCATCGCGACCACGAGCGGCATCGCCAGCGCGCTCGACTTGCGTCCGCCGATCCCGAGCGCCACCTGCATGCGCACTTCCTGCGAGCGGTCGCGCAGCGCGCGGCGCAGCGGCTCGGCCGCGCCCCGCGTGCCGATTTTGGCCAGCGCCAGCCCCACGGCCTTGCGCACGCGTTCGTCAGCGTGGTCCAGGCACTTCCCCAGCGCCGGGACGGCATCGTCCATCCCCAGCTCTCCGATCAGCTCGGCCACGTTACGCACCACGAACCATTGTGAATGCTCCAGCATGTGGACGAGCTGGTCCGTCCCCTCCGTCATGTGCTTCAACGCGTCGAACACGGCGCGCCGCTCGCCCACCGTCGGCGCTGCCGCCAGGACATCCATCAGGACCTCCACCCCGGCGGCTCCACCGCGCTGCAGTGCCCCCACCGCGGCGGCCCGATGTTTCGGCGCCGCGAGCAGACGGGAAAGCCCCTCGAGCACCGGCTTGGTATAGATGCGCCGCAGCGCGATGGCATACTGCCGCCGCACGCCGCTACTCTCCGGAACGTTCTCCTCTACCCGCAGGATGCCCGAGAGTACACCAAGCACTTGCTCGAAGCGGCCCAGCTTGGTCGCCGCCGCTGCGTGGTCAATCAGCGCCGCCAGCAGGTCGCCGACGTTCGGTGCGGAGCTGTTGCGCTCGAGCTCGGCGAGTGTCTCCCCGGCACCGGGTGGCAGAGCCACGCGCTCGGTGGGAGTCGCCCGTGCAGCGCGAGCGCGAGCGGGCTCGTGCTCGGCGGCCGCGGGAGGCCGGGGTGCCGCTGGAGGCGGTGACGGAGCACGGGGAGGGTCCGGCTCGACGCGACGCTCGCTCGAGAGCGACAGGAGCTCGTCCGTACCGCTGTTCCGGGTCGGCCGTGCGCGATCCACCACGCCCGGCAGCGCATCCGCCGCCTTGGGCGGCGGAGGATCGTGCGTGACCAGCGGAACGCCCTCGAGCGGCACGGACTTGATGTCCCGCATTGACTCGCCGCGCAGGATACCTGCCGTGCCGAGCGCACCGGACTTGCGGTCGACCGGCGTGTCCGGGTTGGGGACAACTGGCTCGCGTCCACCAAAGTCTTCGGACGAGGCCACCGGGTCGCGTGGCGGAGCTGCCGCCGCCGGCGAGGAGGGACCGGCGGGCGCGACGCGGATGCGGTCGGCCCCTGCGGCAGCGAGCAAGCCTGCGACGTCGTGCGCCCCCGGCTGGTCGGCCAGCGCCTGGAGCAGCCCGAACAGCTGGGCGGGAGGCGGGTTGGCCGCCAAGCTGATCTCGCCGATGCCGTGGAGCTCGAGGCGCTGAACCAGCCCGCTCAGACCCTCTCCCTCGCAGGGTACGCCGTTCAGCTCGAGGCCGCTGCCTCCGCCGCCGATCCGCAGCGTGACGGCCGTATCCTGGAGGAGGCCGAGCAGGGCCCGGAACTCCTTTTTCTGCTCGTTCTTAGCGCTCGGATCGCGGAACAGGCTCACACAGCGTGCGAACCGAATGGCGAGGGTATCGAGGGTCGGCATGGGGGCCGTCGAATCTAGGGGGCCAGCCTACCCCGGGCAACGCGCGCCAGCTCACGAGCCACCTCCGCCCCTCGCACGGGCCGGCCCGGAAGGTCGAGGGCCGCCGAGAGGGCGGCGACCGGGGGGGGTACGAGCCCCAGGGGCTCGAGCCTCGTCGCATCCCCGACCAGGCCGGCCGACCGCTCATCGCACGCCAGGCGGCCGCGGTCGAGCACCAGCACGCGCTCGAGGGTCTCGGCGGCGAACGTCAGGTCGTGCGTGATGACGAGCAGCGCCACGCCCGCGGCGGACCGCTCCCGTAGAGCGCGCGTGACCCGCGCGCGCAGAGCCCGATCGAGCCCGACGGTCGGCTCGTCGAGCACGAGCAGCGTGGGCTCGAGGGCCAGCGCCCCGGCGAGCGCGGCGAGCTTCCGGAAGGCGGGGGGGAGGTCGTACGGATGGTGCGCGGCGTGCGACGTCAGATCGAGGTCCTCGAGCGCATGGTCGGTGCGCCGCTCCACCTCCCGTTCCCCCAACCCGAGCGCGCGCGGTCCGAAACTCACGTCATCGCGGACGGTGGAGGCAAAGAGCTGTTGATCCGCGTGCTGGAACATCGATCCGATCCGCCGGGCCAGCTGCTCCGGAGCGCAATCGCGCGTGTCCCAGTCGCCGACCCACACGGCTCCGTGGTTCGGCCGCTCGAGCCCCGCGACGAGCCGGACCAGGGTGGACTTGCCGGCGCCGTTGCGGCCCACCAGCGCCACACGCTCCCCCGGCGCGATGGCGAACGACACGGCCGCCAGGGCCGGCACCGCGCCGTAAGAGAAGCTCACGCCGTCGAGGCGCAGGACCGGACTCAGCGCCACCGCTGAACGGCGTCGGCCACGGTCAGGGGATAGGGCTCGCGCAGCCCGCCGGCGCGCCAGACCGTGGCCACGCTCGTGCCGAGCCCTGCGTCGCAAACGGCCACGTCGGCGAGCAAGTCGGGCGTCCCGACGGCGCGTACCGCACCGTTCTCGAGCCACACGACCCGGTCCGCCACTTCGGGCAGGGCGTCGAGGGCGCTGGTCGCGAGCAGGACCGCTTTCCCTTCCTTCGCCAGCAGCCGGATGAGACGCCACAGCGTACGCGCGCTCTCGGCATCGAGCTCGGCCGCCGGCTCGTCGAGCACCACGAGTCCTGGGTCCATGGCGAGGATCGCGGCGATGATCACGCGCTGCAATTCACCACCGGACAGCGTCGCCGGATCGCGCGACGCGAGCGGAACCAGTTCCAGTCGCTCGAGCGCGCGATCCACCTGCCGCGCGATTTCGTGCGCCGGCCACCCCAGGTTCGCCGGGCCGAAGGCGACCTCATCCCGCACGGTGAAGGCCATGCCGGACGCTTGCGTCCAGGGTGTCGGTAGCACGATCCCGCTCCGGTCGCGGCGCGCAACGGTGCCCGCGAGCCGCCCTCCGATCACCCGCGGGGCGAGATCCGCCGCTACGAGCAGGAGCGTCGAGGCCCCGGCTCCCAGCGCCCCGACGAGCGCTACGACCTCCCCCTGGACGACTTCCAGCGACACGTCGCGCAACGCCGGCGACGCGGTGGCCGGATACCAGAAACTCACGTGGTCGAGCGTCAGGGACTTCATATGAACCGCGGGACTATGAACCGTCGCGCCAGCGCGGCGAGACATGCCAGGAGAAGGACCCAGCGGGCGGCCTGCTCCACCGCGGGGTCGCGCGGCGGCGCGAGCGGCGTGCGCCGGATCCCGGGAACGAGTCCGCGGGTCTCGAGCGCCAGCGCTCGCTCGTCCACCTCGTGCAGCGCCGACAGCACGAGCGGCAACGCGAGCGCGCGGAGCGCTCGCAACCGGGCCGCGATCCCACCCCGCGGCGAGAGGCCCCGGCAGCGTTGCGCTTCCACGATGCGCCGCGCGCGTGCCTTGAGCACCGGGACAGCAGAGAGCGTGGCCGCGAGCAGATAAGCGATGCTGGCGCTCCAGCCGGCGGCGATCATCGCTTCCACCAGGCGCGCGGGTTCGAGCGTCGCCACCAGCCACACGAAGCTCGCGACCATCGTGGTGATACGCAGTCCAATGGCGATCGTCGTCGGCACGTCGTGCAGCAGGAGCAAGAACAGCCAGAACGGCGCGGCGGTGAGGAGAGCCGTTCGAAACACGACTAACCCCCGGCGCCAGCCCGGGGATGAGGCGATGCCCGTTAACGCCGGGCTTGCGCCCGGGGTCAGTGTGAGCACCAGCGCGACGACCAACGTCGCTGCCGGCCCGTCCGGTGCGGGCAGGATCCAGGCCAGCGCCGGGAGCGCCGCCGCGATCGCCAGGAGCGTGAAGGGGTGGAGCCGCCCTCCCGTCACGCCGCGCCGATGGCGCGGAGCGCCCAGGGGAAGCGCGCGGCGGTGCGGCGCGGCAACGCGTGCAGCACCGACGTGACGAGTGCGAAGGTCACGGCCTTGTCGCCGAAGTCCGACACGAAGCTCCCGAAGAAGCACGCCCCGAGCGGCGGCAGGCCGAGCGCTTTGCCGAGCGCCGTCGTCAGCGCGATGCCGCCGGTGGTCGTGCAGC
>Ga0207665_10002870_pt1 | contig 11566 bp, 10 predicted proteins | sample LARL112metaG_FD_184351 | JGI IMG/M metagenome (GOLD analysis project Ga0207665, IMG submission 184351) | Corn, switchgrass and miscanthus rhizosphere microbial communities from Kellogg Biological Station, Michigan, USA - LAR L11-2 metaG... | ecosystem: Host-associated > Plants > Roots >...
GCCGTAAGCGGTGCCGCTCATCCGGCCGTCACAGATCCGGATCATGTCCCGCACGCCGGCGGCGAGGAGCTTGGCCGGTAGCGGGGTGTTCGCGGCCTCCGGCATGCCTGGGTACCCCTTGGGTCCGCAACCGCGCAACACCATCACGCAGGTCTCGTCGATGTCCAGGTCGGGGTTGTCGATACGGGCGTGGAAGTCCTCGATGCTGTCGAACACCACCGCCCGGCCCCGGTGCACCAGCAGATCCTCGCGAGTGACTTCCCAAGAGGAGAAAGTGCGGCTAATCCACTGTCTACAGATCCGGCATTCAGATGTGTTGAACCCCAACGGACCCGCCGACTCATCGAGCGCGGCCCAATCGGGGGCAGGTCTTTCCCGGTGGCTGGCGAAGGCCGCCGGTAGGGCGAGGTGATGCGGGGTGGCTTCATGGCATCGGGGCCGGTGCGTTGTCGTCGCCGGTGAAGTCGATGCTGGCGTATTCGCGGAGTTTGTCGAGGCGGTGGTATGCCTCGATGACGCGGACGGTGCCCGACTTGGACCGCATCACGATTGACTGGGTGTGGGCGCCACCGCCGCTGTAGCGGACACCGCGCAACAGATCACCGTCGGTGACGCCGGTGGCAGTGAAGAACACGTTGTCCCCCGAGACCAGGTCCTCGGTCGTCAGGATGCGGTCGAGGTCGTGGCCGGCGTCGATTGCCTTCTGGCGTTCGGCGTCATCGGTGGGCGCCAGACGCGCTTGCAGCGCTCCGCCCATGCAGCGCATCGCGGCCGCGGCGATGATGCCTTCAGGTGTTCCACCAGTTCCGATCAGCAGGTCGGTGCCCGATTCCGGGCGCGCCGCGGCGATCGCGCCTGCGACGTCGCCGTCGGAGATCAGCCTGATCCGGGCGCCGGTCTCGCGGACCTGCGCGATCAGCTCTGCGTGCCGGGGGCGATCCAGGATGCACACCGTCAGATCGGAGACCGAGGACTTCTTCGCCTTGGCCACCGCACGCAAGTTCTCCGAGATGGGCGCGGTGATGTCGATGGCGTCGGCGGCGTCCGGGCCCACGGCAATCTTGTTCATGTAGAACACCGCCGACGGATCGAACATCGCGCCGCGTTCGGCAACAGCGAGGACTGAGATCGCGTTCGGCATCCCTTTGGCCATCAGGGTGGTCCCGTCGACGGGGTCCACGGCGAAGTCGCAATCAGGGCCCAGCCCGTTGCCGACCTCTTCGCCGTTGTAGAGCATTGGCGCCTCGTCTTTTTCGCCCTCGCCGATGACTACCACGCCGCGCATCGACACCGAGGAGACGAGTTGGCGCATCGCGTCGACGGCGGCCCCGTCGCCGCGTTCCTTGTCGCCGCGGCCCACCCAGCGGCCGGCCGCCATCGCGCCGGCCTCGGTGACTCGCACCAACTCCAGCGCCAGGTTGCGATCCGGGCGCATGTACAGAGTGGTGTTCAGTGGAGCCGTCACGGTCGTGCCTTTCTCGAGTGTGCCTGCACGGTAAAATGCTGCGTGGTGCTTCGTGATTCGCAGTTCGGGGCCAACGAACGGATGATTCTTAGCGCCGCGACCGTGACAGCGGCGCGGCCCTCCCTCCATACGGCGACGGCGTCAGCATTTGGCATCGCCTTCGGTAACGAACGCTCGACCGCGGCGAGGTACGCCCGGCGTAGTTCAGCGTTGACGTTGACTTTGGCAACCCCACAGCTGAGGGCGCCTCGAAGCTGTTCGGTCGGCAGTCCGCTCGCCCCGTGCAGGACCAGGGGCACCGGGCACTGTGCGGCAATAGCGTTGAGCCGTTCCAGATCGAGGGTGACCGGGTTGGCGGTGAATCCGTGCACGTTTCCGACCGCCACTGCAAGAGCATCGATTCCGGTGCGCTCGACAAAGTCGCGGGCCTGCAGCGGGTCGGTCATGGTCTGCGACGGAAGTGCATTCGTGGAGACGTCCTCGTCTCCCGGCACCGCGCCAAGTTCGGCCTCGATCCAGGCACCGGCGCGATGGGCGAGGGTGGCCGCCTCGTGCGTGAAGCGGACGTTGTCTTCGAAGCTCAGGTGCGAGCCGTCAATCATCACCGACGAGTAGCCGGCGTCGAGGCAGCGCTGCATCTCCGGCAGGTCCCGGCAGTGATCGAGATGCACGCCGATCGGTGCTGACGTTGAGTGCGCTGCCGTCAGCGCCATGTTCATCAGCGCTGTCTGCCCAGCATGGTGGAAATGACTCGACCCCGCGAGGAGCAGCACGGGTCGGTCGGCCTCTTCGGCAGCGGCCACAATCGCCTGGACCATCTCCAGGTTGTAGACCGCGAAGGCGGGCAGAGCCCAGCCGTGTTTCGCGGCACTGTGCAGGGTTTCGGTGCCGGCGAGCAGCATCAGGTACTCCTGGAAGTGTTGTCGGCCAACACTTCCTGCAGCCTCGTGGCTGCGCTGATCGCCGGGGTGGGTGCGGTCGGGCGGGTGTTCGTCATGTCGTTCCTCCGAGTGGGTGACGCCGTGGTCAGCGCTGATCGGCGTCGAGAACGTAACGGCGCAAGTCGTTTTCGGTTTGGTCCATGTGCGCCTCCATGGCGTCGCGACTCCGCCTGGGATCACCGGAGGTGAGTGCCTCAAGAATCGCTTCGTGCATGGCGATTGCGTTCACCTGGATCTCCGGAATTGACGATGTCTCGGTGCGGGCCTCGACCAGCAGATTGCCAAACGGTTCAAACATGAACGGGATGAACATGTTTGCGGTCGCGTGCATGATTACGTCATGAAAGGCGATGTCCGCCTCGACAAAAAGCTCGACGCGGTTCAGCCTGTTGGCCAGTCGCATTTCTTCGATGCTGGCGGCCAGGGATTCGAGATCCTCCTTAGACCGGTTGACGGCAGCCAACTGTGCTGCGCCGATCTCGACCATCCGCCTCGCTTCGATCAGGCGTCCCGATACTCCCCCCGAGGGTGACCGGCGTTCCTCGATGCGGACGATGGCAGCCAGCGACGTCCAAGCCTGCGGCGGGTTGATGAAGGTGCCGCGACCGCGATGGATGGTCACGATGTTCTGCGACCGCAGGATGCGCACTGCTTCGCGGACAGTCAATCGGCTCATCCCGTACTTCAGGGCCAGCTCCCCCTCCGAGGGAAGGACCGACTCGATTGGGAACTGTCCATCCACGATCGACTCGAGAAGCATGTCCGCGAGTTCTTCGGGAAGTGCCACGGCCCTGCCTTTCGTTGATCTGACGTCTGATGTCTGATGTCTTGAGTGTGACCTTGCGCACATCAGCTGTCAAGAGTGATCTGAACAAAGGGTCGAATGCGGGCTGGACAACGCTTAGGAAAACCCCGCGGAGGTTCCCTAGAAAAGCCAAGCCCAACGTCAGGCGGTGGTGGGCACGAGTCCGGAATTACGATGCTCGCGTGAGGGCAGAGCTGGCGGCCGCGCACGCCGCGGTGGATGAAGCGGTCGCGATCCTGCAGGACAGGCGTGCCAAGCCGCACGAGCGGATCGACAAGGCGGCCAAGGACTTCCTCACCGACGTCGACCTGGCCAGCGAGTCGGCGCTGCGGTGCTCGCTCGCGGCATCCACTCCGGATATCGGCTTTTACGGCGAAGAGGGGGGCGGGGCACCTCTCGACTCGGGCAAGGTCTGGGTCGCGGATCCGCTCGACGGAACTATCAATTACGCGACCGGGTCACCGTTATGCGGAGTGATGCTTGGCCTGCTCGAGGACGGCGTGCCGACAGTCGGCGTGATCGACCTGCCGTTCCTCGGCGTACGGGTCGACTCGGGTGCGGTGGTCGACGTTGGCTCGTTCGAGGACGGGATCATCGGAATGGGCGACGCCTTCCACCAGGGTGGCGCGCGGCTGGACGCGTATCTCGAATTGACGATGAGGGTGCACCGACGAGCGCTGCGCTTTCGCTGCGTCGGCGCAGCGTCGGTGCTCTGGACCTGGCTTGTCCGCGGCCAGATCCAGGGCATGGTGCTTGCCCATAACAACCCATATGACGTCGTCGCCGGACATGCGATCGCTCGCGCGGCGGGAGCGATATGTACCGACTACGCGGGCAACCCGCTCACCCTGGATTCGCCGGGAGCCATGGCGGCCGTGCCCGGCATCCAGACTGAGCTCGTCAGCCTCGCGGGGGATCTCGCGGCGGCGGCAGCGCTGGATCACTGAGACACCATGACGGGAAACGTCGGGATGACAACGGTTGCCCTCTGACGAAGGATCCGAGGCCGTACGGTCAGTCACTTTGCGAAGCGAGCCGAAGCCATAGCCACAGTCGGGTAGCCGGCTCGTCCAGGTCGACCTGAAAGTCTTCCTCGAGGCGGGCGATGCGGTAGCGGATTGTGTTGCCGTGCACATGTAACCGCTTGGCGGTCTGGGCGATGTTCCCGTTGGCGTCCAGGTATGCGCGCAGTGTAGTCAGGAAGTCGGTTCGGTGATCGGCGTCGAAGTCACGGATCGCCTCGATGGCATCAAACCTTCCGAGCTCGTGCTCGGCGATGTAGTCGCCGACCTCCAGCAGGTTGAGTTCGATCGCAACGTCCTCGTGCAGGCCGCTAACTGGCGGCTGAGCAGCCGCCTTCCCTCGAAGTTGGTGCAACAGATAGTTCGACGTGCGAACGGCTTCGGTACGAGACCGCCGAAGCTCACCGGCGCCATGCGCCACGCCGCCGACTGTCGCGACAATCGGGTACGCACTGATCGGCGACGTGTAAGCGCCGATGTCCTGGATCAGACGACGGTGCGCGGCGCGGAACGACTCCCCTGAACAGGGCAGTATCGCGTACACGACCGAGTCGATGAGGGCGTTGTATGCGCTGCGAAACTGCAGGTTGCAAGTGACGGTCACCAACTGTCGCAAACGCTGCTGTTCGCGGATGGCGTCGACGCTGCCCGGTTCGGGGTGAGCGATGGTGAACGCCGCCACCGCGAATCCGGGTGAATATTGAGGACCGAGCCCGAGCTCGGCAGCGGCGAACGACGCGTGTCTGGGGTCGTCCATCAACGTACGCATGAGATCGGCGTTGCGTCGCTCGGTGAAGTCGGCAGCCGAACGCGCGTGGAGCATATGCAGCCCTGCCAAGGGCGCCAAGCGGTCCAACGCGTCGAGGCCATCCTCCCGGCGTTCGTCACCCGGATCGATGACCCAGATCGATCCCAGAAGTTCTCCGCCCGCGCGGACCGCGATCGCCAATCGGCCACCCTCGTCATCGTGAGGTTCGACGAACACTGCGGTGTTCAACGAGTAGACGACCTTGTAGTCGGCGTCGAGCGCCGGCACGGTCCGCTCGTGCAGAGTCAGGGTGCTCTCGCGCCGCAGGTAGTCGATGGGCTGACCGGGAATCGTGGAGTATCCGACGACGTGACCGGTCGGGTCCACAATGCTGGTGGCCCCCCGCGTCATCGTCGCCACCGCGTTGGCGAAGGCGAACATGTCACCGAGCCGCACCCCGGACACGGAGTCAGCCGCGGCACCGGCGACCGCCGTTCGCGCCAATGCGGCCACCCGAGTCCAGTCGGCGTCGTCGCGCACGACGATGACGGGGATACCGTGGTTGGCCGAGGCGGCATGCAAGTCGTCAATTGGAGTTCCCCGGGCCTTCACGACCACCCCCGCAGCCTCGCAGCGGGCGGCGCGGGCCAACACTCGGCCGAAATCTGCTGTCCTGCAAGCGACTCCGGTTAACAGCAGGATCGCGTTCCGCATCACGGCTTGCTCGTCGAGCGGATCGTAGAGCTGTACGTCGGTCACTTGGCGGTCGAGGTCCGCCGAGGTGGGGTCGACGTGCAGCAGATCCTCCCCCATCAGCTGCGTCCAGGCCGATACCGTGAACGCCGCCGAGTCGGCCATTAGAAGATCCTACAAGCCGATCACGAAATACTAGAACTTCTTCCATTCAGCTGGGCCTCTGCACAGATCACTCTTGGGAGCGACGCCACTTCGCCGACATCGAGGGATCCATGAAGCTCAGAGACATCCGCTCACTCGTCAACATCGAGGGCCCTGCCCGTTCTGTTTCGGAGCGACTTGCCCGGACGTGTCACAGCGTCGACGACGTCCGCAAGCTCGCGGCCAAACGCCTTCCTCGCAGTGTCTTCGACTACATCGAAGGCGGCGCCGAGGACGAAGTTTCGCTGCGTCGCAACCGGTCGAGTTTCGCCGACTGGTCCTTCGTACCGCGTTGGGGCGCAATCGAGAATCTCGATCTGGGCTCGACCGTGCTGGGCGAACCGACGGCCCTCCCTGTCATCCTGTCGCCGACCGGGGGAACGCGTCTTTTCCACCCGGACGGCGAAGTCGCCGTTGCCCGTGCGGCCCTGGCAGCAGGCATTCCCTATGGATTGGCGCATCTCAGCACGACGCCGATGGAGTCGATCGCCGCGAGCACACCCGAACTCCGTCGATGGTTCAACATCGAGCCGGTCGCCGACAAGGGTGCGCTGCAGGAGCTGCTCGACAGGATCACAAGGGCGGGCTATGAGGCGCTCCTGGTCAACGTCGACTGCCGAACCATCGGTCATCGCGAGCGCGACTATCGAAACGGCTTCTCGGCACCCCCAACCCTGAGGGCGAGAACGGTCGTCGAAGGTGCACTGCACCCCGGGTGGGCGTGGGGCCTTCTGCGCAATGACGCGATCGCCTTCCCCAACCTGGACGGCACCATTCCGGCCGGGCCGATGGCCAGTGACCCCGGCATGTGGCGAACCCTGCTCGCCGGTTCCTATGAGCCCACCGGATGGGGCGACATCGAAGATCTGCGGCGCCGCTGGCAGGGTCCCATCGTCCTCAAGGGTTGCGTCAGCGCCGACGACGCCGCCATCGCGGCGGGCATCGGCATCGATGCGGTTCAGGTCAGCAATCACGGCGGCCGGCAGCTGGACCACATGACCTCACCGCTGGACATCCTCCCGGAAATCGTTGAGCGCGTGGATGGCCGGATGGAGATCATCGTCGACGGCGGCATCCGGCGCGGATCCGACATCGTCAAGGCGCTCGCCCTGGGCGCCGATGCGTGCGCGATCGGTCGGCCGTATCTCTACGGACTGGCCGCGGCGGGCCAGGACGGTGTCTCGCACGTCGTGCGCTTGCTTTCGGAGGAGATGAGCAGAACGTTGATGCTTCTGGGCATTTCGAACATCAAGGAGCTCCGCGACAGCGGACGGGCGCTACTTCGCCACCGCAACGGCATGGGTGACAAGCAGTCATGAAGGCGGACCTGGGGCGGCTCGCCCGCATGGGAATGGTCGCAGCATTGCTCCTCGGCACGCCCGCATGTGGCCGGCTTGAACAGCTCGCCGATCCGTCGGTCGCGACTCCGGCGGGCGAGAGCGTGCCGGCCCTCGACGTGAACGCGAACGCCGTCGCGCTGCTGCCCAATTCAGTGACGTCACGACGTGTGCTGCGGGTGGCGATTCCGACCAACGAACCTCCGACTCAGTTCTACAAAGAGGGCACTCGCTACCTGACCGGGGTCAACCCCGACATCGCGCGGCTGATCGGTGAAGCCCTCGGGCTCGAGGTGGAGATCAAGGTGGTCAACTTCGATTCCATCATTCCCGGAATGGCGGCCGGCCGTTACGACATGACGGTGTCCTCGATGACTCCCACCGACAAGCGGATCGCCGTCATCGACTTCGTCGACTACATGCAAATCGGGAACGCGATCGTGGTCGCGAAGGGCCGACCGCGCCTGACACAGGAAGCCCTGTGCGGCAGACGAGTTGGAGTGCTGATCGGCTCGTACCAGCTCACCACCAACATCCCTGACTACGACCAGAAGTGCGTGGCGACCGGCCGACCACCGATAGATGCGGCCCAGTTTCAAGACACGCGGCAGGCGATCTCCGCCTTGACCAGCGCACGACTGGACGCCGTACTGGCGGATTCGCCGATCCTCGAATTCGCCACAACCCAGGATCCAGACGTCGTGATCTCGGAGAACTACGACTTCACACCCGTCGCCGTCGGTGTGACCAAAGAACCCCCACTGGTGAACGCCGTCGCGGCGGCTCTCGACACCGTCATCACCAGTGGCGCTTACCACGAAGTGCTCGCAAAGTACGGACTGGATTCCGCGACGATCACCCAGGCCCGCGTCAATGCGGCTCAATAAGGAGACCATCATGCCACCAGTGATATCGGAAGCGCCGGAGGCGTCGTCGCCTCCGTCAGAATCCCACGTAGACGAATCGATTCCTGTTGTCCCGCTTCGGCACCCGATCAGGAAAGCCGCCGCGATCCTGCTGCTTGTGCTCGCCGGCGCCGCGGCGTGGAACGTCGCGACCAACCGCAGATTCGGATGGGACGTCGTAGTTACCTACCTGTTGTCTCCCGAGATACTGCGTGGTGCGCTGCTGACCGTGGTGTTGACGGTGATCTCGATGATCGCCGGCATCGCACTTGGCACCGTTCTCGCGGTCATGCGCATCTCCGACAACCCCATTGTCAGCCGGATTAGCCGAGGGTTCATCTGGTTCTTCCGGGGGACTCCGCTGCTGGTGCAGCTGATCTTCTGGTACAACATCGCAGCGCTGTACCCGACCGTGTCGATCGGTATTCCGTTCGGCGGTCCGGACTTCGTCATCGGATCCGCCAACTCGCTGATCACGCCACTTGCTGCGGCGCTTCTCGGGCTGTCGCTGAACGAAGCGGCATACATGGCCGAGATCATCCGCGGTGGAATCGGATCGGTCGACACGGGTCAGTACGATGCCGCACAAGCACTGGGAATGAACAACATTCAGTTGATGCGCCGGGTCGTACTCCCTCAAGCCATGCGGGTGGTCCTGCCGCCAACGGGCAACGAGGTGATCTCGATGCTCAAGGCAACCACATTGGTCAGCGTGCTGGCCATCTCCGACCTGTTGTACTCGGCACAGATCATCTACTCGCTCAACTACCGGACGATCCCGCTGCTGATCGTCGCAAGCTGCTGGTACCTGTTGATGACCTCGATCCTCAGTTACTTCCAGAAAAAGCTCGAGAACCACTACGGCCGCGGGTTCGCTATCCCGACGACCACCAAACGGCGTTGGCTCGCACTGGGGAGGACGAAATGAATGCACTCATGGTTGAAGCACGCGGAGTTCGCAAGCACTTCGGTTCGGTGACGATTCTGAAGGGAGTCGATCTACAGGTCGAGTGCGGGTCCGTCACCTGCCTTATCGGACCGTCGGGGTCGGGCAAGACGACGTTCCTAAGGTGCATCAATCACCTCGAAAACGTCGATTCTGGAAGGCTTTACGTCGATGGCGAGTTGATCGGCTATGAAGAACGCAACAATCGCCTCTACGAGTTGAAGCCACGGCAGATCGCGCAGGCCCGGCTCAAGACCGGGATGGTGTTCCAGCGGTTCAACCTCTTCCCACACATGACCGTCCTGGAGAACATCACCGAAGCCCCGTTGCGGATTCTCAAGAGGCCCCGCGACGAAGTGACCGACGAGGCTCACATGCTGATGGCGCGCGTCGGATTGGCCGACCGCGGGGCGTCCTACCCACGTGAACTCTCTGGCGGACAGCAGCAACGGATCGCCATCGCCCGCGCCCTTGCCATGAAGCCGAAGCTGATGCTGTTCGACGAGCCGACGTCGGCCCTCGATCCTGAACTCGTCGGCGAGGTGCTGGAAACCATGAAATCCCTTGCTGAGTCGGGAATGACGATGGTGGTGGTCACCCACGAGTTGGGATTCGCTCGCGAAGTCGGTGATCAGATCGTCTTCATGGACGGTGGCGTCGTCGTCGAGTCGGGGAGCCCGGCAGTCGTCCTCGGGAGCCCGAAGCACGATCGCACTCGCGGATTTCTCTCCAAAGTGCTCTAGCGGTGTGGGAACGAAACGGACCAGGACTGTCGTCCTGGTCCGTTGCCAACCGGTGGAGCTGCCGGGAATCGAACCCCATTGCAGAATTCGCCGTGACCTGCTGAAACACCGGACTAAACGACGTGAAACTACGCGAAAGTGCGCGAAATGACCTGCGGATACACGAAAGGTGTTGATGGCATCAACAGCACTCGGTTCATCGCCACACCGCGGGGTTGAGCGACGCGTTTTCGGACGTCGCCAAGGCCACCGCAGGCTGGATGAAGGAGCTTGACGATTATGCGAATCGAGATCGCCGACGGCACTACGCCGGCGCAACGATGTCCACGATCGGGTCAGCCACCGGCTACGGTCAGCCGCGCGCTGCGGCGCAACTGCCGCGGATCGGGTCGCTTCGCTATCACTGTTCGCACCCACCGCGCCCGCGTGGCTGCGTCGGCCGCGACCCATTAAACAAGCGATGGCAACGAAAAAGGGGCCACTGACTTAGGGCCAGCCCGCCGTCGGGGCCGGCGCATCCGCGATTAGGACCTTTGCTGTGCGCGACGCGATCATCTCGTCGAACTTGTCGGGGCCCTTGAAGTCGTTGCACATCATGAACAGGGTTCGACCGTCGGGACCACCCAGGCCGGTGGCGAAGCAGGCGATGTCGAGTTCGATCTCGTCGAGTACCTCGCCGTCCTCGCCTACGCGCACCACGCCAATGTCGGGCTGGGCCGGCGACGTCCAGATCGCGCCGTCGGCGTCCATGCAGATTCCGTCGGGACCCAGGCCCTCGGCCCACGCGCGGCGGTTCGTCAAACGGCCGTCGTGGTCGATGTCGAACGCGAGCAACGTGCCAGTGAACGACTCTGACACGATCAACATCTGATTGTCGGGCGTGATGACCATGCCATTCGGAAACGCGATCGCGCCGGCCACCTGCGTCGCCACGCCGTCGGGCGTGATCAACGCAATGACACCCACCGTCGACTCCGCCGCGTTCTGCACGCGCTGGCCCATCTCGGCGAAGTCGAAGCCGATGCTGTTGACGTAGATGTTGCCGCGCCCGTCGACGGTCATCTCGCTCCAGATGTATGGACTGATGTGGGTCAGGTCGACATGGCGGACACGCGATCCGTCCGGCTCGAAGCGCGTGAGTTCGAAGCCGGTCTCGAGCATCCGACCATCGGGCAACCAGCCGATCGACTGGCCCATGCCCGATACGCCGTGTGCGACAACCTCGACGTTGCCGTCAAGGTCGGCGGCCATGATCTCGTCGGTCCCCCAGTGCGGGAACCACAGGCGGTCGTCGTGCCACCGTGGCGACTCGACCATGGCCAGCCCGTCCAACAACACACGGGGTTGAAGCTTTTTCCGGACCATGTGGAGCCTGTACCCCGATGCGGCGGGGCTATTCCCCGCGGTCGCCATCGCGCTCAACGACCAACTGCGCGCAATCACCGACGTCCCGGTGTTGGCCGACCAGCTGCTCCGACATCGCGCAGGTCGCCGGCGGAGGCAACGTGCTCTTCGAGCGTGACAACGCGGGCTGTCTCGGTGCCTAAGCCGAGTACACAAATGGCCGTAGAGAACAACAAGAATCAAGTATGAGGTAAGCAGATGCTGTGAGGTGGACACACGTGATGCCTCCGGCACCGCCACCACCTCCACACTGAGATCCGAATGATGGGTAAAGGGGCATGACATGAGTCTGTACGCAGTGGTCGACCCCGCGACCGGGGATGTGGTTCAGGAATACCCGACCGCGACCGACG
>Ga0207665_10002871_pt1 | contig 11565 bp, 10 predicted proteins | sample LARL112metaG_FD_184351 | JGI IMG/M metagenome (GOLD analysis project Ga0207665, IMG submission 184351) | Corn, switchgrass and miscanthus rhizosphere microbial communities from Kellogg Biological Station, Michigan, USA - LAR L11-2 metaG... | ecosystem: Host-associated > Plants > Roots >...
GGCAACGTGGTGTTCTACGGAACGCTCGAAGGCTACCTGAAGGCAGTCGACGCCAAGACCGGCAAGGAGCTCTACAAGTTCAAGACTCCCTCCGGCATCATCGGCAACGTCACCACCTATGAGAACGGCGGCAAGCAGTATGTCGCAGTGCTCTCCGGCGTGGGCGGCTGGGCCGGCATCGGTCTGGCGGCAGGCCTGACCGATCCGACCGCCGGTCTCGGCGCAGTCGGTGGCTACGCGGCGCTCAGCAACTACACCGCACTCGGCGGTACGCTGACCGTGTTCTCGCTGCCCAACTAGGCCTCTCAGCATCGCTCCGGCGCGTGGATCAACTCCACGCGCCGGCTCGTCTCACCGAATGCCTTCCGAGGAAAATCTCTTGCGTAAAATCTGCTCTGCCATTGCTGCGATGTTCTTGGTCGTATCCGGGGGAATTGCCGTCGCGGACGGCTCAGGCGATCCGACTGCCGTCAAGCAGAACGAAACCGGCGAATGGTCCGACAAGGAAGGCAACCCAACCTACAAGATCACCGACGGATCCGTCGACTGGTACACCTATTCCGGATACCGCCGCTATCATTCGGAATGCCATGTCTGCCACGGGCCGGACGGCATGGGATCGACCTACGCCCCCGCGCTGAAGGATTCGCTCAAGACCTTGAGCTATGCCGACTTCCTCGGCGTGGTCGCCGGCGGTCGCAAGAACGTCAGCACGTCGTCCGAGAACGTCATGCCGTCGTTCGGCGACAATCCGAATGTCGCCTGTTACATGGACGACCTTTACATCTATCTGCGCGCCCGTGCCAACGATGCGGTGGGTCGCGTGCGCCCGCCAAAGCATGAAGACAAGACCGAACCTTATACCAAGGCGGAAGCGTCCTGCATGGGCCCGCACTGATGGTGCGCAGCGTGAACTGCCAACGCCGGCCACGGCGTTGACGAGCAAGAAAGGAGCAGAAAATGAAGACGCGCGCCGCTGTCGCTTTCGAGGCGAAGAAACCGCTTGAGATTGTCGAGCTCGACCTGGAAGGGCCGAAGGCCGGCGAGGTTCTGGTCGAGATCAAGGCGACCGGGATCTGCCATACCGACGCCTACACGCTCGACGGTTTCGACAGTGAGGGAATCTTCCCGTCGATTCTCGGCCATGAGGGGGCGGGCATCGTCCGCGAGGTCGGCGCCGGCGTGACGTCGGTCAAGCCGGGCGATCACGTGATCCCGCTCTACACGCCGGAATGCCGGCAATGCAAGAGCTGCCTCAGCCGCAAGACCAATCTCTGCACGGCGATCCGCGCGACCCAGGGCAAGGGACTGATGCCCGATGGAACGTCGCGCTTCAGCCACAAGGGCAAGCCGGTCTTCCACTACATGGGTTGCTCGACCTTCTCGAACTTCACCGTCCTGCCGGAAATCGCGGTCGCCAAGATCCGCGAGGACGCCCCCTTCAACACCAGCTGCTACATCGGCTGCGGCGTGACCACCGGCGTCGGCGCCGTGATCAACACCGCAAAGGTCGAACCGGGCGCGAACGTCGTCGTGTTCGGGCTCGGCGGTATCGGGCTCAACGTCATTCAAGGCGCCAAGATGGTCGGTGCCGACAAGATCGTCGGCGTCGACATCAACGACAGCAAGGAAGAATGGGGCCGCAAGTTCGGCATGACGCATTTCGTCAATCCGCAGAAGATCGGCGGCGACATCGTCCCGCACCTGGTCCAGCTGCTCGACGGCGGCGCCGACTATACTTTCGACTGCACCGGCAACACCAATGTGATGCGCCAAGCGCTCGAGGCATGTCATCGCGGCTGGGGCGTCTCCGTGATCATCGGCGTCGCGGAGGCCGGCAAGGAGATTTCCACCCGGCCGTTCCAGATCGTGACCGGACGCGTGTGGAAAGGCACCGCCTTTGGCGGCGCGCGTGGCCGTACCGACGTGCCGAAGATCGTTGACTGGTACATGAACGGACGAATTCAGATCGACCCGATGATCACCCACGTCCTCAAGCTCGAGGAGATCAACAAGGGGTTCGACCTGATGCATGAAGGCAAGTCGATCCGTTCGGTCGTCGTGTTCTAATCTCGAAACAGCTAGCACAAGGAGGATTGACCCATGACTGTTCACATCCACCCGTCGGTAGACAACGGCGTGAAGAAGGGCTCGGGCAGCTTTGCGGGAGGCACCCTGGTCTGCAAGTGCCACGACCGGCCGGTGAAGGTCGGCATCAAGGGCGACGTGGCGCACAACCACGCCTGCGGCTGCACCAAATGCTGGAAGCCCGAAGGCGCGACCTTCTCGGTCGTCGCGGTGGTGCCGCGCCAGAACGTGACCGTGCTCGAGAACGGCGACAAGCTGCAGATCGTCGATCCGTCGGCGGTGATCCAGCGCTACGCCTGCAAGGCCTGTGGTACGCATATGTATGGTCGGATCGAGAACAAGAACCATCCGTTCTACGGCCTCGACTTCATCCATCCCGAACTGTTCCAGGAACAGGGCTCCGCGGCGCCGGGTTTTGCGGCCTTCGTGTCGTCGGTGATCGAATCCGGCGTCAAGCCGGAGCAGATGGACGGCATCCGCGCCCGGCTCAAGGAACTGGGGCTCGAGCCTTATGACTGCCTGTCGCCGGCCCTGATGGACGCGATCGCGACCCACGTCGCGAAAGCCAAGGCGGCCTAGACAAGGCGGCCAAGATAAGGCGGCCAAGATAAGGCTGCCTGGACAAGGCGGTCTGGACCAGAAACAAAATGCCTGAAGCGCGATGGCGAAGGTCATCGCGCCTCAGCCAGCGTTCCTCCCCTATCGACTTTGCCAAACTGGCGCCTCGCCTCCGCATTGCGGCGGTGAGGCTTTTCTTTTTGCCTTGCCGAATCCGGCATGAACACAGGTTTATGAAGTCGATTCCAGGCAGCCTCTGGTAGCATGAAGCGCCTGGGAGGCAGGCAAACCTTCAGTCCATTCAAATCAAGGCGGGACAGTTCCGAGAAAGGCAACAACCGAACCGGCATCGCCCTCCGGCTGCCGGGTCTCGTCGCGCGAATGAGCGGAGGTCCAAGCGTGATCCTCGAAGTCCCGCCACATTGGAAATGTGTTCTGGCGCGGCCCTGCGAGGGTGGCATCGTGAGCTTAAAAAGAGCGAGGAAACGGTCATGATCAAAGTCAGGATTAACGGCCAGGAACAGAGTTGGGATGGCGACCCCAGTCTTCCGCTGCTCTGGTTCCTTCGCGATGAAGTGGGATTGACAGGCACGAAGTTCGGCTGCGGCATTGCCCAGTGCGGCGCCTGCACCGTCCTGGTTGACAAGGAGGCCACGCGCGCCTGCGTCACGTCTATCTCCGACGTGAGCGGCCGGGAGGTGACCACGATCGAAGGCCTGCATCCGACCGGCGACCATCCGGTGCAGAAAGCCTGGCGCCAGGTCAATGTGCCGCAATGCGGCTTTTGCCAGGCCGGCCAGATCATGCAGGCCGCAGCGCTGCTGATGGACAACCCGAAGCCGAGCCACGACCAGATCCGGGAGGCGATGGCGGGCAACATCTGCCGCTGCGGCTGCTACCAGCGCATCGAGAATGCCGTGCACCTCGCATCGACGGGAGTGTGACCATGAACATCATGTCGGATACGAAGAGCCTGCGCGGCTTTCAAAGGCATCTAAGGGTCGAGAACGTTTCACGCCGCAGCGTCGTCAAGGCACTCGGACTTTCCGGCGGCTTCGTGCTCGCCGCTCCCGTTCTCTCGCGTCCGGCCTTGGCCGCCTATGAGACCGGCGCGGGCAAGATGCCGCACGGCGTCGTGGTCGATCCGCGCGTCTTCGTCGCGATCGCCCCCGACGGAACGGTGACCATCCTGGCGCACCGCTCCGAGATGGGCACGGGCGTTCGAACCAGCTTGCCGCTGGTCGTTGCCGAGGAGATGGAAGCCGACTGGTCGCGCGTGCACGTCCAGCAGGCGCATGGCGACGAGGTCAAATACGGCAACCAGGATACCGACGGCTCGCGCAGCACGCGGCATTATCTGATGCCGATGCGGCAGATCGGCGCTTCCGCGCGCGCCATGCTGGAGGCCGCGGCGGCCAAACGTCTTGGCGTGCCGGCGAGCGAGGTCAAGGCCGTCAATCACGAGGTCGTCCACGGTGCGAGCGGCCGCAAGCTCGGCTTTGGCGAGTTGGCGGCCGATGCCGCCAAGGAGGAGGTGCCGGCTGCCGCGAGCCTGAAGCTGAAGGACGCGAAAGACTTCCGCTATCTCGGCAAGGGCACGGTCTCCATCGTCGATCTCCGCGACATCACGGTCGGCGCGGCGCGCTACGGCGCCGATGTCCGCCTGCCCGGCATGAAATACGCGGTCATCGCGCGACCTCCGGTCACCGGGGGCAAGCTGGTCTCATTCGATGCGGCCGAGGCCATGAAGGTCTCCGGCGTCGAGAAGGTCATGGAGGTGCAGGGCTGGCCCTGGCCCTCGAAATTCCAGCCGCTCGGCGGCGTCGCGGTGATCGCGCGCAACACCGGTGCGGCGATCAAGGGACGCGATGCGCTGAAGATTACCTGGGACGACGGCGCCAATGCCAAATATGACTCGGTGGCCTATCGGGCAGAACTCGAGGACGCCGCGCGAAAGCCCGGTTTGGTGGTGCGCAAGGAAGGCGACGCCGACGGGGCGTTGAAGACGGCCGACAAGGTGATTACAGGCGAATACTATCTGCCGCATTTTGCGCATGTCAGCATGGAGCCTCCGGTGGCCGTTGCCGACGTCAAAGGCGACAAGGCCGAGATCTGGGCGCCGGTGCAATCGCCCGGCGGCACGCGCGAAGACGTGGCGAAGACGCTCGGTGTTCCCGAGGACAATGTCACCGTCAACGTCACCCTGCTCGGCGGCGGGTTTGGCCGCAAGTCGAAATGCGACTACGCGCTCGAAGCCGCCCTGCTCTCCAAGGCGCTCGGCGCGCCGGTCAAGGTGCAGTGGACGCGGGAGGACGACATCCGCCACGATTTCCTGCACACCGTGTCGGTCGAGCGCATCGAGGCCGGGCTCGACAAGAACGGCAAGGTGATCGCCTGGCGGCATCGCAGCGTCGCGCCAACCATCGCTTCGACGTTTGCCGCCGGCGCCAACCATGCGGCCGCTTTCGAACTCGGCATGGGCCTGGTCGACATGCCCTTCGAGATCGCCAACATCCAGTGCGAGAACCCGGAAGCAGCCGCGCATACCAGGATCGGCTGGTTCCGTTCGGTGTCAAACATCCCCCGCGCCTTCGCGGTCCAGTCGATGGTCGGCGAGATCGCGCACGCCACCGGCCGCGACCAGAAGACCATGTTGCTGGAGCTGATCGGTTCACCGCGGATCATCGATCTTTCGGCGGTGAAGGATCTCTGGAACTATGGCGAGCCCTATGACAGCTATCCGATCGACACCGCGCGGCTGCGCCGCGTCGTCGAGTTCGTGGCCGACAAGGGCGAATGGGGCCGCAGCGTGCCCAAGGGGCATGGCCTCGGCATCGCCGTGCACCGCAGTTTTGTCAGCTACATCGCAACCATCGTCGAGGTGGCGGTGGACGACAAGGGCAAGCTCACGGTGCCGCGCGTCGATAGCGCGATCGACTGCGGGACCTATGTCAATCCCGAGCGCATCCAGTCGCAGCTCGAAGGGTGTGCGATCATGGGCCTGAGCCTCGCCAAATATGGCCAGATCACCTTCAAGGACGGCAAGGTGCAGCAGGGCAATTTTGACGACTTCCCGCTGGTGCGGATCGACGAGGCGCCGCTCGTGACCAACGTGCATATCGTGCCGCCCGGTCCCGACACGCCGCCAAGCGGCGCCGGCGAACCCGGCCTGCCGCCGTTTGCACCGGCGCTCGTCAACGCGATCTTTGCGGCGACGGGCAAACGCATCCGCAACCTGCCGATCGGCAAGCAACTGGAGACGTGACGAGAGTGGCGCCGCATACGTCGTCATGGCCGGGCTCGTCCCGGCCATCCACGTTGCGCCGGAACCTCGAGGTTCGGGGTTCGCGTCTCAGACGCGCCCCGAACGACGAAGGAAGCAAGACGTGGATGCCCGCGACAAGCGCGGGCATGACGAGGAGTGTCGGTCAGAACCGCGCAGCCAGCTCCGCGAGCCGACGATGCGCGCTGTCGCGCGCGGCGCGGACGGGGCCGGCCGGGCCGTTGGTCGGGCCGACCGGCACGAACTGCACGTCACGGACGCCGATGAAACCCAGCGCCTGGCGCAGATAGGGCGTCGCGAGGTCGGCCTGCCCGCGGTTCAAGCCGGTGATGTAGTCGCCGCCGCTGGCCAGGATCACCACCGTCGGCCGGTCCTTCACCAGCGGCAGGTAGCCGCGCGCCGGATCGAAACGGAAGGTCAGCCCGGGCTGGCTGATCACGTCGATCCAGTGCTTCAGCTTGTAGGGAATGCCGAAATTCCACATCGGCGTCGAGATCAACACGCGTTCGGCGAGCGCGAAGCGCATCGCCATCCGCTCGGCGATCGCAAAGGCATCACGCTGGGAGTCCGTGAAGGCACGCCCACCGATGCGGGCATATTTGGCTTCGAGAATATAGCCCTCGAATTCCGGCAGATGATCCCGCCAAAGGTTCATCTCGTCGATGTCCCAGTCCGGTCGCGCCTTGCGGAACCGATCGAGGAACACACGCGCCGCCGCCAGCGACTCGGCATCCGCACGCGGCGAGCAGAGAAGATGAAACAGTTTTGGCATCGCCTTCGTTTCACCCCAGCGCTTTCGCGACCGTCTCCGCGTTGGTCACCACAGCCACGTTCTGCATTGCGAAATTGATCGAGGCGTTGTGCCAGTCGGCGTTCATGGTCGAGCAGCAATCCTCCGGCACGACCATGAAGTAGCCCTTGTCGGCGCCGGTCCGCGCGGTGTGCTCAATCGACATGTTGGTCCAGGCGCCGGTGTCGATGATGACGTCGCGCCCGGTGGCTTTCAGGATGGTCTCGAGCCGCGTGCCCTCCCATGCACTCATGCGCATCTTCTCGACGATGAAGTCGCCGCTCTTCGGCTCCAGCCCGGCAACCGGCGCCGCGCCCCAGCTGCCGCGCACCATCGCCTTGCTGTCGACCAGCCCTTCGAACAGCGGCGCGTTCAGCGTGACGCCGGGCGCGCCCGGCTCGACGACGAACCAGACATGGATGATGACGACGCCGCGCGATCGCGCGACCTCGGCGAGGCGCCGGACATTGTCGACGACACGCTGTTGCTTGGCATGATCAGGCGCACCGGACGAAGCAAAGGCGCCGCCGTCCATGATGACGTCGTTCTGCAGATCCTGGATGATCATGGCGCAGCGCCTCGGATCGAGCTGCATCTCGCCACCCGCGAGCCTTGGTGCCGCTGCGCTCGATGAGGCCGGCGCCGGCGCGCCGCGTTGCGTGTTCATATAGGGCTCATGGCGCGGTCCGACCCGGGTCGGGATCGCATAGACCGAACGGGTCGCAGTCAGATAAAGCGTGCGAAAATCGCTGCCGCCCCAGGCGAGATTGGCGACCAGCTCCGGCACCCTGACCTTGCCGAGCAGGTCCCCACCGGGCGAATAGACCCAGACACCGCCGGGCGCGGTGACCCAGACATTGCCGCGCTGGTCGCATTTCATGCCGTCCGGCAGGCCGGGTTCGAGCTCGGAGCGAATGGCGCTGGCAAAGACGCGCGCGTTCGAGAGCGAGCCATCGGCCTCGACGTCGAAGACGCGGATCAGGGCCTGCACCGTGTCGTTGACATAGAGCCGCTTCTCGTCAGGCGAGAAGCAGAGGCCGTTCGGCTGGTCGAACAGATAGCGATCGACCACAAGTCCTGGCGGGCCGCCGCCCGGCGGCACACGATAAACGCCCTGAAAGCCGAGCTGGCGCGGTCGCTCCACGCCATAGACCGGCATGCGCCCGTACCAGGGATCGGAGAAATAGATCGCGCCGCTCGTGTGCACACAGACGTCGTTGGGACTGTTGAGCTCCTGGTTCTCGAAATGCGAGGCAATGATCTCGCGCTGGCCGCCGGGCCGCTCGCGGACCAGCTGTGAGGTCGCGTGTTCGCAGACGATCAGGTTCAGCTCTGCGTCATAGGTCATCCCGTTGCATTTGTTCGACGGCCGGCGCACCTCGACGACGCCGCGCTTTGGATCCCAGCGCCTGCGCACATCCACCGGCATGTCGGAGAACAGGAGAAACTGATCGAGCGGATGCCAGATCGGCCCCTCCGTGAAATCGAATCCCGTTCCGACCTGGCCGACCGGTGCATAGGGATCAATGAGCGTCTCGAACTCGGGGCGTAGCGTTACGTGAGTCATCGGCGTTACCCTTTCACGCGGGGAACCAATTCCTCTGCGGCAGGCTCTGGACGATGGGACCGGGCACCTGGTCGTGCAGCCGGCCTGCGATCATGCCGCGCTCGACCTTGGCCGGGCGGTCATGCACCGGCAGCAGGAAGCGCGACTGAGAGAGCAGCTTCTTGATCGCGGCCTTCTCGGCGCGCTTGGTGGTGCCGTGATTGCCCGTGGTGCGCGGTTCGGCGTCGTGGATCTCGCGGAAGGGATCGACGATCTGGTCGTTGATGTCATAGATCACGTCGCCGCAGATGGTCGCGGTACCCTCGGCGGTATGAACGTGAATGTTCATCGATCCCTCGGTGTGCGCGTTGGCGGCTTCGCAATAGACGCCATCCATCAATTCGACCGGGCCGGTAATCTCGAGATCGAGGAAGCGCAGCGCGCTCTTGGTGTGCAGGCGATCGATCAGATGCTTGATGTCGGGCGCCGGGTATTGCGGATGCATCAGGCCCGACACCGAATATTCCAGTTCGCGGCGGTTGACCACGACCGTCGTATTCATCGGAAACAAATCGTCCTTGCCGGCGTGATCGATATGCAGATGGGTGTGGCAGACGAAACGCACATCGCCCATCCGCACGCCGTGGCGCGCAAGCTGGTTCTCGATCATGTTCTCATGATATTGCAGCCCGCGCATGCCCAGCGTTTCCATGATCTGGTTGGAGCGATAGCCGGTATCGACCAGGACGGGATAAGGCCCGCCAAGGATCAGGAAGCCGAGCGTCAGCACGCGGCGGGTGCGGCCGCAGTCGCGTCCGAGCACCAGAAAGCTGGATTCCAGCTCGATGTCGCCATAGTCCAGGATCTTTATTTCCAGCGCCATATCACCTCCCCTGTCGCCTTTTTCCTTGTCTCACACCGCGGTCACCGGCACGTCCTGACGCAGCCGATAGACCCGCATCGCATTGGTCCGCAGCACCGCATCGCGTTCGCTTGCGTCAAAACCCGCAAGCGCAGACTGGTACGCCGCGACGAGGTCGCGATAGCTGGTCCAAAGCTTCTCGATCGGAAAATTGGAGCCGAACAGGCAGCGCGACGCGCCAAAGATCACGATCGTCTCTGCGACGATGTCAGCAATGTGCGCCGGGTCGTTGCGGTGAATGAACGTGCCGAGCCCGGAGAGCTTGCAGACCACATTCGGACATGCCGCCAGGCGCTGCATGCCGGCGCGCCAGGCCTCGCGCCCCGCGGGCGATAGATCCTCCGGCATGCCTGCATGCTGCAGGATGAAGGTGACGGCGGGACAGTGTTCGGCGAGCGCAGCGGCGCCTGCCATCTGACCCGAAAAAACCTGCAGGTCGAAGCTGAAACCGTAATCGGCAAGCCGCGCGATGTTGGCGCGGATGCGCGCGTCCGCGCAGAGGTCGGGGCGCGCGGCAAAGCGATAGAGCGGATTGTCGTGCCAGTGCAGCTGCATGCGCACGCCGCGCAGCAGCCCATAGCGCGCCAGCCGGTCGAGCTGCGGGCGAACGTCGTCCGTGTCCATATCGGCATAGGCGACGATGGCGTGCGGAAAACCGTGTTCGTCGGCGGTGCGTTGCACCCAGGCCGCCTCGTCCTCGAACCGTTCCTTGGCCCAGTTGGTCTGCACGTAGACTGACTGGCTCACGCCGCATCCCCCGAGATCCCCGAGATATTCGCCGATTGTGTAGTCGCGGCGGATCGGCTCGTAGGGCCCGAAAATGCGCGGCTGCATCGGCCCGATCAACCAGGGCAGATCGGCCTGCCGCCAGATATGATGATGCGCGTCGACCAGCCCGTTCATGCCGCGCGCCTCTGTCCAAGCGAGAGGATGTGCTCCACAATCTCCGCGTCCGATCCTCCGGCGACCATGTCATCGACGAAGCGTTCGATCGCAACCAGCGCCTCCGTCTGCGGCCGGAAGCCAGGCCCGCTTGCAAGCGGCGTCAGCCAGCTCAGCCGCCAGGATCGCAGCGCGAGCTTTTCGACGGCCTCACGAAGCGCCTGATGATCGCCGCGCTCCAGCCCGTCCGAGATGATGAGCACGGCGGCGCCGCGGGCATAGGTCGAAAAGCGCGGCACGGCGAGAAAGGCCTTCAGCGCATCGCCGATCCGCGTGCCGCCATCCCAGTCGCTCACCACGTAAGCGGCCGCGGCCAGCGCCTGCTCGCGGCGCTTCAAGCGCAGCGATCGCGTCACGCGGGTGAGCCGCGTGCCGAGCGTGAGCACCTCGACATTGGGCGCGGCCTGCAGGAGTGCATGGGCGAGCCGCATGTTCTCTTCGGTCCGTGCCTTCATCGAACCGGAGACGTCGATCAGGACGAGCAGCTTGCGCGGCCTTGATCGGCGTTTCAGGCGGCGCAGTCGCATCACCTCGCCGTCATGGCGCACGCTCTCGCGCAGGGTACGGCGCAGGTCGGCGAAGGCGCCGCGGCGGGCGCGCATGCGGCGGTGGCCGCGCCGCCGGGGCAGCTTTGCGGCGGCCTCGCGCGCAAGACGGCGGAGCGCATCGCCGGTAGCGCGGGCCGCGAACCGGCGCGCTACCAGGGCTTCGGCGCGCGTTGCAGCCAGACCGGACTCGTTTTCTTCCTCGGCAAAGAGCGGCTCGTCCGACCCGCGTCCTTCCTCCTGCAGGCGGACGACGTCCTCCTCCTCATCTCCGGGCGTCTGGTCGAGTGCGGCGCCGCCGCGGAAATGCAGGTCGAACAGAAAGTCATAGGTCGCGCGGCGCTCGGGTGATGGCGCGAGCGTAGCGAGGCTAGCGCGGTGGATATCGTGGATGTTGCGGGGCCCGAGCAGCTCGACCGCGGCAAGAAACGTGACTGTCTGCTCCGGCGCAACCGCAAAGCCGTTGAGCCGCAGCAGCGTGACGAAGGACACGAAGATCTCGGCCGCCTGCGGCAAACGAAGTTCGCTCATGTCACCGCCTCCGCGATGAGTGTATCGAGCCGCGGGGCGATAAAACTGAGATCCTCCTCATCCTTCAGCGCGAGCCCGATCGAGCGCTTGAAAGCATCGGGCCAGCGCGTACCGCCCTTGTTGAGCAGCGTCGCGGCCTCGGCCCAGTCGACCGCCTCCGCGATCCCCGGCGCCTTGCTCAGCGGCTCGCGCCGCAGCCGGCCGACGGCGGCGACGACCGCGCGCGCCGTGGACTCCGCGACGGTGGAGGCGCGCATCATCACGATGCGTGCCTCGCGCTCGGCGCTCGGGTAATCGATCCAGTGATAGACGCAGCGGCGGCGCAGCGCCTCGTGCAGGTCGCGCGTGCGGTGGGAGGTG
>Ga0207665_10002873_pt1 | contig 11562 bp, 3 predicted proteins | sample LARL112metaG_FD_184351 | JGI IMG/M metagenome (GOLD analysis project Ga0207665, IMG submission 184351) | Corn, switchgrass and miscanthus rhizosphere microbial communities from Kellogg Biological Station, Michigan, USA - LAR L11-2 metaG... | ecosystem: Host-associated > Plants > Roots >...
GGAGGCGGGTGTCGGCGGCGGAGCGACTTCAGTTTTGCTTTCTGCGGCGGGTGCTGGTTTCGAGGCGCTCGCAGGCGCGAGGTCTGGGCGCTGTTCGTATACGAAGCGGATCACGTGAGCGAGAGTCGGGTAGTCGCGCAGCTTGCGATTTTCATCGCCGGGGATGCTATAGATCTCGCGGATCGCCGCGAACATTTCGGCTTGCTTTACGGTGTCCACGCCGAGATCTGCTTCGAGATCCAGATCCAAGTCGAGCATGTCCTTGGGATAGCCAGTCTTCTCAACCGCCAGAGCGAGAATCCTTTCTTTGACTGCGTCCGGGGCAGCGGCGGTCGCAACTGACTCGGAGACACTCACCACAGGGGCTACACCGGCAGGTATCGGCTGCAGAGCGTCCTCTGGTTTGCTTTCAGCGACCGGTGACGGTTTCGGCGCGGCCGCGGGGGCGAGATCGGGACGCTTCTCATACACAAAGCGGATTACATGCGCGAGCGTTGGGTAGTCGCGCAGCTTGCGATTTTCATCGCGCGGGATGTTGTAAATCTCGCGGATGGCGGCGAACATTTCCGCCTGCTTGACCGTGTCGACGCCCAGATCGGCTTCGAGGTCGAGATCCAGATCCAGCATATCTTTGGGATAGCCGGTCTTCTCTACCGTCAATGCCAGGATGCGCTCTTTGACTGCGTCCTCCGCTTGGACGGGCGGTGCGGGGGCAACCGCTACAGCCGCCACCGGCGCGGATATCACCGCCCGTGCAGGATCCGGAACGGTGGTGGCTGGAGCAGTTGGTGTAACAGCTGCCACGACAGGAGGAGTCGCGGTAAGATCGGGACGCTTTTCATAGACAAAGCGGATCACGTGGGCGAGCGTGGGGTAGTCGCGGAGCTTGCGATTTTCATCGCGCGGAATGTTGTAGATCTCGCGAATGGCGGCAAACATCTCGGCTTGCTTCACGGTATCGACCCCGAGATCGGCCTCGAGGTCTAGATCTAGATCGAGCATGTCGGCGGGGTAACCAGTCTTCTCGACGGCTAACGCGATGATGCGTTCCTTTACCGGATCAGCAGTAGTGGTAGCCGGAACTGAAGGCTTCTCTTTCTGCGTAGCTGCGGGTTCGACCGGATTTGCAGGCTGCAGCGGAACGGGCACAGCCTTGCTTTCTGCTTGCTTCGTAACGGCAGCGCGAACGGGAAACGGCATTGCATGGGCAGGCGATGCCGCGTTTGCGGTCATGCTGGCGACGGTTGCCGCTCCGCCCCTTCGAGCTTCGCTCGACTGGACAGCCTGAGAGGCTGTCCCTACGTGGGTGGTGACTGCCTCAGGATCGCTAACTTTTACGGAGGCATTCTGATCACGCACTCGCAACGTGTGGTGGACTACTTCGAGCGTGGCGTCGGGAGCTCCCGAAATTCCCGCCAACCAAGTCTTCCACGCGCTGGGATCGACTACGCGGTATTCGTGCCCGAGCGAATTTGCTTTTCCTCGAACTCCGTCCTTCACAGGGATCCAGCGGATCAGTGTCATGCTGATTTGCGATCCAAAGCCGGCGCCGAGACGCAGAGCATATTCGACTGGGTAGACGCCGCCCTTGGAAAGGTTTAGTTCTCCAAGCTCGGGATCGACCTCTTTGAAGTTCGCTACCGGCGGCACGAGGCCAGTTTCGAGGGCTTTTACCGCAAGGACATCTTCTACGCCTGCGCCCATGGCGTGTCCGGTAAAGCCTTTGGTGTTGGCGATTACGATCTGGTCGGCGGATTTGCCGAACACTTTGCGCAACGCATGGATCTCGGCGGCGGCGCTGCCTCCACGAGCGGGCGTGTAGGTTTCGTGCGATACGAACACGGTGCGAGGAGCAATGTCGTGACGCTCAATACCGGCCTTGGCTTCGGCTTTGCGGATCAGATCTTCCATAATCTGGCTGATGTGGTTTACGTCGAGGCGCGTCCCGTGGAAAGCGCTGTTGGCCGTGACCGCGCTGAGCACTTCGCAGATGGGCTGCAGACCGCGCTCGCGCGCCGCCTCCGAACTCTCCACAACAAGTCCGGCGGCGCCCATGCCAATGATCATGCCGTGACGGCGACGGTCGAAGGGGACGGCAGCCTTTTCGACCGAGTCGTCGGTGGCGGCCGCACCGCTGGCCAGGAATCCGGCGCCCATCCAGTCAATCAAGCTGTCGGTGGTGATGTCGTCAGCCGCGACAACAACCACGCGGTTACAACGGCCGGCTCGAATCCAATCTTCCGCCAGCGCGACGGCTTGGGTAGTGCTGGCGCAGGCGGCGTTGATAGCGGTATTTGGCCCGCGCGCTCCGATGTACTCGGCAAACTGCGAGTGTCCCATAGAGAGGACGCGGAACAGGAAGCGGCGATCGAAGACGTAGGGCTCTTTCTGAATGGCATCGCAGAGCTCTTCGATGCGGTGATCGATTTCCTGCGCGACGATCAACTCGCCATTGCTTTCGGTGACCCGAGCACGCAGGCTCTGCAGAGCGGTCACTTGCTCGCGGCGGGCGCGGTCAACCGCATAACGGGTCATTTCATCGGCCAGAGAGTTGAGGCCGGGGAATGCCGACGCAAAGATCACGCCGGTATCGTCGCGCAAAGAGTCCGGCAACGCCCAGCGGTCTGGAAGTTTTGTACCCTTGCTGGTGGTCTTATAGCGGAGGACGAGGGGGATGCCCGCATCTCGCAGTGCGTCGATGCCTACGGCAATGGCGAGTTGAGTTACGCGATCGAGAGCCGCGTTGCGATCGGAGGAAATACCGAATTCATTTTCCAGGTCAAACGTTCCTCCGCGGCCCGCCAGCTTGATGACGTCGGAAACATCGGTGATGGTCTCGAAAGAGCCGCCGTTCTCAGTCTTCACCAGGCGTGTGATGTGCTTGTCCAACATCAACTGGCGGAGGCGAACGGGGATGGCCTCGATGAACTGCTCGCCGCGGAGGAGGCGGGCGATGTTGGCATCATCAAAGATGTGGTCCGTACCGGGAAGTCCGAGAGCGGCTCCGGTGATTACGACGGGCTTGGCCGCGGGAGCGGGTTTGGCACCGTTGTAGAGTTCGTATCCTTTCTCGAGGATGCCGGCAAACATGCGGCCGAGTTCGACATAGTGATTGCCGTTCACAGGAACCGTTGGTGCGGAGGCTGCTTTATCTTTTGAGGCAGAAGTCGCAGCGAGCTGGGGTTCAGCAATCGATGGTGCGGGTTCGAGCAGCTTCGGTTCGGAGATCTGGATGGACTCGATTGGTTTCGTCACTGCGGGAACTCCCTTCCCTAAACCTGCGGCGTAGAGGCAGCAGAGCGCATGGTTAAATGCCGGCACATCGCCGTTCTTGGGATGATTGGTGAAAAGGGACACCACGTCGCCGCGGGCTCCGAGGACGTCTTCGGCGAATCCCTGCAGGGCTTTCTTAGGGCCGACTTCTACAAAGACTCGCGCACCTGCCTGGTAGAGGGTGCGCAGGCCTTTTACGAACTGCACGGGCGCGGCGACTTGCTCGGCGAGAATATCGAGCATCTTCGGCACAGCGTCTTCCCCGGTTGGATAAAACTCTCCGTTGGTGTTCGCGACGACGGGCAAGCGCGGTGCGGCCAGGTGCAGCCGCTGCAAGACACGGCGCAACGGTTCACTGGCGGAGGCCACAATGGAAGTATGGAAAGCATGGCTGACGGAAAGGGGAGACACTTCGTATCCGGCGTTCTGAAACGCCTGCGTAGCTTGTGTGACTGCGTCGCTGGCGCCGCCGATCACAGCCTGGTGTTCGCTGTTGATGTTGGCGATCACGACATAGCCTTTGATCTGCTTCAGAATGCGCTCGATCTCTGACAGGGGCGCGAAAACCGCAGCCATCCGCCCCCTATCGGCGGTAGCGAAATTTGTCATTTCGCGCCCGCGCGCGCTGACCGCTTCGAGCGCGTCTTCGAATGGCAGTCCACCGGCGGCAACCAGGGCGCCGTATTCGCCCAAGCTGTGGCCGATGGCGAAGTCAGGGGTGATGCCGTAAGCGGCGAGCAGACGAGTTAAGGCGAGATCGGTGGCCAGAACGGCCGGCTGGGTGATTGCGGTCTGACGAAGATCGTCTTCGGCCTGGGCGATGGCGGCGGGGTCTGCCTTGTCTACGAAGATAAATTCGGTGAGCGGTTTGCCGAGCAGCGGCTTCATCACACGATCTGCCTCGGCGAAAGCTTCTGCCACGATTGGCTCGACGGCGCACAGTGGCCTGAGCATGTTCACGTACTGCGAGCCCTGGCCGGGATAGAGGAAAGCGACTTTGGGTGACGGGCCCTGTCCACGGAAAATGCCTTGCGCGCGCAAAGCTTTCCAGATCGCTGGCTGATTGGCTTTGAGGGCCTTCAGCGCATTGCCGGCTTTCTCCTTCAGGTCGGCGGCATTGACGTAATCGATGGCGAGACGGTAGTGGGCACGGAGATCCGCTTCGGCAGGAGCCGAGGGCGTGGGTGCGCGGCCGGAAGCTGCTTCGGCTTCCACGGCGCACAGGCGCTCGACCAGTGCCGCTTCCGAACCAGCGCCAATGACCAGCGCACCGCGCAGCGGGGCTTTGCAGACTGGCATCGCAGAAGAAGATGAAGAAGCGGAGGCAGGTTGGTGGCTGATCATTGGGATCTCCGGGGATCTCTCGGGAAGATTGCTGACGGCAACTGAACGTTTTCCATTTCCGTTCAGCCGGTGGGGGATGTATTCCTCGAGCACGGCGTGGAAGTTGGTGCCGCCGAAGCCGAAGGCGCTCAAGCCCGCGCGGCGTACCCCTGCGGCGGGTACATCCCAAGGCTTCAATTCGGTATTCACATAAAGAGGCGAGTGGGCAAAATCGACATCGGGGTTCGGGTGCTCGCAGTGCACGCTGGGCGGCAATACCTTCTCCTGCAGTGCGAAGGCAGCTTTGAGCAGACCGGCTGCGCCTGCGGCGGACTTCAAGTGTCCGAAATTCGATTTGACGGAACCGATAGCAACCGAGTGCGGGGGAAGTTGCGACTCTTTAAGCACGTCGGCCATGCTCTGAAGTTCGACAACGTCGCCGACCCTCGTCGATGTGCCGTGTCCTTCGATGTAGCTGACCGTACCGGGAGAGAGTCCGGCAATCTGCCAGGCACGCTCGATCGCGAAGTGTTGGCCGACCGGATTCGGCGCAGTGATTCCCTTCCCTTTGCCGTCGCTGGATCCGCCTATGCCGCGAATGACGGCGTAGATTTTGTCCCCATTTTTCTCCGCGTCGGCAAGTCGCTTCATCAGGAAGAGGGCCGCGCCCTCGCCCATAACGAAGCCGTCGGCGCCTTGCGCGTAGGGACGCGTACCCGTGGCGGAGAGTGCGCCGATCTTGCAGAACTTCACGAACGAGGGAGCGCCCATGTTGCGGTCGATCCCGCCGGTAATCACGGCGTCATAATGCTGATCAATCAGGCCTTCGATCGCGGAGCTGATGGCGGCCATCGCGGACGCGCAAGCGGCATCGCAAACGTAGTTGGGCCCGTGGAAGTTGAAGATGTTGGCAATGCGTCCGGCAATGCAATTGGCGAGTTCGCCGGGCATGGTGTCTTCAGTGACTTCGGGAAGATGCTTGCCCATGCGGTCGTGGAGTTCGCGAAGTATGTCGCCCCGCACCTCTTCGGGCAGAGCGGCAAAATGCTCGGCACTTTCCAGCTCTCGCGCGCATTCGGGGAAGAGGATCCGCAGCGAAGTCAGGTAGTGCTTCTCGCCCGCCATCGCATTGCCGAGGATCACCGCGGTGCGATCCGCATCGAGAGCGCGATTGGGATAGCCGTAGTCTTCGAGGGCCTCGCGAGTGCAGGCTACCGCCCACTTTTGGCCGCCGTCCATTCCATCGACGACGCGGGGAGGAATGGCTATGCGCCACTTCATTGGTTCCCAGGGGTAGTCGCGAATCCATCCACCGATCTTGGAGTAAGTTTTATCCGGCGCTTTGGGATCGGGATCGTAGTAGAGCTTGGGATCCCAGCGCTCGGGATCGACCTCGGTGACGCTGTAGCGGCCTTTCTTAATGTTGTCCCAAAACGTGGGGGCATTGGGCGCGTCGGGGAGAATGGCGCCCACCCCGACAATCGCGATAGCGCGATGCGCGGTGCTTTCCATGACTGGCGACTCCTGGGAGAAGTAGCTCTGCGTCCGGGCGCACGGTTGATGGAACGCACCTGGCGAGCGTCGTCGGGCACAGAGAAAATACTTTTTTCGAACTGGCAGCCCGTTGCTGCCACTACGTGTCTTAGGCCGCTACCTGGTGTTTTGCGGCGCGGCCATAAATTACATCAGCTACAAAATCCAGATCAGAAATCAATCCGGCTTGGGCGCGATGAATTGCGGGCAAGCCGATCGCGCTTTCGAATGTGGGGAGCTCGGCGCTGCTAACGCCTGCGCCTCCGACTACCCAGCGCAATCCGTCCTGGGCGACTTTGAGGGCGGCTTCGCGGGCGAATATCCGGCTGATCGCAGCCATGCATGTCGCATCGAAGCGCCGGTTGGTTTTTTCGTTGATCTTGTTTTCTGCCAGCAATACGGCACGGCGAGCCAAGCTTCCCGCACTTTCGGCAAAGGCGATCAGTTCTCCGAGACGTAACAGAACATGCTGGAAACGGGTCAGGCGGGCGATGCGGGCCTTCTCCATCACCTCTGCAAGAGCGTGGAACGCGAGGGCTGCGGTATCGGCGCCGACGTTGGCGTGACGCGCGTGCAGTTCCTCAAAGACTTTCGCCTGATCGTGATAGTGCTGGCCGCGGGTTTTGAGGTGAAGCTGCCAGCGGTCGCGCGCGATGGTCATCTCCATGATCTCGGAAGTGCCTTCGTAAATCGTGGTGATGCGCACGTCGCGCTTGATCTTCTCCACCATGTATTCGTGCGTGTAGCCGTATCCGCCGAGCGCCTGAATGCTGGCGTCCGCCGCGCCATTACCCGCTTCGGTGGCCATGAACTTCGCAATGGCACCTTCCGTGTTGAGGCTGCCTTCCTTGCCACCGTCGATTCGTTCGGCTGTGTCTTCGATCACAGCGCGAGCGGCCTCGAGGCGAGCCACGTGAGGAACAATCAGCTTGTGGGTATAGCCCTGCTTTTCTGAGAGCGGGGCTCCTGCTTGAATGCGCTTCAACGAATAGGGGATGGCGCGATCCAACGCGGACCATCCGGCACCCAGGCCGAAGGCAGCGACCATCAAGCGCGTGTAGCCGAACACCGCTTGCGCCTGTAGCAGTCCCTGGCCTTCGACTCCACCGACAAGGCGATCGGCATCGACGTAGACATCGCTGAAGGCGAGCGCGGCGGTGTTGCTCAAACGAATGCCGTGCTTATTTTCCGGTTCATCGTGCGTGAATCCCTTTGTGTCTTTCTCTACGATGAACCAGCTCGGGCCTCCCGGGGTGTTGGCGAGAACTGTGTAGGCATCGGCGATTCCGCCATTGCTGATCCACTGCTTGTTGCCGTTGATCTTGTAACCGACAACCTTGCCGTCTTTGAGAACGGGATCGGCCGTGGTCTTCAGCGCGCCGAGGTCGCTGCCGGCTTCGGGCTCGGTTGCGCCATAGGCGAAGAGGATTCCCTCTTCGGCAATGCGGCTGAGCCAGTGTTTTTTCTGCTCTGGAGTTGCGCCAACCGTGATGGGATCGCTGCCGAGGAACGTTGCGAGGACCGCTGTCGCGACACCCAGATCGATGTGCGCCATCTCTTCGCAGACGAGGTAGACGTCGAAGGCACCGCCGCCGAAACCTCCGCAGTCTTCCGGAACAAACAGAAGCTGAATGCCTAGCTGGTCGGGACTGCACATGTGGTGCACGACTTCAAGCGGGCACTCGTCTTTTTCGTCCAGCTCGCGAAGCACTTCATCGGGCAGGCGCTTTTTGGCGAAGTCGCGGAGTGATTTCAGGCTCAGATTCAGGGTCTTTTTCGAGATCATCGTCATCCTCACTTGGCCGCGACGCCGCGCAGCTCTTGGACTTTGTTGGTCAGTTCGGGCAGGAACTCCAGGATGTCGTCCACAACGCCGACGTCTGCAACCTGGAAAATGGGGGCTTTCGAGTTCTTGTTGATAGCGATGATGAACGGATTTCCCTTGATCCCCGCCAGATGCTGGAACGCTCCGCTGATGCCGCAGGCCAGGTAAACCTTGGGCTTCACCGTCTTGCCGGAGGAGCCAACCTGGCGAGATTTCTGCAGCCATTTCGCATCCACCACGGGACGAGAGCAGCTGACGGCGGCACCCATGGCTTCGGCGAGTTCCTCGGCAATTCCGATGTTGTCTTTCTCCTGGATGCCGCGGCCCACGGATACCAATACCGCGTGCTTGGTGATATCGACGTCGCTGGTTTCGGCGACGATGGTTTCGAGATAGCGGCGTCCCGAGCTGAGCGCGCCTACTTCCGCAGATTTGTCGAGGACGGTGCCCGGGGCAGAAAGGTTCTCGGCAGCTTTGAACGCGCCGGGACGAAGCGTCATTACAGCGCCGGTGGAGATGTCGCAGTTGACGTGTGCGCTGACCACTCCTCCGAACTCCTGCCGGACGAGTTTCAATGTCTGGCCGTCGAGTGCGTCGATGGCGGTGACGTCGGAGACGAACGCGGCATTCAGCTTGATCGAGAGGCCGGGGGCGAGATCGATTCCGAAATGATCATGCGCAACCAGCGTCAGGGCGCCTGCGGGCACAATCTTCAACAATGCCCTGCGGATCAGTTCAGCATTCGGGTAAGCGAGAGCGTCATTCGAGATCTTCCAGACTTTGGGATAGATCTTCTGGACCTCAGCGCAGATATTTTCGAGTTGCGCGCCGGAGCCGACGACAATTGCCGTAGGAGCCGCGCTGGGATCAACCCGTTTCGCAGCGGCGGCCAGTTCAGCGGCCGAATCGTCGAGCACGCCGTTCTTGTGGGCGATATAAGCAAAAATTCGCGGCATTATTTCAGTCCTCCTTTGGCTGCAACCAGCTCTAGAATTTCCTGCGCGTTTTCTTCACGAGTGCCGCTGAGCATGCGGGCTCCCTTGCCCAGGGCGGGAACGAAGTAATCCACGCGAGTGACTCTTGCCGCGCCAGATCCGACCTGGGCGGCAGTAAGTCCGAGATCGGACGCGCCGTAGGTGGGAATCGGAATCGACTGCACGGCGCGGATGCCCTTCATGCCGACATAGCGCGGTTCGTTGATGCCGGTCTGAATCGAGAGAACGCAGGGCAGATCAATCTCACTCACTTCCCTGTTGCCGCCCTCGATCTCGCGCGCGATCTTCAGCTTCCTGTCGCCGAGAACTTCGATCGAGGTCACAAGTGAAGCAAAGGGATAGTCGAGCATGGCGGCCACCATCCCACCGACTTGAGCGGCACCATCTTCGGCCTGAACTCCGGTGAGAATCAGGTCGTAGTTGCCCTTCTGGACGCAGGCTTTGAGGATGGACGCTACGCCACGGCCATCTGAGCCCTCGAAATGGGGGTCGGTGAGCAAAATGCCATCTGTGGCGCCCATCGCCATTTCACGGCGGAGGACCTCTTCGTCTTCGTCGGACCCCACGGTGACGACGCTGACCTTGCCGCCAACTTTGGCGACAATCTGCAGGGCCTCTTCGACCGCGTAGTTATCAGGCTCATTGATCGAATAAACGAGGTCGTCGCGTTCGATATCGTTGCCGGCACCGTTCAGTTCGATGTCGTTCTCCGAAGTGTCAGGCACGCGTTTGACGCAGACTAAAATTTCCACATTTACCTCCCGATGACGCACTCTTGCGGAACTTCTTGAACTCTTTCGCTGCCCGGAGCGGGACGAGCGATCTGCTGGTCTACAAGTTCTGTCAAATCGATCACGCTCATGTTCCCTTCCAGGCCCGCGACCTTAACGGCATCCTCCAGATTCACCATGCAGAAGGGGCAGCCCGTGACAATGACGTTTGCGCCGGCTTCGGCCGCCATGCGCACGCGGATCACGCCGAGGCGCTCTTCTTCTTTGGGCTCGTAGAAAAGCATCAGACCGCCTCCGCCGCAGCAAAAGGAGCGGTCGCGGCAGCGTTTCATCTCAACCCGCTTCAGGTCAGGTATTGCGTCAAGGACGTCACGCGGATCGTCGTAAATACCGTTGTGGCGCCCCAGGTAGCAGGGATCGTGGAAGGTGAATACCTTGTCACCGTAAGCTGATTTGAAGAGGATCTGTCCTGCCCTGATCTGACGCGCGATGAATTGGCTGATATGTTCGACGGGAGGCAGATGCTTGTAATCATTCTTCAGAGCGTTAAAGGCGTGCGGGTCCGAGGTGACAATTCGACGGGCACCCGAGTTCTTGATGGCCTCGCTGTTGTGGTCACGAAGCGCCATAAAGAGCAACTCTTCGCCGAAGCGGCGGACTTCATGGCCGCTGTCACGCTCGGCCGGACCCAGGATTCCAAAATCCTCGCCAACATGGGTAAGAATTCGCGCTGTCGATCTCGCGATGGACTGCATGCGATCGTCAAACGAAGTGATGCTGTCGACGAAGTACAGCGTATCTGCGCCGGGTTCCTTGTCGAGGCGCTTGACCGGACAGGTCGGCTGGAAATCTTGGGCAAGCGCCCAGTCCGCCTTCTTCTTTTCCATCTTCCCGTACGGATTGCCTCGGCTCTCCAGAGCCTTCAACGGCTTCTGCAGGGATTGCGGTACGTTGCCGTCATCGATGAGACCTCGGCGGAGGTCGACAATTTTGTCGATGTACTCGATCAGCAGCGGGCACTCCGCTTCACATGCCCCGCAGGTGGTGCATGACCAGATTTCATCCTCGGAGTAAATGCCGCCCACCAGCGCGTGGCCATTTCCCGCATTGCCGAACATGGGGTAATGCCGGAACGCGTAATCCCGCGCCTTGGTGGTCAGGAACCTGGGGGAGAGCGGCCGGCCTGCGGCGTGCGAAGGGCAATTATCGGAACAGCGCCCGCAATCGGCGCAGGAATAGAAGTCGAGAATATGCTTCCACGTGAAGTCTTCAAATGTCTTCACGCCGAAAGACTTGACCTGGTCTAATTGCTGGTCGCTCAGGCCCCACTTTACTGGCTTCAACTTTTCACGATCGAGTTTGGCGAAATAGATGTTGAACAGCGAAGTCTCCACGTGGAACTGGATTCCAAACGGCCGATAGCAGAGCAGGAAATAGAACGCCAGTTCGTGAGCGAGATAGCCTGCGAAGCAGAAAGCGCCGATTGTGGCAGTCGAGGCTTGCACGAGGAAGATCTGCAGCAGCCACGGGAGTGACAGGTAGGCTCGCGATTCGGCTTCCTGTGACTGGAGAAGCGCGGCTGCCCGGGTCGCTTCAAACAGGCTGTCGGCGAACATCAAGGCGGCGATCAGCGATAGCAGGAAGATAGCGTCAGCTTTGTGCGACTTGCCGAATCGTGCCGGCACTTCGTAGCGTGCCGGTTTGAACACCGCGCGGCGCACGATGGCAATGATCATGCAAACAAACACAATGGTCGCGGCGTAGTCGGTAACGGTCTCGTAGAGCCGTCCGGCGACGCCCGAGAAACCGGGGATCACAAAGTTGTAGGAAACGCCAACGATCAGAACGGTGAAGGCGCGCAAGGCGAGAACGATAAATCCCG
>Ga0207665_10002875_pt1 | contig 11558 bp, 8 predicted proteins | sample LARL112metaG_FD_184351 | JGI IMG/M metagenome (GOLD analysis project Ga0207665, IMG submission 184351) | Corn, switchgrass and miscanthus rhizosphere microbial communities from Kellogg Biological Station, Michigan, USA - LAR L11-2 metaG... | ecosystem: Host-associated > Plants > Roots >...
ACCCGATCCCATCCCGAACTCGGCCGTTAAACTTCCCAGCGCCGATGGTACTAAGTCTCAAGACTTGGAAGAGTAGGTCGCTGCCAGGCCTGCCAAGGACGTTCACCTCTTCATGATGCATCAGTGCCAACCGCCGCAGGCTCCGCCGCGGCGGTTTTTTGTTGGCTCGCACGCATGGGGCTGATTGGACGAACGCACCGGCGTATGCGTCTCGCAAATCCAGGTGCAATCCATCGCCGCTTGCCGCCGGTTCTGATGGCTCCCCGCCCGCCACGTTCTATGCTACCCATGCGGCAACGATAAGAGGCGCCGCAACGCGGCGCCGGGGGTCGCCGGAGGGAAAGCGTGACGGCAGACGCCGCGGCAGTTGCCGCGCCCGCTGCAAAGGCCGAGCGCGGAGCACGCCTAGGGATCGTCGCCGGCTGGTTGTGGTCGGCCGCGCTGCTCGTGCTGCTCGGATTTCTCGTCCTCTATCCGGTCGCCATGCTCCTTCTCGGCGCGCTCACCAACACCAATCCGGTGGTGGATGGGTTCGGCGTGTTCGATCTGTCGCTCACCAATTTCGTCCGCGTTCTCGCCAATCCCAATGTCCACCTCGCATTGGCAAATTCGCTGATCGCCTGCGCCGGCGGCACCGCGCTTGCGGTGGTTATCGGGCTCGCTTTTTCCTGGATCGTCGTGCGCACTAACACGCCATGGCGAGGCTTCGTCGCCGCCGTCAGTCTTATCCCGCTGTTCGTGCCGCCGCTGGTCGCGGGCGTCGCCTGGTCGATCCTGGGGTCGCCGAAATCCGGCCTCATCAACACCATGCTGGGATGGGCCGGGCTTACTTGGCGCATCGATCTTTATTCAATGACCGGACTGATCCTCGTGTTCGGCATGTACTACGCGCCTTACGTCTACATGTTTACCGCTTCGGCGCTGCGAAACATGGATCCGAGCCTCGAGGAGGCGGCGGAAATCACCGGCGTCAGTCCCCTGCGCACGCTGTTCACCGTTACGTTTCCGCTGATCGCGCCGGCGATCGTTTCCGGCATGCTGCTGTCCTTCATCGTCATGCTCGGCATCTACGGCATCCCGGCGGTACTCGGCGCGCCCGCCGACATCCCCGTGCTGACGACGTACATTTTCAAGCTGACCAACTGGTCGCCGCCGCTTTACAGCACGGCCGCCGCGGTCGCGATCATCCTGATGGTGGTGACAGGCGCACTGGTAGTGTTGCAGCAGCGCGTCCTTGCCGGCCGCAGCTTCACGACCGTTTCCGGCAAGGCGTTCCGGCCCCGCGTCATCGAGCTCGGAGCCTGGCGCTGGTTCACCTTCGGCTTGGCACTCGTCTATCTCGTCACCGTGGTCGTGCTGCCTACGCTTGCGCTGATCGTCGCTGCGTTTCGCCGCTTCCTCTTCATTCCCAATGCCGCCAGCTTGGTCGACATGCGACATTACTCGCTAGTGCATTTCGACTCAGTGTTCGATAACCCGCTCACTATGCGCTCGATCTGGAACACCATGGAGGTGGGCTTGGCGACCGCGATCCTCGGCGGGATCATTGCCTTCGCCATCGGCTATACCGTCCACCGCAGCAGCGCACCCGCGCGACGCGGGATCGACCTCATCGCCACGCTGCCGGTGGCGATCCCGGGCCTGGTGATCGGCGTCGCCTATCTGTGGGCGTGGATCGGATTGCCCGGCGGGCTCTACGGCACGATCTGGATTCTCGTTCTCGCCTTCGTCGCGCGATTCATGCCCGACACCATGAAGGCGCTCTCCACGTCTTTCCTGCAGATTCATCGCGAGCTCGAAGAGGCGGCCTGGGTCTGCGGCAAGGGCCGCATCGCCACCATCCGCACCATCGTGCTGCCGCTGGCGCGGCCCGGCACGGTCGCGGCCATGACACTGTTGTTCATCCTTGCCATCCGCGAGCTCGGCTCTTCGCTTTTTCTCTACACCAGCGACACGATGGTGATGGCAGTGCTGCTGCTCGACTATTACGAAGGCGGCAACACAGGAAAAGCGGCCGCCTTCAGCCTGGTACAGACGATACTGCTCGCCGCGGTGATCGGCGTCGCCGGTTGGATATCGCGCGGGCGCGATACGCAGGCCAGCGTTGGCCGGGCGGGGTGATGAGCGTGACAACAGGAGGAACGTCGCCATGAAATCGAAGTTGACCGCGCTTGCAGTCATGAGCGTGATCGCGGTTCCGGCGACCGCACAAGATTTCGGGCCGCCCGAACTGATCGCCGCGGCGAAGAAGGAAGGCAAACTCGTCTACTACACCGCCAACTTCGCCGAGGTCGAGCAGGAGGTGATCAAGGCTTTCAACAAGCGCTTTCCCGAGATCAAGGTGGAGATGGTGCGTGCCCCCGGCGGGCAGCTCATCACCCGCGTGAAAACCGAAGCCGCCGCCGGCAAGCTCACCGCCGACGTGGTCGACCATTCCGATCGCGCGCTCATGATTGATCTCGTCGGCCTGTTCCAGGATTACGCGCCGCCGAATGGCAAGGACTATCTGCCCGACTCGCTGATTTCGCCGAAGCTGTGGCCGCGCGTCACGCTGGCGTGGTCGATTGCCTACAATTCGGCGCTGGTGAAAAACCCGCCGAAGAGCTGGATCGATCTGACCAAGCCGGAATACGGCAACAGGCAGATCGGCGAGGTCATTGCGCCTTCCGGCGGCACGACCTGGACGCGGGTCATGTTCGAGCGTCAGGTGCTGGGCGAAGACTATTGGAAGAAACAGGCTGCGACCAACCCGATACTCTATCCGTCCGGCGCGCCGATGTCGGATGCGCTGGTGCGCGGGGAGATCGCGATAGGTCCGCTGCTGTACAACATCGTCTATCCCAAGAAGAGGGACGGCGCCCCGCTCGAGATCTTTTTTGCGCCCGAAGGCGCGCCGGTCAATCCGTATGCCAGCGGTGTGCCGTCGACGGCGAAGAACCCCAACGCCGCGAAGCTGTTCCTCAACTGGTGCCTGTCGGTGGAAGGCCAGGCCTTCATGATCAAGGAACTTGGAAACCTGACATCACTGCGCCAGCCGCCGATCTATCCGGAAGGTTTCGATCCGAAGGTGGTCAAGGTGTGGTTGCCGAACTTTGATCAATACGTAAAACTGCACGCGTCCTGGGTCGAGGATTGGAACAAGATTTACGGTTATCGGCAGTAGAGCGCTAAGCTCGATGCGGAACGGCTCGGAGGCGCGCGTGTCTGCTTCCCTCGACGTCCGCGATCTGCGCAAGCAATTCGCCACCGGCCGGCCCGCCGTGGATGGGGTGAGCTTTCACGTACCGGCCGGCGAGATCGTGGTGCTGCTCGGTCCCTCCGGCTGCGGCAAGACCACCACGCTGCGCTGCATCGCCGGTCTCGAGCATCCGTCTGCCGGGCGCGTCAGTATCGGCGGACGGGTGATGTCGTCGCCGGCGGAAGGTGCTCACGTGCCGTCGCGGTCGCGTAACATCGGCATGGTGTTCCAGTCCTACGCGGTCTGGCCGCACATGACCGTCAAGCAGAACGTCGCCTATCCGCTCCGGCATCGCCGCGTCTCGCGCGCCGAAATCGACCGCAAGACCGCCGAGGTACTGGAGCTCGTGGGGCTGGCGCAATACACCGATCGCTCGGTGGTGTCCCTGTCCGGCGGGCAAATGCAGCGCGTGGCGCTTGCGCGCAGTTTGGTCTATCAGCCCCAGCTTCTTCTGCTCGACGAGCCGCTGAGCAATCTCGACGCGCAGTTGCGCTTGCGGCTGCGCGACGACTTGCGGCGCATCATTAAGCAGACCGGCGTCACCGCCGTCTACGTGACCCACGATCAGGCAGAGGCCGTGGTGCTCGGCGATCGCATCGGCGTCATGCGCGACGGCAAACTGCTGCAGATGGCGTCCGCGGATGAGATCTACAATCGACCGGCGGACCTCTTCGTCGCCAAGTTCACCGGCGCATCCAACTTGGTCGCCGGCCGCGTGCTGGCGTGCAACGGCGAATTCGGCATCGTCGATGCGGGCGGGCAGCGACTGACGGCGCTCATGCCCGCGACGGTCGAGGCCGGCGAGGGTGTCAGGATCGCGGTGCGACCGGAGAATGTCCGCATCGGCAATGACGTCGCGACGGGCGCCGACAATCGGTTCACCGCGCGCGTCGCGGCGCTCCGCTACCAGGGCACACAAACCATCTACGAGCTGGCGGCGCTCGGCGGCCGGCTGGAAGCGCTCGAGCTCGGCACCCGTGCGCGGCATGCGGTCGGCAGCGATGTGGACGTGCTTCTGCCGCCCGCGCTGTGCTGGGCCTATCCCGCACGCGAGGAGGCGGCGTTAGAGTAGGTGCTGTCGCGGATCTGCGGCGCGAACCTAACGGAGACCGTCGTGCTGGCTTGCTCGGCATCGATGCGCGATCGTATCGCCATGTACAACACGAACGCGCTCAAGCTCGGCATTTTTGGCGCTAACTGCTCGTCCGGCCGCTCGGCCACCAAGCTGCCGGAACGTTGGTCCGCGAGTTGGCCGGACTGCCTTCGCCTCGCGCGCATGGCGGACGAGGCGGGCATCGATTTCATGCTGCCGATTGGCCGCTGGAAGGGCTACGGCGGCGACACGGACTTTCACGGCAGCACGCTAGAGACCGTCACCTGGGCGGTCGGCCTCCTCTCGGCCACGCAGCGCATGACCGTGTTCGGCACGGTGCACGCGCCCCTGTTCCACCCGCTGATCGCGGCCAAGGAATTCGTGACCGCCGACCACGTCGGCGAAGGACGCTTCGGTGTCAATCTCGTAGTCGGCTGGAACGAGGGGGAATTCGAGATGTTCGGCGTGACGCAGCGCGAGCACGATGCGCGTTACGCTTTCGCCCAAGAATGGCTTGACGTGGTCAAGCAAGCCTGGTCCAAACGCGGCGATTTCGATTTTCAGGGAGAGTTCCTCAAGCTCAAGGGCGTGCGCGCCCATCCCAAGCCTTACGGCGAGACGCGGCCGATCCTCATGAACGCCGGCTCGTCACAAGTCGGCCAGGACTTTGCATTGCGCAACTGCGATGCGTTTTTCGTGGCGACCGCGGGCTCGCGCACTTCGCTCGAGGGCAATGCCAAGAAGGTCGGCGAGATCAAGCGCGCGGCGCAAGCTTTTGGTCGGGATATCGAGGTCTACACCGTCGGCCAGGTGATCTGTCGCGCCACCCAGACGCAGGCGGAAGAGTACTATCGCCACGCTATTATCGAGAACGCCGATTGGGGTGCGATCGACGGCATGCTTGCGAACAAGAACATCACGCCGCAGACGATTCCACCCGAGGAGTACGCCAAGAAACGCCAGTACTTTGCGAGCAATGCGATCGGCGGCTATGCGTTCGTGGGGACACCGGACCGCGTGGCGGACGAGCTCGCCAGCATCAGCAAAGCGGGCATGCGCGGCATCGCCCTCTCGTTCGTCAACTATCTCGACGAGCTGCCGTATTTCTGTGACGAAGTGCTCCCGCGCCTGGTGCGGCTCGGGGTGCGGACGGCGAATTGAGCCGGTCGCTTCCGTTCTATGCGAGACCGTCGCGACATGACAAAACCATGATCAACGGTGAGAACCGGAGGGGCGAGGAGGGACCATGGCCATGGCAGCGAACAAGTCTCTCAAGGCGCGCAATCAAGCCGGGCGGCCGCAGGTGGCGGGCAGCGCCTGCGTGGCCGCGATGTTGCTCCTCCTCGTTCCGCTTCTCACGCTTGAAGCCGATGCACGCGGGGGTGGCGGAGGTTTTGGTGGGCGCGGCGGCGGCTTTGGCGGCCATGGCGGCGGCTTTGGCGGGCATGTCGGGTTTGCAGGGCGCGGCGCGGGGATAGGCTTTGCCGGGCGCGGCGCAGGTTTCGGCGGTGCCCGCTCTTTCGGGGTGACGCGCATCGGCGGCACGAGCTTTGGGAATCGCTCCCTCGGCGTGGCGCGGATCGGCGGCACCCACTTCGTGGGCCGTCCCTTTGCCGGCCGCAGTTTGGCCGGTCGCTCGCTGAGCGGCGCGCGCGTCGGCATGGCGCCGGCACGGTTCGGTAGCGGCACCCGATTTGCAACGGCGTCGGTCGCGGGCCCTGGGCTACGCGGCGCCCATCTGGGTCGCAGCGTGTTCGGCAATCGCGCCATTGCCAACGCCGCCTGGCGTTCGCGCTTCGCGTCCTCGCGCTTTCACGGAAGATTCTTCGGCTCGCGCTCGTGGCCGTGGTGGCGCGGCGGTCTCGTCGTCGGCTGGATTGGGCCGTTGTTCTGGCCCTACGTCGATTATGATTTCTTTGATTACGTGTTCTGGCCCTATGCCTATGATGACTTCTGGCCTTATGCCTACGACGACGTCTACTACGGGATCTACGGCAATTACGGCTATATTCCTCCCGCGGTGAGCTCTGCTCCCCGCGCTGGGAGTTCGGCCGCACACCGCACCGCGCGAAAGGACGACAGGCAACGGCGCGCCGCGGACGTGTGCAGCGACGACGCCGCGCAACTCGCCGACTGGCCGATCGAGCGCATCTCCGAGATCGTGCAGCCAACCGATGCGCAACGTCCGGCGCTCGAGGAATTGCGCGCCGCGAGCGCCAAGGCGATCGACATGCTCAAGGCGGGTTGTCCGAAGGACCTCCCCAGCATTCCGACCGGACGGCTCGCGGCGATGGAGAGCCGGCTGCAGGTCATGCTTGCGGCGGTGCAGACCGTGCGGCCTTCGCTCGAACGCTTCTACCAGTCGCTCAGCGACGAGCAAAAGGCGCGTTTCAATGCGATCGCGCCGGGGGATGATCCCGACGCGGCGGCAAAGGATCGGCGCGACCTCACGAAGTTCTGCGATGAAAAAACACCGGGCGTTACTGATCTGCCGATCGCTCGCATCGCCCAAGCGGTCCAGCCCACGCCGACGCAGCGCGCGGCACTCGACGAGCTGCAGAATGCCTCGGTCAAGGCCGCGGAAGGGCTCAAGGCCAATTGCCCGGGCTATCAAACGCTGACTCCGACCGGTCGGGTGGAGGCGATGGAGAAGCGACTCGAGGCGACGCTCGGCGCCGTGAGAACGGTGCAGCCGGCGCTTGCGAAGTTCTACGATTCGCTGAGCGACGAGCAGAAGGCGCGCTTCAATTCGCTGCGGTCGGTCTCCCGCCCGATAGGGTGAGAATTCGCTAAGCTAGTAGCGCCGAGCTCGGAAGCTGCGAGCGCGTTGCTTGCGCGCGCGGGCGCCTTAGCGTTTCACCGCGGCGGGCCGGCGCCAGCGCGTGGGAGCCGGCGATTCTGGGGTCCGGCGCGTACGCTGTGGTGCGCGTTCGCCCGCCTCCTGCTCGAGGCCGGCGATGAATGCGCGTAGCGCCGCCGCGGTTGGCGTGCGCTGTCGCGGCGCCCCCGCCGGCAGCGGCAGGCCCGTCTCGATCTTGGCGAAGCGCCGATGACGCGTGATATCTCGGCGCCTGCCGACGACTCGATAGGAGAACGCGACGGCCGATTCGCCGCCCATAAGCTCGCGCACCTCGAAGCTCACAGCAGTCTTGCGGTGCACATATAGCCCGCGGCAGTCGCCCTCCGGCGTCAGGAAGACGCGATAATCGCGCGTGATTACCTTGGCGAAGTCAGCATCGAGCTTTACCACCGCGCGCCCGCCCTTGAGCTTCGCCGTGCCAAAATCCTCGAACCAATGCTCCGGGCTCTCCATGCAATGCAGCACCCGCCTGCTGCCGTCGGGGAATGATACCACGGCGTTTTTCACGGCCGCGGACAACGTGCCGGTGACCTGGACGTTGCCCGCGAAAAGGCCGGCAAAGGAGGCGGGGTTGGTGCTCTGGCCGAAGACGCCGACGTTGTTGGAAAAGCCGACCACTCCGATGGACCTGTTCGAGGTCCCGATCACGCCGTTCGCCGCATCCGACGTACCGCGGACGCCGGCGATGTCCGACGTGTTGGCGACCGGCGGTCCCTGCGTGCCGGAAATACCGCTGACACCGTTAAGCGCGCCCGAAATGCTCTGTACGCCCGGGCCGAAGAAGGACACGGCGCGAACGGCGGTACTCGTGAACGACGCACCTTCGATGCCGTCGCCGTCACGCGAGAACCCGATGACGCCCGGCTGCGTGCTCGCCGCGCCGAGGACACCGGCGCGGAATCCGGTCGGGACGGGAGGCGAGTCCTCCACCTGGCCATAGACGCCCACCCGGTTGAGCGAGACACCGGCGGTGCCGGTGAAATCGACGGAGCCGCCCTCGACGCCCGCACGCTGCGAATAGCCGTTCTGCTGGATTGGCCCCTCGGGGTCGGCCGCGACGCCGGAAAATCCCAGCACGCCCACGTTCGGCGCATACCCGACGGTACCGAAGGCCTTGACCGGAATGTTGTCGTCGTCGGAGTCTGTCAGGAAGCCGAATAAACCAGGTCCGCTAGCCCTGAAGTCGTCGTCTTCGGTGCTCATTGTCGCCTCCCATCAAATCTCATGCGGCTGACCGCGCGCCAACCATAACGCGCTTGCGCGCGCCGCGGACCAAACACGATGCCGCAGTGCCACGCTGAGCATCTGGACATCGGCCGGGGGGGAGCCGATCGGGATTGGTGAACACGCCGCGACTCGCTATAGTCGTCCGGCATGAAGGGGCATCATTGACCGACCGCAGCTGACGATGCCCCGAGAGGACTCCAAAAGGCGCGAGGTGAAAAAGGTGGTGCTCGCCTATTCCGGCGGGCTCGACACCTCGATCATTTTGAAATGGCTGCAGACAAGCTATGGCTGCGAGGTGGTGACCTTCACCGCCGATCTCGGCCAGGGCGAGGAGCTCAAGCCGGCACGCGAGAAGGCGCTGCTTCTCGGCATCAAGCCGCAGAACATCTTCATCGAGGACCTGCGAGAAGAGTTCGTGCGCGAGTATGTGTTTCCCATGTTTCGGGCGAACGCGCTCTACGAGGGCTGGTATCTCCTCGGGACCTCGATCGCGCGCCCGCTCATCGCCAAGCGGCAGATCGAGATTGCGGAGAAGGTCGGCGCCGATGCCGTCGCGCACGGCGCAACCGGGAAGGGCAACGACCAGGTACGTTTCGAGCTCAGCTATTACGCGCTTAAGCCCGACGTCACGGTGATCGCGCCGTGGCGGGAATGGGAGCTGCGCTCGCGCGAGGCGCTCATCGCCTTTGCCGAGCAGCACCAGATCCCGATCGCGAAGGATAAGCGCGGCGAAGCGCCGTTTTCGGTGGACGCCAACCTGCTGCATGCCTCCTCGGAAGGCAAGGTGCTGGAGGACCCTTCGCAAGAGGTTCCGGATTACGTCTATTCGCGCACGCTCGATCCGCAGGCGGCCCCCGATCGGCCCGCTTACGTCGAGGTCGAGTTCGAGCGCGGCGACGCGGTCGCGCTCGACGGCAAGCGGCTTTCGCCCGCGAACCTGCTCGCCGCGCTCAATGCGCTCGGGCGCGCCCACGGCATCGGGCGGCTCGATCTCGTCGAGAACCGTTTCGTCGGCATGAAGTCGCGCGGCATGTACGAAACCCCGGGCGGCACCATCCTGCTCGCGGCGCACCGCGGCATCGAATCCATCACGCTCGACCGTGGCGCAGCCCACCTCAAGGACGAGCTGATGCCGAAATACGCCGAGCTGATCTACAACGGTTTCTGGTTCACACCCGAGCGCGAGATGCTGCAGGCGGCCATCGACGCGTCACAGGAATTCGTGACCGGAACGGTCAGGCTCAAGCTTTACAAGGGCCAAGTCGCCGCGGTCGGGCGCTCATCGCCCTATTCGCTTTATGACCGGGAACTCGTCACCTTCGAGGAAGGCAACGTCGCCTACGACCATCGCGACGCCGAGGGCTTCATTCGATTGAACGCGCTGCGGCTGCGAACCCTGGCGCAGCGAAAGAAAAAGCTGAAGCCGGAGACGTAGAACACGTGGCGTTAGTAAGTCTGCGCAAGCGTTGAAAAAATGGAATTCGGTGTCTTTGATCATCTTGATCGCTACGCCGGCGCCCTCGCGGACTATTACGAGGACCGCCTCAAAATCGCCGAGGCCTACGATCGCGCCGGTTTCCACGCCTATCATCTCGCCGAACATCACTCGACGCCGCTCGGCATGGCGCCATCGCCGAGCGTGTTCCTCGCGGCTGTAGCGGAGCGCACGAGGCGGCTGCGGTTCGGGCCGCTAGTTTGGCCGGTGCCGCTTCACCATCCGCTGCGGCTGATCGAAGAAATCTGCATGCTCGACCAGCTGAGCGGCGGACGCCTCGACATCGGATTCGGACGCGGTGCCGCGCCCATCGAGCTCGAATACTACGGCGTCGCGCCGCAAGACGCGCAGGAGATTTATGCGGAAGCGGTAGAGCTTGTGATCAAGGGATTGACGCACAAGGTGCTCGACTTCAAGGGCCGGCGATTTTCCTTCAGCGGCGTGCCCATGGAACTCGAGCCGCTGCAGAAACCGCATCCGCCGATCTGGTATGGCTTGCATGCGCCCGAGAGCGCCGAGCGCGCGGCGCGGCGCGGCCTCAACGTCGTTAGCCTCGACCCGACGAACGAGGCGCAGCTCGCCATCGAGCGTTACCGGGCGGTCTGGCGGCAAGCCCATGCACCCGCGTCGAGCTTGCCCAAGCTCGGCCTCGGCCGCTTCATCGTCGTTGCGCCGAGCGACGCCGCGGCCCTGGCATTGGCGCATCGCGCCTACCTCGTTTGGCACGCGAGCTTCACTCACTTGTTCCGCCGGCACGGACGCGCGCAGTCGCATCCCCGGCCGGCGACATTCGATCTGCTCGCCGAGCGCGGACAGGGAATCGCCGGCTCGCCGGCCACGGTCGCCGAATTCCTCGCCCGCGAAATCAGCGCGACCGGATGCAACTACGTGGTGGGGCAGTTCGCCTTCGGCGACTTGGCGCTCGAGGAAAGCCTGCGATCCATCGGACTTTTTGCTGGCGAAGTGATTCCGCTCCTGCGTGTGAAGGCGGCCGGCGCGGCGGCGGCCAGCGTTGCGGCCCGTGGGGGCGGTTGATATCGTCCCATCAGAGCCAGCCGGAGCTTGGGTTGAGCGGAATGGATTTGGGAATTCGGCTGGCGGCCGACGTTGGCGGAACGTTCACTGACGTCGCTGCTTTCGACGAGACGACTGGAGAGCTACGCCTCGGAAAAACGCTCACCACCCCGAACCGGCTGGTCAGCGGCGTGGAGGCAGCGGTAACGAAGGCCGGCACGCAATTCTCCTGCGCGCGCCTCTTCCTTCACGGTACGACCGTCGCGATCAACACCATTTTGGAGCGGACCGGAGCGCTGTGCGCTTTGCTGACCACTCAAGGCTTCCGCGATATCTACGAGATCGGCCGCGTCAATCGGCCGGAATCCTACAATCTCTTCTTCCGGCGCCACCAGCCGTTGATCGAGCGCGACCTGCGCTACGAGGTCCGCGAACGCATGGATGCGCAAGGCAAAGTGCTCATTGCGCTCGGCGAGGAGCAAGTGCGCGCGGCGGTTGCCGATGCTGCCGGCCAAGGGGTGCAGGCGATCGCGATTCTATTCCTCCACTCCTATCGCAATCCCACTCACGAGCAGCGGGTGAAGGAAATCATCGAGGAAAGCCATTCGCATCTCTTCGTCACCGCCTCGCA
>Ga0207665_10002876_pt1 | contig 11555 bp, 7 predicted proteins | sample LARL112metaG_FD_184351 | JGI IMG/M metagenome (GOLD analysis project Ga0207665, IMG submission 184351) | Corn, switchgrass and miscanthus rhizosphere microbial communities from Kellogg Biological Station, Michigan, USA - LAR L11-2 metaG... | ecosystem: Host-associated > Plants > Roots >...
GGGTTTTGTTTCTTGGGTTCTGTTTCCTCAGTGTGGAGAGGAATCGAATAACCCTGAAACACACCTGTTCGCGCTTTCCTAAACTTTTGCAATTGCCGCCTCGACCAAAAGGCTCGCTGGTAATCTTCAGGGTCTGAACTAATTCAGTCCGACCCAACCATCTATTCGGCCCACAACTTCGACCATGATTAAAAAATTCAGACTCCCCGTTTGAGGGAGCGGGACGCCCAAATCAAAACGTCGGTGATTTACTGCACACCATTGAGCGTACCGAGCTATCCCGCGTGCGAACCGAACTTCTTCAGCTGCTGATAATCCCATCCTCTGCGCCACATCCAAAACAGCCGCACGGCTAGTTTTCTTGCCAGAGCCACTTTGGCGATAAGTTTGTTGCGCCGCATACTCAGATGCGCATATTGTCGGTGCCACTGTTCCTCACAACGAGCCGCGCTTTGCGCCGACTGGCCGAGTAAAAAGCGCAGCAGCTTATTGCCTTGTTTCGTAATGTGACCGAGTCGCCAGTGTTCCGAACTGGACTCCTCGCAAGGAATCAGTCCCAGATAGCTAGCCACCTGCTTGCCGCAACCAAACCGTTCCGGCGTACCGAGGACCAACACGAAAGCCAGCGCCGTAATCGGCCCAACTCCCGGGTGTGTCATGAGTAATTTCACTTCCGGCATGCGCTCGGCTTCTTGCTCGATCGCCTGGCTCAGTGGGTCGACGTTGGGATCGAGCTGGTCCAGTAACTGCAATAATTCTTGCCGGCGTCGAGTTGTCCAGGGCATCAGCGACAGCGACTCCAGCTCTTTCCGGCCCTTCTCACTCCACAGCCTCTTTTTGCGTCGTATGCCTTCGTTCATGGCTACGGCCTGGAGCTGATTCATGACTCGAGTTCGCATCCCCACCAGGCGATGCCGGTGCCACACCAGCTGTCGTAGATCCCGATTCTCCGCAGTGGGCACCCAGATGCGAGGAAAGGTTCCTTCCAGCATCAACTTCAGTATGTGTTGGGCATCGAACCGATCATTCCTCTGCTTGCGCACACGCTTGGCTCGGATCTCCGCCGGATCGCCTATCCACAATTCAAAGTTGAGCTCGGCCACCATGCGCTCGAACCAGCGCGAGTGTCCCGTGGCCTCGATTCCCACACGTACCTGTTTCTCCTTTATCTGGCGATAGAACTCCTCAGCCTCAGAGCGATGCAGCAGCCGCCGTTCTCCGCATTCTCCTGTTTCCTTGTCCACCCAAGCGATCTGCTGCATGCTCGGGTGATAATCGCAGCCTATAATTAACATCGTCGGTCTCCTTACTGAGCCCTTGGTCGGGTTGCACCACCAAGTCTACTCAGCTCAAGGAGGCCGATGACTTCATGAAATCAAAACCCGTGCCGTCCGATTCGAGCGAAATCAGGATTTCTGAACAGTTGGGCATTGTGGGTGCTGTCCGTTTTAACAGCTCTCCGCTTCATGGCCGCGGTGTACCTTCCCTGAAGGGTTTGTCTGGTAGTGCGGAGCGAAATCGCAGACGGTATTTGCAGCGAGGGCTTTGATGTTCCACGTGTCCGCCTATCAATGCTCTAGGGTGTCCGTTGCTGCCACTTATTGCCTGTGAGATTCAGAACGTAGCGACTCTAAAGGGAAACGGTTCGTTAGTGCGGCCTTCAAATACGAGGGTTAAGCTATGCCTTCCTGACAACGCAACGCTTGATACTTCGTATCAACAAGGCAAAGTTGTTGCAGACAACGGCCGAAGAGGCCGGACCCAACAGATATGAATTTTCGACTTCCCGCCCGCGAATGGCTTAGGAGCTACGACAGAACCTGGCTGCGCGGTGATGTTGTCGCCGGCATCACACTCGCCGCATACCTTTTGCCCGCGGGGTTAGGCGATGCTTCGCTGGCCAACCTGCCTCCTGAAGCGGGCCTTTATGCGTGCTTGTTTGGCGGGCTCGTCTTTTGGCTGTTTTGCAGTTCGCGATACACCGTCATCACGGTCACTTCCGCCATATCCCTGCTCGTGGGCGCATCGCTAGGCGAAATTTCTGGAGGCGACACCACCCGGTTCAGTGCGCTGGCGGCGGGGACGGCTTTGCTCGTGGCGCTCATCGCCTTCATCGCATGGCTGGTCAAGGCCGGCTCGATCGTAAACTTCATCTCCGAGAGCGTGATGGTGGGTTTCAAGTGCGGAGTGGCACTCTTCTTGGCCAGCACGCAATTGCCTAAGTTATTGGGCATCCACGGAGCACATGGCAATTTCTGGCAGAACAGCGGGTACTTTCTCCGGCACCTTGGCGAGAGCAACAGCGCTTCACTTACGATTGGATGCGCTGCGCTGGCAGTACTCGTGCTCGGGAAGATCTTTCTCAAGAACAAGCCTGTAGCGTTGTTGGTCGTGGTGGGCGGGATTGTGGCGTCAGGCCTGCTTGGCCTGGACGCGCGCGGCGTGAAGTTGCTGGGTGCAGTGCCCAAAGGGTTGCCGGCGATCGGCTTCCCCGCGATTCACTGGGCCGATGCCAACGAGTTGCTGCCCCTGGCCTTCGCATGCTTTCTGCTCGCCGCGGTGGAAACGGCGGCTATTGGCCGAACCTTCGCCGCGAAGCACGGGGGGCGGCTGGATGCAAACCAAGAATTCCTTGCGCTCGCCGGGTCCAACCTCGCAGCGGGGTTGGGTCGCGGATTCCCGGTCAGTGGTGGGATGTCGCAATCGCTCGTTAACGAAGGTGGGGGGGCACATACGCCGCTGTCGGGGGGCATCGCGGCGGGAATCATGTTGATGGTGGTGCTGTTCTTCTCGCACCTGCTTCGTGCGCTCCCCCAGCCCGTTTTGGCGGCCGTTGTATTGGTCGCGGTCGCAGGCCTTTTCAAAGTTTCCACCCTCAAACAACTTTGGCGCAGCGACCGTCCCGAGTTCATCGTGGCGATGGCAGCCACGGTCGGCGTGCTGGGACAGGGTCTGCTACGCGGTGTGATGATCGGCACGATCATCTCGCTGGTGATATTGATCCGTCGCGCATCCCGACCGCATGTCGCCGTTCTCGGGCGCATTCCTGGCACGAAGCGCTTTTCCGATCGCGAGCGGAATCCCGAGAACGAGATGACCCCCGGCGTGCTGATCTTCCGGCCTGAGTCGGGTCTTGTCTACTTCAACATGGATCATGTGCGCGACACGATTCTGGATAGGGTGCACGCTGAGGCTATGCCGCCCAAGCTCGTCATACTGGACCTTTCCGCTGCGCCCCACGTGGACATGCACAGCGCGCACATGCTGGCGAGTCTGGCCGAAGAACTGACCAGTTCTGGTGCGCGGTTTCAGGCCGTCGAAACGCGGTCATCGGTGCGCGAGAGGCTCCGCGGGGAAGGAGTAGATGGGCGGCTCGGCGGAATTGATCGGTTCACCTCCGTGGCCGATGCTTTGGAGGCCTTTCAATCTCAGGGCCAGCAGGGAGATCGTCTAAGGCTTGTGGATTACGGGAAAACCGGAAGTTAATGTCAACTGACGTTATCAGGCATGAACACTCTGCTTGGACGTGGCGATGCCCAAGCGCCAGCCCGTGCTCGGCGGACCGGCTTCCACTCTTTCTGGAGTGATATCCCTGTCAATGGAGACAGGGTCCTACTCACATCGGCAGAGTTACTCTTCTCCCAAGGGCCAAACCGGTTGCGATCGATGGAATCGCGACCACCCTGAAACCAGCATTTTGGCGAGACATATGCCTCATTCGATGGCGACAGACAATCCCTGGGAACTCAAGCATCCGGATGCCAAGGCGTCCGACGCCTTCGTGTTCTTCGGCGCTACTGGAGACTTGGCTTATAAGAAAATCTTCCCCGCTCTGCACAACATGATGCGTCGCGGAACACTTCAGTGCCCCGTGATCGGAATAGCCAAGTCAGGGTGGAATCTGGAGAAGCTGCTTCAGCGTGCGAATGAAAGCATCCGGACCCATGGGGGAGGGATCGACGAGGCAGCATTCGCCAGGCTGACTCAACAACTCCGCTACATTGATGGTGACTACGCTGCGCCTTCGACTTTCGCGCAACTCCGCAAGGAACTGGGTGACGCCTCTCGACCGATCCACTATCTTGCGATTCCTCCCAGTATGTTCGGACTGGTGGTTGAGCAACTAAAGAAGTCGGGGTGTTCTCGCGGTGCGCGACTCATTGTCGAAAAGCCGTTTGGACGCGATACAGACTCCGCGATAAAGCTCAACGAGATTTTGCACGGAGTTTTTGCGGAACCCAGTATTTTCAGGATCGATCACTATCTTGGAAAAGAAGCGGTTTCCAACCTGTTGTTCTTTCGATTTGCGAATACGTATTTCGAGCCTATCTGGAATCGCAACTACATCGAAAGCGTTCAAATCACTATGGCCGAAGACTTCGGCGTCTCTGGGCGGGGCAAATTCTACGAGGAAACAGGTGCAATTCGCGACGTCATCCAAAATCATCTGTTGCAGGTGGTGGCACTCATTGCGATGGAACCTCCTACCTCCATGTACCCAGAGTCAGTCCGGGATGAGCAAGTAAAAGTGTTCCGCAACATCCCGCCTGTAAAGCCTGAGAATCTGGTCCGGGGACAATTTCTGACCTATCGGAGTGAGCAAGGAGTGCAGCCTGCCTCCCGTACGGAAACTTTCGCTGCCATTCGCTTTGAGGTTGATTCCTGGCGCTGGGCGGGAGTTCCATTTCTGATTCGAGCTGGGAAGTGTCTAAATGCAACATTTACTGAAGTAGTGGTTAGGCTCAAGCGTCCGCCTTTGGGACGAGTCCCACCGAATGAGCAGAACTATTTTCGCTTCACCCTTGGCCCGGACGTGTCGATTGCCGCCGGTGTGCGCATCAAGCGCCCGGGAAAAAAGATGACCGCCATGGTTACAGAGTTAAGCGCGGTAAAGAATGTTCCGGGTGACGAAATAGATGCTTATGGTCGGTTACTGACAGATGCGATGAATGGCGACGCGCTCTTGTTCGTGAGGGAGGATGCGGTAGAAGCTTCGTGGCAAGTTGTCGAGAATGTTCTCGATACGACTCTCCCCTTGTATTTCTACGAGGCGGGTTCCTGGGGCCCACCTGAATCTGAGTCGCTGGCTAAAGATATGGGCGGATGGAGAAATCCAGTTTTGGTTTCTGATGTTGCGGCCTGATGGAGATCTCGTCTCCAAGTGTCTAGCGGTCTCCGCTTACTTCAGCCCCCGCACCAGAAACAAATTCGCCAAATCCCGCTGGAAAGTAGTTGCGCAAGCCTTTCCATCCGCAGACAGTGCCAGCGGCCCAAAGAAAGCAGCTCCCGGCTCCGGAACCTTCACCACCAACCAGGGCTCCTTGCGGTGTGTCGAAATCTCCAAACGACTGATCTTGATGCTCGCCGCTTCCTTCTGCTGCAGAAACAAATAGCGTCCGTCACCGCTCCAGCGCACGACACTCTCACCGGGCTGCAGATCCATAACTGTCTTTGATTCTCCACCTCCGACCGGCGTCATCAGCAGCTTATGTGAATCCACGGTGATGAACCAATGCCCATCCGGCGACACCCGAATCCCTCGCGTACCTTCCGGCGTCACCGGCGTTGCGTTCTTCGACTCCGGATCGTAGATCCAGGTACGTATTGGGCGACCAGTTTCATTGCCAGTAAAGAGAATCCGCTTGTTATCAGGGAACCATTCCACGCCGTCGATGTGGATGCCATCGATCTTCGGAAACTGCGACTCCCCGGGCCCAGTGGGAAGCAACATCAGCGAGGAGCGATCGAGTTCGTGATGGATGCACGCCACCCACTTGCCGTCCGGCGAGAGCGATGGCCGATTCCCATAGCCGAGTTGTACTGCGGGAGACCCATCCGTCTTTCTCAGATAGATCGCGGAATTCCGCCCCTGCCCGTTGGAAAGCTCCACGAATACCAGCGAATGGCCATCATTCGAGAGTTCGTAAATGAGCGACGAGTCGAGCCAACTCAGATCCCGTTGCGCTCCGCCACCCGCAGGCACATAAAGAATTCCCAGGCGCGAATTGACCGTGCTCAGCAGAACGCGCCCGTCGTGCGCCACGTCCTGCATCACGATCATTCCTCCCGTTTGCGTGACCAATCGTTGCGCTCCCGACAGAGTCACGGCGTAAAGCGCCGGATCCGCGCCGGGCTGCCCACCCGAAAACCATATTTCGCCACTGGCCGGCGACCAATTCAGCGCGCCGATCGCTCGCCATCCACGGGAAAGCACTTGCCGCGGACGACTCGGCCCGATAATGCACAAGGCGTAGTCGCCGACTTCCACATCGAAATCGAAAAACGCCACCAATTTCCCGTCGTCTGATACGCGTGGCATCATGGGCGGCCGCTTCTCTGTCTCATAGAGCACCGTGCCAATGGGATACTCCAGCCTGAACTTTCCGCCCACAGCCCGCACCACGGCGAGGGAGTCACCGTCCGGGCCCCAGTCCGCGCCGCTCACTCCTTCCAGCACAGGCCGAGGTGTTCCGCCGCCAAACGATACGCGAGCCAGCGTTCCTACGTCCTCGCCACCCAGCAGGATCGCCATTTCACCCTTCGTCGAAATAGCTAAGACTCTTGCGCCCGGCAGCGGCAGCGCTCGCGATTCGTGATTGCCGGGCTGCGCCGAATACAAAGTCGACCGGGCACCATCCCACTCCGCGCTATACACGATCGTTTCACCCGGACCAAACTTCGCGGATGTGACGTCGCCGCGACGAAACGTTAAGCGTTGGAAAGCTGGCGGTTCCGGTGGCCGGGAAAATTTCTGCTGATACGTGATGGCCAGTGCAACGCCGAGCAGAACTCCAACCAGCACGCCCAAACCCGCCCATACCCTCGTCTGCTGCGGTTTGGGTCGCGTTTTCGGAACCTGCATCGCCCCTGAGAAGTTCGTGGCGTCCAGTTCCTCGCGCAATTCTTCCAACGCGACTTTCACATCCGCCATGGTCTGCCAGCGACGATCCGGATCCTTCTTCAGGCAGCGAGCGATGATTCGGTCCAGCTCCGGAGGAATGTCAGCTGCAGCCTGGGAGGCAGGCTGCGGATCTTTGTAGAGCACCGCCGAAAGAGACGATAATTTCGACCCGCCCGAAAACGCGCGCTGGCCGGTCGTCATCTCATACAAGACGGATCCAAACGAGAAAATGTCGGAACGGTGATCCACCTTCTTGCCGTCCGCCTGCTCCGGAGACATGTAGGCGACCGTGCCAAGAATCGTCCCCTCTTCCGTGAGTGGCGCACCCTCGCCATGCATGGTTTCAGCGAAAGCGTCTGCCTCGCTTGTCTCGCTTAGCTTGGCAAGTCCGAAATCAAGAATCTTGACAACTCCCTGCTCCGTGACGATTACGTTCGAAGGCTTCAAGTCGCGATGGACGATTCCAGCCGCATGAGCAGCCGCCAACGCGTCCGCTATTTGGATCGCATACTTCAATACATCTCGCGTCCGCAGCTTCTTTCCAATGACATGGTCGAGAGTCTCTCCCGACACGAACTCCATTGCGATGTACTGAATCGGCTGGCCATCGACCTCCTGCGAGTCGATGTCATAGATGGTCACAATATTCGGGTGGTTCAGCGAAGAAGCTGCCTTAGCCTCCTGCACGAAACGCCGTTCGCGCTCGGCATTAAGCACTCCGCTGGACAGGATCTTGATCGCGGCAGTCCGGCCGAGCCTGGAATCTACGGCCCTGTAGACAACACCCATGCCGCCGGCTCCTAACTTGGCCTCAATGCGGTACGAGCGGAGTGACTTGCCGATCATGGGTCCAAAGAGGCGAATGGCGTACTGATCGTCCTCTCCTAGGCAGGCCATTATAGGCGCGATAAGGCGGAAGACGGACATCCACCCTACATTTTTACGGAACGAGAACCTCACGGGACCGGATTTGGGAATGGTGCCGTGAACAGGAATCGAACCTGCAAGGGCCGAAGCCCGGCGGATTTTGAGTCCAACAGTCAGTTCTGAAGCGTTAGGAAAATTCTCTACTTTAACTGATTTCTCAACCGCTTACCAGCACACCGACTCAAGCCATCATGATCCGATTTGACGCGTTCTGAACGTGGAACTACTACAGTTTTACTACAGTCCACGCGGCAACCGAGCAAGGCCCAAGGCCATAGTTGATCCCGGACTTGTTTCCGGATGATTCCCTTCACAACGCAGTCTCCGTCGCCACCAGCTACCTGCAGCGCGCCGTACTCCGTATAGAGCTAAGACATGCTCTGATTAAGGTTACTGTTCCAGTGGTCCCTGAAACTCTCGGCTCCCAGGTTTCCAAAATGGGCTGTCACACCGATCTCGATTGCCTCACCGCTGTACCCTTGGTTGCCGCGAATATCCCCGAACCAGGAGGCACAAGCGAGGGGTATACTCGTCAGGTTCGAACCCGCAAGAGCTAGGGATGAGAACGCCATGCCTGAGTTTCGTCCGATCGCAATCTCCATAATTGACTTCCTGGGCTCTTTCCTTCCAGGTTGTTTGTGGCTGCTAGTGATTCACGAATACGGTCTCATGCTCAGTAAGCATTTCGCCCCGAAGAGTTCCCTCTTTGCGCCGATTCTTCAAGTTTTCGATAGCAGCCAGACGATTGGGGCGAGTCATTATGTCGCTTTGGCTTTTCTTGCAGGCCTGTTGGGTTTCGCCGTTAAATCGATTGCGATGCCCGCGGCAGAATGGTGTAGCAGGCCAGAAACGTGGCATCACGGGGGGAAGGAGAGGCAGTTTCCCTTTAAGAAAAAATATGAAAAAAAGCCGTACTTCATTGTCATTGCTGAATCAGTTAAGAGGAGGACAGGCTTTACTCCTGACAGCCTGCCTGGTTACCAACCGTTTTCGACGTGCAAGAGAATTCTCCGCGAATCGCGTTCTGTCCTTTGGGAAGAATTGGAGCACTCCGAGGCTGGGATGCTTGCATCTCTATTTCTGGCTATCGTCGCGAGCATGTGGCCAGTGATGGCTTCTCTCTCTTGGCAATGGATTCTCATCTGGGTTGTTTCTAGTTTCACTCTTGGCTACAGCTTCCTACGGGCCCGCGAGCGCGAGATCAATTATTGCTATCTGAACTTCTTGATCGCTGGTTGCGCTCTCGACCCGCCCAGAGCGCCTGGATCCGAAGGGCCGAGTCTGGAGATCGAGCAGTCCAATAAGTGACGTTTACTGTCGACGATGGAGACTGATAGGCGTTACAACACACTGGGAGAAACGGCCATCGAAACCTTGACCGCCATATCACTGTGATTCGATATACCGAAACGCAGGATACTATCGCCTTAGTGCAACCTGAACACGGGGACCATCGGTTTTGAAGATCACACAGTGTGTTCTGATCCGTTTAGAAAATTTTCTATTCTACTTGATTTGTCAACCACTTCCCAGATTTGCGCTTTGACGCGTTCTGCCGCGATTTGACCCGTTTTGAGCATAGAACTATCACGTTTTCATCACACCGCTTGTCCACGGGAATGAGAACGTAACAGCGAACTGCCCTCGATGCGCTACACTCTCCGACATGCACCCGCAACGCAGGGATTTTATAAAATGTGGCGCTCTCTCGGTTGTAGGTTTAGCTGGGGAACGTTTGCTCGAAGCAGTACCTTTTGCCCCCAATATAGCGATGCCGTCCGATCTACGCGATCGCTCTGCAGGTCGAGATCTAAGCATAATCGGTTTATATGGTCCGTGGGCTGCTTCGTTGAATGGGGGCCGCTTGCCCTCCTTTTCGTTCCGTAACGAGCGCTTTGCTAACGTTGCGGCATGGCGCGAAGCCGCACGGAAATGCGCTATGGAACGGATGGCAATCCCTGCGATTGGGGGTACACCCAAGATTACGATCAAGAATGAACATGTTTATGACGGAGTACGCATCGAAGAGCTCTCATGGCAGTTACCGTACGGACGACCGACCGAAGCACTCGTTCTTCGACCGTTGAACGCAGCGGGTAAACTTCCTGCTGTTCTTGCGTTTCACGATCATGGCGGAAATAAATATTTTGGCAAAGCCAAGATCACCCGGACTTCCGACCAACAGCACCCGCTAATTAAGGCTCATCAGAACGAATATTACGAAGGCGTAGCTTGGGCGAATGAGATTGCGAAACGCGGTTATGTTGTCCTTGTACCTGACGCTTTTCTTTTTGGGAGCCGACGAGTAATGCTGCAGGATGTGCCTGAACATCTGCGCAACGGACTCAATGATAATGATCCTGAAAACCCGGTCAATATCGAGAAGTACAATCAGTGGGCTGCTCAGCATGAGCATGTGATGGCGAAATCATTGTTCAGCGCGGGGACTACATGGCCCGGCGTTTTCTTTGCAGAAGACCAAAAGGCTCTAGATGTATTGTGTTCTCGGGATGACGTGGACGCAGGTCGCATCGGCTGTGGCGGATTGTCAGGCGGCGGATTGCGTACAGTATTTTTGGGTGGGCTCGATCCGAGAATCAAAGCTGCAGTATGTGTTGGTTTTATGACAACCTGGAAAGACTTCCTTCTGAACAAATCTTTCACTCATACATGGATGGCTTATGTACCTCTGCTTCCAAACGAGTTGGATTTTCCCGAAATACTAGGATTACGCCTGCCGCAACCCACATTTGTGCTCAACGACGAAAATGATGATCTGTATACTCCGGCTGAAATGAGAGAGGCAGAACGTGTGCTGAATGATGTCTACGAAAAAGCTGGAGCCCAACGTAGTCTGAAATTCTCTTATTACCCGGGCCCTCATAAATTCGACAAGAAGATGCAGGCAGATGCATTTGAATGGTTAGACCGTTGGCTAAGAGCATAAGTTTTTGCGAGGCAGGAATCTATGGGCGCTCGGATGTCACGTCGCGGCTTTTTGAGAGCAGCAGGAGGAGCGGCGACAGCAATTCCCCTGGGTTCGATTGCCGAATCGGCAAACGAAGAATTCCGGTTAGACGAGCCCTCTGCGGCCAGCGCTGGTGATCGCATCGTGGATATCCATGTCCATTTTGACGAGAAGAATCCGAATTTCATTCGCGATTTTGTGGCCGTAGCGGAAAGGATCAACCTTACGGCCTGTCTCCTCACTCCATATTCTCATCGGGTGCAGGTGGCAGAGGCGGCAAAACAGCACCCAAGACAAATTGTTCCGTTCGGTTTTATTGATCTAGATGCAACTGACGTTCTGTCGCAAGTTAAGAAATTTCACGAGCTCGGTTACCGAGGGTTAGGTGAACTTGAATTTGTGAAAAGACCCTATGTCGATGCCTCCTATCTGCCGGTTTACGAGCTCGCCAACGAATATGGCTGGGTATTGCTGTTCCATACGGGCATTGTTTTGCGTCGAAGCGTGGATCAACCGGAGAACGTGGCCTCTCACCGCATGCGAGCGTTTTATCTAGAGGAGATTGCCCGACGTTTCCCGAAATTGACCGTGATCGGCGCTCATTGCGGTAACCCTGAATATGAGTGGGCTGCGGAAGTTGCGCGCTGGAACCCGAACGTTTTTTTCGACCTTAGTGGTTCCACATTAACGAAGATGAACAAGCGACTAGAAGAATTGAAAAACTTCTTCTGGTGGTCTGGTCAAGGGGAATGGAAGACG
>Ga0207665_10002877_pt1 | contig 11549 bp, 9 predicted proteins | sample LARL112metaG_FD_184351 | JGI IMG/M metagenome (GOLD analysis project Ga0207665, IMG submission 184351) | Corn, switchgrass and miscanthus rhizosphere microbial communities from Kellogg Biological Station, Michigan, USA - LAR L11-2 metaG... | ecosystem: Host-associated > Plants > Roots >...
GCCTTGATCTGCACTCCATTTAACGTGACGTTCAAGTCCTTCCGCGGCAGCGCGTATTTGTGTGTGCCGTCAGGCTGGTCCTGTCCCGCGCGGCCCATCGTGGCGTCCGCATCTTTCCAATCTGCCGATGCTGGGGGCTTCGCCGATTTTGCCTGCTGGGCCCATGCTGGTGTGACTACTAGAAGAACAACGAGAAAAAATTGCCGGAACTTTGCAGTCATAACAGCCCCTTTCTGCTTTCCTGCTGATCTCTGAGCTTCCTTATGCCCATCGAACTCCAATTAATTTTAGTCTTTGCCGCCAGCCTTTGCGTACTGCAGCAATGCGTCATAGATTGCGAAGCCGTAGCGCAGCCGGTCGCTGTCTGGAATTTCCATGGCAGCAAAACCTTCGGCAATGGCGCGCAGTCCCAGTCCTTCAGGAGCAGCCTGTTCCTGGCCTTTGATGTCGGCTGCGCGAACGATCAGCGCCAGCCGCTCCAGCCCGGGTGCGCTGAGCTTGTAGTCTTCGATGATCGCTTCAAAAGTGCAGCGCTCGCCGCGATGGTTCAGCTTGATCTGCGGCAGACGAGGCGCGTCGAAAGGAATGGCGCCGCGTTTCTCTGCTTCCAGCAACTCTTCTTCGGCCACAAAAAGAAATTTCGCGTCAGGATCGACAAACTTCTTGATCAGCCACGGACAAGCCACCCGGTCAACCTTTATGTTCTTGCGTGTGACCCATTCCATATTCCACCTCTTTCATAGACTGAGTCTACGAGCGTGCTTGTAGTTGAGCAATGATGGTCGTCCGGCAGCGATCCCAGTTACCTGGCCAGGCCGCTGAGCATTACGATTCCCAGGGCAAGAATAAGCAGCGACACAAGCCGGCGAAACCATGTTTCCGGAATGCGCGCCAGGACCTTCCCGCCAAGCAGCGTGCCGATTGCAACACCCGCCGCCATAATTGCAATCCACGCGCCCAGCCGCTGGACGGTTTCGGGGCTGGTGAAGAAGTAGACCGGCATGCGCGCGCCATCCACGATCAGAGCGATTGCCGTTGCCGTGGCGACAAAAGTCTTTGCGTCAAGATTGAAGCCCAGCATGGCCGCCGAGCGGACCCCACCCTGGTTTCCAACGAGTCCGCCCAGCAAGCCGGAGAGCGCTCCGCCCAGCCATGCGACTTTCCTGCCGAAGCGCATTTTCCGCGAGAGCCCGGTCAGGCCGCTAAGCCCGGCAAAAACCAGGAGCCCGCCCAGAATGTAAGACAGTACCGGGCTGCTGAAGCGCGAGCCCAGCAGGGCGCCCAGCAGTCCTCCAGCGGCGCTGGCGATGCCAAAGTTCTTGAGCAAATTGCGGTCAACCTTGTGCCGCAGGTTCCAGAAGCGAATCGCCGTCGCGACCAGATGAGGGATGGAAACCGCGACAACGGCTTGCTTTGTCCCCACGCTCAGCGCCAGCAGCGGCGTAAGAATGCTGCCGATGCCAAAGCCCGCCAGGGCGGCAATCGCGCCGCCCAGGACTGCGGCAAAAAACAGCAGCGCAGCCGTCATTTCGTTGGAGGAAGCGACGGCGTGAACTGGGCAATATCGTAGATGCCGAATTGCTTTTCCAGTTCGGTCACCTGGTCCACGGCCATGTCAAAGCCGTCGCCGCCAAAGGTCTTGCGCTCAATGGCCTCGAACTGTTCGCCCATGGCGTCATACTCGTGCTTGCTGACGACTTTGTGCAGCGCTGGAAACAGCACCGTGTCTTCCCGCGCTTCATGCGGCCTGTACATGCGATTAAACGCCGCCAGCGACGTGTGCAGCGTTTCCGTGTCACCGCTTTTCGCCGAGGCAAGAATTGCTTCCGTCACGCGCCGTCCCATGGCATGCTGAGCGCGCAGGTTTGTGGTCAACTCAATCAACTTGCCTGCCTGTTCAAAGCGCGGGAAGATGTGGTCTTCTTCCAGTTTTTCGTGATAATCCTCAATAAAGCTCTTGATGATTCCAGCGGACTTCGTCAGCACCGCCGGATCAAACTTTTCTTTGGCCTGGATGCGGCGGATGGCTTCGTCATAGATCAGCAGAACGCGGTTCAGTACGCCATGTTCACGCATCAGGTCTTCATTCGTAGAGACGTCCTCTTCCCCTTCTTCCTTCTTTTTTGCGGCCTTCTTGGGGGCTTTCTGCGCGGCCATCGCTGAAAATGGCACAACCAGCGTGGAACCGGCTACTGCCGACGTTCCAATAAGAAAATTGCGGCGTGATGTTGTCATGTCTGGTCCTCAATGGGAATGCGCGCTGCCTGTGGGTCGCACCCGTATGAACAATATAGCTCCAGCGGGATGCCGGCCGTAAAGCGGCGTTAGAAAATCAGGTTTGCCATAGAACGTCATCTGTCCCCCCAGGGCGGTTGAGAGCCCCGGAAACAGCGGGAAGTCGTGATCGTATCCGATGGTATATGCCTGGATGCGGGCGAGAAAATTCTCTTCGAAGCCCGGCGGCTCCGGCTGCCTGCCCAGCAGCAATTCGGTGGTGCGGTCCACGTTTTCTATCCGTCCCCACACGCGGTTGTGCTCGGCAAACCGCAAAGTCGATTCAGCCAGGTAGCCGTTAAAGACCTCTCCGGTTTGGAGAACGCGATTTCGTCCCCACAGCAGTGTTGAAGCCCATCTGCCGCTCGCCATCGGAAGGTTATAGCTGACTGAGGCGGTCATGCGTTGGACGTCTTCCGCGGGATGCAATTGCTCCGGGCTGGTGAGATGCGCAAAGGAATACTGCGCGCTCCAGTTCTGCCCTGGCTGCACGGTCACACGCGTTGACCAGGAATCGATGGCGCCGGAATCGATGTCCCAGCGAAACTCGTCCGGCTCGCGGCCGTGGAAGCCGGAGAATTCAATGCGGGCGGCTTTGTAAGCCAGTCCCCCCGTGACCACGTCATCGGCAATGTGGGTGGAATCCTGCAGGTGATGGCCCAGCGACGCCACGGGATTCTCCGCGGCGGAAGCGCGGTGGGCGTAAGCGCTCGGCCCCATGGCAGGATCGCCCACCGGCGCCGCATAAAAAGAGAGCAGGCCGTTTTCTCCCAGGCGCAAGTCGTACAGAGCGGCCAGTTCCATGATGAAGTCGTGGGGATGCTGCCCGTCATTGATCGGCTTGCCGAAAGCCGTTTCTCCCTGCTGAAAGAGCAGAGGATAGAAGCGGTGCGTTACGGTTGCCGGCTCCAGGCTGAGCATGGTTCGGAACGTGAGCCGGCCTCGCCCGATCTGGCGCTGCGCCATGGGCATGAACCAGTTGGTGGAGAAAACTTTGTCATCACCCCGTGGCCCGCTTTGCTGCGCCGCGCTCAGGAATGCCTCGCCATGAAACATGAACGTCCATTTGCCCCGGAAGCGCATGATCATCGGCTCTTCAGTCGAATTCGGCTGCGCTGAAGTGCCGGCCGTGTCGTGATGCAGTATCTCGTCGATGAACGTGATCGGCAGCCGGTGGGCCGGATCGTGCTGCATTCCCGGCATGTCAGGCATGGTTCCAGTGCGCGGCAATGGAGGCTCTTGACTGTCGCCATGCTGGTAATACGCGGGTTGAGTTTCCTGAGCGGTAGAGGCCGCCGCAAAACTCATAACACAGAAAAGAATTAAGACAGATAAAAAGGAAACTTTCATGAATAGCCTTGCCCATTCTCGTTTAAAGGCGACGTTCAGGCGCTAAATGCTCGCCAATTGCTGCCAAATTCGATGGAACCCGAGAACGGCAATCAGATGCGCAGAACGAATGGTCCTGGCGGACTGGAAGAAGGGATTTCGTTCACAGTGATAAGAAACCTCGGAGCAGTCAGCTCGAGGGCTGGAATTTGCGTTATCTGCGAGATGCCAGGGAGCGCGGTCATATAGGCCGCAGTTAAAAGGGCGTCAGGCGAATGATCGCCGCTGCAACAAACGTGTCCCGGATCCGGCGTATCGGGCGTGGCGGGAACTGGCTCATGGCAGCCTGATTCGGCAGGCGCCGCTGCTTCCAGGTGCGTTATCGATGCGGGGCCCATGGTGCAGGCAGCCTGCAACAAAAGTGCAGCCACGGCAGACAGGGCGGCAACTCTCACGGTAAATCTGATCATCGCATGAATGCCCATGCGCAGTTTGCGGGCCGGCGTCACGACAATAATTCTACCGTAGGGTGACAATTCCTGCCGCAGAGTCTCACCTTTGGCAGAGGGCCCTGTACACGGTCCACAAAACGTATACTTGTTGGCGCTTGCAGGAGGTCGCCAGTGTCCGCCGGAAAATCCGCCACGCTCACCACATTCTTGCTGTTGTCTATTTGTCCGCTGGTCCACATAGCCGCCCAGGAATCGCAGCCGCCAAGCTCTACCCAGGCGCCGCTCACGCTCACGCTGCAGGATGCGCTGGCGCGGGCGCGCAGCAACAGCGTCCAGTTCCAGGCCGCGCTTACCGACCAGGGAATTGCGCATGAGGACAAGGTGCAGGCGCGCGCCGGCCTGCTGCCCAGCGTCAACTTCAACAATGAGTTCATTTATACCGAGCCCAACGGCACTCCTTCCGGCGTGTTTATAGCCAATAACACCGTGCATGAGTACCTGAGCCAGGGCGATATTCATCAGGTGATTGGGTATACCAACTACGCGGACTACCGGCGTGCGAAGGCGCTGGAGGCTGTTGCGCGGGCCAAGGCCGAGGTGGCAAAACGCGGGCTGGTGGTGACCGTGGTGCAGGGCTATTACGGACTGATTGCAGCGCAGCGCAAGTACGCCAACGTGCAACAGGCGGCGGCTGAATCGCAACAGTTTCTCGCCCTCAGCCAGAAGCTGGAAAACGGCGGAGAAGTGGCGCACGCCGACGTGATCAAGGCGCAGATACAGTTCAACGACCGCCAGCGCGACCTGCGCGAAGCGCGGCTCGCCATGGACAAGAGCCGCCTTGACCTGGCCGTGCTGCTCTTTCCCGACTTCAACCTGAATTTCACCCTGGTCGACGATGCCCAGCTGGCCCCGCCGCTCATCAGCTTTGACGACTTCATGAAGGCGGCGCAGAGCCGCAACCCGGACGTGCGCGCTTCGACTGCCGGCTTCCAGGCGGCAAGGTTTGAGGTCGCCTCCGCGCAAAGCGCGTATTTTCCCACGCTCACGCTCGACTATTTTTACGGCATCGATGCGCCCCATTTTTCCGCGCACGAACCCGATGGAACGCGCAACCTTGGCTATGCCGTGACAGCCACGTTGAACATTCCCATATGGAACTGGGGAGCGACGCACAGCAAGGTTGTGCAGGCCGACCTCAAGCGCAAACAGGCGCAGCGCGAACTCACGCTGGCGCAGCGCAAGCTTCAGGCGGACATGCGGGAGCTGTATGCCGAAGCGGAGGCTGCGCATGCGGAACTGGAGTTGCTGAAAAGCTCCGTTGACCTGGCGGCGGAGAGTTTGCGGTTGACCATCTTGCGTTACCAGGGCGGGGAATCGACGGTGCTGGAAGTGGTGGACGCGCAGAACACGCTCACGCAGGCCCGCAACGCCTTCAGCGACGGCGAGGTCCGGGCCCGAACGGCTGTAGCAAATCTGCAAACTCTAACGGGTACAATGTGAGTCTCAGGCTTATGGGCAAACATAAGGGCATGACGGACCGTGTGGCGATCTTCGCTGTAACGCTGGCTTTTTGCCTGTGCTTTACGGGCTGCGGCAAGGGCGAAAAAGAAGAAGCGCCGGAGGTAAGCGTCCAGGCTGTTCCGGCCGCCACCGCCGACATATCGCGCGTGGTGAATACCGATGCCATCATCTTTCCCATTGCCCAGTCGGCGATCACGCCCAAGATCAACGCCCCCGTGAAAAAGTTCTACGTCGTGCGCGGACAGAAGGTACGCCAGGGGCAATTGCTGGCGACGCTGGAAAACCGCGATCTCTCCGCGGCCGCGCTCGATAACAAAGGCGCCTATGAGCAGGCCGAGGCCGCCTACAGCACCAGCATGGGCGCGACCTTGCCGGAAGAAAACGCCAAAGCCGAACTTGATGTCCAGACAGCGCAACAGGAGCTTGAGGCGCAGCAGAAGCTCTACGACAGCCGCCAGGACCTCTTCAAGCAGGGCGCGCTGCCGCGCAAAGATCTTGATGCCGCCGCCGTTTCTCTGGCCCAGGCCAAGAGCGCTTATAACATCGCCAGGAAACATCTGGATGGCTTGAACTCCGTGGGCAAAAAGGGCGCGATCAAAACGGCCACGGGGCAGCTTACGTCGGCGAAAGGGAAGCTGCTGAATTCTGAAGCGCAGCTCAGCTATTCTGAAGTGCGCAGCCCCATCTCCGGCTTTATTACTGACCGTCCTCTCTATCCGGGAGAAATGGCCTCGACCGCGGCGCCGCTGCTTACCGTGATGGATATCTCGCAGGTGATTGCCAAAGCGCACATTCCACAGAGTGACGCGCTCCAACTCCACAAAGGAGACGCTGCCACCATTTCATTGGCCGGACTGGAGAAGCCCATGAACGGCAAAGTCTCGCTCATCAGCCCGGCGCTCGATCCCAACAGCACCACGGTTGAAGTCTGGGTGCAAGCGCTAAATCCGGACCAACTGCTGCGTCCTGGCACCACGGCCCAGATTGCCATAACCGCGCAGACCATCAAAGACGCGTTAGTCGTTCCTTCCGCTGCGCTGCTGAATGCCAAAGGCGACGCTGCCCAGGTGATGGTCGTCGATTCACAAAACCAGGCCAGCAGCCGCGATGTAAAGACCGGCATCCAGACCGGGCAGCAGGTCCAGATCGTCTCCGGTCTCAAGCCCGGCGAAGTGGTGGTGACCGAAGGAGCGTACGGCCTGCCCGACAAGACCAAAGTCAAAATAGAAAAGCCGGAGAGTGAGGCCGCCTCGGGCGAAGGGGCCAAGGAGAAAGATGACGATGCCAAGCCGGGCGACGCCGAAGCGTCCAAGCCTGACGCGGCCAAGGGCGCAAAGGGCAATGACGCAAAGGGCAATGGCGATAAAGCCAAGCCACCTGCGGGCAGTGGCGAGAAAGCCAAGGCATCAAAGGGCAGTGGCAAGAAGGACAGCGGCGCAAAGGACTAGGCCTGATGGCGGATGAACCTAAGGTCACGAACCACGTCGACGCCAAGGCCCTAACGCCTCGGCGTCACTGGCTCGCGCACAATTCCAGGACGGTGATCTTCCTGATTATCGTGATCGCGCTGGTTGGCGGTTACCAGGCTTTCAACATTCCCATCGCGGTTTTTCCTTCCACCGATTTTCCCCGCATTGTGATCGGCATTGATAACGGCGTGATGCCCATCGACCAAATGATGGTCACCATCACGCGCCCCGTGGAGCAGGCAGTCAACAGCGTGCAGGGCCTGGAGATGGTGCGCTCCATCACCAGCCGCGGTTCGGCGGAAGTCGATTTGTTCTTTAACTGGCAGGTGGACATGTTCCAGACGCTGCAGCTCGTGGATGCGGCGCTTTCTAAAGTTGCCACTGAGTTGCCGCCGACGGCAAAGATTGAAAGCCACCGGCTTACCTTCGCTTCGTTTCCCATCCTGGGTTACAGCCTCACTTCAGATTCGGTGCCGCAAAACCGCCTGTGGGAGATGGCGACCTATGACATTGCTCCGCGCCTGAATCGCATGTCCGGCGTGGCCACGGTGATCGTGCAGGGAGGGCAGGAGCCCGAGTTCCAGATTACTCCCAATCCCGCGCGGCTGCTGGCCACTGGCGTAACCGTTACGGACATACTGAACGCCGTGAAAGCCACGAACCTGGTGGATTCTCCGGGACTGTTTGAGCGCAACCACCAACTCGTGCTGGGATTGGTGAGCGGGCAGGCGCGCAACGCTGACGATCTGGCGAACACGGTGATCAAGAACACTCCCGCGGGCCTGCCGGTGCGCATTGGGGACGTGGCCGCGGTGCAACAGTCGGTGAAGCCGATTTACACCATCGTCCGGGCAGATGGAAAGCCCGCGGTTCTGCTGAACATCAATCGCCAGCCGGACAGCAACACCGTTGAGGTCGCCAACGAAGTGCATGACGAGGTTGCGCGCATTCGCAGTACGCTGCCACCGGGAATCCGGCTCACGCCTTTCTATGACCAGTCGGGGATTGTGAGGGATTCCATCAGCAGCGTTCGCGACGCCATTCTGCTGGGGCTGGTGCTTTCCGCGATTGTGCTGGTGGTTTTTCTGCGCGACTGGGGCAGCTCGATTGTGGCCGGGCTGGTGATCCCCGTCACCATTTTTATCACCTTCGTTGTGCTCAAGCTTCTGGGCCAGAGCTTTAACCTGATGACGCTGGGCGGCCTTGCCGCCGCGGTCGGCCTGGTGATTGACGATGCGATTGTTGTGGTGGAAAACATTGTGCTGCATCGCGACGCGGGCGAAGGCAAGATTGAAGCCATGCAGAGCGCGCTTTCTGAGATTACCGTTCCGCTGGTCGGATCCACGCTTACGCCCATCGTGGTGTTTCTGCCGCTGATCTCCATGACCGGCGTGAACGGAACGTTTTTCCGCGCGCTGGCCGTGACCATGTGCGCCGCGCTCCTCACGTCCTTGGTCCTCGCTCTCACCTGGACACCGACGCTCAGCCTCTTTCTGCTTCGCCGCAAGGGCGCAGTTGAGGCCCAGCCTGCCTCCAATGGCGACGTGGACCAGGAGATCCGCAAGCTCATGGCCGCGGAAGAGTCTTCCATGAAAGGCTTCTTCGGTCGCATTATCGAGTTTTATGAGCGCTGGCTTCGCCGCGCGCTGGAGCATCCGCGAACCTTGCTGGTTGGCGCGGCAGTGCTCATCGTGGTTTCATTCGCGTGTTTCCATTTCCTGGGTTCTGACCTGCTTCCTGAGATGGATGAAGGCGGTTTCATCCTTGACTACCTGACGCCCCCGGGAAGCTCATTGCAGGAAACCGATCGCATCGTCTCCCACCTGGAAAAAATGCTGCGAGAGACGCCTGAAGTGGAAAGCACTTCCCGCCGCACCGGATTGCAGCTTGGTCTGGCGGCTGTGACCGAGGCGAACCGGGGCGACATTTCAGTCAAACTGAAAGCCAACCGGAAGCGGGCGACCGACGACGTAATCGCCGACCTGCGCGCCCAGGTCAAGCGGGAGGAGCCGGCGGTTGACCCGGATTTTCCCTTGCTGTTGCAGGACATGATCGGCGATCTTACGGGAGAGCCCGAACCGGTAGTGATCAAGCTGTTCTCGGAAGATCCCAAACTGCTGGAAGAGCAGGCCCCGCGCGTAGCTGACGCAATCGAGAAAATCAAAGGCGTAGTCGATCTCAAGAACGGGATTGAGAACACCATGAGCGGTCCAGCAGCGGAGTTCCGCGTGAACACCACGGTCGCTGCCAAAGCCGGATTTACGGCGGAAGAGGTCTCCACCGATGCCACGGCGGTGCTGCAAGGGGTCACGGGAGCAAATCCCGTAATCGCCAACAACCGCGCTTACAACGTTCGCGTGCGCTTTCCGGAGCAGAACCGGAGTTCTCTGGAGGCCATGAGCAACACGCTGCTGGTGAGTTCCTCCGGCAGGACGGCGACGCTGGGCTCACTGGCGCAGTTAAGCGAGCTTCCGGGACAGACCGAGATCAACCGCGAAAACCTGCAGCGCATGGTGGAGGTTACGGCGCGTCTTGAGAATATGAGTCTGGGCACGGGGATGGAGAAGGTGCAAAAGGTCGTTGCCGGTTTGCATCTGCCTTCCGGCATTCGCGTAACTTATGGCGGCAAGTACGCGCAGCAGCAAAAAGATTTTCACGACATGGCCGTGGTCCTGGTGCTGGCCATTGTGCTGGTGTTTACCGTGCTGTTGTTTGAGTTCCGCAACTTCTCCGCGCCGGTGGCTATTTTGAGTTCGGCCTTGCTCTCGATTTCAGGGGTGTTCATGGCCCTGCTCATCACGGGCAAGACCGTCAATCTGGCATCGCTGATGGGGATGATCATGGTGATTGGCATCGTGGCCAAGAACGGCATTCTGTTGCTGGACGCCAATCAGAAATTCGCGCACGCCAATTTCGAACCGGAAGAAGCCATGGTCCAGGCCGGACGCCGCCGGTTGCGTCCCATCTTTATGACCGCGCTGGCGACCATGGCGGGCATGTTGCCGCTGGCGTTTGCGCTGGGCGCCGGCTCGGAGATGCTGCAACCGCTCGCCATCGCCGTGATCGGCGGAATCCTTGTTTCCATGGTGCTCTCTCTGATCGTTACACCGGCCGTATATTTCTATCTGGGGAAACACCGGGCCCGTGACTGAGCCCAATTTTCACCCATCCTGACGCATGGCTTGGCGGGTTTTACACGCTGGCAATCGATCTGGGCGAGCGTTCAGACGAGCACTCCCGTGCAGCGTTGAATGCATTGCCGTCGTATCCGTTGCTCAATGGCTGGTATAAGGACCGCAAACGTGAACTGCATGAACAGCCAAGGATCGTTTCAGTCTGACTCAGGGAGTCGACCAGAGCTCGACCAAAGAGATTGTCGTCCTAAACGCGGCAAGCACGTGCGATATACTTGTGGTATATATCATCGGAGGCATGATGCAACGCAAGGTAAAGCTTTTCCGGAACGGTCGCAGCCAAGCGGTGCGACTCCCGGCGGAATTCCGTTTCGAAGGCAAAGAGATTTTCATCCGGCAAGATCCGGAAACCGGCGACGTCGTCCTTTCCCGACGGCCCGACTCATGGGAGAGTTTCTTTGACTTGGCTGACAAAGCCGGCGTGCCGGAAGACTTCATGTCGGAACGCGGTGACGCTCCGCCCCAAAAACGCAACCTCTTCTGATGCCCCGCTATCTGCTGGATACGAACACCTGCAGTTACATCATGAAAGGCAATGTTCCCGCTGTGCGCCAGCATCTGGCGCATGTCCCCATAGCCCAGGTATTCATCTCGAGCGTAACCGAAGCTGAATTGCGCTACGGCGTCGCGCGCCGTCCTCAAGCCGCCAACTTGCAGCAGGTTGTGGACGAATTTCTGCTTCGGGTGACGGTACTGCCGTGGGACTCAAAAGCCGCACAGGAATATGGCTTACTGCGTGCCGCACTTGAGCGCTCAGGACAGCCGATTGGCAATCTCGACCTTATGATCGCTGCTCACGCTTTGGCCACCGGAGCTGTTCTGGTGACGAATGATCGCTCATTTGCTCGAATCAAGACCTTGAAAATGGAAAACTGGGCAACCTGACTGTGATGCCTCTTCCATACCGTGCTGCTGATTCTCGTAACCAATTGGCTGGCCGGCGACTCACTGATAATTGACGGCGAATCATGCAGTGGCCGCCAGTTGAGGCGTTACCAAGGATTAAACGATTTAATTTGCCAATAGCTGCTATGCCATTGCTTTCGCATTAAAATAAGGGGTATAGTGCGCTTGTAACATGCGGCGATTCTTGTCCATCACGGTTGTGGCAGCCCTGCTTTCCTCCATGCTCTCGCCTGTTATGGCGGCGTGCACTGGAACAGGGAAGGCCGTGTCATGCCATGCAGCGGCAGTGGCCATGGCAGCGGACCACTGTGATCGCCCGATGCATCAACATCACCACCACGACGCCGCCCCGCCTGAATCCAAGACCGCGTTTTCCGCGGGAGACGATCAGGCCAAGTGTCCCA
>Ga0207665_10002878_pt1 | contig 11548 bp, 12 predicted proteins | sample LARL112metaG_FD_184351 | JGI IMG/M metagenome (GOLD analysis project Ga0207665, IMG submission 184351) | Corn, switchgrass and miscanthus rhizosphere microbial communities from Kellogg Biological Station, Michigan, USA - LAR L11-2 metaG... | ecosystem: Host-associated > Plants > Roots >...
AGCGCCGATGTCCTCCCTCTTGTCGCGGATTTGTGCGACCATGGCCGAACTCAAGCGCTGGTCGAGAGCGTTCTCGCTCGCCTCGGCCGTATCGACATTTTAGTAAACAATGCGGGCATGACGCAGATTGGCCGTCCCGAAGCGACCGCCTCATTGCCGCTGGCTGAGCTCCCCGAAGAAGATTGGGACTACGGTATCGCCATTAATCTGAAGACCGCCTTTAACATTACGCGGGCGGTGCTGCCCAGCATGCTGAAAGCGAATTATGGGCGCGTTATAAACATTTCTTCTACCACCGGGACTGTCGGGAGCAATCCGCGGGAAACTGCGTACAGCGCGGCCAAGGCCGCAATAGTCGGACTAACACGCAGCCTCGCTCTGGAGGTTGCGCGCCAGCAAATCACCGTCAATGCAATCGCGCCTGGCTGGATTGAGACGGCTTCTTCTCCGGAATACGAGATCATCGCCGGGAGAAATACCCCGGTGGGTCGCCCCGGCCGCCCTGACGAAGTGGCTGCTGCGGTCGCGTTTCTCGCCTCGGAGGCAGCCTCCTACATCACCGGCCAGCTCATCGTTATTGACGGCGGCAACTCCATTCAGGAATATAAAGGGCCGCCCGATCTCTACTACTGAGCTGTCACTGATGCCAGAACTACCCGACATTTCCGCATACATTACTGCGCTCGAGCCGCGCATTGTCGGAGAGCCCATCGAGCATGTTCGGCTGGCAAGTCCGTTTCTGCTGCGCACCGTAGAGCCGCCGCTCGGGAGCGTCGAGGGACACAGGGTGCGCGAGTTGCGAAGGATCGGGAAGCGCATCGCGATTGGGTTGGAAGATGATCTGTGGCTGGTTGTTCATCTGATGATTGCTGGGCGTCTGCATTGGCGGGTGGCAGGAGCGAAGCTGGCAGGGCGCAATCAACTCGCCGCGTTTGATTTTCCGCGTGGCTCTTTGGTGCTGACCGAAGCGGGGGCCAAACGGCGCGCCTCTTTACACGTTTTGAGAGGCGAGCAGAGTCTGGACGAAATTGATCCTGGCGGCATCGATGTTTTCGCCGCTGACCTCGAGACATTCCGGGCCGCGCTCACGGCTGAAAACCGAACCTTAAAACGGGCACTCACAGATCCGCGAATCGTGAGCGGTATAGGCAATGCATATTCCGATGAGATTCTGCACGCGGCACAACTCTCGCCGCTGACCCTAACCCAGAAGCTCAGGCCAGAACAGTGGGAACGGTTGTTTGCGGCGACGCGATCCACGTTGCAACGCTGGACCGACCAACTGCAGGCCGAGGCTCGTGCAAAGTTCCCGGAGAAAGTCACCGCATTTCGCAAAGAGATGGCCGTGCATGGACGATACGGCCAGCCGTGCCCACGATGCGGCGATCCCATCCAGCGCATTCGTTACGCTGATAACGAAACCAATTATTGTGCGCGCTGCCAGACCGGCGGCAAAGTGCTGGCCGACCGTAGTCTTTCGCGTCTGCTAGGGGCCGACTGGCCACGTACTCTGGACGAACTGGAAGCGCTCAAGCGCCGCTGAGGAATGAGCGTCATGCCCATCTCAACTAAACTCTTTCCCATGAACTTGCAACAATTCCGCGACTCTCTGCCGGGCGACCATCCGCCCAGGGATTTAAGCCACGCGCTCTGCGGCTTGTGGTGGGATGCAAAAGGCAACTGGTCGAAAGCTCACGAATCGGCACAGCAGGACGAAGGCCCAGCAGGCGCCTGGGTCCATGCTTATCTGCATCGCAAAGAAAGTGATCCCTCAAATGCGGGGTATTGGTATCAACGAGCAGGCAAGCCTCCGGCAAAAGTGTCACTTGACGAAGAATGGCGCCAAATTGCTGTCGCACTGCTCGAATCCACTTGAAAACTTCTCGCCTACCTGCAACGACGTTTACGGAATCAACACGATCTTCCGAAACGGGCGTTGTTTCCATAAATCGATAAAGCCCCGGCCAGGTCTATTTTGGGACTGCGAGAACACGCAAAACTCCGGTAACGACAAACAAAGCCAAATCACAGCAGGTGCGGGTACATAAATTCAAGAATAGGCCGAAGCTTTTACATTAGGACGAATTTCCATGCGCATTCTTCTTCCCACAACCGAAAACCAGAACCGGCATCCCGACTGCTGCCGGAATGCCACAAAAAGACCTAAACTGTGAATCAAAAAGTGCTGTTCGTGGACGATGAACCAGCCTTGCTCAACTGTTACAAGCAAATGCTGGAAGGCAAATTCGATATCACAACTGCTGCCAGCGGCGAGGAGGGCTTACTAGCGCTGAGCACGCGCGGCCCCTTTGCCGCCGTTGTCTCCGACATGCAAATGACAGGCATGGATGGCGTGCAATTTCTGAAGCGAGCACGTGAAATCACGCCAAGCACCATGAGACTTTTACTCACCGGACGTCTGGATCTCAAGGGCGCAGTCAATGCGGTCAACGAAGGATGCGTCTTCCGCATGCTCATGAAGCCTTGCGATAGGTCGGTACTAACCCACACAATCACCGAGGCGCTGGATTGTTACCACCGACGTGAGGAAGAACGTGTGCACATCGAGGTACCGGTGCGTTTACGCCGGACCGTTGCAGGTTCGAAGGCGCAGTCGGTTCACACCGTTGATATTTCCAATTCGGGAGTGCGGCTTGCCCGCGTTGAGGAAAACCTTGAACCGGGGGAGGTTGTCACGCTCGAGTGCGGGCATCGAGAGGCAGATTTCCGGGTGGTCTGGATGGGAGAGCCGGGAACCACTAGAGACGGGCACGTCGGCCTTGCATGTTTGGCCGCCGACACAGATCTCTGGAAGCTGGATCTGCGTCAACTGCACGACGATAAACCGCTGATGCGTGCCCACGCTGTACAGAGGGGGCTCCTGCCTCAAGTGAAACCACCATTGAGGACGCTTGATTACGCCGGAAACTGTATCGAAGCACGCATGGTGGGAGGAGACTACTACGATTTTCTCGACATGGGCCCAGGCGAAGTCGGGTTCGTATTGGCGGACGTCGCAGGAAAAGGCATCGCGGCGGCGTTGCTGATGGCAAGTTTGCAGGGAAACCTTCATAGTCACTACGGCGCCGGGTCAAACGATATTCCCCGACTACTGGCCTTGGTGAACCGCCACTTCTTCAAGCACACTGCAAACGACCGCTACGCCACCTTGTTTTTTGGACACTATAGCGACGCTACGCGCACAATGGAATACGTTAATTGCGGACATAACCCCCCGGTAGTCTTACGCAAAGGGGGCGCGATTGAGAGACTTAAGGCGACGGCTACAGTTCTCGGCCTGTTCTCGGAATGGGAGTGTTCCGTCTCCCACATTGAATTTGAAACCGGAGATGTGCTCAGTATCTACACCGATGGAATTACGGACACTATCGGTCCCAAGGGGGAGGAATTTGGCGAAGCAGGACTATTGGAAGCGCTGCGTATGAACAGCGATCTCGATGCTTCGTGGATATTGCGGAATGTGGAAGGAGCCGCGCAACAATTCAGGTTAGGCGAGCAAGAAGACGATCTGACGTTGGTCATCGCCCGCGCCGTGTAACATTGTCAACACCGCACAACCCACTCTGGGAGTTTCGGGTCTCCGGTCACTTTAGGGCTTCAACACAATTTTTCCGAACATCGCGCTCTTTTCCATGTACTCGTGGGCGGCGCGGGCTTCTTTTAGGGGAAAGGCGCGGTCGACAGCCGGTTTCAACCTTCCGCTGAAAACATGCTTCAGAACTTCGTGAAGCTCGCCCATGGTGCCCATGTAGGAGCCGAGAATTGAGAGCTGACGAGAATATACGAAGCGCAGATCAATTCCAACTTGGGGACCAGTTGTGGCGCCGCAGGTTACAAGCGTTCCTGCAGGCTTAAGTGAACGTACGCTTTCGTCCCAGGTGGCGGAGCCTACGTGCTCGAGGACAATATCCACGCCTTCTTTGCTTGTGATTTTACGAACTTCATCAGAGATCTTCTGCTGATAGTGATTGATGACATGGTCGGCGCCGAGCTCGCGGGCTTTGGCGCTCTTGTGATCGTCCCCGGCGGTGGTGATCACGGTGCATTGAAAATATTTTGCGATCTGGATTCCGGCAATGCCGACGCCGGAGTTTGCGCCTAGAACTAAAACCGTCTGTCCGGGCCGGATTCCAGCACGGCCAACGAGCATGTGCCACGCGGTAAGAAATACCAGAGGCACGCTGGCGGCCTGATTGAAATCGAGAGAGTCGGGAATTGGAATAACGTTAACCGCCGCAATAGCGATCAGCTCGCAATTGCCTCCGTCAACACCGTTGCCAAGGACGGTGAATTCGCGGCACTGGTTCTGCAGGCCGGCGGTACACTTTGCACAGTGATTGCAAAAATGCATGGGCGCGAGCAGGACGCGCTGGCCGGATTTCAGTCCTGAAACATATTCGCCGACTTCGACGATCTCACCGGCAACGTCGCTGCCGAGGATGTGCGGCAGTTTGACTCCGGGCAGTCCTTTGCGGACCCAAATATCAAGGTGGTTCATGGCGCAGGCTTTCACGCGCACCAGAACCTGATCCTTGCGCGGCTGCGGATCGGGAACGTCCTCGTACCGGAGAACTTCAGCCCCACCAAATTCGTGAATGCGAACGGCTTTCATGTAGCTCCAAGTTTCAATCGCACAGGTTGGACGCGGTACACCGAAGAGTTAAGATAGGTCGCCTACGTCCGATTGGCGAATTACGATCAGCATTCTAACGGACTACTCATATGAGAACACACTTCCCTTCAGTCATAACTTTGCCATGTGCGCTTCTATTCGTACAGTCTGTTGTTCCGCTCGCGGCCCAAAGTACCGATCGGTTAGTGGGCAAGAATGTATCAATAGCGCAGGTCAACTATAAAGGACGGAGTGCGGTGCGGCTGGTAGCCAACCCCGACGCCGCAAACGCTAGCTCGTATGCTGTGGTGAAGGATGTGTCTTTTCGTGACGGTGTGATCGAAGTGGACCTAGCCGGCCAGCCTGCGGCTGGTGCTGCTGCGGGCGCACGCGGATTTATTGGGATCGCTTTTCGGATCCAGGGGAACGGACGTTACGAGTACATTTACCTCAGACCCACGAACGGTCGAGCCGACGATCAAGTCAGGCGGAATCACTCGACCCAGTACAGTTCGTATCCGGATTTTGACTTCGCACGATTGCGGCAGGACGCTCCCGAGAAATATGAGTCGTATGTCGATTTGGAGCCCGGTGTCTGGACCAACTACAAAATCGCGGTGGAAGGTCCCAAAGCGCGGCTCTACGTGAATGGCGCGGAGCAGCCGTGCCTGATCGTCAATGATCTCAAGCTCGATCCGCGAGAGGGCGGAGTCGCAGTGTGGGTCGGACCTGGCACGGAAGGCTACTTTTCCAATCTGAAGATCACGGCCAAGTAGCGGCCGAAGGTTTTTTTCCCCGTTCCCCTGGCCGCCCTCACGAGAATTACTTGAGGAACAGAAGGGCCTACAACTCCCGTCGTCCTTCCATCGCCTTGAGCATCGTAATTTCGTCGGCGTATTCGATGTCGCTGCCGGCGGGAATTCCGGTGGCGATGCGGGTCACTTTGAGGCCCGCGCGGCGGAGCTGGCCATATAGATAGGTTGCGGTGGCTTCACCTTCGACGGTGGGATTGGTCGCAAGAATAATCTCGTCGGCCTGGCCATCTTCGACGCGCTTCATCAAATTCGCAATGCGCAACTGCTCTGGACCTACTCCGTGAATCGGGGAAATGGAGCCGTGCAGAACGTGATAGACGCCGTTGTAATGGCGCGTTTTCTCAACTGCAGCAATGTTTGTGGGCTCTTCAACCACGCAGATCAGGCGTTGATTCCGGGTGGCACTGGCACAATAGGTGCACGGGTCCACGTCTGTGATGTTGTTGCAAACGGAGCACAGGCGCAGGCTGGCCTTGACGTCATGAATGGCCCCGGCCAGCGCGTCAGCATCATCCTCGCTGGAGCGAAGAATATGAAACGCCAGCCGCTGGGCGGACTTGCTTCCCACCCCGGGAAGTTTTTTTAGCTCGTCAATCAGGCGAGCCATGGGTTCAGCGAAACGAGACATGGCTTATCGGTTGATCGGGAGATCGGGTCATCGGGTGATTTGAGCGCGTTCAGATCACCCGATCACCAGATGGCCTGATCACCCGATTCCGGGAATTCCTCCCAACATACCGCCCATGGCGGACTGCACGGCATCGTCCACTTTCTTCGCGGCGCCATTAACCGCGGCGGTAATCAAGTCCTGCAGCATCTCAATATCGCCGGACTTCAGTGCTTCAGGATCAATCTTGACGCTTAACAGCTGTTTGCGGCCATCCATTTTCACCGTAACCGTGCCGCCGCCGGATGAGCCCTCGACCACCGTCTCCTGCATCTTCTTTTGCAAGACTTCATACTGGCGCTTGGCCTGCGACATCAATTCCTGAATGTTGAACCCGCTCATTTCGAACTGCACCTCAAGGTTATCGTTTGCTGTAATCGATCACGGTCCTGATTTGCGAGCCGAATTTTTCTTTCAGCCGTTGCACCACCGGCTCCTGCTCTGCGCGCGAGCGCGTGCTCCCGTTCGAGGACGGAACAAATGGCCTTGCTGTAGTAGAAACCGGCGCTGCGCCAGGCAGAACTTGCAGTTTCACTGCGCGCCCCAGTTTGCCGCTGGCCGCGGCAGTAATCATACGTTTGGCTTCTGCGCCCACCGACATTTCGATCAATGTGGTCGAGGCTGCAATGCGAATTACAAGTTCGTTGCCGGCGATCTTCCACTCTCCGGGCTCGAGCATTGAGCAGAGCATATTCTGCCCCGCTGATACGAGAGCCTCCAGAACTGCCACACGGATCTCATCAATGCCAGCGGAATTGCGCTCAGACTCAGGGGCGGCTTTCTGCTGCGGAACAAGAGTGGCGCCAGGCGACGTCTCGGGATCCCGTGCGACGGCCGGGGCTACGGAGCCCATTACGACGGGAGCAGAAGTTATGGCTGCGGGCGCGGGTCGCTGAATGGTGTTCTCGCCAGAAGCATCGGAGCGCGGAGTTCCCTTTCTTGCTGAATCGGCTGCGAAGGGCGAGATGAACGGTCGCGTGGAGAGCGGCTCAGATTTTTTTTGCTCCGAAATGATGGCTGGCTTGCGCTCCGGAGCAGGGCTGCGGAGTTCGGTTCCGCTGAGCAGTTGCTCGATGGGCAATAGTCTTTGCGCGTGCGCCAGCTTCAAAAGCCCTAGTTCCAGGTGGAAGCGCTGCTCTTGCCGGTAGCCGAGCTCAGAATGCGTGCGCAACATGATCTGCAAATGGCGAGCCAGGTCCTCCTCGGAAAACAACTCAGCAATCCGCGATACCCGCGCACGTTCATCCGAAGAGATCTGCAGGAGAGGCGAGTCTGCACCTGCAACCTTCGCCACCACAGCATTTCGCAAAAAGCGCACTAGTTGTTTGGCGAAGTGCACAGGATTCTGGCCTTCGCTGAGCAGCCGGTCGGTGATCTGTAAGATTTCCTGGCTGGCGCTCCTCCCAACCGCCTGCATGATTTCTTCTAAGACTCCCGACGGCGCAGCTCCAACCAGCTGCTGTACAGAATTTGCGCTCAAGCGCCCTTCACTCGACGCAATCGCCTGATCGAGAAGGGAGAGGGCGTCGCGTATGGAGCCGTCTCCGGCTTCGGCCAAAAGCGCAAGCGCATCTTCGTCAGCCGAGATTTTTTCGCGTTCGCAAATATCTCGCAGCTGCCCGACGATTTGCTCAAACCGGACCGCGCGAAAGCTGAAATGCTGGCATCGCGAGCGGATAGTCTGAGGGATATCTTCAGGCTGCGTGGTAGCGAGCATAAAGACGATATGGCTCGGCGGCTCTTCAAGGGTCTTCAGCAGTGCGTTGAAGGCTGCATCGGTAATCTGATGAGCTTCGTCCAGAATGTAAATCTTGAAACGATCGCGTGCCGGACGATAACGAGCCGCCTCGCGCAGCTCGCGAATCTCGTCAATACCACGGTTTGTGGCTGCATCGACTTCGATTACATCGACAGAGTTTCCGGCGCGAATCTCGGTGCAGGAGTCACAAATACCACAGGGTTCGGGCACGGGCCGGTCTGTCGAACGGCAATTCAGGGACATTGCCAGAATGCGGGCTACCGTGGTCTTCCCAATGCCGCGATGTCCGCTAAAAATATATCCGTGGGCGGTGCGGCCCTGCTCGATGGCGTTCTTCAGGGTACGGGTGACGTGCTCTTGCCCGATGACATCGGAAAATTTCTGTGGGCGGTATTTGCGCGCCAGAACCTGGTAGCTCATGGAAAGGTTGATGCGATTATACGTGATGGCCGTGCCCATCCGAACTGTGGAGAATAGGCGTTTCCGGCCTTGCCCCGCGCGCCTTTTGGGTTTACCCTTCTCCAGGTATTTTGGGGGGTTTGTTATGCAATTGAAATTGAACGTGCGAACACTTTCGGACGGAATTGTGATCGTCGATTGTAGCGGCAGGCTGGTTTTCGGAGAGGAAACATCCCTGCTGCGCGAACAGGTAAAGTCGCTGGTGTCACGCGACGCGCGCATCGTTCTGAACCTGGCTGACGTGACCTACATCGATAGCGGCGGGCTGGGAACGCTGGTTGCGCTTTATACGACCGCACGGAACGCTGACGGATCCATCAAACTGGCGCGGCTCACCAAGCGAGTGGGTGACCTGCTGCAGGTGACCAAGCTGCTGACGGTTTTCGAAGTTTTCGACAGCGAGGAAGAGGCAGTGCAGTCGTTCCGCAAAGGCGCAGCAGCGTAGCATTGAGCAGCCAGCCCACGAGCGCTCGACCGAAGGTGGGCAAAGCTCGTCCTCGAATAGCTCCAGAGGCGCGCATTCGAGAAGCAATCCGGCGAATTCCCCGCGGCAAGGTTTCCACTTATGGGGCGGTCGCGCGCGCGGCTGGTTTGCCGGGACACGCGCGCCAAGTTGCGCGAGTGCTGCATCGGTCTTTCGGATTGCCATGGCAACGAGTTCTTGGCGCTGGCGGGGAAATTAAGTTGCGCGGCGACCACGCGATCGAACAGCGGCTAAGGTTGGAATCTGAGGGCGTGCGATTCCGCGGAAGGCGCGTAGATATGAAAGCGCACGAGTTCGACTTCAACAGGCGATGAAAGATCTAGAGACTTAAAGAGGCCTACCACGAAGGTCACGAAGGTTCACGAAGGAAGGCGAAAAGCAGGAATCGACCTTCGGCATTTAGATCGACCCTTCAGCATTTAGATCACCCGATGGCCAGATTACCCAATGACCCGATTCTTATCTCTGGCTCGCTTCTCCCGCCAAAACTCTCTTGTTAAAGTCTGCTGATTTATTTCTCGGCACCGATAACGATTTCCAATCACTCGCCTTCAAGTGCTTAGCCAGGAAAACAATCTGTCCGCAGTGGTAGGCGTAATGGCCGATCTGACGATTGATAGCCTGCATTACCGAGTGCGGCTCCCCGCGAATACTAACGGTGCGTTCCAGGTCTGAGTCGGATAGCGGTTCAAGCGCTTTGAAGACGCGCTGCCAGCCTTCATCCCAGCTTTGCATTAGCGCAGCACGTGTGTCCGGTGGTTCAACAAATTCGGTGTCGCGATTGCGGTCGGGCTTTTCGCCGTCGCTGGTCAGGAAATCCGTCCAGCGCGAGCGCATGTTGCCAGTCATGTGCTTGACGATAATTGCAATGGAATTCATTTCTTCGTCGAGGGTGGCGAAGAGCTGATCGTCCGTGACCTGCGCAATCGCTCCTTCGCCGAGCTTCTTGTAGAAATGAAAAAGCGAAAGCGAATCTTCTATATGCGACGTACTGAATTTGTGGGCCATGTTTACACCTTATACCTGTCGTCAATTTCGATTTGATAGCCGGACGCGAGCCGATTGGTTTCATTGGCCATGCCGACAACAGCCATCAACTCGCGAAACATATCGTCGGTCATGCCTTTGGCTTTCGCTGAGGCGGTGTGCGAAGCGATGCAGTATCCACACTGATTCGTGACGCTCACGGCGACGTAGATCAGTTCTTTGGTGAGGGCGTCGAGCGCGCCCGGCGCCATGATCTGCTTGACGTCTTCCCAGGTTCGCTTTAGCGTAACAGGATCGTTGGCCAGCGCCTTCCAGAAATTATTGATGTAGTCGGTTTTGCGAGTGGCCATGATGTCGTCATAAACAGCGCGCACTTGGGGGTTCGCGTCTTTGTATTCGACAAGGCCGAGCGTGGGCATGGTTTACTCCGAACTATAAACGTCTTTCACCACGGAGGCACGGAGACACAGAGCAACCCAAGTTAGAAATTGTTTTTCTCCGTGGTTCCGTGTCTCAGTGGTGAACTGGTTCTTAGATTTCCTTCTCATCCAGTTCTGTATTTGTCTCCAGATTAGCGATTTTTCGTGAGTGGAACCAGCTCATGTGCGGCAGTGGCCGTTCGACTCTGCGGCGAGCGGCGATCAGTTCAGCGGTAATCGCAACCGCAATTTCTTCGGGAGTAATTGCGCCGATGTCGAGTCCCACGGGAGCATGCACGCGATCGAACAAGTTCTCGGCAATTCCCTCTTTCACCAGCTCGCGGAAAATGGTGATGGTTTTGCGTTTTGATCCGATCATGCCAATGTAGCGCGCTTGAGTCTGCACCGCCCAACGCAGCACGCGCATGTCGTCTCGGTGGCCGCGCGTGACGATCACGATGTAAGAAGTTTCGCTGGGAGTGATCCGCGACATGGCGTGGTCGAAATCTTCCGCGATGACTTCGCTGGCTTCGGGAAAGCGCTCGCGGTTGGCGTAGTTCTCGCGGTCGTCTATTACAGTCACGTCGAATCCAGCTCTTTTGGCGGTACTGTAAAGGCTTAGAGCAACATGACCTGCACCGAATATATAAAGCAATGCTGGAGGTAGCACCGGCTCGATAAAAATGTCGAGCGTGCCGCCGCAAACCAGCCCGGTATCGTGCTTAGGATTTTGATTGAGATTGAAAGTCAGGGTGCGCGGCTTTTCACTTTCCATGATTTCACGCGCCGCCTGCCAAACTTCGGCTTCAACGCAGCCTCCGCCGATGGTACCGACGATCGAGCCATCATCGCGGATGAGCATCTTCGCTGTCTCGAATGATGGGATGGAGCCGCGCACATTCACAATGGTCGCCACCGCCCCGCGCCTTCCCTGCTGCCGCAAGCGCACGATTTCTTCGTAGATGTCCATCGCTGACTAAATTATTGGGGGTATCAAGAGGCAAGTCAAACGCGAGGGGCGATAGTATGGCATTTTGAGCACTCTGGCGATATTTCGCCAATGTCACGATCAATCGTCCTCATTTACTTGCACTTTGTAGGTGTGCCCTCTCGGCACCAAAATCCACGTGTTGTCGCTCTCAAAAGGTCCAACAACAATCCGGTAAGGTTTAGGTCGTGGGGAACCGAACGACATGCCCTGCCCTCGCAAGTCCAACCCAGACTCGATGTAGGCTGGAGTCACTGGTTTCGAGCCGAAAGGGCCATTGAATATCAGCAGCGTGAAATTCTTCGCGCGTTTTGAACGGTCGATTACGATGGCGGCA